>OIZQ01000501.1_pt1 | contig 20862 bp, 19 predicted proteins | sample 1588491 | NCBI WGS metagenome assembly OIZQ01 (sample SAMN03283262) | human gut metagenome | biome: human-associated habitat; material: feces | host: Homo sapiens | place: USA | collected 2013
CGGTCAGGGTGTTGCCGTCCTTCTTGATCTCGCCGGCATAGGTGATCTGGGGCAGATGCAGCTTCTCAGCGATCTGGGGACCCACCTGGGCGGTATCGCCGTCGATGGCCTGACGGCCAGCCAGGATGATATCGTCAGCCTCGACACCGTAGGTGTCGATGGCGGCGGCGATGATCTGGGAGGTGGCGTAGGTGTCGGAACCGCCGAACTCGCGGGCGGTCACCAGTACGCCCTCGTCCACGCCCATGGCCATCAACTCACGCAGCATGCCCTCTGCGGGAGGAGGACCCATGGTAAAGGCGATGACCTTGCAGCCCAGCTCGTCCTTCAGAGCCAGAGCAGCCTCGACGGCGTTCAGGTCGTCGGGGTTGATGATGGTCTGCATGGAAGCCCGGTTCAGCGTACCATCGGGATTCACGGCCACCTTACCGGAGGTATCGGGGACCTGCTTAACAGTGACTAAAATTTTCATTTTTCCTTTTACCTCCTACCTTACTTAACGCCCAGATGGCTGGCGATGACCATGCGCTGGACTTCGCTGGTACCCTCGTAGATCTCGGTGATCTTCGCGTCGCGCATCATGCGCTCCACGGGATACTCACGGGTGTAGCCGTAACCACCGAACAGCTGAACGGCGCGTCGGGTCACGTCGGAAGCCATTTCCGCGGCAAAGAGCTTTGCCATGGAGGAATAGAAGCCGCAGTTGGGGTCGCCCATATCCTTGGCCTTGGCGGCGCGGTACACCAGAAGCTGGGCCGCGTCGGCACGGGTCTTCATATCCGCCATCTGGAACTGTGTGTTCTGGAACTGGCTCAGACGCTTCTTGAACTGCATACGCTCCTTGGTGTAGGCGATGGCCTCGTCAATGGCGCCCTCGCCGATGCCCAGGGCCTGGGCTGCGACGCCTACGCGGCCGCCGTCCAGCGTGCCCATGGCCACCTTGAAGCCCTTGCCCTCCTGGCCCAGCAGGTTCTCCTTGGGGACGATGCAGTCCTCGAAGATCAGGTCGGAGGTGGCGCTGCCGCGGATGCCCATCTTCTTCTCGTGCTTGCCGATGGAGAAGCCCTTGAAGCCCTTCTCCACGATGAAGGCGGAGATGCCGTGGTTGCCCTTGGTGCGGTCGGTCATGGCGAACACCACGAAGGTGTCGGCCTCGGTGGCGTTGGTGATAAAGCACTTGGTGCCGTTGAGAACGTAGTGGTCGCCCTCCAGCACGGCGACGGTCTGCTGGCCGGAGGCGTCGGAACCGGCGTTGGGCTCGGTCAGACCGAAGGCACCCAGCTTGCGGCCGCTGAGAAGGTCAGGCAGATACTTCATCTTCTGCTCCTCGGTACCGTAAGCGTAGATGGGGTAGCAGCACAGGGACGTGTGGGCACAGATGATAACAGAGGTGGTGCCGCAGGTCTTGGCAATCTCTTCAACGGCCATGGCGTAGGCCAGGTTGTCGCCGCCGGCGCCGCCGTACTTCTTGGGGAACGGGATGCCCAGCAGGCCCAGCTTTGCCAGCTTGGGGATGGTCTCGCTGGGGAAGCGTTCTTCCTCGTCGATCTCCTGCGCCAGAGGCTTTACCTCATTCTGCGCGAATTCGCGGTACATCTTGCGGAGCATCTCATGCTCTTTGGACAGCGTGAAATCCATTTTGTATTCTCCTTTTTCTGCTTTCTTCAACAGGAAAATTCGGAAACAGGTTTTGCTTTCCCTTCCGTTTTGTGTGGCTATCTTATCAGATTATAAAATATATTGCAACATCTTTTTCCGATATAAGGAAAAAGTAATTTTACAAATATTCCTCAAATTTTTTGTGCATCTCGCCAGTTTTCTCTGTTTTTCCGGTGAATTCGACGGTTTTATCCCTATTTGACATGTAGGTATTTTCGTTTTGTTATTAAATATGTATGCGCAATTCCGAATTGCTTCATTTTTAACTTTCCGTTTTTGCTTTTCCATTTTCGAATTTTAATATTGAATTTTGGAAACTATCGTGATATAATGGCACCAACAGGAAAAAGAGAAAGAAAGGAAACAAGTCATGAACAACAATTTGTACATGTCCACGCTATTGAAGGCGTTCGACATTCTGGACTGTTTCGATGACGACCAGCAGGAGATCGGTATTTCCGATATCTCCGCCAAGGTGGGTTTGCCCGTCAGTTCCGTACACCGTATCATTCAGAGCTTAGAATTCAAAGGACTTCTGTCGCAGAATCAGGAGAGCAAAAAGTACGCGCTGGGCAGCAAGATGCTAAGCTACTCCCGCAAATGCAGCCAATACCAGCGTTACCAGCAGATCGCCGTCAGGTACGTAGACGAGCTGTGCCGCATCACCGAAGAAAATGTGAATCTGGCCACCTGCTCCGGCGACCAGATCACCAACATTTACACCGCTGAAACGCACTTCGTCCTGCGGCCCAATTTTCCCCTGTACCGCCCCTTCCCTGCTCACTGCACCGGCGTAGGCCGCGTGTTTCTCAGCCACATGAGCGAGGCCGCTCAGAAATGGGTCTATGAGAACAGCGCCGACGCTATCGGGATGCCGCAGGAGGAATTTCTGGCGATGCTGCGCAAGGCCCGCAAGGATGGCTACGCGCTGGACGATCAGGCCTTTAACGCCGGTCTGCGCTGTGTAGCCGCCCCCATCTATCTGGGCGGCAATAAGCTGCTGTTCGCCATGTCCATCTCCGCTCCCGCCGCCCGGATGGACGACGCCGCCTACGAAAACGCCCGCAAGCTGGTGCTGAAATACGCCGACCTGATCTCCCAGGAAATACAGTCCATTGAATTCCATTTCTGAGATCCAATGCTTTCGTTATGAGTTAAGAGAGGAGTTCCTAATTATGAAAAAGCACACTTCCCTGAAAAATCTGGTGCTGTCCGCCATGTTCCTGGCCATCGGCCTTGTATTGCCCTTCTTTATCGGGCAGATCCCCGCCATCGGCAAGATGCTGCTGCCCATGCATATCCCCGTACTGCTGTGCGGTCTGATCTGCGGCTGGCAGTGGGGTCTGGGTGTCGGCTTTGTGCTGCCGCTGCTGCGGTCGGTGCTGTTCAACTTTCCCGTCATGTACCCCAACGCCATCGGTATGGCCTTCGAGCTGGCCGTTTACGGACTGGTCATCGGGTATCTCTACGCCCACAGCAAGTACCAGTGCGTCAAGGCCCTCTACAAGTGCCTGATCCCCGCCATGATCGCCGGCCGCCTTGTGTGGGGCGCGGTGATGATCGTGCTGATGGGTCTGGGCGGCAGCGCCTTTACCTGGCAGCTGTTCATCGGCGGCGCGCTGCTGAACGCTCTGCCCGGCATCGCGCTGCAGCTGGCGCTGATCCCCGCCGTGATGGTGCTGCTGGATCGGACGAAGCTGGTGCGCTTCTATCAGCCCGAGCCCGTCGCCGAGCAGGCGGTATGACGAGCCGCGACTATACCCGGCTGGTACTGGCCATCTGAAAAGACCGATCCAGCGGGTGTTTCCGACCATCGATCCACAGAAACAGATGCACCGCATCGAAAAGCATACAAAAAATCCCGGCTGCTTCAAAAATGAAGCAGCCGGGATTTTTTTGTGCCCACCTAGGGAATTTCAGCCTTTACACTATGCAAAAAACAGGGTATAATATTGTGTTGAATCGTGTAAAAGGAGCAACTGCATGAAGATCAATCAGATCAAGGCGGGAGCGATGCTGTCCTATGTGTCTATGGGCCTTAGCACCATCATCTCGCTTGTCTATACGCCCATTATGCTGCAGCGGCTGGGCGAAAGCGAATTCGGCGTCTATCAGGCGGTGCTGCCCATCATCTCCTACCTGAACCTGCTGAGCTTCGGCTTGGGCAGCGCCTATGTGCGGTACTACTCCCGCTTCCGTGCCGCCGGAGACAAAAAGGGCTGTGCCAAGCTCAACGGCATGTTCCTGACCACCTATCTGTTTCTGGGGGCGCTGGTGCTGGTCATCGGCTTCGGCCTGTCCTACTGCGATGTGATCTTCGGCAAAAAGCTGACCCCCGACGAGATCGCACTGGCGGAGAAGCTGCTGCGGATCATGACGGTCAACGCAGCGCTGACCTTCCCCATCAGCGTGTTTGAATCCCATGTGACCATCAACGAGCAGTATCTGTTCCAGAAGATCGTGGCCATGGGCAAACAGGTGCTGAATCCCCTCATCATGATCCCGCTGCTGATCATCGGCTACGGCAGCGTGACGCTGACCATCGTATCCCTGATCTTCACCATCCTCAGCGGCATTCTGAATATCGGCTACTGCCTGCGGAAGCTGCGGATGCCCTTTGCCTTCCACGGCTATGACTTCCGGCTGCTGCGGGAAATGTTCGGCTTCACGGTGTATGTATTCATCGGCATCGTGGTGGATAACGTGAACTGGTCTATCGACCGGCAGCTGCTGACGTGGTTCCACGGCTCCGCCGCCGTAACGGTGTACAGCATCGCCGCCCAGCTGAACAACTACTTCCTGTTGTTCGGCAACGCCATCTCCAACGTCATGACCCCCCGCGTCCACCGGCTGGTGGCGGAGGGCGCCTCCATGTGGAAACTGGACGCGCTGTTCACCCGTGTGGGACGGCTGCAATTCATTCTGCTGTCGTGCATCTTTCTGGGCTTCGTGGCCATCGGACAGTCCTTCGTGGTGCTGTGGGGCGGCGGCGAGCAGTTCCGCATCGACTATTGGACGACGCTGCTGCTGTTTTTCGCCTGTCTTTGGACTAACGTTCAGACCGTGGGCATCGAGATCCAGCGGGCCAAGAATATGCACAAGTTCCGCTCCCTCACCTATCTTGGGGTGCTGGTGGGCAACATCCTGATCTCTATCCCGCTGTGCATCAAGTGGCAGGGTCTGGGCGCCGCCATCGGCACCGCCATTGCCACGCTGGTGGGCAACGTGATCCTGATGAACTGGTACTACTATCACCGCATCGGCCTGAATATCCCCGCCTTCTGGCGGCATATTCTCCACCTGATGCCCTCCATGCTGCTGCCTGCCGCCGCGGCGGTGCTGCTGGCGGTGTTCGTCCACCCCACCACCTATTGGGGTCTGATCCCGCCGGGACTTGCCTTTGTGGCGGTATATGGCATTTCCGTATGGCTGTTCGGCATGAACCGCTATGAGCGCGGCCTGGTCACCGGGCCGCTGCGGCGGCTGACCCGCCGAAGAAAGAGAGGAGGTGGCCACCGTGCCCCGTAAATCCGGACGCAATACCAAGGGCCGCATCGTCTCGGCAGCGTGGAAGCTGTTCTATGAGCAGGGCTATGACAACACCACCGTAGAGGATATCATCTTCGAGTCCGAGACCTCCAAGGGTAGCTTTTACCACTACTTCGAGGGCAAGGACGCACTGCTGGGCTCTCTGTCCATGATCTTCGACGAGAAGTACGAGGAGCTGCGGCAGGAGATGGCTCCGGACATGCATGCCGCGGACAAGCTGCTGTATATGAATCACGAGCTGTTCACCATGATCGACAACACGGTGTCGGTGGAGCTGCTGGCCCGGCTGTTTTCCACCCAGCTGACCACCAAGGGCGAGAAGCACCTGCTGAACCGCGACCGCATGTATTTCAAGCTGCTGCACCAGGTGGTGCGGCAAGGCATGGAGCGCCGCGAGCTGCGAACAGATATGACCGCCAACGAGATCATCAACGACTACGCCATGTTCGAGCGGGCGCTGATGTACGACTGGTGTCTGGCGGACGGCGGCTACGCGCTGGCCCGCAACGCCGACCGGCTGATGCCCATGTTTTTGGCAAATTATCGGGGTGAAAAATAAAATTTATTTTTCGTCTTTTGCCAGATTTATAAATCGTCTACCTCTCTTTACTTGTATTTATCAGTATTTATCACATCTTTAGCAGAATAGAGTATAGAATTAGTTCTATACTCTATTCTGTATTTACGTCTAGTAAAAAGTATGTTATATTAACTCTCGTTAGACAGAAAGAGAGGTTCCAAACATGACATCTGCACAAATTTGTATCATCATCGCCATTGCGGTGTACCTCATCGCCATGGTGTTCGTAGGCGTGGCCTACTCCCGCGCCAGCAAGGGCGGCACGGACAGCTTCTATCTGGGCGGCCGCCAGCTGGGCCCCGTGGTCACGGCCATGAGCGCCGAGGCCAGCGACATGAGCTCCTGGCTGCTGATGGGTCTGCCCGGCGTGGCGTACTTCACCGGTATCGCCGACGCGGCGTGGACCGCCATCGGTCTGGCGCTGGGCACCTACCTGAACTTCCTGCTGGTGGCCAAGCGGCTGCGTATCTACTCCGCCGAGATCAATGCCATCACCGTGCCGGAGTTCTTCTCCAAGCGCTTCAAGGACGACAAGAAGGTGCTGCTAGGCATCTCCGCTCTTATCATTCTCATCTTCTTCATCCCCTACACCGCCTCCGGCTTCGCCGCCATCGGCAAGCTGTTCAACAGCCTGTTCGGCTTCGATTACATGATCTCCATGCTGATCGGCGCGGCGGTGGTCATTCTGTATACCATCATGGGCGGCTTCCTGGCCGTGTCCACCACCGACCTGATCCAGAGCATCGTCATGACCATCGCCCTGATCGTGGTGCTGGGCTTCGGCATCGAAGTGGCCGGCGGCTGGGGCGCTGTCACCGATAACGCCCGTTCCATCCCCGGCTATCTGAGTCTGGTGCAGCTGACCGATATTTCCACCGGCGAGGTCACCAATTACGGCTTTATCAAGTCCCTGTCCATGTTGGCATGGGGCCTGGGTTACTTCGGCATGCCCCACATCCTGTTGCGCTTCATGGGTATCAACGACGCCAAGAAGATCAAGATCTCCCGCCGCATCGGCAGCATCTGGGTGGTCATCTCCATGACCGTGGCCGTCACCATCGGTATTGTGGGTCTGGCCATGTCCCGTGTGGGCGAGATCGAGACCTTCGGCTCCTCCAGTGCCGCCGAGGCCGTTATCGTTAAGATTGCCGACCTGCTGAGCACCCACGGCGTGCTGGCCGCGTTGGCCGCCGGTCTTATCATCGCCGGCATTCTGGCCTCCACCATGTCCACGGCGGACAGCCAGCTGCTGGCCGCTTCCTCCAGTGTTTCCGAGGATCTGGTGAAGGAGGTCTTCGGCGTAAAGATGTCCAGCAAGGCCACCATGTGGGTAGCCCGGGTGACGGTCATCGTCATCTCTATCATCGCCGTATTCCTGGCCCGCGACCCCAACAGCTCCGTGTTCACCATCGTGTCCTTCGCGTGGGCCGGCTTCGGTGCCACCTTCGCGCCCGCCATGCTGACCGCTCTGTTCTGGAAGCGCACCACCAAGTGGGGCGTGCTGGCCGGTATGATCTCCGGCGGCGCCATGGTGTTCATCTGGAAGTATCTGTTGAAGCCCATGGGCGGCGTGTGGGGCATCTACGAGCTGCTGCCCGCCTTCATCGTGGCGCTGGCCTTCATCGTCGTGGTGTCCCTGCTGACCAAGGCTCCCGACGCCGACACCGTGGCCACCTTCGACAAGGTCAAGGTGGAGTGCAAGAACACCAAGTAATCGTATATGAAAAAATCCCCTGCTGACGCAGGGGATTTTTTTAATCCAGATTTTCGATTTTCAGGTCGCCGCTGGTGGTATCTATCGTGATACTGCCGCTGCCGTCGCCATAGGTACGACCTGCGGTCAGCGGGAAGTCGCTCTCCAGATCACCGGATGCCGTGCTGTAGCGCAGCGTAAAACCGGCGTTTCGGGGCAGCTCCAGATCCACATCACCGCTGACGGTAGTCAGCTCGATCTTATCAGGGCACTTCCGCAGCGCCAGATCGACCTCGCCGCTGGTGCTGCCGCCGGTCACCTGACGGAAGCTGCCGTCCAAGTCGATCTTGCCGGACACGGTGTTCACCTCCGCACTGTCCGCCGTGATGAAGTCGGTCTCCAGATCGCCGGAAACGCTGTCAAAGATCAGGGCTTCCTTCACCGTCAGAGCCGCCACGTCGAAATCGGCGGACACGCTGTTCAGCTGCACCTCCGTCAGATTTTCCGCCACCGCACGAGGAAGCCGCACCACCAGCTTCTTGGGAGGCAGATCCGGCAGCGTCAGAAATTCATCTGCGGCGTAGCGCACCTTCAGCACGCCGTCCTGCTCCGTCACCACCATGGCATAAGAGGCGGATATTCCACGCTCCGGATGCTCCCTCACAAGGATATCAGCGTCATTCGTCACCAGTATCTCCGCCTCGCCGGAGATCCAGTCGATATCCAATGCGGTGATGCTCGTCCCCTCCGGCAGAATGTAGTCGCTTCCGGTATAATTTCCCGCCTGATCTCTTGTCTCCTCCGTCTGCTCCCACTTTCCCGTGGCAGGATCCAGCCGCATATTGCGCAAATCACTGAACCGTCCGCCCATGGCAAGACCCGCCACGGCCAGACACAGTCCCAGTCCCACCAGCGCCGCCGCCACGATCAGCGTCACCTTTACCGATTTTTTCATAGGTTCTCCTCCTTCCGGATGAACAGGCCCTTGATCTTATGGGCCAGCCACACCGTCAGCTGCCACAGCAGCTTGCACAGCTCCACCGCCATCAGTCCGCCCAGCACACACAGACCCAGCAGCACCAGTCCGCCGCCCAGCAGCAGCAGACCCAGCGGCAGCGTCAGAACAGCGGCCCGGATAGCGAGGATGGGCGCGGCCACCACCGCCACCGCAAGGCCTACCACAACGGCCACCGCCGCCACGCCCAGCGCCCAGATGGACACGAACAGCGACAGCACCAGCGCTGCCGCCAGCAGCAGCAGCGGCACCCACACAGGGCTGCCCACCACCGCCAGCACGATAGCCAGCGGCGTCCAGCCGCTTTTCGGCTTCATGCGGGTGCTGACCAGCTTGCCCAGCGGCACCTCCTGCAAAATGCTCTGGGCGATCTGGGAGGGACTGCCCAGCTTGGCGGTAGCCTCCGCCTCGGTCATACCCTCCTCCAGCATATCGTCCAACAGCTCGCTATAATACTCCAGATTGGCCTGGCGCTCCTCCTCCGGAAGCTGCGCCAGCGCCCGCTCCAGCAGTTGTAAAAAATCAGCCTTGGTCATTCCCGCAGCCCTCCTCTGATAAATTCGTACATAGACTCCAGCTCCTTCCAATCCTCCACGGCGGCAGCCAACTGCCGCCGTCCCTGTTCTGTCAAGTGGTAAAATTTCCGCAGGCGGCTGTTATGCTCCACGCTGTACACCGTCAGGGCGCCGGCGCTCTCCAACCGCCGCAGGATGGGATACAGGGTGGATTCCGACACCTGCACACAGACCGACAGATCCTTCACGATCTTATAGCCATAGGAATCCCCACGGGCCAGCGCCGACAGCACGCAGGCCTCCAGCAATCCCCGCTTCATTTGTGGGTCAAGCATGGCAATACCCCCTTTCGCCATATACTATACATCACATAGTATTATGTGTCAAGTAGGTTTTGAAAATTTTCTTTCCGGCGGCAATTCCAGCCATTCCCCCTCCCTACTTGCCAATTTTCCGCCACTGTGTTACAATACATCCCATAATGATCGGCAAGGAGGCTGTGCCATGGCAGAAACCGTAAAACCGCAGCTGGCGTCCCATGACCATTGCACCGGATGCGGCGCGTGTGCCAGCGGGTGTCCCAAGGGCGCCGTCCATATGGTGCGCGACAAGGAGGGCTTTCTCTACCCCCAGATCACCGACGGCTGCGTTGGCTGCGGACACTGTGCCCACGTCTGCCCCGCCCTGAAGCAGCGGGAAGTACGCAGCGCTCCCGCCGTATTCGCCGTATGGAACGAGGACGAAGCCGTCCGCGCCCATTCCACAGCAGGCGGCGTGTTCACGGCGTTGGCGGAGTTCGCGCTAGAATGCGGCGGCGTAGTGTTCGGTGCAGCGCTGGACGAAAAGCTGCAGGTGCGCCATATCGTCGTAAAAAACAAAGAGGATCTGCGGCTACTGCGGGGCGCGAAGCCCATCCAGAGCGAACTGGGCGAGACGTACCAGCAGGTGCAGATGTATCTGGAGCAGCGGCGGTTCGTACTGTTCTGCGGCACCCCCTGTCAGGTAGACGGCCTCTACCGTTTTCTTGGCGAGCACCCGGAAAACCTGCTGACCTGCGATTTCGCGTGCAGCGGCGTGGGCTCTCCCGGCGTGTGGGCCCGGTTCGTGGAGTCCATGGCCTACATCAAGCGCCGTCAGGCGGTGGACGTGCATTTCTGCGACAAGCTGAAGGGCGAGAAGGAGCGCCGCTTCCGCGTGTGGTTCGAGGGCGGCGGCACCTTTGACGCGCCGCTTGGCAAGTGCCAGCTGGGCCGTGGCATTTTCCGCCGGCTGTTCCTGCGGCCGGTCTGCTACCGCTGCGCCTACGCCAACACCAACCGCCCCGGCGACCTGACCATGACCGTGTTCCACACGATCCCCAAGGATTTCCAGCCCCAGCAGCAGAAGGTCGGTATGTCCCTGCTGCTCATCAACTCCGTCAAGGGCGCCCACATTTTCGACCAGCTTCCGCTGAAGCGGGAGCCCCGCACGCTGGAGGAGGCCGTGGCGGACAACGCCGCTCTGCGGGCCGCCGCCGTCCAGCCGCCGGATCGCCAGCGGTTTTTTGAGGAGCTGGAGCACACCCCCTTCCGCAAGGTATGCGACCGTTTCCTCTCCCTGCGGCCCTATCAGGAGAAAAAGGCCGTCAGCCTGACGGCACTGAAGGAGAAGCTATGGAAAAAACGCTGATGCACACCTGCTGCGCACCCTGTTCGGTGGCCTGTATCCACCAGCTGCGTAGCGAGGGCATCGAGCCGGTGTCCTACTGGTTCAATCCAAATATCCACCCCTATCAGGAGTACAAGGCCCGCCGGGATACTCTGATGGCCTACGCGCCCACCATCGGCATGGAGCTGATCGTGCAGGAGGATTACGGCCTGCGGGACTTCTGCCGGGCGGTGGCGGAGGATATCGACCACCGCTGCGGCCATTGCTACACGGTGCGGCTGGAGCAGACGGCACGCTTTGCCGCCGAGAACGGCTTTTCCAGCTTCACCTCCACCCTGTTCGTCAGTCCCTACCAGCAGCACGAGCGGATGGCGAAGATCGCCGAGGAGATGGCCCGCCGCTACGGCGTGAAGTTCCTGTACCGGGATTTCCGCCCCGGCTTCCGCGCCGGACAGCAGGAGGCCCGTGAGCTGGGCTTTTACATGCAGAAATACTGCGGCTGCGTGTTCAGCGAGGAGGAGCGGTATCAAAAGCAGATCCAGCGGGATCTGAAAGAACCGCTGAAGCATATTGGGTAATAGAAAAACAGGGCTTTCCAGAGGGAAAGCCCTGTTTTATCGTCTTGCAGCATTCACAGCAGCCGTTTAGCCCGGAGGCCAGGTCATGTCGCGGCCGCTGAGCACATGGAAGTGCAGGTGCTTCACGGTCTGGCCGGCCTGATCGCCGCAATTGTTGACGATGCGGTAGCTTTCACAGCCCAGCTCCTTGCACAGCTTGGCGATGACGGTGAAGCAGTGGGCCACTACGGCCTCGTTGCTCTCGTCAATGTCGTTGGCGCAGCAGATGTGAGCCTTGGGTACCACCAGAAAATGGGTGGGAGCCTGGGGCTCGATGTCGTAGAAGGCGTAGCACAGCTCGTCCTCATAGACCTTATTGCTGGGGATCTCGCCATCGATGATGGCACAGAACAGGCAGTCGTTCTTCATGGATTCGTCTCCTTTCGTTGTATGGTTTGGGTATGTGCCCGCCCTGCCGGGCGGGCACATTATTTACATGGTTAGCCCAGCTTGGCGGCCACGAAGTCGTCCACGGTGGCCAGCGCGTCGTCCACCTTCAGCAGATCGGTGCCGCCGCCCATGGCGCTGTCGGGCTTGCCGCCGCCCTTGCCGCCGCACACGGCGGACACGGACTTCACCAGCTCACCGGCCTTGATGCCCCGAGCCACGGCCTCCTTGCCGCAGACTGCCAGGAAGCTGACCTTCTCACCGTTGATGCTGGCCAGCACCGCCACCACGCTGGGATCCTTGTCCCGCATGAAGTCGCCCATGGCCCGCAGAGCGTTGGCGTCCAGATTCTGGCGGGTGCCGGTGATGACGTGCAGGCCGCCCACGATCTTGGCGGAGGCCATCACCTGACGGGCCTCGCCCAAAGAGGCCTCGGCCTTGAACTTCTCCAGCGCCTGACGCAGCTCCTTCATCTCGTTGGCCTGCTGCTCCATGCGCTCCAGAATGGTATTGGGTGCGGTCTTGAAGAACTGAGCCGCCTTCAGCAGCGTGTTGCGGCCATGACGGGTCTCGTCAATGGACACGCGGCCGGTAGTGGCCTCGATACGGCGGACGCCGGAGGCCACGCTGCTCTCGGACTTGATGCGGAACATGCCCACCTTGGCGGTGTTGTCCAGATGGGTACCGCCGCACAGCTCCATGGAGAAATCGCCCATGGTGACCACGCGAACCGTCTGACCGTACTTCTCGCCGAAGGTAGCTACCGCGCCGCGGGCCTTGGCCTCGTCCAGCGGCAGCTCCTCAGTGGTGATGGTCAGGCCGTCCAGAATGGCGCCGTTCACCAGATCCTCCACCTCGTTTAGCTGCTGGGGGGTGATGCCCTCAAAGTGGGTAAAGTCGAAGCGCAGACGGTCAGGCTCCACCAGAGAACCGGCCTGATGCACGTGGTCGCCCAGCACCTTCACCAGCGCGGCATCCAGCAGGTGGGTGGCGCTGTGGGCGCGGCGGATGGCGGCGCGGCGGACGGTATCGATGGAGGCGGCCACGGTGTCGCCCACCTTCAAAGAGCCCTTCAGAAGCTTGCCGTAGTGCATGAACTTGCCGCCCTTGTTCTTCTGGACGTTATTGACGCGGAACAGGAGGGCGCAGTTGCCGTCGGGATTTTCAATGCTGTCGCTGTCGGTAATGCGGCCATGGTCGGCGGTCTGACCGCCCATCTCGGCGTAGAAAGGCGTCTGATCCAGCACCACGATGGCCTCCATACCGGAGACGATCTCGTCCACCAGCTCACCCTCGGCCACGATGGCCAGCACGTGGGCGTCGTCGATGGCGTCGTAGTCATAGCCCACGAACTCGGTGGCGGGCATGTCCTTGCCGAACTCCACACCGGCCCAGCCCAGATCGCCCAGCGCCTTGCGGGCCTCACGGGCACGCTCCTTCTGCTCGGTCATCAGAGCCTTGAAGGCCTCCTCGTCGATGGTCATGCCCTCCTCGGCGGCCATTTCGGCGGTCAGGTCGATGGGGAAGCCGAAGGTGTCGTACAGCTTGAAGGCGTCCTCACCGGAGAACACGGTCTCGCCCTTGGCCTTGTGGGCAGACAGCATGTCGCCGTAGATCTTCATGCCGCCGTCGATGGTGCGGGCGAAGTTCTCCTCCTCGGTGCGGATGACCTTAGTGATATAGGTCTGCTTCTCCCGCAGGTCGGGGTACTGGCACTCGTTCTCGTGGATGACGGTGTCCACCACCTGATACAGGAACGGTTCGTTGATGCCCAGCAGCTTACCGTGGCGGGCGGCGCGGCGCAGCAGACGGCGCAGCACGTAGCCGCGGCCCTCGTTGCTGGGCAGGATGCCGTCGCAGATCATGAAGGTGGCGGAGCGGATGTGATCGGTGATGACACGCAGGGACACGTCGCGCTTGTGGCTCTCGCCATAGTGGGCGCCGGTCAGCTCGCTGACCTTGTTGGTGATGTTCATGACGGTATCCACATCAAACAGGCTGTCCACATTCTGGCACACGCAGGCCAGACGCTCCAGACCCATACCGGTGTCGATGTTCTTCTGCTTCAGCTCGGTATAGTTGTTGTGACCGTCGTTATCGAACTGGCTGAACACGTTGTTCCAGACCTCGATATAGCGGTCGCAGTCGCAGCCCACGGTGCAGCCGGGCTTGCCGCAGCCGTACTCGGGGCCGCGGTCATAGTAGATCTCAGAGCAGGGGCCGCAGGGGCCGGAGCCGTGCTCCCAGAAGTTGTCCTCCTTGCCGAAGCGGAAGATCTTCTCGGCGGGGATGCCGATCTCGTCGTGCCAGATGTTCCACGCCTCGTCGTCGTCCAGATAGACGGAGGGGTACAGGCGGTCAGGCTCCAGACCCACCCATTCGGGGCTGGTCAGGAACTCCCAGCTCCACGCGATGGCCTCATGCTTGAAGTAATCGCCGAAGGAGAAGTTGCCCAGCATCTCGAAATAGGTGCCGTGGCGGGCGGTGTGGCCCACGTTGTCGATATCGCCGGTGCGGATACACTTCTGGCAGGTGCAGACGCGGTGGCAGGGGGGCTCCTCCTCGCCCTTGAACCAGGGCTTCATGGGGGTCATGCCGGCGTTGATCAGCAGGATGGATTTGTCGTTCTGGGGCACCAGCGAAAAGCTGGGCAGGCGCAGATGGCCTTTCGTCTCGAAGAACTTCAGGAACATTTCCCGCAGCTCATTCAGACCGTGATAGGGATGGCTCATAGTATTTCGCTCCTTTTATGATAAATTTTTGATTTTGTTTCTTCTGCCGCTGTCAAAGCCTCCCTTGTGTAAAGGGAGGTGTCAACGCGAAGCGTTGACGGAGGGATTGTCAATTATCGTATTATCCCCTCAGTCGGCTTCGCCGACAGCTCCCCTTGCAACAAGGGGAGCCTTTGGTGTGTTGTCCTCGCACCAGTTTTCCACCAGCGCTGCCAGCTCCGTCTCCAGATTCCGGAAGAACCGGGAGATATGCAGGCCGTCGGCCAGCGCGTGGTTGACGAACAGCGACACCGGCAGGGTCGTGCGGCCATTTGCCGTGACGTACTTGCCCCAGCTGATGCGGGGGTTGCTGTCGTCAGGGCTCACCATGGGGTGCTCCAGCTGGGAGTAGTGGAGCCACGGCAGACTGGACACGAAGAAAAAGCTGCGCGCATCACCGTCCTCGGTGAGCGTGCCCCGCTCCAGCACCTCCCGCTGGCGGCGCTGACCCAGGGCGATGAAAGCATCATAGGGCAGGTCGCCCTCCACCGTGCAGTAGACGTACACGCCGTCGGGCTTCATGGCGGTGTAGGAGGGGGGGCACCAGTCAAACTCCGCCACTGTGCCGTCCTCCAGGATACGGCGGCGCAGCTGGGGCACGGCGTTGGCGGCCCGCGTCACCGCGTAGAGAAAGCTGAGAAAGAAGGGCCGCTGTCCCTTACAGGCCATAAAGTCCGTAATGTCGATCTCCGCCGTGATCCCAGCGAAGGGATAGGCCATCTGCCGGAAGTAGGCGAACTGGCCGCACCGGGGATCGGACGTCATGTCGATGATGTGATAACCCATGTCTCACCTCCAAAAAACAAAAACGCCCCGCCCCACATAGGGGCGAAGCGACGCTTCACGGTACCACCCTAATTTGACGGCTGTGCCATCATCTCAGTCCGTCCGGTAACGGGGACGAAGCGTGCGGCTCGTCGCCGCAGGCTCGGAAGTGGCTGTCCCGCCTGCCGTTCCCGAAGGGCTTGCACCGTCCCCTTCTCGCTCTGGGTGGCATGACCGGACTCGTTTCCTCATAGCCGTATCGCAATGTTGCCCTTATTTTACCACATCTTTCGTCGTTGTCAACGGTATTTTTTGCGCTTTTTCGTCGTTTTCACCATTGCCCCCCAGAGAAAGTATGTTATACTGATGGGTAGCTTTGCACGGAGGAAACTGTCATGCCTCTTTATAAACGGAAAAATATCGACTGGTACCGCCATCTGGCCTTTGCCTGCGTGGGCGGCTTTTTCGGAGCTTACGCCATTATGTGCCGGGGCGGCGTCATGGGCAGCGCCCAGACGGTGAACCTGCTGGAGCTGGTCATCGACGCCCTGTATGGCCGGGGCTTTAACGTACTGGAGCATCTGGGCGCGTTTTTGCTGTATGCGGCGGCTACCATGCTGACGGTGCTGCTGCCCTTCTGGTGGAGCGTGAATGTGCGGCGGCTGTCGCCTATCATTACGGCGGCTGCGGCGATGGCGGAATGCTTCATCCCGGCGGAGACGGAGATCGTGATAGCGCTGTACCCCATCTTTTTCGCCATGGCCTTCCAGTGGAGCAGCTTCCGGGGCGCACGGAACTTCTACAGCTCCACCATCTTCTCCACCAACAACACCAAGCAGGCGTCGTTGGCGCTGGCGGAGTATCTGTGTACGAAAAACAGGGAGCAGCTGGTGCGGATGGGCTTCTTCCTGTCCACGCTGCTGTGCTTCCATATCGGCGCGGCAGTGGGGGTAGGCGCGTCCCACCTCTGGGGTGTTCGCGGCGCGCTGTGTGCGCTGCCGCTGATTGGCTGGGCGTTCTTTCTGGTAACGCAGGAGGAAAAGGCCGAGGCCATCCAGACCATCGTAACGGAATAAGGGGGATATCAAGATGAATCAGGAACTGTTTTCCTATATTGCCGCCTGTCCCACCGCCTTTCAGGCGGTGGCCCACACGGCGCTGCTGCTGGAGGGGGAGGGCTACCGTCCCCTCCGGGAGACGGAGGAGTGGACGCTGGAGCCGGGCGGGAGGTACTACGTGCAGCGCAACGGATCGTCTCTGATCGCGTTCCGCTTGCCCCACGGACGGCCTGCCGGTTTTATGATGACCGCAGCCCACGGCGACAGCCCCTCCTTCAAAATCAAGGAAAACGCCGAGCTTCCCGGCGAGAGCGATACCCGTCTCAGCGTGGAGGGCTACGGCGGCATGCTGTGCGCCAGCTGGATGGATCGGCCCCTCAGCATCGCGGGGCGGGCCATGGTGCGGACAGAGCGGGGCGTCGCCATGCGTCTGGTGAATCTGAGGGAGCCGACAGCGCTGATCCCCAACGTGGCCATCCACATGAACCGGGACGCCAACAACGGCATGAAGTATAACTTCGCCGTGGACATGCAGCCGCTGTACGGCGGCGAAAAGGGCGGCTTCCGCCGCCGGATCGCCGAGACGGCAGGAGTGGCGGAGGACGCTCTGCTGACCCATGACCTGTTTCTCTATAATCCCCAGCCCGGCGTGGCGTGGGGGGACTATATCTCCGCGCCCCGACTGGACGATCTGCAATGCGCCTTCGCGTCGCTGCAGGGCTTCCTGACGGCGGAGGAGAGCCGCAGCGCCTGCGTCTACTGCCTGTTTGACAATGAGGAGGTGGGCAGCGAGACGAAGCAGGGCGCGGCTTCCACCTTCCTTGCGGAGACGCTGGAGCGTATCTGCGATGGGCTGGGTCTGACACTGCGCACCATGGCGGCCAGCAGCTTTCTGCTGTCCTGCGACAATGCCCACGGGGTACACCCCAACCATCCGGAATACGCCGACAGGAACCACACCGTGCGGATGAACGGCGGCGTGGTCATCAAGTATAACGCCAGCCAGCGCTACACCACCGACGCAGTGTCGGCGGCGCTGTTTCAGACGGTGTGCGAAAAGGCGGGCGTGCCCTTCCAGCGGTACGCCAACCGGCCGGATATGGCAGGCGGTTCTACGCTGGGCAGCATCGCCAACACGCAGGTATCGCTGAACACGGTGGATATCGGTCTTGCCCAGCTGGCCATGCACTCCTGCTTTGAGACGGCTGGCGCGGCAGACACGGCCTGCATGGTACAGGCGCTGCAGGCGTTCTTCGGCATGACGCTGGAGATTGCTGCCGACGGAACATACCAGATGAAGTGAAGAAAAAAGAGACGGCGCTGCCGTCTCTTTTCCATTTTCCTGCTGCGGTTGGTGATGTTTTCTTTACAAATGGGTAGAATGGTGGTATACTTCTCCTGTATGACCACCGCGAAAGAGAGGACATCTATGGGAAAGCTGATCGTTTTTGAGGGAACCGACGGTTCCGGAAAGGCCACACAGACCGAGCTTCTGTGCCGGACACTGACGGAGCAGGGCGTGCCGTTCCGCCGCCTGTCCTTCCCCCGGTACAGTGAGGAATCCTCGGCACTGATCCGGCTGTATCTGGGCGGCGCGTTTGGCAGCCATCCCGATGATGTGAACGCCTACGCCGCGTCCACCTTCTACGCGGTGGATCGCTACGCCTCCTATAAGCAGGACTGGGGCGAGTACTACCGGCAGGGCGGACTGCTGATCGCCGACCGGTACACCACCTCCAACGCGGTGCACCAGACCTCCAAGCTGCCTGAGGCAGAACGCAGGCCGTTTCTGGACTGGCTGTTCCACTTCGAGTATGACCTGCTGGAGCTGCCCCGTCCCACCCGGGTGCTGTATCTCGACCTGCCCACGGAGCTGAGCGAGCGGATGATGCGCCAGCGGGAGCAGGCCACCCACACCACCGCCGACGTACATGAGCAGGACGAGGAATACCTGCGCCGCTGCCGGGAGAACGCCGCCTTTGTGACGGAATACTGCGGCTGGACGCGGATCGACTGCGCCAGAGACGGCGTGATGCGCAGCCGCGAGGAGATCCATGCCGAGGTGCTGGACAAGCTCCGCGACCTGCTGTAATGCCGCCAACGGCGCAAGAAAGGAATCAACAACTATGCCCAACGATAGAAACAACGATTACGAGACCGCCTACTACAACGCCGAGGAGGTGCGCCGCCAGAGCGCGGCAGGCGGCCCAAAGAAGAAAAAGAAGAAAAGCAAGCGGGCCAACCAGCGTCTGGCGCTGTATCTGGCCTGCGTGGTGCTGGGCTCCTGCCTGCTGGCGGGTATCGGCTGGCTGCTGTTCAACGACCTGTGCTCGCTGAACAAGGACTATGTAGAGGTCAAGATCACCGTGGACAAGGATGACAGCGTGGGCGACGTAGCCAAAAAGCTAAAGGACGCGGGATTGATCAACTACCGCGGCTTCTTCAAGTTCTGCGGTCTGTTTTTCCACGCAAAGAGCACCATCGACCCCGGCGAGTGGAAGCTGAACAGCGATATGGACTACCGCAGCCTGATCCAGAACATGCACGACTATGAGGCCGACAAGGTCAACAAGGACGGCTGGATCGAGGTGGTCATCCCCGAGGGCAAGACCGTCAACGAGATCATTGATATCATGGTAGAGGCCGGTATCTCCACCCGCGAGGAGCTGGAGGATGCCTGCGCCAACTTCGAGTTCCAGAGCTACAGCTTCCTGAAGGACGACATGCTGGGCAAGGTGAACCGCATGGAGGGCTTCCTGTTCCCCACCACTCAGGCCTTTGACCCGGAAAAGACCGCCGTGTACGATATCGACACCATGCTGACCAACTTCGTCACCCAGTTTGACGATGACATGATGGCGGATATCAACGCCAGCGGCTACTCCCTGCACGATATCGTCACCATTGCCTCCATCATCGAAAAGGAGGGCATCGGCGACGAGACGGAGCGGAAGAACATCGCCTCCGTCCTCTATAACCGTCTGGAGACCACCGACCGGGAGACCTACGGCTATTTGCAGCTGGATACCACCATCTACTACGCCCTGTCGCTGGAGGGGAAGGACAAGACCGCCTTTGACAAGGATCTGGACAGCCCCTATAACACCTATAAGTATGCCGGTCTGCCTGCCGGCCCCATCTGCTGCCCCGGTATGGAGTCCATTAAGGCGGCCATCTACCCCAACGACACCGAGTATTTCTACTTCGCCGCCGGCAAGGATGGCGTGAACCATTTCTTCAAGACCTATAACGAGCATCTCGCCTTTATCAACAGCGATATGTACCAGCCTGACTGATGGAACGAAAAAAGCCTGAATTGCTGTCCCCTGCCGGGGACTGGGAAAAACTGAAAATGGCCGTAGCCTACGGCGCCGATGCGGTGTACCTTGCGGGCACCGCTTTCGGCATGCGCTCCTTCGCCGGTAATTTTACCGACGAGGAGTTGCCCCGCGCCGTAAAACATGCCCACGACCGGGGCGTAAAGGTGCACGTCACCGTCAACACCATGCCCCGCAGCGGTGAGGTGGAGCAGCTGCCCGCCCATTTGGAGCGGCTGAACGACGCGGGGGTGGACGCGCTAATCGTGGCGGATCTGGGCGCGTTCACGCTGGCGGGGAAGTACGCGCCCCGCTGTCAGCGGCACATCAGCACCCAGCAGTCTATCGCCAACTATGCTTCCGCCGCCGCGTGGTACGACCTGGGCGCTACCCGCGTGGTGCTGGCCCGTGAGCTGAGTCTGGACGAGATCCGCACCATCCGGGCCAAGACCCCCAAGGAGCTGGAGATCGAGACCTTCTGCCACGGGGCCATGTGCGTCAGTTACTCGGGGCGATGCCTACTGAGCAACTACATGACAGGCCGGGACGCCAACCGGGGTCAGTGCGCCCAGCCTTGCCGCTATCAGTACGCCTTGATGGAGGAAAAGCGCCCCGGCGAGTATTTCCCGGTGTTTGAGGACGAAAAGGGCACTTATATCATGAACTCCCGGGACATGTGCATGATCGACCATCTGGACGATCTGATGGACGCCGGGGTGGACTGCCTGAAGATCGAGGGCCGGGCCAAATCCGGCTACTATGCCGCCATCGTCACCGGAGCCTACCGCCACGTGCTGGACGATATCGCGGCGGGGCGACCTATCGATCCCGTCTGGCGGGACGAGGTGGAGCACGTCAGCCACCGGCACTACTCCACCGGCTTTTTCTACGGTCAGCCGGGGCAGTATTACGACAACGCTCGGTACATACGGGACTGGCAGATCTGCGCCGTGGTGACGGACTGTGACGAGAACGGTCTCGCCACGGTAAGTCTGCGGAACAAGTTCGCCGCCGGTGACCAGCTGGAGGTGGTGGGCCCCGATACCCGCCCCTTTACCATCACCGCCCCGGTGATGACCGACTGTGACGGCCTGCCGCTCCACGAGCCGAAAACGCCCCAGATGGTATTTACCATGCAGCTTCCCAAACCTGTGCCGCCCCTGAGCTTCCTGCGCCACGCAGTGGAGCTGAGCGCAAAAGCATAAAAAAAGACGCCGACAAGGTTCCCTGCTGATAAGACAGTAAAATCAAATTTCTTGGAACAGGCATGATCTCGGTCATGCCTGTTC
>OIZQ01000512.1_pt1 | contig 20339 bp, 7 predicted proteins | sample 1588491 | NCBI WGS metagenome assembly OIZQ01 (sample SAMN03283262) | human gut metagenome | biome: human-associated habitat; material: feces | host: Homo sapiens | place: USA | collected 2013
ATTCCTGCCCACAAATGAATATTGCCCCAATCATGCCTTCCAAAGCCCAATGAATAGGTTCCACTGTCCACTATATCCTTCAGTTCCGTCTTGGCTTTCGTAAAGTCTTTCTTCAACATATACAGCTCGGCCAAATAAGCTTTGCAGAACCCCTTGGTTATACGTCCGTATTCACCATTCATGGGTAACCAGTCCAGATGGTCGCGTCCAAAAGACAAATCTTCCTCGATAGCCGCATAAGTCTCATCCACGGATTCCGGACGTGCCTTTCCTACCGAAGTAGTATAGGTTTCACCAGTAAGCAACATCGGTACCCTTCCGAAAAGTTTCGTCAAGTAAAGGTAGTTATAACCGCGGATGGCACGTGCTTGCGCTTCATAAACGGTCTTGGAATTGCTGTCCGCAAATATAGAGGCATCCGCCGTCTCCAGGCCAGCTAGGAAACGGTTTGCACGGTCCACTGCACGATAACTCATCCGCCATGCAGTCTCCAGGGAACCCTTATCGGGTTTCCAGGCATGACGCTGCCATTCCGCATCCCAACCGGAAGCCTGACAGTCCATCGTAGAATGGTTGGCAGCAAATACCTGAGGCTTGAATCCCCATGTTTCGTCATCACCGGAACCGTGCTGGTCCGTATAAAAGGTATCATAAAGTCCGTTCAATCCGGAAAGGACATTCTCCTCCGTTTTAAACATGAAATCTGCCGGAAGAATATCGTAATGATCCACTTCCAAATAATCGTCACAAGACGTTACGGTGCTTAAGGCCAGCACACCGATCAACAGTTTATATAAGTTTTTCATAATCATATTTTTTATCCGTTAGTATTAGAACTGTACACTCAGACCGAAAGTAACCGACATCGGGAACGGATAACGTCCTCCGTCAAATCCCGAATACAATACATTGGAGTCACCGACTTCCGGATCGCCGAACTTATTGTACGAAGAGATGGTACATACATTGTCGACACTGGCAAATACGCGTGCATTTTCCATTTTCACCGGTTTCAGCACATTCTTCGGGAATGTATATCCTATCTGAATATTTGAAATCTTCAGATAATCCCCCTTCTGGATGTAGGCGTCGGACACACGCATGTTCTTATTATAGTCTGTCTTGGTGATACGCGGATATTTGGCGCCGGTATTCGAAGATGACCATGCATTATTGATATATTCCTTCAGTACATTCTGATAACCGCCGTCGGGTGCATAGACTGAGGTCAAGCGGGCCGAAGAATAAGAAAGGATATCCATACCGGCTACACCGTACAAGTTCATCGAGAAATCAAAGTTCTTCCAGGAAGCGGTAAGGTTCATTCCGTAAGTGAACTTGGGATATCCATTGCCTATAACAGTACGGTCGGCATCAGTAATCTGCCCGTCACCATTCAAATCAACAAACTTATAGTCGCCGGGCTGGGTAGTCTTGTCCTGATATACACCACTTTCAACTCCCTTTTCAACCGCCAGCCTATTCATTTCATCAATTTCAGCCTGGGTTCTGAAAATGCCTTCTACCTTCCAGCCATAGTAGGAACCTACAGGATAGCCGTTCTGTGTAATGGAGTGGTTGTCCCAGTTGTCGCCATCTTGTGCTGAACCTGACTTGCTGAATATCGGATCGCCGACTTCAATAGCCTCGTTCTTCAGAGTAGACCCATTCAGCCTTATGCCGATATTCCAATCGCTGAAGCTCTTGTTCCACGCAGCAGTAAACTCGAAACCTGAGTTACGGATATGTCCCGCGTTAGTATAGACATTGGAGAAACCGGTAGAAGGACGAATCTGGCGATACAGAAGCAGATCCTTTGCGTCACGGATAAAGTAATCGGCAGAGAAAGAAAGCTCATTGTTCATAAAGGCAAAATCAATACCGATATTTGTCTGCTCATTGGTTTCCCATTTCAGGTTGGTATCAATTTCTTTCTGCTGGGCAATACCGGCACCGTTAATCACACTCGAACCATTAAAGAACCAGTACATTGCATTTGCCGAAGACAACTGTGCTATGGACAAGTTGGTACCATTGCCCGCATTACCGGTCTGTCCCCATCCGGCACGCAACTTCAAGTTACTGAACAGTTCTAAATCCTTAATGAACTTTTCCTCGGAAAGACGCCAAGCTACAGAAGCGGAAGGGAATGTACCATAACGATTGCCGGCACCAAAGTTCGAAGAACCGTCGCGGCGTACCGTTGCAGTCACAATATAGCGGTCGTTCAAAGTATAAGTCAGACGGCCGAAGTAAGAAAGGAATCTTGTCTTCAAATCCAGCCCACCATCCGTTTGCTTAGACGATGGGTCATTGGTCAATGAAATTTTGCGGATGTTGTCTGCCGGAAAATCGTTGGCACTGGAATTCAGCCAGGCACCGTTCGTATCGCTGGTAGAGAAACCGGCCATTGCACTTACGCGGTGATGCTCATTGGACCAGTCATAGTTCAAGAACGCTTCCAGACCGAGTGAAGTGGACTGGCTCTGGTTCAGCGAGAACGAGTCCTTACGGTCTTGAGTTCCAAAGGTTCTATCATTATAGGCTGTATAGCCATTATAACCTTTTGTATAATAATTATAACTGGCAATAGTCTTGAAAGTCAACCCTTTGTACAAATCGAGTTGTAGGAAAGCACTAGCAAGCATACGGTCCCATTTATTAATACTGTCAGCAGTCTTGGCAGCAGCAACCAGATTGTCAGCTCCCTTGTTCACGTCTCCATTGCCTTCTTTCTTGTAATGTCCCCAAGTACCGTCGGGCAACACAATAGGCATGGAATAGAAAACACCGTCCTCTACATAATCCATGGTTGGAATGGCTTGTGCATAGTTTCTCAGGTTGCCTCCTCCCATCTTTTCCGAATGTGCATAGTTCAAGTTCAAGCCTACATGCAGGAAGTCTTTCACTTTGTGAGTGATATTAGCGCGTGCCGTCAAGCGTTTAAAATTCGACTCAATCACGATACCCTGGTTGTTCAAATAACCCAGAGATAAATTGGCTTGGGTATTTTCGCTGCCTCCCGAAGCAGAAAGATTATAGTTCTGCTGTAATGCCGTGCGTGACATTTCGTCCTGCCAGTCAATGCTATTCAGTCTGCCTATGTAATCCTCGCCATACGCCAGATTGGTCATGGCAATACCGTCATTCTTGACAGCGGAACGTACAGCACTTGCAAACAAGTCCGCATCAGCCACATCAATCTTATTCGAATTGAACTGAAGGGCATAGTTGGCCGAGAAGTTTACCTTTGCCTTACCCTTACCGCCGTTCTTGGTAGTAATCATAATGACGCCATTGGCACCGCGAGTACCATAGATTGCCGTAGCCGAAGCATCCTTCAGAATTTCGATGGACTCTACATCATTAGGATTCAAGAAATCGATAGAAGTTCCTACCTGCACACCGTCCACTACATAGAGTGGGTCGGCAGAACCATTCACGGTTGCCACACCGCGGATACGGATGGAGAAACCTCCTTCCGGGTCACCGGAAGAACGGATGACAGATACACCTGCCGCAGCTCCCTGCAAACCTTGTCCCAAGTTCACCGGATTCCGCTTCATCATTTCCTCCGCATTCACGGAAGCCACAGAACCGGTGAGGTCGGATTTCTTCATCGTACCGTAGCCCACAACAACTACCTCATCCAAGGTTTCGGTATCCTCCTTTAAAGTAATTTTCAGAGCATTCATATTCCCGGTTACTTTGACCGTTCGCGCTAGATAACCGATGTAACTGGTCTTCAGCGTAGAACCTACGGGACACTGCAAGGAGAAGTTACCGTCCAAATCGGTAATCATACCGTTTGTCGTACCTTCCACAATGACATTGGCACCGATGATGGGCTCGCCTTTCTCATCCACCACTTGGCCCTTCACAGTAACTACACTCTGCTGTACGACAGTGACACCTGCAAACGGCTGTACGCTTGTTGCAAAGAGAGGTCCGGCACATGCCAGCGATACTGACATGATACCCAAATACTTCATCACATTTCTCATAAATACTAAATACTTAGGTTTAACAAATACCCCGGTCATAAGCACATCGGGAAAAAGATATGCGACACAATTTTGTGCCACTATAGAGGCACTGCCGTGCCATTGGGAAGGCACATCTGTGCCACCATAGTAACACAGATTTCGGTAACTATATCCCTTTCTCTTCCATACCGGCAGGGGTGAATTCAATATAGATTTTCAAAGATTAAGTTCAGAAACTCAGGGAAGTGCCTTCAACCTGGTTCAACAGTTGCGGTTTGGCCTTTCCACAATCCACTTTCACAACCTGAATACGGTTGTCGGCAGGTAGACAAACCAATCCTTCCGCCTGCTTCTTGTCAGCACTGTATACCTTCAGGTTCATTTTGCTCCAATCCATCTCAACAGTGGACTGCGCCAACTTCAGATGAGGAAGTACCGAACCGTCACGTACCAGCATGATTATCGGCAGACTGCCTGCTTCAATTTGGTGCCATCCACCTTCGTAGACTTTCTCTGTCTGGTAGTCTATCCATTTTCCTTCGGGAAGGTAAACTGTGCGGCCCGTCATACCGGATTCAAGCAAGGGGGCAACCAGAATCTGCGAACCGAAGAGATACTCGTCATCCACTTTCCATGCTCCCGGATCATCGGGAAATTCTACAAACAAGGCTCTTAGCATCGGTAAGCCCTTTTCTGTACATTCCTTAGCCTGAGCATACACATAAGGCATCAGACGGTACTTCATCTCCGCACTCTTGCGGAAGACATCCTGCACACGCTTGCTGTCGTACAACCACGGCTCTGTCGGAGGTGCCCCATGCGCGCGGGTATGGGAAGTAAGAAAACCGAACGGTATCCAGCGGCAATACAAGTCCTCCGGAGTGGATTTTACAAAGCCGCCCATATCATGGCTCCAGAAGGAGAAACCGGACAAGCCGAAGGACAAGCCTGCACGAAGCGTACCCAGCAGTCCCGTGTTCGTAGTTGCAGCATCACCGCCCCAATGCAATGGATAACGCTGGGAACCGGCCCATGCGGCACGTGCCCACATTATATTCTCGTTGTGCAACTTCTTGGTTATCTCGGACACTGCCATATCATAACGCACCGGATAGAGGTTATGCTCATACCATCCGCTCTTGCCGGAAGCGTAAATACCGTTCAGTGGAGCAGCCTCGCCGAAGTCTACTTTAATGGCACTGACACCGATATTCAGCAATCCCGCCAGTTTGTCCTGATACCACTTTACGGTTTCCGGATTGGAAAAATCGAGCACCACATCTTCGTAGGGAAGTTCACCATTTCCATTTTTCACATACATGTCTTTCTCTATCAGTTCAGAGAAATAACGATTTTTAGGAGTGAAATAAGGCAACTGCCACAAACATACATGGAAACCTTGTGACCTCAAATCCTTCAACATCTGCTGTGGATTCTGGAAACGGTTCTCGGAGAATTTATAGTCACATTGCCAGTCCACATCAAACCAGCCGGTATCGAAATGGATAACATCGCACGGATACTTGTTCTTACGGATATTGGCCGCTACATCATAACCTTCCTTTTCACTGAAATAGGTAATACGGCTCATCCACGTACCGAAAGACCACAAGGGGGGCATGCCCGGCTTTCCTACCAAATCGGTGTACTCGTCCAGAATATCTTTCGGCTCGCCGAAGAAAACGAACAAATCCAGGTTCTCGTCACCCATGAACATTTTGTTCAGCCCAATATAGGTAGCACCAAAATCACAAGTCACGGGAGCGGATGTATGCATAAACATGCCATATCCTCGGTTACTCATAAAGAAAGGAATCGGTTTGTACATCTGGTCCGTCTCAGGCCCTTGTGGGTCTGTAACAAACAAGTTCACCTTTTGTCCGGCCTTGTTCAACCCAGTGGCAGACTCTCCGCAACCAAAAATCATTTCATCCGCAGTCAAGGTAAATACCGGATTGATGCGGCGGGCATTGTCGCTTCCCCGCTTCACAAAACAGAACGGCGTATATTTTACCTGCGTAGAGTCCGCATCACTCAAAGCGGCAGTCTGGCTCAAGATACGTCCGGCTTTATCCTTCAAGACGATTCTCCAGGGATTCTTGTTAATCTGAATGGTTCCATAGTCACTGGAATAGACAATCTTGTCATTCGTCTCGGCAACTTTCCAACTTCCATCCCTGCCCGGTTCCTTTGCCAACATGATGGAAGCGGCAGGTTTGGGTTCCACCGGGGTCGTTAGCATACGGATACGTACCGTACGCGGAGTTACAAAGTCAATCTTGAATTTGAGGTTGGGGTCATTTTCATAGGCAGTGAAAGGAAAATCGAGCATTCTCATTTTACGGGGCTGTGCACCGTTGGTATTGAAGGCTTGACGGGGCATCAGATGCCCGCGTTTCCAGTTCACCAGCCCTTCACCCGACTTGGCATCGAATGACTCCAGGTGATCTGCAAAAAACAAAGTATTACTCAAGTCACGGAAATCGGTACTCATGTCCAGAGGTTGGTTCATCAGATACGAAGTACCGTCATTGACATGTGGCTGTGCCAACAGATTGCCGCCGGCAAACAACAGCATCGCCACTGCTAAAAGTTCTTTCTTCATACTATTAGGATTTAAATGATCTTGCCTGCAAATGTATTTTTCTTAAAGGAAACACAGATGCCTTAAAAATGTCTTTTAATATCCGGTTTTGTTTCATAGAACCCATATAGGGTCATTGGAAACAAAATGCATACTATTTTTCACCAAACGGAGGATATCATCCCACGCGAATACGCAAATCTTCCCTTGCTCGTTCGGAGGATTATATTTAAGTTTGCAGTTACAATATTGTTAATCCTTCTAATAAAGAAAATACATGAAACAACTGCTCCTATTCCTTATATGCAACCTGACCTTTCTCCTTACTGTTCAAAGTAACTCAACGGAAATCCCGCCGGCTGTCATGTTCAAGCAGCTCTCTACAACAGAAGGACTCTCCAACAACAGTATCCGAAGCATCTACAGAGACAATAGGGGATTCCTCTGGGTGGGGACAGAATCAGGACTCAACAAATACGACGGCTACTCCTTCCAGCAGTATTACCAGAACAACTCCAACCTGCCGGACGATGCCATCAGCGAAATTTTCGAAGGACCGGACGACAATGTATGGATAAGGACTTCCAGCGGCTACAGTATCTATAATTATAAGACCGGTAAATTCGACAATGACTATAAACCCATACTCGATGGGCTGCAAATCCCCAGTAAAAACATTCTGAGGATGGGAAAAACCTCCAAGAATGAATTTTGGGCCTACGACTATTCCAAACTTTACATACGAAGCATGGACAACAGCTCCATCAAAGCCTATCCACTGGCAGTTGAAAAGATTTCAAGCCTCTATATAGGTGTCCAGTTCATTTATATAATGTACTCCAACGGTATCCTATACAGTATCAGCAAGCAGACTTCCGAAGTCAAGGAAATAGCCATTCCCGCCATCTATAGACCTTTGCTGGAGAATCATGAGCCACACATTTACATAGACCAAAACGAAAACCTATGGGTATACACCTTCCAAAACAGCCTGCTTTTGCACAAGAACAGTTTTACACAGCAATGGGAGAACATCAGCCTGAACAATAACACTCACATACAGTACAATCGCGTGCAACGCATCCTCGACCTGGGAGACGGCAACGTATGGATACTTACCAGCCATATGGGGTTGTTCGTTTACAACGCCCTGACCAAATCTCTTACCAACTTGGTGCACAATCCATTGAAACCGCACACCATTGCCAGCAACAATCTGAATACCATTTACCGGGACAAAGACGGAACCATATACATAGGGAATTTCAAACACGGTATTTCCTATTATAGCCCCATGTCTCAAATCATACTATGCAACAAATCCCTGGAATATGATGATATCCTAACCTTCTGCGAAGACACAAGCCAGGAATCCATTTACTACGGAACAGACGGTACGGGACTAATCCGACGTTCACTGGTGACCGATTCATACGAAAAGATAGCAACTCCCGCCAATATTGTAGTCGACTTATCCATCGACTCCAAAAACCGCCTATGGATAGGCACCTTCCAGAAAGGACTGCTATGCTACTCGAAAGGGCAAATCAAACAATACACGGTAAGCAACAGCCAGCTTCTCGAAAACAATGTGTATACAGTAGAGGTGGACAAACACGGATACATCTGGATAGGTACCATGAAAGGATATATACAGAGGTTAAATCCGGAAACCGGGCAGTTTGACATCATCTTGTACCGTCCGGGAGAATTCTTTGTCCGTGATATGTACTATGACAAAGACAGCACCCTTTACGTAGCAACCAGAGGAGGACTCATTATTATCGATACGGAAACCCAAGCCTATAATATATACGCCGAAGCCAGCCGTTTCAAGGAGAACAATATGCTCACTGTCTATAAGGACAGCCGGGACCTTCTTTGGATAGGACATCCACACGGACTGAGCATATGGAACCAGAAGAACGACTCCATCTACTTCCTTGACCAGAAAAACGGGCTTGCCGCCAATCTCGTCAGAGCCATCACGGAAGACAACAACAACCAAATGTGGATTGGCACCGGCAACGGCATCTCACGAATCAAAATAACAAACGATACATACACCATCGTGAACTACTCCGTAAGCGACGGACTGATATGCAACGATACCAATGTCCACGCCATCCTCAAACTGCAGAACGGCAATATACTGATAGGTACTCCTCAAGGTTACCAGACTATCATTCCACAAGACATCCTGACCACAAGTTATGATGCCAACATTTACCTTACCGGTATTGAGTTCAAATCCGGAATGCCCCATCCGGACATCCTGAACGGCAGCTCACTTGAATGTGCACAACACCTTTCCTTCACTGAAAAGGAAAATTCATTCACTCTGTCCTTCTCCGCTCTCGACCTGGTGGAAACGGATAAGATAAAATATGCCTATAAGATTCATTCCAACTGGATTTATGTCGAAAACAACAAAGTAAACCTATCCATGCTGACTGCCGGAAACTATACTTTATCCGTCAAGGCATGCAACTCACAAGGCATATGGAGCCCCAACATCAAGGAACTGAAAATAAAGATACTCCCTCCTTGGTGGCGCACCTGGTGGGCCTATACCATATATACCGGTATCATTTTGTGTATCCTTCTGTCCATTATCCGCAATCTGCGCTTACGCCAAAAGCAGAAACAAATCATGCAAGCCATCGAGATGGAAAATGAAAGGCAGCAGAAAATCAACAATATGAAACTACAGTTCTTTGCCAACATAAGCCACGAACTGCGGACTCCCTTGTCACTTATCATCAATCCACTTGAAGAGTTTTTCGTAGACCATCCCGAATATCGTAAAGGTATTCTGGATATGGTCAAACAAAATGCCGACTATCTGCTGGAACTGATTAACCAACTGCTGGATTTCAGAAAGCTGGATGCCAAGGCTGAAACCCTGAAATGCAAACATGACAACATCCTTATCATTCTGAGTGAAATATTCCACTCTTTCGATCCGATAGCACAGAAACGGAACATCAGCTATAGCCTTACCGCTCCACAACATTCTGTATTCATGGATTTCGACTATGACAAGATACGCAAGATATGCACAAATATCCTGTCAAATGCATTCAAGTTCACTCCCAATAAAGGAAGCATCTCACTGGATATTGCCGTAAGAGGCACAAATCTTGAGCTGACCTTTACCGACACTGGTTGCGGCATAGAAGATAAATCCAAGGAGAAAATATTCCAAAGATTCTATCAGTCGAGCAAAAACCAGTCGAGCAACGGAGGCAGCGGCATTGGACTGCACATTGTTTCCGAATACGTAAAGATGCATCAGGGTACTGTCTGTGTCAGGGATAACCAGCCTTGTGGTTCTGTATTCCTGATTACCCTACCCCTGCACCAGAACAGTAATGAAACCAAAAACGGAGAACCGGTCGAAGAACCGGAAATAAAGGAAGAATCCCATCCATTCACCATACTACTCGTAGATGACAACTACGACTTCTTGAAATTTCTCTCTGAAAGTCTTGCCAGGCAGTATCATGTATTAAAAGCCACAAACGGAAAACATGCACTAAATGTACTGGAAAAGGAAGATATTGATTTAGTGGTCAGTGACATCATGATGCCCGAGATGGATGGTCTGGAACTATGTTCAACCATTAAGAATGACATACGCTACTCCCATATCCCCATTATCCTCCTGACAGCTAAGGCAAGTGAAGAACACCAATTGGAAGGGCTTAGCGTTGGTGCAGACGACTATATCACCAAGCCTTTCAATATGGAAGTCCTCAAGCTGCGCATCAACAAGATTATCGAGATGAACGTCAAACGTCAGGAAATATTCAATCAGGACATTAAAATCGAGCCAAGCCGTATCACCATCACTCCCCTTGACCGGCAGCTGGTGGAAAAAGCCATCCAGATTGTAGAGGACAATATCAGCGAAACCGAGTTTTCCGTCGAGGAGCTGGCCAGCAGCCTGAATATATCACGCAGCTATTTCTACAAGAAAATGATTAAGATAACGAGAAAGAAACCCATCGAATTCATCAGGACCATCCGTATGAAACGTGCACAACAACTCTTGACAGAAAGCCAGATGCAAGTTTCGGAAATTGCATATACCTTGGGGTATAACTCCCCCAAGGTATTCTCCAAACATTTTAAAGAAGAGTTCAACATCAGCCCATCCGAATTTATAAGGCAGCAGGCTGAATAGCAACATTATTTTGACATCAAAGCATCCAACGAAGACACCAACGCCACCAAAGCGGCACTCCAATTAATGGCTATCTCATTGGAAGCATACGAACCCTCCACATCTGCATAAGACTCATCCGGCAGGTTGGAAGCATAAGCAATGCCATCCTGCTGCCCAGGATTGGGACCGCCAACCAGGAAACCGGGAAGAGGTGCCTCTATATCATCCGATGTAGAAAGACGATGGTGCGGATACAGAGGACTCTTCATCCCGAAACCGGTAACATAACAATATCCCGTGGCATTCTTTCCTAAAATGTAGTCCATATTGCGGTAGGCGTTCGTCAGGTACGACTTCTCGCCCGTAAGCAAATAGGCGCAAACCAGTGAAGTGGCTTGGTTAGCACACCCTTCGGCAAGGCATCCCCAGAAGAAATCTTTGGCATCGTTGCCGTAAGGAGCATGGAAAGGAGAACGGTCAGCACCCCGCACAGCCTCGACAACATAGTCCAGTAACAGGTCTTTCATGGCATTTGCCAATTCCACGTCTTCACCCTGATATTCCCTGCCCGGTTGCAGCCAGGCAAACACGCCCAACGCAGTGGTATTGCCCCAAGAAGGAGTCTTATATGCAGTCGGCAGATGCTTCTTCACTTGTTCCCGGTAAACGGGCTTTCCCGTAGCAAGATAGAGCTCGGAAGCCGCCCAGAAGAATTCGTCATCGGCACTACGATCACCGTAAGCTCCCGTAACCACGGCAGGTTGATATTGCTTGTTGAGGAGGTCCTGATGATAGAGCGCTTGCGGATGCGCTTCTGCCCAGGCGTAAGCACGTTCGGCAGCCTGTAAAGCCACTGTCGAAAAGCCCGGATAATCCTCTTCGTAAGGAGTAAACAAGGCAGAAGCCTGCGCCAAAGCCGCAGCATAGTCCAATGCCGCCGTTACTGATTTCTGAACCACATAACGAGGCTGCTTACACTCCGTAGGCTTGATGAATCCCTCGAACGAAGGGGTAGTCAGCTTGTGGTAGACTCCTCCGTCGGCAGGGTCTTGCATAGTCAGCATCCATCTCAGGTTATAGTACATCTCGTCCAGCAAATCGGGCGTGTGGTTTCCGCTTTCCGGGATGTTCACCTGTTGACGGATAAAATAATCAGGAAAGCGGGCATAAATCGCCTGCATCAGTCCAATGGAATAGGCGGAGTTCACAATATACTTGTTATAGTCTCCGGCATCATACCATCCTCCCGGAGAAGAAATCACCGTTCCCGCCTTACGTTCCGGCCCGGCAGCATTGGGATGTATCAGTACCTTGTCATCGGGATGGCCTGCCGGACGGCTCCACCGACCCGCATAAGTCGCTTCGATGGGCATGCCCGTACGTTGGTAATAGAAAGATTTCAAAGCTGCATCGGCCAAAGGGGACAGTACTCTTTCTTTTATTTCGAATGCCACTGAATCTCCGTTAACCATCAGAAAATAGTTTCCCGGTGCCGTGATGTCACTGAAATCCAATATCGTCCTGCTCTTATCCGACCAAGCAGATGAAGCAATATATCCGGGCTTACCGGAAAATACCCGATTACCCGTGGCTGCATCTACTATGGTAAATTCACGGACCTCACCGGTATTCACCACAGCTACTTTTTCCTGCTGGGGATAGTACCCTAACTGATTCAAACGTATAGTTTCTGAAGGATGCCCTAAAGTGGCCATCCCTCCCAGAACTGTAAACAGACATGTAGTTATATTCATATCACTATTCTTTAGTAATCATTTATATTATTCTATTTCAAAACTATTTATCAGACAATAAGGTAATGAAACTGATGGCCGGCAAGTGTACCCGTACCTGCCCATTCTCCACTTTCACTGCAGTTTCCTTCATGCAGTCTTTTGTATTGGTCACATAGACTTTCAGTTCCTTCACTTCTGCAGGGATACCGGAGATGACCGCCTCGCAATCCGCCCCATTATTGACCATATGGACGGCATATTCCCCACGCACCATATTTCCGAAAGCCGCACAGTTTACGTTTTTCTTGCTGCTACTGACCGGAATGGCCAAGGCATCGGCCGGAGTGGAGGCCAGTTGCTTGATATTCCAGAAACGTTGCGTAGGACGCAAAGGACCTTTGGAACCATAAATGCCGTCTCCCCACAACAACGAATAGTCTGAAGTAAGCTGCCACTGCAAGATGGACAATGGCTGGCAAATGGCACAAATACGCGTATACAGATTGATTTCATAAAGTGCAAACGTCGACTCATTGAATATCTCGGCATAACCATGAGCAGCGGCATCCGTACTACCCTCACCAACCAAGAGTGGTACATTGATCGCTTTGGCAGCATCCGCCCACTTCTTTAACGTAACATCATCACAACCACGCCATGAATGGAAAGAAACTGCACCAATATACTTATGAGTCTCAAGATTGTTCAAAGCAGGAAGGATGAAATCGAAAGTCGTGGCATCCGAATTGTCGCCAAGCAGCATGCGGGTAGGAAGATTCAACCCTGCCAGATAAGCACCGAACTCCTTAATGAAATCTGCATGTTCCTGCGGAGTGTGGAGGACATCAATACCCAAATCCGATTCATTGAACGAGAACATGGAGAACTCAATACCATAATACTGTTTGGCATACAACAGATAATCTGCCATGGATTTATAAATCTTCTCCTTTTTCCGGTTATCCAGACGATAAGCAATGACACCGCCTTGACGAGCATAACTTGCAGGACCTCCGTCAATGGCCCACGCAGGTGGAAACCAGCAGCTTAGTATTACCGGCATTCCCATCGCCTTCAAGCGCTTTGCCATGAGGAGACTTTCCTCCACCCGCTTGTTCAGTCCCCCATTCTGTGCGGTGGCAATAGGGTCGGCTTCCTCTTCCGGTTGCCACAATCTCCACGGAAATTCCACACGTCCATAGGCTACACGCAAATTTTCCAGACAGTAATCTATCACTTTAGGGTCGGCAGCAGGATTCTGCAGGCGGAAATTCCCTCCAAAGCCTGTAAACAGACTGCCCGGATTCTGCATATCCAATATAATTTCCGCGTCACTATGATCTATCACTCCGGAAGCATGCAGTGCCATGGACAATGCAGTTCTCTCAGCCTTTTTCAGAGTCGGCATCAGCGAGATATAAACTACGGTACCGGTGGATTCTTTTTCAACCGTGGCCTTTACAGACTTATTGAACTTGAATTCCAACTTCCTATTAGCCGAAGTAACGGTCAGCTTCCTGCCACTTGTCCTTACTTTGGCATCAGCGTAGTTTTCCGGACTTAAAGCAATACAGTAATAGGCTGTCTGGTTCAAAGTAGTGTCCGACAGCGCATCAATAGAAATCTCCACCAAGCCTTTTCCCTTATCAGTCACTTTCTGATGGAACTTTACACCTCGCAGAGTAGTCGTCACTTCCTGCATATCCCCCTCACGATGGAAAACGGGACGGACCTGCTTCTCCTTTCCGGTAATCTCCATATCCCCTTTCAAGGTTCCGACACGCAGGGACGACTCAAAGTCTATCAATTCACCGTCTACACGGACACCCGTGATATTGCTCCATGCCATCACTTCCGTCTGGGCAGAAAGCGGCAGAGACAATATGCCACACAGCAATGCAGCCATTCCCAACTGGAAAATTCGTAAATTCTTCATTATATCAAATATATAAAAGGTTGTCATTTCAGTCTTGTATCAATCTCAAACCCCATACGGCTGTTATGATAAGGACAATTCCACATACTTGCTTTAGGTTCCTTGTAGCGGGGAGTCCCATCTTCCAGCACAGTTCTGAACCATTCGCCATACTCCTTGTCTATCATCCGTGATTTGATGAAGTTCCAGGTACGGACGGCACTGTCCAGATAAGATTGTTCACCGGTCAGCTGCCAGGCATTGATGCATCCTACCACAGTTTCCGCCTGGCACCACCAGGAAGCATCCTTCCTGATTTTGTCCTTATGCCGTTCGTACATCATGGCACCCATCGGGTTGATGCCCTTCAAGGAGGCGTCTGCAAGTTCCAAAGCCACTTCCCTGCATTTCCCGATGACCTCCGGGTCACCCAGAGCTTCTGCAGCTTCCGTCAGCAGCCAGGAAGTTTCGATGTCATGCCCGTAAGAGTCAATGTCATCCAGATTGTTCCAGTTCGAATCACAGTATAATATCAGGTGATGTGTTTGTGAGTTATACAGTTTGGTTGTTATCAAGTTTATCACTTTTGCAAGGCGCTCGCGAAGGCCGTCATCTTTCCATACTTTATATAACGCTGTGTATGCCTCCAATACATGGATATGGGTATTCATTGTTTTGGTGGCAACACCATCTCCATCATATCCCAGCTTTTTGGGAACTTCCCATTCGCGGGTGAAAGATTCTATATAACCGTCGTTTACGGGATCTTTGATTTTGCTCTCCACGGTCCGGTAAAGCTCTATGGCTTTTTGCAGGCTTTCATTGTTGCCTGTTGCTCTGAAATGTTCGGACAAACCGTAGATGGCATAAGAGCAGCCGTAAGTCTGCTTGTCCGTATCCAGTGGAGTACCGTCTGCTTTTATCAGCCAATATACGCCTCCATACTGCGGGTCGATGAAGTGGTCTATGAAATAGCGTTGCGCCCTGTCAGCCAGTTTGCGGTAGGCAGCATCGCCATACATCCGATAAGCGGTTGAAAAAGTCCAGAGGATGCGGGCATTCAGTACGCCTCCTTTGGGAGCATCCGCTATCGGGGCACCGTCACGTCCCAATGAACCGTAAAAACCTCCGGAAGGGTCTACACTGTATTTTTCCCAAAAAGAGAGGATATTCTCTTTCAAGTCTGAGGTTATCTCATCTTTTAAAATCTTATCCGCGTGTGATTGCGCTTTTAGGAAAGGTGCAATCAGCAGCCCTACTACAATCAGCAGAAAAACGGGAAATAGGTGTCTCATAATGTAGCGATTTAAGAAATTGGCCATAGTTACACTGCAAATTTACAAAAAAACAAGTTGTCATTACTCATTGCCATCCTTTTTCAAGGGATACAATTGGTTCCGATAAAGGTCATTTTTGGGTACTGAATCCTTGTTTTGTCAAACACCAGTGTTCGTCAAGTGCTACAATATCTGCCCCAGAAACATAGGCAAACACCGGAAAAAGATACATTTTATAACGTTATTGGCTACAAACAAAAACCATCCGTTTCCTTTTTAGTCCGTATATTAGTGGAGAATTCTGTAACTCAAAAATAGATACTATGAGAAAGAGACATTTTCTATTCGCATCCGCCCTGGCACTGCTCTGCAGTAGCGGTGCACTGCATGCACAAGATTTCAAGCTGACATCTTCCGGTTATTTCAAGAACCAGGGAGTAGACGTCATGGCTTTTGATGACATCTATCCCGAGGGACACCAAGGAGGAGTATGTATCATCATGAATGGACACCGCGTAGCAACGAATGGAGACATCCGACTGGAAGCCACCCCCGGACAATGGCAGCCCGTACCGAAACAACTCGACCGGAAGCTCAGCGACAACAGCATCACCGCTACGCTCTGCTATCCCGACTCCTCACGCCACCTCACCGGATTCAACCCGATGATTTACCCGGATCTCCACCTTATATATACGGTACAAGTGGAAAGCAAAGGTAAACACATAGAGGTGACCGTAGACCTGGACCGCCCCATTCCCCAGGAATTCATCGGAAAAGTGGGCTTCAACCTTGAATTCTTCCCGGGTTCCCTCTTCGGCAAGCCCTGGATTATGGACGGTCAGAGCGGCATCTTCCCGCAACAACCCAACTCCCCCCTAATGACAACCCAACCCAACTATCTGCATACGGGAAATTATCATGACGGCAAGCAATCGCTGGCAGACATGGACAAACTGATAGGAAAAGGTTACAGCCCGATTGTGGCCGACGACATCATCAGCGAACCTTATGCCAAAGGCCGTAAGTTTACCTCCCGCCCCGACGACCCTTACAACAAAGTAACCATCGAATCATTGAGTGGTGACCTACAACTGTTTGACGGGCGTATGAACCACAATAACGGCTGGTTCGTACTGCGCAGCAACATAAAACCGGGTGTCACCAAAGGGGTCGTCAAATGGATTATCACTCCGAACGTAGTGGCCGACTGGATGTATCAGCCGGTTATCCAGACTTCACAGATAGGTTATCATCCCGCCCAGGACAAGGAAGCCGTCATCGAAATGGATATACGTGACAATAGAAAGGAAACGGCACAAATCATCCGCATTGACGCAGACGGCGAGAAAGTGGTCAAGAACGTCACTCCTGCCAATTGGGGCAAGTTCCTAAGATACAACTATCTGAAGGTGGACTTCACGGATGTGAAGGAACCGGGACTCTACAAGATTAAATACGATACCTCCGTATCTCCTATCTTCCGCATCGACAATGACGTATATGCCCGTGGCGTATGGCAACCCGTACTGGAATACTTCCTTCCCGTACAGATGTGCCACATGCGCGTCAACGAGAAATACCGCGTATGGCACGACTGCTGCCACATGGACGATGCCCGGATGGCACCGGCACACAATCATATCGACGGCTACGACCAGAAAGAGGGCCTGTCCAAATTCAAACCGGGTGAAGTGGTTCCCGGAGTGAACATAGGCGGCTGGCACGATGCCGGAGACTTTGACCTCCGCATCGAATCCCAAGCCGGAGAATCCTATATCCTGGCACTGGCCTACGAAGCTTTCCGCCCGAATCTCGACGTGACTTCCATCGACCAGATAAACCGTGTGACGGAAATCCACCAGCCCGACGGTAAGAATGACCTGCTGCAACAAGTAGAGAACGGCGCCCTTACGGTAGTCAACGGCTACCTGGCACTGGGACGTCTCTACCGGGGAATCATCTGCAACGACCTTCGCCAATACGTACTTCTGGGTGATGCCGCCGCCATGACGGACGGAAAAATCGGTAATGAAGACGACCGTTGGATATTTACAGAGGACAACCCCGGACGAGAACTGTCGACAGCCGCCCAACTTGCTGCCGTATCACGCGTATTGAAAGGCTTCAATGATACATTGAGTGTACATTGTCTCGACATTGCCCGCAAAGTATATGCTTCTACCGAAAGCGGCAACAACAGAGCCTTGTTCCCCAAAGTGCAGGCAGCCGTAGAGTTGTACCTCACCACGGGCGAACAACCCTATATGGACTTCATCCTGGACAACCAGGAGCTCATCATCAAGCAGATAGGCCGAATCGGCTGGTACACGGCACGCGTAGAACAACAGTTTGCACAGATGAAGAACAAGAAAGCCAAAGCCTTCTCTACCGCTTTCCGCAAAGCTCTGGCCGGATACAAACAAGAACTGGACAAGCAAGTGCATGAAACTCCTTATGGCGTTCCCTACCGTCCGAATATCTGGGGTGCAGGCTGGGATATACAGCGTTTCGGCTTCCAGCACTACTTCCTGACAACCGCCTATCCGGAAATATTCCCGAAAGCACCGGTATTCAATGCCCTCAACTTCATTCTCGGATGCCACCCGGGCTCCAACCAGGCTTCCTTCGCCTCGGGTGTTGGCGCACAATCAGCCACTGTAGGCTACGGACTGAACCGCGCAGACTGGTCGTACATTCCCGGTGGAGTCATTTCCGGTACAGCGCTTATCCGTCCCGACTTCCCGGAACTCCTGACGTTCCCGTTCCTCTGGCAACAGACTGAGTATGTGTTGGGAGGAGGTTCGTCCCACTATATGTTTCTGGTACTTGCAGCAGAACAGTTGCTGAAACAATAAGAAAGACAGAGGGGGGAACAAAACCCTCTGGATATTTTCTTTTAGGCGCGGATTACACGGATTTAGTTTACTGCATCCATGGATTCCGCGTAACCCGCGCCTAATATTAAAGTATAATGAAAGTGTTTATCTACTTTCCGTTCTTTCACCAATTATCCGTACGGAACGGAATGGTAGGCAATTCATTTCCGCCAATCATCGTACCAATCTGGAAATCATGGAAACAGTAGCGCACGCTGACGGGATGGGATACCTTTTCTGAAGAGATTACCACTTCATTCGTCTGCCAGTGCAGCCATACTTTATCGGCAGGATGAAATACACGGTCCTCGCCTGCCACTTCGAAGCCACGAAGGTCATAGTTACGGCAGATACCCATTTCCAGGTGGTCGAAAGAAACCCAGGCTTCATTGCCTTTAGCAGTCCATGACTTATATTGTGGGCCGAAACAGTGTATCTGCTTCAATCCATAGGTGAGGTTCAATGCCAGATAACTCAAACGTTGGCCCACCTTCCTCTTGTTGCGGGGATGGATGTTGTATATCTCGTAAGGTTCCACAAGGTCGTTGGTAGAAATCATGGCACTGTTCGGAATCTGGCTTTGGGCACGAAATTGCGCTTCGCGCAGGTAGGCAGCTTTCTCTTGCTGAGTGCCTCCATAGGCATAAGGAGCTATTTCTGCAAAGTAAAAAGGCAATTCGCCCAGTCCCCATTCCTTGCGCCACAGCTGCACCATGTCGGCCAGGCGCTCGGCATATGTTTCATGGCGGCCTACGTTAGACTCGCCTTGATACCAGATGAATCCCTTTATGGTATAGTTCTGAAGCGGCTTCAGCATGGCATTGTACATCAGCATGGGGCGGTGCATGGGGTGCAGGCGTTCGATGGAATCGGGGTTGAGGGAAATGTCCGGATAGTTTTCCAGCAACTCCCGGCTTATCCAACCTTCCACAGTGGCTCCACCGTAGGCACTGCTGATGATACCCACGGGAATACGGAGGGCACGGCTCAGTGAAGTTGCGAAATAGTAAGCTGTTGCACTGAAATCGGGTGCGGTCTCGATGGAGGAGAGGTTCCAACTACCTTCGCAGTCTGTTTGCGGTTCATACGTTTGATGCTTGGGAACGGTGAACATGCGCACACCCTTATTTTCGGCAGAAGCTATGATATCATCCACCCCATTCATGATGCAACAGCCGGCAAAACCTTTCAAGGGCATTTCCATATTACTCTGACCGGAAGCAAGCCATACTTCACCGATTAGGACATTCGTCAACGTAGTTTTTTCTCCATCATCAAAGGTTATCTCATAAGGCGTGTATCCTGCTGCCGGAGTTTTCACGGCAAGCAGCCAACGTCCGTCCTTATCGGCACGGCAAGTCGTTGTCTGTCCATTCCACGAAGGCGTGACGCGTACTTCGGCTTTCGGTGCAGCCGTTCCCCACAGTTTTACTTCCGTCTGTTGCTGAAGAACCATATTGTCACTTACCAGTGCAGGCAGTTTTACCTTGGCGCCCAATGAAGCGGTGCAGCATAATAGAATCAATGCAAGAGTTTTACTTTTCATGGCATATTTATGTTTACTACTTATTCAGAATTCAATAACGTGAGCAAAAATAGGGCTTTTTTGCTCACGTTCATCCTTTTTCAAGTCAAAAGTTTACATCGCATTGTTCCGCAGCAATCGTAGGAATCAAGTCATCTTTAAACCTACAATAGAAGCTATCAACGTAGTAATAAAGAACAAACGGATGAAGGAAACCGACTCATCAAAGAATACAATCCCCAATATTACCGTACTTACCGCACCTA
>OIZQ01000522.1_pt1 | contig 20044 bp, 19 predicted proteins | sample 1588491 | NCBI WGS metagenome assembly OIZQ01 (sample SAMN03283262) | human gut metagenome | biome: human-associated habitat; material: feces | host: Homo sapiens | place: USA | collected 2013
CGCCGCTGTGCCGCTCAAACGCGGCTTGGCGGCTTGTTTTATGGGGTTTGGCAAGGGGCGAAAAATTTTTTTAAAAAAATTTTTTGAATTTTTCTGTTTTTTGCCTTTGGCAAAGGAAATTTGTGCGTAGTTTTGTATTTAGGTAATCTTTTTTTATTCCTAAAAGGCATTTTGCGCAGTCTAAATTTTTATTTTATTTTGCTATTTCTTATGCAGATTTCTTGCCAAGAAAGCTGCATAACACAAACAACAACTAAATCTAATAGCTGAGTTATAAACAGGCACAATCCCCAATAATAAAAATCAACAGCCCATAAATAACTCGTTAATACCGAGTTATTTATGGGCTGTTTGTTAAAGATATTTCAGTTCTTTAAACAAAAAAGGAACGCTAAAAAGCGTTCCTTTTGGGGCTAATTTTTGCTGTTATCATTGTTTTGGTCATCATCGCTCTTGTCATTTTTACCACGATAAATTTTAAAAGCGCTGCGAAAGATAAGGAAAAAGCACAGCAGCAGCGTTGCCATATCGCCACTGTCGGAGGTGTTGAAATTAAGCTTCCTTAACACAAAAATATAGAGGAAGATTACAAAAATCACTGTATAATCCTGATGTTTCATAGTAGTTACCTCGCACTGATGTTTTATTGCTGCCTTTATTATAGCATTTTGCAGCGGGCGGCGATGTTTTTTATTATTTACAAAACATAGTACAGTACAAAAAAGTAGTGCAGGGTGCTGCCGGCCAGCACAAACAGGTGCCAGACGGAGTGCATGAATTTATGTTTTTTATCGGCATAAAAGGCGATGCCGGCGGTGTAGGCCAGCCCTCCGCTTATAAGCAGTAACAGCCCGCCTGCGGGCAGCATTTGCCACAGGTAAGGCAGAGCTATAGCAGCCGACCACCCCATAAGCACATACATGAGCAGAGAGAGCCGCTGCCACCTGCTGAGACTGATAGCATTAAGAGTGATGCCAACGATTGTGAGCAGCAAGTTTATGCCTAACAGGTGCCATCCTAATCGTGGTGGCAGCAAAACAAGGCAAATGGGAACGTAACTGCCTAAGATAAGCAGAAAAATGGAGCAATGGTCGAGCACCTGAAAAACCTTTTTGGCTTTGTTATTGGTGAGAGCGTGATACAAAGTGGATATGAGATAGAGCAAAATAAGGCTGCCGCCATAAACGGCCGCACTGACGATGCCGCTTACATTACTGTTAGCCGCCGCATAGACGATGAGCACGACAGTGCCGATGATAGCCAGCAGTGTGCCGACACCGTGGGTCACGGCGTTGGCTATCTCTTCACCCAAGGTTTGATTGTTAGCTTTATGTAAAGTATTCATATTAGTACCTCCGTCTTACACTATAAATTATAGCACTATCTGCTGGTTTATTTGTGACAAGATAGTGTGAATTTTTTATTTAAGAACCTTGATGTGTTTTGCCCATAAAATAAAAATATTATTGTTTGGTGTTTTCAAACTTTTGTAGAGTTGCTTAATCCCTATCTTTCTAATATGATTAACTTAAAAGGCAAGAGTTAAAGTTTTTAAAAATAACTGTAAAAATTTACGATGCCTGCTTTTAGCGAAAGGAATGATATTTATGGCAACTAGAAAAGTTAAAAGACTGGTTACAGGCCAGCGCGCTATTGATGGCGCAGGCGTGCATTTGATGCGTGTGCTGGGTCCCGATACCATAACGGATTATGATCCGTTTTTGATGCTTGATTCGTTTGATTCACATAACCCTGCCGATTATATCAAGGGTTTTCCTTTCCATCCTCACAGAGGTATCGAAACTATTTCCTATCTTGTGCAGGGTGAAATGTCCCATCAGGATAGCTTGGGCAACAAGGGCACTATCCACGGCGGCGAAAGCCAGTGGATGACTGCCGGCAGCGGCATTATGCATCAGGAGATGCCCCAGGCCAGCAAGCATATGCTGGGCGTACAGCTGTGGCTTAATTTGCCGCAGAGCGAAAAAATGACCGACCCAACTTATTTTGACATCACTGGCGAAATGATAGGCGTTAAAGAGACTGCTGACGCTACAGTACACGTACTGGCCGGAGAATATGACGGCACCAAGGGCGTTGAGCCTCCCCATATCAAGGCTACTATTTATGACGTAGAATTGAAGGAAGGCAAAACCATTACCCTGCCGACTAAAGTTGAAGATAATGTATTTGTTTTTTTGATCGAAGGCAATGCCGTTATCGAAGGGCAAACAGTGGCTGAAAAAACTGCTGTTCTGTTCGGCGAAGGCAGCGAAATTACGGTAAGCACCGAAACCGGTAAAGTTTTACGTTTTATGATGTGTGCCGCCAAGCCTTTAGGCGAGCCCGTAGCATGGGGCGGCCCTATCGTTATGAATACCCGCGAAGAACTGGACCATGCTTTTAAGGAGCTTGATAAGGGCACATTTATCAAGCACAATGCTGCCCATATTTAACTGGTTTACCAAATTTACTAAATACCAAAGATCCGTAGCCAAAAGGTTGCGGATCTTTTTGTTGGTACCACGTTGGTACCAAAACGCTCATAAGACCAACCGTCTTATTGATACCACTGCCACATAAAAAAGCCGCAACCTAAGGTTGCGGCTTGCTTTTTGCTTGGTGGGCCCAGCTGGGTTCGAACCAGCGACCAACCGGTTATGAGCCGGTGGCTCTACCACTGAGCTATAGGCCCATAGTCCCTTGAGTTATCTCAAAAGTCAACATTAATATTCTAAACAAATTCGGTCAGCTTGTCAAGCTAAACTGTTTTATTCCAAGAAATCCTTTAAGCGTTTGCTACGGCTTGGATGACGCAGTTTGCGCAGTGCCTTGGCTTCGATCTGGCGGATACGTTCTCTGGTTACACCAAAGTGCTGCCCTACTTCTTCCAAAGTTCGGGAGCGTCCGTCTTCTAAACCGAAACGCAGTTCAAGGACCTTCTTTTCGCGAACGGTAAGGGTTTCCAAGACCTCTTCCAGCTGTTCACGCAGCAGCGTGAAGGAAGCAGCATCGGCAGGTGCCGGTGCGTCGTGGTCTTCGATGAAGTCGCCCAGATGGGAGTCTTCCTCTTCGCCGATAGGAGTTTCAAGGGAAACCGGTTCCTGCGCGATCTTCATGATCTCACGGACACGGTCAACGGTGGTATCCATTTCCTTGGCTATCTCTTCAGGCATAGGTTCGCGGCCAAGCTCTTGCAGCAGCTGGCGGGATACACGAATAAGTTTATTGATTGTTTCGACCATATGCACAGGGATACGGATGGTACGGGCCTGGTCGGCAATAGCGCGAGTGATGGCCTGACGTATCCACCAGGTAGCATAGGTACTGAATTTAAAGCCTTTGTTATAGTCAAATTTTTCGACTGCTTTGATAAGACCCAAATTACCTTCCTGGATCAAATCAAGGAAGAGCATACCGCGGCCTACATAGCGTTTAGCGATGCTGACTACCAGACGCAGGTTAGCTTCAGACAAGCAGCGTTTTGCTGCTTCGCCTTCTTCAAAAACTTCTTCCAGCACTTTGTTGTAGTCTTCTTCCATATTCATATAGCTGTCGAAAACAGCTGCGTCGGTCTCTTCAGGCAAACGGCGTTTGATTTCATCCAACAGGGTTTTGATCTCAAACAGTGCGTGCACTTCTTTATCGCTGGTTTGACGGTCGACTACCATTTTATCGCAATCGGGTATCATCACACGGCGTTCCTGCATCATGCGCTGCAAATGCTGGCGTTCGTCTTTGGTAAATTCAACGATCATTTCCTGATATTCAGCCAGAGTACAGGGCTTTCCATCAGCGTTGGACTGGACGATAACGCCAAGAACTTTTTCAACGCTGCGCAGATCACAGCTTTTGTGTTCCTGCTCCAGGTGTTTTTTGAGTTTTTTGATGAGGGTAGCTGTTTTTTCCTTGCCGCTGTATACGGGAACCAGGTTCTCGGGCAGACCGCCGTTTAAAATGCGTTCGGCCTGTTTACCTTTATCCATGCGTTTAGCAAGTTTGATTTCATCTTCACCGATCAAAAGGGGCACACGGCCTATCTCTTTGAGGTACATACGGACCGGGTCGTCGATGCTGACGCCTTCCGGCACGCTGAGGTTGGCCAGTTCGGCTTCGTTGATCTCTTCAGTATCGTCGCCTACCGGCAGTACATCTCCATCTTCGGCGGCCTCGTCGACTACGTCGATGCCTTTTTGCGCTATAAGCTCGTACATGCTCTCCATATCGTCGGGTGTCATATCTTCTACGTTTTGCATAGAATCCATAATTTCACGATAAGTGAGAACACCGCCTTGAGCCTTGCCTTTAAGTAATAATTCATCTACCTGTTCGGCAGAAATTTTTGTATTAGCCATGGTGTTCCCTCCTTTCGTCATTAATTATCAGTAGTTTTGTTTTAGTACAATTTTTTGATTTCATCTTTGATTTTCTGGCTTTCTGCAAGTTCCTGCAAAAAGCGGCTATCCCCCAAACGTTCATATTCGTCGGCGCGCAGACGGTGCTCCTCGTAGCGTCGTTCTAAAGCGCCCCTGCGCATTTGCCGCAGGCAATCGTCTACTAGTTTTTCACCGTTTTCAGCTGCTGTGCTTTTAGCCATAATCTGTGCCAGTTCGGCAGCGGCTTCGCTGGAAAGCTCTGTAAAAAGCTTATCGGCTGCGCCCCGCTCACCTGCGTCAAGCTGTTTGAGCAGCCCGCTGTAGATTTCGCCACGCGGCTTTGACATAAAGCCGATGCTGCTAATATCATCGCGGTTAATAAGCGCAAGTTCGGTGTTTTTTAAAATAACGTAAAGCAAAAGCTGTTCAGCCTGATCTTCGGCTGAAAGCACGCTGGTCGTCCTTTGCCAGATGGCCGGGGATTCCCTGCGGTCATTTTTACGGCTTAGCTTACGGTATTCACTCATGATGAGCCCTTCGTCTATCGTTAGACGTTGAGCCAGCGTTTTGATATGCTGTGCAACTTCGATTTCATTTTTGCACTCTAGTAGGAATGGTAGTATATTCGACACCGCTTCTACTTTTCCTGCTAAATTTGAAACATTATTTTGAGAAATGACGTACTGCATCTGGAATTCTATACCTGAAACAGCTGTTTGAAGCAGCTGCAAGTAAGCATCTTTACCGTGCCTGCGCACAAATTCATCCGGGTCTTTGCCATCTGGCACTACCAGCACTCTGACTTTAAGCCCTGCCTCTTTGGCAATGCTTACCGCCCGCACTGTCGCCCGCTGTCCTGCGGCATCACTGTCGTATGAAAACACTATTTCATCGGCAGCCCGTGCCAGCAGTTTAGCCTGCTCCTGCGCAAATGCTGTGCCCATAGAGGCCACTGTCCAGTCGATACCGGCAGCATGCAGACTGATCGCGTCCATATAGCCTTCGACGATCACTGCCTGACGACGTTTTTTTATTTCTTTCAGGGCGACATTCATACCGAACAACAGGTATCTTTTGTTGAACCATTCTGTTTCGCCGGTATTCATATATTTCGCCATCTGTTGTGAATCCTGTTCTAAAATGCGGCCGCCGAAGCCGACCACATGTCCGCGGGGGTCCTGGATGGGGATCATCACCCGGCCACGAAATTTATCTATCGGGCCACGGTCATAATTTACCGCCAGCCCGGCCTGCACTAAAAGTGCAACGCTGCACCCACGTTTGCCAAGGGCCGTAATCAGGGCGTTATAGTTAGGCAATGCTACGCCGATCGAGAACCGTTCAATGATCTCGGGCGTGATGCCGCGTCCTTCGAGATATTCCTGTGCTTTGATGCCGTAATCTGTTTTGGCGAGACAGGCCTGAAAGAACCGTGTCGCCAGTTCGTTAGCGGCTATTACCTGTTTGGATTTTTTCTCACGCTCCAGCTCGGCCTGCGTTTTTTCCTTTTCTGGAACAGCGATACCAAGTTTGTTGGCTAAAAGTTTTAACGCTTCGGGAAAGGTGCAGTTTTCCATTTTCATAACGAAGGTAAAAACATCGCCGCCGATATGACAGCCGTAACAATAAAAAAAGTTCTTGTCCGGCGTTACGGAAAAGGACGGTGTTTTCTCTCCATGGAAAGGGCAGCAGCCCCAAAAACTGCCGCCTCGCTTTTTTAGCGGTACATATTCGGAAATTATCTCGACGATATTCGCCTGGGAGCGAACCTGTTCTTTAAAATCGTCAAACATACCACTCATAATTTTTGCTCCTGTCACCTCGAATATCATCTGTTTTATTATATTCAATATTTAACAAAAAAATCCTCTTTTTAATGGTAGATAATTTTAGCATTACGATAAGTTTATATAATGGGGATGTAATGTTTATTAAAGAGTTGCACAGCTCCTGCGTCAGTAAGCCCGCCGACAAAATCGACCACTGTCTGGCCAAGTCCGAAGCGTTCTGCGATCTCTGAATATTCTTTGGGCAGTAGCTGCGGCTTCGCCATATACAGGTCCATCAGCGTCATTACTACGTGCTCGGCTTTATTATGCTCGACAGTAAGCTGCGGCGAGCAATAGATATAATCAAACATAAAGTTGCGGAATTCTTCGATAGCTTCGTCATAATATTTGTCGATAAGGATCTGGGGCTTGCCCAGCGATAATTCAACGATATTGCGGACAAGCACGTCGAGGATCTGACTCGGCTCGGTACCCAGGCGCATAGCGACGATGCCTGGCAGTTTTTCAGGACCGATGATGCCTACTTTACAGCCGTCGTCGAAGTCGTGGCATAGATAGGCGATCCTGTCGCAGCGCCGCACTACCTGCCCTTCCAGTGTTTGCGGCAGTGTGGTGCCGGTATGGTTTAATATGGCGTCACGCACCTGGCGGGTAAGGTTAAGTCCTTTGCCTTTGCGGCCATATACTTCGACTACCCGCAGGCTTTGCTCGTTATGCTTAAAATGTCCTGTGTAGGCATTGATAGCCCGTTCACCGGCGTGGCCAAAGGGCGTATGCCCCAAATCGTGCCCCAGCGCCGCCGCTTCCGTCAAATCTTCGTTTAAACGCAAAGCGTGGGCAATGGTGCGGGCGATCTGCGATACTTCCATACTGTGCGTGAGGCGGGTACGGTAGTGGTCGCCCGGCGACAGGTAGACCTGCGTTTTATGTTTCAGCTTGCGAAACGGCGTGCTGTGGATGATACGGTCACGGTCGCGCTGAAAAGAAGTACGCAGATCGTCGGCCTTTTCTTCCTTATCGCGCATAGCATCGGCACTTTTAGCGGCCCAAGCCGCCAGTGTTTGCTGTTCGATATTTTCGCTTATTGCTCGTACTGGTAACATTATTCTTCACCTTTATTTCACTTTCCACCATTGTCACCAAAGTTATTAAGTAATATAATTACACATGTGAGGTGAACTTAATGAAAAAAATCTTTGTCTTTGTTTTGATGCTGCTTTTAGTGCCTGCTATCTGTTTGGCAGAACCACAGGTGACCAGCGATAAGCAGACTTTCAACCCTTTTACAGGCGTTTATGACCTGCAGGGCAACGTCCATGTCGAAATCGGCGACAGGATCATCACCGGCGACGCCGCGCAGGTAAGTATGTATAAACTTGAAGTGCACGGCCAGGGTAATATTACCCTGCGCGAAGGCGATATTACTTTCGACTGCGATACAGTTGATGTATATGGCAAGGAGAAAACAGCCTATGTAGAAGGCAATATGCGTTTTACCCACGGCGACCTGAAAATAGCCGCCGATACGGGCAGGTTTAACTGGTCTACCAAAAACGCTGTTTTTAATGGCAACGTAATCGTTAACGGCCAGCCCAAAAGCGGCGAAGTTATTTACAACGTCCGCGAAAAAGTTTTTGTAAATTAGTTTTGCAGTTTAAATAACCCTCGCTCAGGCGAGGGTTATTTTTATTTAGTGACGACGCTCTTTATTTTTCTGCACATACTCCAAAATCATACCGGCAGTCTCTTCGATAGCTCGGTTAGAAACGTTGATAATGGTGCAGTGCAGGCGGCGCATGATGCCCTTGGCATACTCAAGTTCTTCATTGATGCGTTTGACATCGGCATAAGCCGCACCGTCATGCAGGCCCATGGTTTTAAGGCGCTCGCTGCGAATTTCATTGAGTTTGAAAGGATCGATCAAGAGGCCGATAATTTTGTGCGACGGTACTTTAAACAGTTCTTCCGGCGGCATGATCTCGGGTACCAGCGGTACGTTAGCAACCTTGATCTGCTTATGGGCCAGATACATACTGAGCGGTGTTTTAGAAGTACGCGAAACGCCGATAATGACCACATCAGCCTTGGCAAGGCCCAGCGGGTTTTTACCGTCGTCATATTTAACGGCAAATTCCACTGCTTCGACACGTTTAAAATATTCGTGGTCTAAAGCATGGATAAGGCCGGCCTGGTTTTTAGGCAACAGCCCGGAGGTTTTTTCGATAGCTTTGAGCATAGGTCCTAAAACATCTACCACTTCCACGTCGTGTTCCAGCGCCTTTTGAGCGATATGCTCGCGCAGTTCTGGCGAGACTACGGTGTAGCAGATGATGCCGTGATTTTCCCTTGCTTCTTCGATGACTTTTTCGACCTGAGCCTTATCTTTAACGTAAGGCACACGGATGACATCAAATTTTTCCTGTACGAACTGGCTGGTAGTAGCCTTAACTACAGACTCCGCCGTTTCGCCGATGGAGTCGGAAACTGCATAAATAATCGGTAACTTAGCTATGATAATTGCCCCCTTTGCCCTCTGCCAGATCAACTAACAGTCGGGTAAAATTCGTTTTGGTAATGCGTCCCAGCACTTCGTAGCTGCGTTTGTCGTCGCCTATACATCTTACTACCGGCAGACAGTCGATTTCGTTGTCAATGATTTTGCGGGCTGCCGAAGCCACGGAGTCTTCCTGCTTGACTACGATCAGTTTTGACAGCGGCGTCATAACCATCACCACAGGTGTCTCTCGCAGGTCACTGCCGTTGTTGATAGCTGCTTTGAGCAAGTCTTTACGCGATACTACGCCTACTAAAAGCCCCGCTTCGTCAATAACGAAAACAGTGCCCACGTCCTCAAGGAACATGGTAACAACGGCTTCATAAGCGCTTTTATCCTGGCTTACCGCTACGGGTACTGATTGCAGGTCACGCACCAGGATGCCGGAAATCTCTTCCATCAGCATTCCCAGCGTGTTTTTGCCGGTAAAGTAATACCCTACCTTCGGACGTGCATCCAAAATACCGCCCATAACTAAGATCGCCAGATCTGAACGCAGTGCCGCACGTGTCACGTTCAGACGCTCAGCGATGTGTTCGCCGGTGATCGGGCCGTCCTGCCGCACGATCTCGGCAATGCGTTTTTGCCTGTTACTTAAAGAAATTGTCCTCACACCCTTCCGAACTAAAATATTTTTCCTATATTTATATAGTATACGCTATTTTATGAAAAATCCCTGCTTTTGGTCATAAATATTTTCAAAAGTATACAAAAATAACAGAGCCGAAAAATTCGGCCCTGTTATTTGTTATTGCAAGCAGTCTTTATCCTCAAAGCGCTTGGTTTTCCATTTTCTGAATCATGATACAAAGTGATAAAAAATAGCGGTCACTCAACTTAAAATAGTTTTTCTGGGTGATTTCTTTAATTTTACCCAAACGGTAACGCAGCGTGTTGATATGGATATGCAGTTTTTCGGCTGCCTCTTCCAAACTGCTTTCCTGTAGCGCGGCCGCCAATGAATCCAGCAAACTGGACTGATAGCGCCTGTCGTAATCCAATAGCTTTTCCAGCACGCTGTTTTTAATAAAATCGTACTCCGGGCTTTGGCGGCAATGCATCAACAGGCTGAAGGGTAGCCATTCCTCTGCTTTACGCACGCCGCAAACATTCAATTTATGTAACATATACATAACGTTTACGGCCATTTCATAATGGTTTTTGATCTGTTCCAGCCGGTCAAATTCAGCCGACACAACCACCGTGGCAATGCTGTTATGTTCTCTGGCGTCTTTTTTAAAAATATTGATGATCGGTATGGCGTCTTTACTGCTGCAAAGCAAGACATAGCACTTTGCTTCTTCGATCAAAAACTTATCTAAAAGATAATTACGGATACGGTTGCTGCTTTTAGAAAATAAGATCAGGTTATAGTGAGGCTGAAAATTAAAACCAAGTTCTAAAAATTTTTCGTTCAGAGCTTTTTCTGAAAACACTTTACCGTTCTTTAGCTCCTGCCAAAACTGTTCTGCTGTTTTTTGCAGTGCTTCGTAACGGTCCCACAGCTTGATTGCTAAAAACGATGCCCCCTGCTGGCCTATCAAGCGTTCTTTTTCGCTTAAGGCACCAGGCTCAACGATAACAAATTGACCAACGAGATGATTGCGGGCATAACATTCAAAAATATGTAGCTCGCCAATACAATAACCGGCATCGGTAGATACCCTGTTATCAAAATTTGCTTGTATTTTATCGATCCAATTTAAAAAATCCTGTTTTTTAGTACCGCGCCTCCCCCACGAGGCAACCATTTTCCGTTCATGGTCCAGGCAGAAACAATTTTTATGCAGCTGGTTACCCAGCACGTTTAACAGTGGTACGGCTTCATCAGAATTGAGTGAGGTATGGATAAGTTTTTGGTAATTCTTTTCGACCTCTATCAGCATATTGGTCTGATAGTTTTGGATCTCTGAGGTTATTGTCTGAACCAGTTCTCTAAATTTGACGGCAGTTTTAACTTCAAATACCGGCAGTTCATACAGGTCGGCTATCTGCAAGATTTTTAAGGGAATTTTTTCAATAAACCGCCCAGTTTTGATGCCGATGGCCGAGATATGCGGCGCCAGTTCACGAAAGGCATTTTCTTGCAGCTCCGGATTTTTGCTGAAGGCATACCAGGTCGTCAATACAAATTCTCCGCCTGTCACCCATTCGTAAAGGTCAGGCCCTTCCATAATGGTGACATGAGTTACCTGATTTTTGAGGTTACCGTATTTATTAGCGAGGGTCACACGTTCGGAAAAACCTTTGATCTCCAGTAATTCATTTAATGTTACCATTTTCTTGGTCATAGTCTCACCTACATTTCCATTGCCATATATTTATTTGCTTTCTGTATATCTTAATTTAGATTGTACTATCCGCTTAATATTTTTGCAAATCCACCCTGGTATAAGCAAGTGCCACTATTTAAATAAAATGCTGAGGCCTTACGGCCCCAACATTTTATTGATTGCATATTTTACATAAAACTTAGCACTACAAAAGCACCGCCAATGATAACACCAGACACTACCGTCCAGATAACGCAGTACCCCATGATATCACGAGCCGACAACCCGGCTACGCCCAATAGCGGCAGAGCCCAGAATGGTTGGATCTGATTAGTCCAGCCATCGCCCCAGGCAAATGCCATAATGGTCTGAGGTATATCGGCACCTAATGTTTGCGCCGCTTTGACTACGATAGGCCCCTGGATAGCCCACTGACCGCCGCCGGAAGGAATAAAGATATTGACCAATCCTGCCGACAGGAAAGTGAACAGCGGGAAGGTGTGCGCATTAGATATCTCGACAAATTTTAAGGAAACCAGATCAACAAGTCCTGAAGATGTCATCATGCCTGAAACACCGGCATATAACGGAAATTGCAGGATTATGCCGCGACAGGCGCCAATGGCTTGTGCCACAGCTTTCAAGAAGGTGTTTGGGCTAGAATGAAGGTATAAGCTTAATGTCAGAAAAATAAGGATGATAAGATTCAAGTTAAGATTAAAACCAATCTTGGAAAAATTCGCTCCCAAATACAGTAGCGGAAACAGGCCAAACAAAGCATTGAGCCAGTAAGAATTTTCCAGTTTCTCAGCAAAGGTCATATCTTTTTTCGCAAGCACCGGATCTACTTTTTCCGGTTCTTTTTCAATGTATTCAACAATTTCACCTTCGCTGGGCTTCATATTAAAATAGATGACGAACAGCATTACTACGATCGCCAATGTCATGCCAATATTCCACCAGGAATACAAGGTCTCACTGACAGGAATTATGGGCAGTCCCAGCTTTTCCATAAAATTGCCCGGAGTTGCTGAAACCAATGGTATGGAAGAAGACGGTCCGCGAATGATCTCGCCGCCGTAAGCAGCAGCTACCAATAAGGGAAAGTGCAGCCCCTTGACCTTTTTACCAACTTCCTTAGCCAAAACAGCGCCAATGACCAGGCCAAAGCCCCAGTTGATATAACAGGACGCAATAGATACCAAAGCCGTAAGCCCCAGCGCCTGCTGAGGAGTTTTGGGGATACTGGTTACTTTGTTCAGCACCTTACGGGCTACCGGTGTCAGTGCTAAAACATAGCCTGTAAGCAGCACCAACACCATTTGCATACCAAACACAAACATAGAGGAATAACCCTTGCCCCAGTATTCGATCATTTGCAGGGCTGTTTTATCCATCCAAAAAATACCGCCCAGGAATACGACGAATGTTAAAAGGACAGCTAAAATAAAAGCATCAGGTAAATAATTTTGGACCATTTTCAAACACAACCGGGTGATCGTTTTCATAAATTTCGCCTCCCTTACTCTTGCTTTTTACAGCAGTTCCACAACCGTACAAGATCCTAACCCGCCGGCTATACATAAGGTGGCAAGTCCGTATCTCGTTTTTCTTCGTTTCATTTCGTGCAGCAGCGTAACTAATATCCGTGCTCCCGAGCAGCCGATCGGATGCCCTAAAGCAATAGCGCCACCGTTGACATTTACCTTTTCTTTATCCAGCCCCAGCACTTTGATAACCCCAAGCGCTTGAGCAGCAAAGGCTTCGTTCAGCTCGATCAGTCCAATATCTTCTAAAGTCAAGCCAGCTCTTTGCAAAGACAGCCGTGTTGCCGGTACAGGCCCCATGCCCATATAGTCCGGCGATACACCTGCCGCCGCCTGTGACACGATCCTGGCGATAGGTTTAAAACCTCTGGCAAAGGCTGCCTGTTCTTCTGCCACCAGTAATAAGGCGGCACCGTCGTTACGTCCGGAAGAATTGGCGGCAGTTACCGTGCCGTCTTTTTTAAACACGCCTTTTAAAGACGCCAGTTTTTCTAAAGCTGACAAACGCGGGTGCTCGTCTATAGTAAAGAATACTGTTTCTTTTTTGTTTTTAACAGGTACTGGAATAATTTCGTCATTAAAACGTCCCGCCTCCATTGCCTGTTTTGTTTTCAATTGGCTGGCATAGGCAAATTCGTCCTGTTCAGTCCTGCTGATGTCATATTTTTCAGCAATATTTTCAGCCGTCATCCCCATAGTCAGGCTGCCATACTGATCCAGCGGCTGCGAACGCGGCTGACTTTCGGTGTTAGGGTCCAGCAAAACACTATTACCAACAGAGTAACCTCTGCGAGCCTGCCGCAGATAGTACTGGGCGTTGCTCATACTTTCTACGCCGCCCGCCAGTACAAAATTGGCGTAACCGCACATGATCTCCTGCGCCGCATTGTGCACGGCCTGCATGCCCGAACCGCATTGCCTGTGTACCGTATAGGCCTGCAATTCAACCGGCAGCTGTGCCATAAGTGCCGCCAAACGTGCAATATTAGGCTGGTCACTGCTTTGCTTGGCATGTCCAAGGATAACGGCATCCAATATTTTTGTATCTACAGCATTACGCTTACACATAGTTTCTAACAGCAGGGCTGCCATTGCTTCCGGCTGCACGTCCTTCATTGCCCCGTTAAGCTTGCCGATAGGTGTGCGGATACCGTCGATGATTACCGCTTGTTTCATTTTTACACCTCCCTTACTTGCAGCTGCGGGTCAACTTCATAACGTGCCGAGGTCATAGCTGCCACTTCTGCCAAAGTTATATCCGCCGTATGTTCCACAAGGACCATTTTGCCGTTTTTGAATTTAAACACCGCAAATTCTGTTACTAAAGTATTTACGACCTTGATCCCGGTCAGCGGTACGGTACAGACAGGGATCAGCTTGTGCTTGCCGTTTTTGGCTACATGAGAGGTCGCTACGATAACCTCTTTAACGCCTACTACCAGATCCATTGCCCCGCCTGGCCCAAGCACGCCTTTACCCGGTAAAGCCCAGTTTGCCAAATCACCCTGTTCACTTACCTGAATAGCTCCAATAACCGTCGCATCCACCCTGCCGCTCCTGATCATGGCAAAAGAAGTAGCACTGTCAAAATAACAGCAGCCAGGCATTTCTGTGATCGGCGTACGGCTGGCGTTGATCAGATTAGGTACAGTTTCCGCTTCAGTTGCTGGTTTAGGGCCAACGCCCAGCATCCCGTTTTCCGTTTGGATATGCAGTGTTTTACCGTCAGGCAGATAATCTACCGCCAGTGTCGGTATACCTACGCCGAGGTTGACAAAACCACCATCTGGCAGCATTTCCGCCACCCGTTTTGCTATCCGCACCTTTACTTCAGCTTCAGTCAAAGCTTTCATTTGGCCTCACCTCTTTTCTGAGGTACTAAAACATCTACATAGATGTATGGTGTTATGATCTCTTCCGGCGCTAAAGTACCGGCTTCTACGATTTCTTCAACCTCCACAATCGTCAGAGCTGCCGCTGTAGCCATGATGGGGTTGAAATTGCGTGCCGTCCTCTCGTAAACAAGATTGCCCATAGTATCGGCTTTTTTAGCATGCAGTAAAGCTATATCCGCTTTGATGGGGTAAGCCAGCACATAAGTCTCGCCGTCAATGACCTTGCTTTCCTGCTTTTCGGTAAGCTGGGTACCTACTCCGACCCGGGTATAAAACCCACCCAGACCACAGCCGCCTGCACGGATGCTTTCGGCAAAAGTACCCTGCGGTACCATTTCCAAATTAAGCTTACCTGCAAAATACAGTTCGGCAGCTTCGGTGTTGTAGGTAAAATATGTGCCTATGGCTTTTTGTATCTTGCCATTCCTCACCCAGCGACCCAAACCTACGTTAGGCGTTCCCAGGTCATTGGCGATTACTGTCAGCTCTCGAATTTCCGTATCAGCGATCAGATCTATCAGCTGTTTAGGGTTACCGACATTGCCAAAGCCACCGATCATTACTGAGCTGCCGTTTGGGATAAGCCGTACCGCTGCTTCAGCTTGCATGATTTTTACTATGATAATCACCCCCGTCTCATTTCTTCAATTTCAGTATACAAAGCAAGAGCTTCAGGTGATATGTAGAAACCTACAAAAATAAACTGAATTTTTTGCATCTTTGAACAAAAAAATCTTCTAAAAGCACAAAAAAAATAGCCGATACATTTACATGTATCGGCTGCTAAATTTGCAAAAAAATAACAGGGCCGAAAAATTCGGTCCTGTTAAGTTTATTATTGAAGTAATTCACGTACCATTTGATTGATACGTTTACCATCGGCACGGCCTTTGGCCTTTGCCATAACAGCAGGCATCAATTTACCAATCGCTTTCGGTCCTTCAGCGCCGGTTTCGGCAATAGCTTCGGCGACCATAGCGCGTAATTCGTCATCGCTGAGCGGTTCGGGCAGATATTTTTGGAGAATCTCAATCTCTGCTTTAGCCTGCTCGGCTAATTCGCTGCGTCCGGCTTTTTCGAATTCTGTTAAAGAATCCTGCCGCATTTTGACCTCTTTCATTAAGACTGCCAGAACCTCTTCATCGTTCAGTTCTTTTTTGTCATTAATCTCGACATTTTTAATATTAGCACGCACCATACGAATGACCGTTAAACGCAGTTTACCTGCTTCGCGGTCTTTCATGGCCTGTTTCATATCTTCTGTCAATTGGTCTTTAATAGACATACAGCACGCCCCCATTATCTGGTTTTACGTTTTCTGGCTGCTTCGGATTTTTTCTTGCGTTGAACGCTCGGTTTTTCATAATGTTCGCGCTTTCTAACTTCAGAAAGAATACCGGCCTTTTGGGTTGCTCTTTTAAATCTGCGCAGCGCACTGTCCAATGTTTCGTTTTTGCCAACTTTGATTTCTGCCATCTGATCTCCCTCCCTCCACACACTTTAGGGAAGTGTATATATGCATTTCATGCGTTTTTTGCGTGGTGCCCGACTAGTATCAGGCCGCAATTACCGCACAATATTACCAGTAAATTATATCCCAAGCTGCGCCTTTTGTCAAGGTATCAGCAAGGCGGCCAACCCAATGCTTTACCACCTAAAAGGTGGATATGCAGGTGGTTAACTGTTTGCCCGCCATCGGCGCCAGTATTGGCTACGATACGGAAGCCTTTTTCGTCAACGCCAAGCGTTACCGCCAGCTCTTTTACTTTGCCCAGCATGTATTGAACCAGCTCAGGAGGCGCAGTAGTGATATTCTCGGTATGAGCTTTAGGTATCATCAAAACGTGTACCGGAGCAGCCGGAGCCACATCGCGGATGACGATCATTTTATCATCTTCATAAACTCGTTCAGACGGGATCTCGCCGACAATGATACGGCAAAAAATGCAATCATTCATTTCTTTCCCTCCTTAACATGCTTTTAATCTATATTATATTCGGCGCTGATTGTAAAATTCCTTTTTTTATTATGATGATTCACAATTTATTTGCAATCAGCAATTTACTGCCATAGCGATAACTTCCTTTAGATAGAAACTGCCGCCGCAGCGGCAGTTTCTGCTTATATGTTTGTGCTTATACTAACTCGCCTATCATTAGCCCTGTTTCGGCGCGCAGCAGCTTGACTTTTCTGATCGTGCCGCATAATTCGGCCGCCCCCTGCACATAGACCCGCAGGTAATTACTGGTCAGACCTTCTACCTGTCCGTCTGCCACAGTCTGTTCAAACAGCACTTCGGCTTCGCTGCCGACTGCCGCTTCCAAAAATTTCTGCTGCATTCTATGGTCAAGCTCGGCCAATTCCGCACAGCGTTTCTGCTTCACTGTTTCCGGCACCTGGTTCGGCATTTTTTCAGCCGGGGTGCCTTTGCGTTTAGAATACGGAAAAATATGCATTTTACTAAAGCCGCAGTTTTCGGCAAAAGCCAGCGTCGAAGCAAATTCTTCTTCAGTCTCACCGGGAAAACCCGCTATGATATCGGTGGTAATGGCGATATCGGGGATGCGTTTATGAATATCGTATAATAATTCGGCAAAACGTCTAGCGTCGTAAGGACGGTGCATTCTGGCCAGCGTGGTATCACAACCCGCCTGCAGCGGTAAATGCAGCTGGCGGCACAGGCGTTTATCAGCAGCCATCAAGTCCAGCAGCCGTGTTTCCACTTCTACCGATTCCAGCGACCCCAAACGCAGGCGCTGTAACTCCTCCACGCTTAAAGCTGCCTGCACAGCGTCGAACAGCGTCAGCTCACCGCCGTGTTCCTTGCCATAGCAGCCCAGATGGATCCCTATCAAAACGACCTCTTTATAACCGGCCCTCACCAATCTGGAGACCTCTTCTTTAATGCTTGCCAAACTGCGCGAACGCAGCGGGCCGCGGGCAAAGGGAATAATACAATAAGTACAGAACTGATTGCAGCCTTCCTGTATCTTTAAAAAAGCTCTGGTTTTATCCGTAACGTCACCGGCGCTCAGTTCTTCAAATTCCGTGTTAGCGCTCAGCTTGCGCACACTGTCGATAGTATCGACACGCTGATGCTCGGCAGCCTCTTCAACTAGACGCACTATATCGGCCCGGTCTTGATTGCCAATAATAAGATCAACGCCGGGAATCGCCTTGACTTCTTCTGCCGCAGTCTGCGGGTAGCAGCCGGTAACGACTACCAACGCCGTTGGATTTTTGCGCACGGCCCGGTTGATCATCTGGCGCGATTTACGCTGGCCCGTATTGGTGACGACACAGGTATTGACTACATAGATATCGGCCTCGCCGTTAAAATCGACTACAGTATAGCCGTGGCTGCGAAACATAGTTTCCATGCTGGCAGTATCGGCCTGATTGACTTTGCAGCCCAAAGTATAAAATGCTATTTTTTTCATCAATCAGCCTCCTAAATCTCCAGTTTCGTAAAATATAGCGGCGGCGGCAACTAAAGCTGCCGTTTCGGCCCGCAAAATCCGTTTACCCAAGCTCACGCCCAAGGCTCCTGCCGCTAATGCCTGCTGCAATTCACTTTCAGCAATGCCACCTTCCGGCCCGATGATGAGCAGCAGCTCACGCAGCTCCGTTTGACGCTGCAAGGCAGTTTTTAACCCCAGCTTATCTTCACATTCGTAGGCGATCAGCTTACATTCACAAAGGTTATTCGCCAGCATCTGTGTCACTGTCTGCACCGGCTGCACCTTGGGTACGATATCGCGCTTACTTTGTTTGGCAGCCGCTTCAGCTATCTTCTGCCAGCGTTCTACCTTTTTAGCGGCTTTATCGCCTTCCAGCCTCACAACTGAATGCTCCATCGCCATGGGAACGATCTCGCTGACGCCCAGCTCTACTGCTTTTTGAATAATAAAATCCATTTTCTCGCCTTTGGCTAACCCCTGTGCCAGCGTTATCCTAACTGCCGGCTCGTGGCTTTCGGCGATCACTTCCAAACAACGTACGGTAACTGCGTTTTCATTCGCCTCGGCGATCTCTGCCACAGCGCTGACGCCGTCGTCGCTGACTATCTGGACTTTAGTGCCGGTCTGCATCCGCAGTACCGTATAAATATGTCTGGCATCGACGCCAGTTATCGTCATGGTTTCCCCGTAAGGCTGCGGGACAAAAAATCTGTGCACCTTATTAGGCCTCCTTGCTCATCTGCATCACTACCCAATCGCCTTTGGTATCGACGGCATCCACGTGCATACCAACCTTGGCAGCTGCATCAGCCACATCCTGGCAGCGACCTTCAATAATGCCGCTGGCAAGGAAAGTGCCGCCCTCTTTCAACTTACCGGGGATATCCGGCAGCAGCATGATGATGATATCGGCTATAATATTGGCAATAATAACATCGGCCTGGCCTTCAGTTCCGTGCAGCAGGTCGCCCTGCTTAACGCTGATGCAGCCTGCCAAATCATTCGCGTCAATGTTTTCTGTAGCTACCCGCACTGCCGTCGCGTCAATATCCACCGCTTTGACAGACTTGGCACCCAGCTTAGCGGCGGCAATAGCCAAAATACCGGAGCCTGTGCCTACATCGAATACTTCCATTGCCGGGCGCAGCACCTTTTCCAGCCGCTCCATACACATACAGGTAGTGTGATGAGTACCTGTGCCAAAAGCCATACCCGGGTCGATCTCGATAATATGCTCGCCGGCTTGGGACGCATATTGCTCCCAGGTCGGTTTGATAACTAAGCTGGCGCCGATATGGGTCACATGAAAATACTGTTTCCATTCATTGGCCCAATCCTGCTCGGACACCGTACGAAAACGGGTGTTACCAAAACGGCATTTGCCGATACGCGCTTCCATTTCTGCCATTTCTGTTTCTATCTGCGCCAAGCGCTGCTGCAACTCGGCATCATCAGGATAATAAGCCTTGATAGTAACCACCTCGGTGTTCTCTTGCTCGGGAATAGCGCATAGCTCCCAGGTGCCCGAATTACGCAGCGTGTTTACTAAAACCGGATCCTCAATAACAACTCCGTTGCTTGCACCAACAGAGCGCATGATCTCGGCTGTAGCCTCCGCCGCTTCGTGTGTTGTTTGTATACTAACTTCTATCCATTGTGACAAAGTGATCACTCCTTAAATTGCTTTATCTATATACTGAATACTACATTATATTTCAAAACATTATATCATATTTTGTGCGCAAAAGAATGAACTTTAAGTAACCAAATCCCTACGTTGCAAATAAAAAGAGTGAGGCAACGCCCCACCCTTTAAGCTTTTTTATATCGTTACAATAGCCCCGCCGGAATATACCAGTTCTTAGCGTCGATTGGCAGTAGATCACCGGCCAGGCAAACAACGCCGCCACTGCCCACCTGCATCGCCCGCGCGCCTTCTGTTACCGGTTGCAGAATATCAAACTTTTTAACTTCCTTCGCCGGGCACGAGCTTTTGCGTATCGCCAGCGGATGCACGCAGCCGTTAACGCTTATCAGCAGCTCTACCTCACGACTGTTAAAATCACGGTAGTAGCCCAGCGGTGGCACCTGGCCGCAGTTACTGAAGCTTTTATAAATCTCCATCACCGCCCAGGTATCTAAAAAGT
>OIZQ01000524.1_pt1 | contig 20027 bp, 18 predicted proteins | sample 1588491 | NCBI WGS metagenome assembly OIZQ01 (sample SAMN03283262) | human gut metagenome | biome: human-associated habitat; material: feces | host: Homo sapiens | place: USA | collected 2013
CCGGTCTTGGGGGGTATGACTATCACGGGGACGGGGGTGGTGGTGGGGTAGTAGTACCCGCCGCCGCCATTATAGGGGGTGGGAACGGGGGTAGGTTCGACGGCGTTTGCACCGTGGGCCGCCTTAACAGCCACCTTACCTTCAATTGGCTGATTAGGAGCAATCACCGGTAAGATGTGATTGTCCTCCGGCTTCTCTTTATGTGCCTGCCAACGTGTGCCATTTGCGTCGTCCTCATACCAGCCGTCGATCTTGTGTATTTTATCATCGCAGTCCGGCGCACCGTCCAGCCACCAATCGGAGCCCACACCGCCAAAGGTGATTTTCCCTTCGCTATAAATATCATCGCCGGCTTTTGCGGCATGATTGTTATAAAATACCGCACTGTTTGGCAAAGTCAGATCTCCGCGTACATTTGCGCCGCCGCCATATTCGAGCTTTTCAGCAGTATTATTCATAACGGTGAGCTTTGCGTCTTCCTCAATAATCAGGCTGCCGCCTTTAAGAAGTATTCCCGAGCCTTTGTTTTCCGTAATGGTAACAGCGCTGGTTTTATCTATATTGGAACCCTCGGCACCAGCTACATAAAGAGCCCCGGGTATAGTCCATTGGCTGCTAATGCTGCAATTATTCTTTTTGATTTCAACTACCGCATTGTTCTTTATGATCAAAGTGTCGCCAGCATGAACGCCGTTTGCGCCGTTTCCGTTTGCCGTCACTGTTGAGTTGTCAATGGTTAACCTGCCTGTGGATAAACCATGGGCATTATTATCACTGAAATTAACGACAGAACCATTTACAATTTCAAAATGCGAACCGTTCGAGCCGTTGCCGGTGCTGTTAATAACATCCACTTTGCTGTTATCTATCTTTGCAGCAAATGTTCCCGCAAAGCCGGAACGGTTGTGATTTGAAATAAAGGTGGAATTCTTAATATTCACGTTGTATCCGCCATCGCCGCCATCCCATTCCAATGCGTCCTGCTTATAATTTTTTATTTCAAGCTTTGAATTAGTAAGAGTCAGTTTGTTGTTTGAGCAGAAGTAGATGGCATGTACGTTGTCCGCTGTCTTTGTTCCGTCCATCGTCATCTCGGTGTTGTCCAGCGTCAACGATGCATCTTTGCTTGCACAGATAGCCATCCAGTTCCATTCGGCCGTATAGGGCGTAGAACCTATCCCGTTCATAACCACATTACAGTTTTTGAAGGTTAGAGATTTTCCCCAGAGCGCTATACCCTTATCGTTAAATGTTATAGTACGTTTAGCTTCTCCACCATCTATGGTAAGATTATTGCTCAGATTCATTCCCGCGGTTGTGCAATCCGCCAGCAGCACAATAGTATCACTATCAGCCGCCTTTTCTATCGCTTTGTCCAGCGTGGCATATTTTGTTCCGCCTATCTGCGCTACTTCGCCTTCTGCAAAAGCCGGAACCATCGCCAGCACCATGATAAGCGCCAACATAATTGCAAGTGTTTTTTTCATTGGTTCTTCCCCTTTCGATTTTTAATAAACATCAAATCTGTGTTAAGCTTGTTTTGTTATATGTTATCATCGATTTCCATTATTTTTATTACCAAAAATGCACGTTTTCCTGCCAGTTATGTATTTTGGAACGAAAAATCGCCCCCGACAGAAGTCGGGGGCTTACTTTATCCGTTTTTATATTATACTTTTTACGCTCTTACAACCCAAGCTCGCCAGCTATGGCGGTCATCTCCTCCAGCGCAACATCTATTAGGTCGTCCAGTGTAAGGCCCGTATTAACTATGGCGTTCATGTATTCCCGGTTCGCTCCCGCGGCAAAGCGCACCTCCTTGAAGCGTTTTACAACGCTCTTGTGCTTTACGCTGGCAATCTTTTTATCCGGGTATATCTGCGCCACAGACTTGCAGAAGCCGCTCATTGGGTCTGCCGCCAGCAGAGCGTATTCTATTGTGGTACCCGCCTTTTTTCCACAAAGAGGGTTGTGAGCCATTATCGCCCCCTCAAGTACAGGGTCGTTCACGCCGTTCTCATGCAGTATATTCACGCTGGTGGGGCCGTGTACCTCCGGGTGGTTGCGCCAGTCGCACTGCTCCTCATCAAGGTCGTGCAAAAGGCCGGCGATGCCCCAATACTCTACGTCCTCAGGCGCAAGGCGCTTGGCCAGGCCCCGCATTATGGCTTCAACCGCCATGGAATGCTGAATGTAGTTCTCGCCCTTCATGTACTTGTGCAAAAGCTCGTATGCCTCTTCTCTGTTCATAGCCATTCTCCTCCTTGATATTTTTAATTTAGTATACCCTCTTGCCGTGGCTGAAGCTGTTTTTAGCCCAGTCGCTCCAGCCGCTGACCACTACCTGCCCCGCAGAGGAGGAGGCATGTATGTATTTTCCGCCTCCCAGCCATATTCCGGTATGATAAATGCGCGTTCTGCCGCTGTTCCAGAAGAACAGCAAATCGCCGGGGCGCAGATCGCCGGTGGAATAGACGGTTTCCCAGCTGTCTATTACGGCATAGCTCTTGGCGCTCATACGGCCCACCTTTACGCCGTTGTTGACGAGGCAGTAGTATACGAGACCGCTGCAATCGAAGCTGTCCGGGCCCTCGTCAGCCGTGATATAGGGCTTTCCCTGCTGAGCCATAGCCGTGGCAATAAATCCGTCCACACTGCCGGTAGCAGCGGAAACATTGCCGCCTCCGCCCGTCTTTGGGGTGCTTTCGGGCTGAGTGCCGGGGTCGGCCGTCTTTGTAGTGCCTATGCTTTCATTCCCGGCCCTGGGCGTAGCGCTGATCTTAGGCGTTTTCGCCGGCTTGGCCGTAGGAGTGGACTTGGGCTTAGGCGTAGGCGAAGGGGTTGGATCCACCTTGGGCCTTGCATTGTTTGAGTAAAGTATATCCGCCGTGTCGGTATCCATAACGCCGGTGGCGTCAAGCTTGTTCTTTTTCTGGAAGGAGGAGAGCGCCTTTACCGTGGCCACGCCAAAGTAGCCGTTGGTCTTTTCCACCTCGTAGCCCAAATCCTGCAAGCGCTCCTGAAGGGACTCCACGTCCTCTCCCTCGTCGCCCTGCTGAAGCTTATACATGGCGGCCTTATCCGAGAAGAGCATCTCCTGGGTCAGCTCGTCCGCCTCGCCCGTCTCTTTCATGTGGTGTATGCGCTGAAAACGCTTCAGCGCCGCCTCAATAGGCTCTCCAAAATACTCCGAGGGTTCATCGCCGTCCATATACTGCAGCTCCGCCAGCCTCTCATGTATGTCCGCCACCACAGGGTCTGTATCGCCGAGCTTCAGCAGCCGGTACTTTGAGGGAGCCTCCGCTGCAGCCTTAGGCGCAGCTGCCGTAATGGCAAAGTTCTCCGCCACCTCCGCCGTCGGGGTGGGGCTTGGCATATGAAGCATGGACTTGGATACTTCCACTATCTCCGGTCCTATGTCGAGGGTATCAAAGGCCATGGGTATCAGCACAAAAGCGCACAGCACAACGCCTCCCGCAGTAAGGAGCGGTATTCTGAGCCGCTTCATCATGGGGCGCCTATCCTGTCTGTTTTTCCTTTGGTTTTTCCGCAAATCATTAGTAGCTTCCATACTTGATAATTATAGCGCATACTGACATATTTTGTCCAATGAACAATATGCTTCGCTGTCCCTTCAGGCGTAAAAACCGTATGGCAATAGCAGTAATATTAGTGTAAAATATAATTCGATCCAATATTTCGGCAAAGGAACTGTATTTTACCATGGCACTATTAGCCGCAAGCGGCATAAGCAAGAGCTATTCCGCCCGTCTTCTTTTTGAAGGGGTAAGCTTTGAGATAGCCCCCCGGGACAAGGTGGGCCTGGTAGGGGTAAACGGGTGCGGCAAAACCACCCTTTTTCGCATACTCACAGGCGAGGAAGCACCTGACACCGGCTCCGTGATGAAACATAAGGGCGCCCGCATGGGATTCATGCGTCAAAACGTGGAGAACACCTCGGATACACTGTACCAATCCACAGTAGCGGCATTTGACCACCTCATACGTATAGAGCAGGAGCTTGAGCGTATTTCCGAGGAAATATCCAATGGCGGCAGCGACGTATCCTCTCTTATTTCCCATCAGCAATCCCTCAACGAACGGTACGAGCGGGAGGGCGGCCTGACCTTCAGGAGCAGGGTACGCAGCACTCTCCTGGGTCTCGGCTTTACCGAAAGCGAATTCGCCAAGCCTCTCAGCGACATGAGCGGCGGCCAACGCAACAAGGCCCAGCTGGCAAAGCTGCTGCTCTCCGGCGCGGAGCTGCTGCTGCTTGACGAGCCTACCAATCACCTTGACATACAAAGCGTCACCTGGCTTGAGGATTTTCTCAAGAGCTACTCAGGGGCGTTTATAGTCATATCCCACGACAGGTACTTTCTGGATAGGGTAACCAACCGCACCCTTGAAATAAAAAACGGCAGACTCACCGCCACCAACGGCAACTATTCCCGCCACGTGGAACTGATGAGCACCCGCAACGAAATACTGCGCAGGCACTATGCCAATCAGAAGAAAGAAATACACCGCCTTGAAGGCGTTGTAGAGCAGCAGCGCCGCTGGGGCCAGGCTCACAATTTCATTACCGCCGAGGCGAAGCTCAAGCAGATAGAACGGCTGAAGGCGGAGCTGGTAGCTCCCGAAAAGGACACCTCCTCCATACATTTCAAGTTCACCGCGAAGGAAGTAGGCGGCAACGATGTGCTTATGTGCGAAGAGCTGAGCAAGTCCTATGATAAGCCGGTGTTCAAAAACGCCTCCATGCATATCCGCAAGGGGGAACGTGTATTCCTGCTGGGGCCGAACGGCTGCGGCAAGACCACCCTCATGAAGATAATAATGGGCCTTGAAAGGCAGGATTCCGGCACTGTGCGTCTGGGCGCCAAGGTGCAGCCCGGCTACTACGAGCAGACCATGACCTCCCTTGATCCCAACAGCACCGCACTTGAGGAAATACACAACGCCTACCCAAGAATGGACCTTACCCAAGTCCGTTCCGCCCTGGCGGCGTTCCTCATTCGCGGCGACGAGGTATTCAACGAGATAGGCGCCCTTTCCGGCGGCGAGAAGGCACGCATACAGCTTCTCAAGCTTATGCTTTCAGGGGCCAACCTGCTACTGCTCGATGAGCCTACCAACCATCTTGACATATCCTCCCGGGAGGCTCTTGAGGCCGCTTTGGAGGATTACGAGGGTACCATGCTCATAATCACCCACGATAGATACCTGGTCAACCGCATGGCGGACCGCATACTCTACATGGAGGAAGACGGACTTACTGAATACATAGGCGGCTATGACGATTACCTTGAAGCAATTGCGCGAAGGCCTCAGCCCTCAGCTGAAGCTGCCTCCCCCAAGGCGGAAAAGCCCAACAGCTACAAGGCTCAAAAGGAGCGTCAGAGTATACTGAACCGGGCGGCGGGCGCTGTCCGCCGAGCAGAGGAGCGCATAGCGGCCGCTGAGCAGGAGCTTGAAGACATAAATCAAAAACTCGCTTCGCCAGTGATAGCATCGGACTACGTAAAATCCGCAGAGCTTGCAAAAAAGGCAGACGACAAGCAGGCCGAGATCGATGCCCTCTATTCCCAGTGGGAGCAGGCCCAGCAGGCGCTGGATGAGCTTTGTGAGGAAAGCTCAAAGCAGGGCTAAGCTTAACGCGCAAGCCGCATTTATACATAAAGCAGTCCCCGCCTTATGGCGGGGGCTGCTTTGCTATCGTCTGATTTTTATTTTACTTTGTTTATATCGGCTACCAGCTGAGAGAGGTCTGTGTATCCCCTCGCCACGCCGTTCTCATCGGACACGGTCAGCTTATCATTTTCTACCTTTATCCAACCCTGTATGGAGTTTACCGGGAAGCAGTGATCCTGCTTGGGGTCCGGATCCTCCGCAAGGAAGAACAGGTAGGTATCGCCCTCGGAAAGCTTTACCGCTTTGTCGGCGCTCACCGGCTTGGGCTGGAGGGTGCCGGCATCCGTCATGTTTTCGCTGGCTGAAGGAACATATACCAGATTTATTTCCTGACCGTAGCCTATATCGCCCTTTATGTTTCCGTATACACTGATGGTAAGATTTGCGGATGGCGCCTTCTTTTCGACTGTGCTTCCGCCGTCCTGGGTGCGGAATTTGGTGCTGCGCATATGAGACGCGCTGTTTACACGGCCTATGAATATATTCTCCGAGGCGTTTACAAGCGATCTGATATCATTGTAGTAGTAGTTCTTTGAAGGCGCAGTGATGACCCTTGAGATTGCGTCCATTTCCTTTTTGAACTCGCTGATCTTTATCCGCGAGCCGCCGTATTCCACATTTCCGTCCCGGATCACAAAATTATCCGCGGAGGTGGAGCAATAGTCTGCCTCGTCCTCGGCATACTGCACATCGTTGCCCTCCGTAAGATAGAGCAGATACTTTTCGCCTACGGTATAACTGCCCTTTACAAGTATCTTGGAGCCTTCCCGGGCGCTTCCGGCTATTACCTCATCTATGAGAATACGGCTCTGGGCATTGTCGCCGGAATTTATCTTTTGTATGCATTCACCCGACACCACCAGTGAGGCGCTGCGATAACTCTGACGCACGTCCGCCATGACGCGGTCGTTGCTCATTACGCTTGCCGAGAATGTGCGGCCTATAATAAGTGCTATCACGGCAACAGCAATGGTGGACAGTGCGGTTATGCGCTTCATCTTTACCTCTCCTTTCGGGTGATATGGGTGTTTTCTTCGCTCTATAGTATAAGACGCTTCAGGCGTCCAAAAGGTTGCAAATTTTTTTAAAAAATTCTTTACATTTCCCTTCTGCCTTCCATTGCCTTCAGCAATGTCATTTCGTCCACGTATTCAAGATTTCCGCCGATGGGTATACCGTGGGCTATCCTCGTGGCTTTCACCCCACGCTGCTTGAGCAGCTTGGATATATACACCGCAGTGGCTTCCCCCTCTACGTCCGGATTGGTAGCCAGTATCACTTCGCTTACCCCGCCTTCATCTATACGCTGCAAAAGTTCCTTTATGCGTATATCGTCCGGGCCAATGCCATCCATTGGGGATATCGTCCCGCCCAGCACATGGTATGTGCCGCGGAATTCCCGCATCTTTTCCATGGCTACCACATCCCTTGCGTCCCTGACCACGCATATTACACCGGTCTTGCGGCTGGCGTCGCGGCATATGGCACAGGGATCCGTATCGGTGTAGTTGCCACAAACGGGACAGTGGTGTATCTTGTCCCTTGCGTCGTTTATGGCCTTTGCTATCTCGCGTGCTTCGCTCTCGGGCATGTCCAGTATAAAGTAGGCGAGGCGCTGTGCGCTCTTGGTACCTACGCCGGGCAATCTGCAAAGCTGGGAGACCAGATTGCTTATTGGGTCTGCCATATGTTTTTAGAAGCCCAATCCCATTCCGCCAGTAAGCTTGCTGACCTCGGAATTCGTGGCTTCCTCCGCCATGCGCATGGCCTCGTTGACGGCGGACAGCACCAGGTCCTGAAGCATCTCAACATCATCCGGATCCACGCAGGCAGGGTCTATCTCGATAGACTTTATCACCTTGCTGCCGTATGCCGTAGCCCTGACCGCGCCGCCGCCTACGGTAGCCGTAAACTCGCGGGTCTGGAGTTCCTGCTGCATGCGCTGCATATCCTGCTGCATCTTCTGCGCCTGCTTCATCAGCTGCTGCATATTCGCCCCGCCCATTCCGGGGAAACCGCCCTTTGCCATCAACATACCTCCGGGATTTTACTTGTATAACAGTATAACATAATTTGCGGCCCTGTTCAACGCAGCGCCGCATAATAGGTAATTTAAAAGCTATTTTCCACATTTGCGACACGTTTTTTTAATATTCGCATCGCAAATGGCTGATTTTTTGTTGCTTATCAGTTCTCTATCCTGAAGTTGCTGCCAAACAACGCCCTGCCGGTGCTCTCTATATCGTCCCCGCCGGAGCTGTGCGTCATGCGCACCGTATACCCGGGCGCCACCTTATCTGCCGCTCCGTTGACCTTCTCCAGCGCTCCCGGCGCGCTCATCATGCGATATATTATTTCGCTCTCAAAAGCCACCTCCAGCACATTGCCGTTTATGGCGCTTCCCTTGCCGTACATTCCGGAAACCGCCATGGTGCGCTCCGTCTCTCCAAGCTTATCGAGTATAGCCTTCCACAGCTTCTGCGGGGACATGCTGCCCGCCGTCTCTGCCGGTTTTGCCGGATGTGCGGGGCTTGGCTTCTCCGGCTTTGACGCAGGCGCAGTCCTTATTGGCTCGTCAATATCAAAGGGCGGCACATCTTCGGGTTCCGGCGGCTCCTCAAAGCCGTAGTCGCAGGGATACTCATCGGCGTCAGGCTTTTCCCCGATAGGTATCGGCTCGGCAATTGCTGTGCGCCGGGGCGCCCCTTCCCACCTGCCGCTCGAGAACCTCGATGCGCTCCATAAGGTCGTCCATGGTGCGCTTTTCCTCGGGCCGGGATATGCGCACAAGCGTGCTTTCTATAAGCGCCCTCGGCATTGTAACTGTCCGAAGCCTGCCCTCGGCCTGCAACAGCAGCTCGCTGCATCTTAAAAGCCGCGTTTCGCCTGCTTCCTTTGCCTGCTCCTCGTACCGTTTCATAGAGTCCTCGGTGCAGTCCAGTATATCGCTGCAATGGCCGCAAAGCTTCGTCAAAAGCAGCGAACGCATGTGCTGCGTCAGGTCATGTAAAAACACCTTCAAATCACGGCCATCCCGAACTACCTGATCCAGCAGCTCCAGCGCCCTTGCAGGGTCGCTGGAAAGTACGGCCTCCGCCATGTCAAACAGAAAGCCATCCTCCATGCTGCCCAGCACGCTGTAAACGTCCTGTGTGCTGACTTTATTGCCGCAAAATGACAGGCACTGATCCGCCAGGGAGAGGCAGTCACGCATGCCGCCCTCGGCAGCTCGGGCTATGGCCAGCAGGCCGTCGCGCTCTATATAGGCGTTTTCGCGCTGAAGCACCTCCTCGGTGCGCTTGACCATGTCGGATACGCCTAGCCGGTGAAAATCCATTCTCTGGCAGCGGGAGATTATCGTCGCAGGTATCTTGTGGGGTTCGGTGGTGGCCAGTATGAACGTTACATGGGGCGGCGGCTCCTCCAGCGTTTTCAGCAGGGCGTTAAAGGCGTTGGCGGAAAGTGCGTGCGCCTCGTCGATTATATATACCTTGTGCTTAAGCTCAAGGGGCATGAACCGCGCCTTTTCGATTATGTCGCGCATATCGTCCACGCCGGTGTTGCTGGCGGCGTCCAGCTCGATTATATCCGCGCACTCCCCGGCGCTTATTTTGCAGGAGCGGCAGCGGCCGCAGGGCTCGCCATCTACGGGCGCATCGCAGTTCACCGCCCTTGCGAGTATGCGCGCGGCGCTGGTCTTGCCGGTACCACGGGTGCCCGCGAAAAGGTAGGCATGGGCGGTTGTGCCGGACTTCACCTGGTTTTTCAGTATTGTGGTTATATGCTCCTGCCCTATCATCTCGGAGAATGTGGCGGGCCGGTATTGCCTGTAAAGGGCGCGGTGGCTCATGCTTGCCTCCAGTTTGATTATTTGTATTTTATATTGTAGCATCGCGCAAAAGGTCAAACAAGGGAATGTTGCTATCCCGAGTCAAATAAAGTATAATATTTCAATATGAACAGGTGAAATCATGGAGGTTATATAAATAAAATGGCAGAACAGGAAAAGAAGACAGTACTCAGCGGCATACAGCCCTCTGGCTCCCCCACATTGGGCAATTATGTTGGTGCGCTCAAAAATTGGAAGCTCTTGCAGACCGATGACAGGCTCTGCTATTACTGCGTCGCCAATCTTCACGCCCTGACCGTTCGTCAGGACCCCACCGACCTGAGAAGGCGCGCCGGCGAAACCGTGGCTCTGCTGCTGGCCTGCGGCATAGATCCCGAAAGATCCGTATTGTTTGTGCAATCCCACGTTCACGAGCACGCTGAGCTTAACTGGGTGCTGTGCTGCAACACCTATATGGGCGAGCTTTCCAGAATGACGCAGTTCAAGGATAAATCCGCAAAGCACGCGGACAATATAAACGCCGGCCTTTTCACCTATCCGGTGCTGATGGCAGGCGACATACTGCTTTATCAGAGCGACCTTGTGCCTGTCGGTGCGGATCAGAAGCAGCACATCGAGATCGCGCGGGATATAGCCATACGCTTCAACAACGCCTATGGGGAGACCTTTAAGGTCCCGGAGGGCTTCATACCCAAATTCGGCGCCCGCGTTATGAGCCTTCAGGATCCTTCCATGAAGATGAGCAAGTCCGATCCTAACCCCAACGGCTTCGTGGCCATAATGGACGATCCTTCCGTCATAATGAAAAAGTTCAAGCGCGCGGTCACCGACAGCGATACCTTCATCGCGTTCGACCCCGAGAATAAGCCCGGCGTATCCAACCTGCTCTCCATATACACCTCCTTCACGGGGCTTACCATGGACGAAGCGGTGAAGCATTTCGACGGGCTCGGCTACGGCAGCCTCAAGACCGAAGTAGCCGAAGCCGTAATAGCCGGACTTGAACCCGTTCAAAACGAATATAAGAAGATACTTTCGGATAAAGCATACCTCGAGAAAATAATGGCGGATGGCGCGGAAAAGGCTTCCGCTCAGGCACGAAAGACCCTCCGCAAGGTATACAGAAAGGTAGGTCTTGCCTGATGGATATGGATAAACTCAAGAGCAGGCTCATGCTCAGCTATAACATATTCAAAATAGTGCCCCTGCTGGGCATACTTATAGCGCTTTACGTCATGAACAGGAACCTTATCGCCGCATATATAATCGCAATAGTGTGCATAGTCGGCGGCTACGGTCAGGCGCTGATATTCTACCGCTGCCCCTTCTGCGGAGCGCGGCTAATGAAGATCCGCGGAGGCGTACCACGCCATTGTCCCGAGTGTGAGCGCCAGCTTATAGTCGACGCCGAGCACCCTCTCGAGAACACCGATGCTTCAAAGGAGGAAAACAGCCGGTCTTAGCGCAAGCTTACTGTTTTTTATTGTATATTGGCTTTACCGCGTTCCTTCCCTTTCCCATGATGATAACTGCCGATGCGCCGCTTATGCCCATGAACAGGCTGAGCACCCCGCGCATCGGCATTATTTCTGTGAGCATACCGGCCAATAGCTGCCCCAGCAGGGAGCCTATGGTGGTCAGCATCAGGAAGGTACCGTTGAATCTGCCCTTGCGGTCATCCGGCACATACGACTGGGTAGAGGATATGCGGATATTGTAGGAGGTCACCCCCAGCACCCCCTGCAGGAAGCAGAAGAGCCGCATTAGCGCGAGGGGCAGATAAAGATATGTTCCCTCCAAGGCCGATATGACAACGTATACGAACACCGCTATTTTGAACTTATGCTTCTCCGGCAGATGCAGCCTGTAATGCATCATTCCGCCCAGCACCCGTCCCAGCACCATAAAGCCCCATACCGACATATAGATATACTCGCCGTCAGCGTACCCCGCTTTAAAGTAAGGCAGCGTTATAACGTTAGATGCGCCCGTGGCCATAAAGCAGAATATGAAATACAGGGTTATATACAAAAGGCCCTTTTCCGTCCAGAGGTAGCGCATACCCTCCTTCATATCCTCCATATAGCCGCCGAAGGTGTACTTTGAGCCGCTCTGCCCATTCTTGCCCTCCACGTCGCTTATCTGCGTCTCGAATATGGCTGCAGTGCAAAAGCAGGCGGAATTTATCAGCATCAGCCATACCATTCCCACCGTCTTATATAAAAAGGTGGATACGGGTATCATCACCAGCACCAGCGTTTCGAGCGTGCTCAACACCGAATAAGCCTTTATATAGTTGCCCTCGGATACCAGCATTGGGTAAAAGCTTTCGAAGGCCACAGTATAGGCGCTGTGTATCGTTCCGATTATGAACGTTATGGATGCAAATGCCCAGAAGTTGAAAAGCCCGAAGTGCATCAGCCCCGCCAGCAGGGCATATATGGCAGTTGAGGCGAAATCAAGCATATATATGGTCCTGCGCCGGGAAAACCTGTCCATCAACGGCCCGGCAAGCACCGGCGCCGCTATCTGGGGCAGGGTATACAGGAACATATATATGGCGTAATACAGCGGGGACTGGGTATAGTCCAGCACGAAAAGGCTCATGGCAAAGCCGGCCATGCTGTTTCCCAGCATGGATACGACGCTGCCTATGGTTATTATGGTGTAATTCTTTGTCCAGAGCCTGTTCATGGCGTAAATACTATTCGCCGGGATACAGCGGGTACTTATCCGTTATTTCCCTCACCTTTGCGGCGACGCGTTCCACTGCTTCCTCCCCGTTTTTTATTATGTCGGCTATCAACCTGCCCACAATGACAAAATCGTCCTCATCAAGTCCCCTTGTGGTAGCCGCAGGCGTCCCCACCCTTATGCCGCTGGTGACAGCAGGCTTGCGTGTCTCGTTGGGTACGCTGTTCTTGTTTACGGTTATGTTGGCCCTGTCCAGAAGCTGCTCGACTTCCTTGCCCGTAAGCCCGCCCGATCCCAGATCCAGCAGAAGCAGATGGTTGTCCGTACCGCCTGATACCAGCCTTACGCCCTCCTCCTTCAGGCTTCCCTCCAGCGCCTTTGCGTTGTTTATCACCCGCTGTTGATATGCCCTGAACTCGGGCTTTTGCGCTTCCTCAAAGCATACCGCTTTCGCCGCGATAACGTGCATCAGCGGGCCGCCCTGTGTACCGGGGAATATGGCCTTGTCTATGGCGTTGGCAAATTCTTTTTTGCACAGTATCATGCCGCCCCTTGGCCCGCGCAGCGTCTTATGGGTAGTCGTCGTCACAACGTCGGCATACGGCACGGGGTTCATGTGCAGCCCCACCGCCGCAAGGCCTGCAATGTGAGCCATATCCACCATGAGGAGGGCGCCCGCCTCATCGGCTATTTCGCGGAATTTCTTATAGTCTATCTCACGCGGGTACGCCGACGCGCCCGCAATGATCAGCTTCGGTCTTATATCGAGCGCCTTTTTGCGCACCTCGTCGTAATCTATGCACTCCGTCTCGGGATCGAGGCCGTAGGAATAGAAGGTATAGTATTGACCGGACATATTGACCGGGCTTCCGTGGGTAAGATGGCCGCCGTGGGAAAGATCCATGCCCAGCACCTTATCACCGGGCTGAAGCAGCGCAAAGTATACTGCAAAATTGGCGCTGGAGCCGCCGTTGGGCTGTACGTTGGCGTGCTCCGCGCCGAAAAGCTGGCAGGCGCGGTCCCGCGCGATATTCTCCACCACGTCCACATATTCGCAGCCGCCGTAGTAACGCTTATCTGGATACCCTTCGGCATATTTATTCGTAAGATGGCTGCCCATAGCCGCCATCACCGCAGGCGACACAAAATTTTCCGAGGCTATAAGCTCTATATTTCTCCTCTGCCGCAAAAGTTCATTCAGCATCGCTTCTGCAACGTCGGGCGCGGCCTCTCTTATAATGTCAAGCTGTATCATGGCTTCACCCCCTGAAGGTTCCAATTTGTGCATACTAATTGATTATAAATAAAGCGCGGCAATATTGCAATCACCGCGCTTTATTTAATATCGTTTTTTAAATTACTGCTGCTCGTCTTCGTGACCCACTATCTCGATCATGCGGGGTTTGAACTCGCGCATTTTGGAAAACGCGGGGTCAAGGCCCTTGAGTATAAAGTAGGTGCCGCAGCAGAGCAGTACGCCGCCGATTACCGCGAACATATTGCTTATCCTGCTTCCTATAAATACGCCCAGCATAAGCCCTATGAGCGGTATGCCGTAAGCTATGGCGCTGGCCTTGAACATGCTGCCGCTGTGCAGCTCTATAGCCACTATATCGCCTACCCCGGCGTCGCAGGAGTTGTCTATCTCTATATCCGCCTCATTTGAGCCGAAATGAAAGCAGGCGTTGCAGTGGCCGCAGGCGTCGCTGCGCTGGAAGCGTACCACAGCAAGCTTGCCCTTAAGCTCGACCACCTTGCCTGTCTGGCGAAGTTCTTCTCCCGCCATGGCTTAATCCTTATCAGCAACAGTCTCTATATGCAGCTCCTCAAGCTGTGCCTGCTCTACTACGTCGGGGCAGCCGGACATGAGGCAGGACGCGGTCTGTACCTTCGGGAAGGCTATGACGTCGCGTATGCTGGAAGCCCTGGTGATGAGCATAGCCAGCCTGTCCAGACCGTATGCAAGGCCGCCGTGAGGAGGAGTGCCGTACTTGAAGGCGCCCATCAGGAAGCCGAAGCGCTCCCAGGCCTCTTCATTGGTAAAGCCCAGCTTCTCAAACATCTTCTCCTGTACCTCGGGGGAGTGGATACGTATGGAGCCGCCGCCTATCTCGTTGCCGTTGAGCACGATATCGTATGCTTTGGCGCGAACCTTGCCCTGATCGGTATCCAGCAGGTCCAGATCTTCATCCATAGGTGAGGTGAAGGGGTGATGCATGGCGTAGTACCTTCCGTCTTCCTCGCTCCATTCGAACTGGGGGAATTCTATTACCCACAGAAAGTTGAACTTGGTATCGTCCATGAGGCCTAGCCTGCGGCCCAGCTCAAGGCGCAGAGCGCCCAGAGCCTGATATACTACCGTATCCTTTGCGTCGGCAACGAAGAACAGTATGTCGCCGGTCTTGGCGTTAGCGCGCTCCAGTATGGCCTTTATCTGGTCCTCGGTGAGGAACTTTGCGAAGGAGCACTGAATTCCCTCGGGCTTCATACTCAGCCACGCGAGGCCCTTTGCCCGGTAGGTCTTTACCAGGTCGCCAAACGTGTCTATCTGTTTACGGGTAAAATGCTCCACTCCGCCTTCTACGTTGATGCAGCGCACGGAGCCGCCGCCCTTGACTGCGTCCGCAAATGCGCCGAAGCCGCAGTCCTTCACTATATCGCTTACGTTTACGAATTCAAGGCCAAAACGGGTATCGGGCTTGTCCGAGCCGTAACGGTCCATGGCTTCCTGCCAGGTTATGCGAGGCAGCGGAAGCTGAATGTCCACATCCAGAGTTTCCTTCATCAGGCGCTTGATGAAGCCCTCCTGAACGTTCATTACGTCGTCCTGCTCCACGAAGGACATCTCAAGGTCGATCTGCGTGAACTCGGGCTGACGGTCTGCGCGCAGGTCCTCGTCGCGGTAGCAGCGGGCTATCTGCATATAGCGGTCAAAGCCGGAAAGCATCAGAAGCTGCTTGAATATCTGGGGGCTCTGGGGCAGAGCATAGAACTTGCCGGGCTGTACACGGCTGGGTACCAGATAGTCGCGGGCGCCCTCGGGGGTGCTTTTGCAGAGGGTGGGCGTCTCTATCTCTATGAAGCCCTGCTCTGCGAAGTACTCGTGGGCTATCCTGGTTATCTTGCTGCGCATGAGAAGGTTGGCCTGCATACAGGGGCGGCGCAGATCCAGATAGCGATACTTAAGGCGGAGCTGCTCGGCGGCATTCACGTTATCGTCGATGTAGAAGGGAGGAGTCTCGGATACGCCCAATATCTTCAACTCCTTGGCAATAAGCTCCAGCTCGCCGGTCTTCATGTTTCTGTTTACCATCTTCTCATCGCGCCTTGCCAGTACGCCCTTTACGGCGATGACATACTCGCTGCGGATGGTTTCAGCCTTTTCAAACACTTCCTTAGGAAGCTCGCTCTCGTTAAAGGTCACCTGCATGGTGCCGGTGCGGTCGCGGAGGCCTATGAATATGAGGGAGCCCAGGTTCCGCCATGTTCCGGCCCAGCCCATGAGCACCATTTCCTTGCCTACCTCGTCCACAGTAGGCTCTGCGCAGTAGTGTGTGCGTTTCCAACCCTGAAGCAGTTCTGCCATTGTACTTTTCCTCTCTTATCTTAAAATTTGCTGTACTCTATTCCCAAGGGCGGCTATTGGAACATAGCCCTCGTCCCCTGTTTCCATATCCTTGAGCTTTACCTCGCCCCGTTCAAGCTCCTCGTCGCCTAAGATAGCCACGAATCTGGCGTCTATCTTGTTGGCGTACTTGAACTGTGCCTTGAAGCTCTTGCCTACATGGTCGAATTCGGTCTTTATGCCGCTGCCGCGGAGCTTTGCGGTAAGTGTGAAGCCCACCTTGCGGGCCTCCTCGCCCATCGCTGCCACATATACCTCAACGTTGCGTGGCTGTGGTATTTGCGCTCCCGAAAGCTCTGCTATGAGCAGCAGCCTTTCCATGCCCATGCCGAAGCCTATGCCGGGAAGCTTAGGTCCGCCAAGCTGCTCCAGAAGCCCGTCATAGCGGCCTCCGCCGCATACCGTTCCTGAATATCCCTCACTGTTTGCGATTATCTCGAACACGGTCTTTGTATAATAGTCCAGCCCGCGCACTATGAAGGGATCCACCTTGTACTGTATGCCTACGCTGTCGAGGCAGCCCTTCAGCTCTTCAAAGTGCGCCCTGCACTCGTCGCAGAGACAGTCCAGAATGGTAGGTGCGCCCTCGCATATCCTCTTGCACTTTTCTTCCTTGCAGTCCAATATGCGAAGAGGGTTCTTCTCGAAGCGGCTCTTGCAGGTCTCGCAGAGGCCGTCGTAATTGCTCCTCAGGTATTCCTTTAGCAGCTCGTTGTATTTCGGCCTGCAATTAGGGCAGCCTATGCTGTTTATGTTTACGGAAAGGCCCTTCACACCTATTTTATCGAGAACGGTCATGGCAAGCTCGATACATTCGGCATCTATGCTTGCCCGGGGTGCGCCGTAGACCTCCACGCCAAACTGATGATGCTCGCGCAATCTTCCCGCCTGAGGCTTATCATAGCGAAACACAGGACAGTAGAGATAATACATCTTGGTAGGCTGGGGGTCGTTGAAGAGGTTGTTTTCTATGAACATGCGGGCCGCGCCGGCAGTACCCTCGGGCTTGAGGGTTATGGACCTGCCGCCCTTGTCGTCAAAGGTGTACATTTCCTTCTGCACTATATCCGTGGTATCGCCCACTCCCCGAAGGAACAGCTCGGTATGCTCAATGACGGGGGTGCGTATCTCGCTGAACCCGAAGTTGTCGCAGGTCTCCCTTGCGATCTTCTCAATATACTGCCACTTATAGCTTTCTCTCGGCGTAACGTCCTTAGTGCCCTTCGGCGCCTGAATTGCCATGATTTCTCCTCGCATTCTATTTTAATAATAAAAAGGTCTCCCGCCCGGCAAAGGGACGGGAGACCCGCGGTACCACCCTAATTGGGCTAATAAAAGCCCCGGCTCAAGGCCATTAACGCAGGCCATACGGGCGGGCTTTTTACCCGCCGGCTCACGGGCGTCTCCGGCGATAGTCTCCGCGGGGCTTTCAGCCAGGGCCCACGCTCTCTAAAGAAGGCTTAATTTCGCCGCTCTTCCGGTCAATGCCAATATTCCTGCTAATTATATAATCGCAGGCTAAAAATGTCAAGAAAGTATGCTACTTTGAATACAGCTCCCGCTTCTCGCCGTCAACGGTATGTACCTTTGCTATGTAAGTGTTCACGTCCTTGGGATTGGGTATGCGCTCCACGCGGCATTCCCCATCGAATATGCGCTTGGTCATAGCCCCCGCGCCATGCGCCATTATGGAGGTTGTCTCCTCCATCATGTCGATGTTGTACATGCACACCTTATCAGGCTTTGCATAGCCCACGTTCTCCAGGTTGCCGCTCATGTACTTCTGGCGGTACATATAATATGGCGCCATGCCCATGCTCCGGGCGTACTCCATGCCAAGCTGCACCATCTTTTCGACGGTATCCCCGTCCGGCAGTTCATAGCTGCCAAGGCTCTGCTTCAATCGCGACGAGCGCTTTATGGCCAGCGTATGCACGGTGAGGTTATCCGGCTCGAGCTTCCTGATCTCGGATAAAGTATGCTCCATATCAGCCATATCCTCCCCGGGCAGGCCCGCTATAACGTCCATATTTATGCTGTTAAAGCCCACTGCGCGGGCCATATCCAAACAGTCCGCTATATCCTTTGGGGTGTGGCTCCTTCCCACCAGCTCCAGCGTCCTCTGGCACATGGTCTGTGGATTTATGGATATCCTTCCCGCTCCCATGGATTTTATTATCTCAAGCTTTTCTCTGGTTATCGTATCCGGCCTGCCCGCCTCCACGGTGAACTCCCGGCCATAGCCGCCGTACTGCCCGAGCGCATAGCTCAGCACATCCTCAAGCTCACTCTCTGTAAGCACCGTAGGAGTGCCGCCGCCCATATACATGCTTCTTATCTTAAATCCGCAGTCTCGGGCTATTTCCGCGCCGAGGCGTATATCCTCCTTCAGCGCGGCTATGTAGGCCGCCATGTCCGTCTTGTCGGTGCGGACGCCGGAGGCGAAGGAGCAATAAAGGCACCGCGTCCGGCAGAAGGGTATGCCTATATACACGTCCACGTCCCTGTCGGCAACGTCCATGAACGGCCGCTGTATATCCACTATCTCCTTTGCCAGGGCAAGCTTTTCCGGGGTCACGTCGAACTCCTCCGCCATAAAGCGCAGGGCCTCCTTTTCGCCTTTTTCGGCTATAAGCTCGCGGAGCAGCCGCGTGGGGCGTATACCGGTAAGGCTGCCCCATGGGAGCCTCGCGTCCTTATATACCTTGCCCAGCGCGCGGAACACGGCTATCTTCATGCAGCGCTTGCGATAACGCTTCCTGTTCAGCTCGCCGCCGCCCACGTTCGGATGAAGATAGACGTACTCTGCCCGCGCCCCATCCATATCGGCAGTGCAGACAGCGCGCCACGTATCGCCGTCCTCCTCCAGTACAGCCGAAATAAAGGGGGCGGCCTCGCCGTTCTCGGCGGGAACCACCTCCTCCATGGGCAGATAAAGCCTTATTACTTCGCCCAGATCGTTCAAAAGCTCCGGGTGGTCAGTATATACCCTTACCATTTTATCTCCTGATCTATCTTACATACGGGTTTGCGGCCCGCTCCTCATCCAGGGTCGTTGCCGGGCCGTGGCCTGGATAGGCGATATAGTTGCCTTCCAGAGCAAAAAGCTTATTCTTTATGGAGTTTATTATATCCTCATAGCTTCCGTAGCTGAAGTCCGTCCTGCCTATGCTCCGGCGGAAAAGGGTATCCCCCACAAACACGCACTTCTTTTCCTCCAGCACATAGCTGACGCCGCCCACGGTGTGGCCGGGGGTAAACAGCACATTGAACTCCAGGCCCGCTTCCCTTACCGTATCGCCGTCCTTGAGCTTTACGTCGGCATAAAAAGGCTCGATCTTCCTGAAGGTGAGGTTTATGTCCTTATCCCTGAGTCCCGCTTCGTCCAGCTCGCCTATGTACACCTTCATGCCTTGCTTTTGCAGCTCCGGCACGCCCAGCATATGGTCAAAATGGCAGTGGGTGAGCAGTATGGCGTTACACCCAAGGCCGTTTTTCTCAAGGTATGTATTTACCTTTCCCGCGTCCGCCGGATCGATTATAACGCACTCGTCGCTGTTATTAAGCCGCACAAAGTAAGTGTTTACGCAGTACGGGCCGGTTTCTATGCTGCTGACTGTTATATCTCTGTTCATGCTGTTTTCCTCGCTTAAAATGTCCTTCTGCTGTCCAGAAGTATAGTCACCGGGCCGTCGTTTATGAGGCTCACCTGCATATCTGCTCCGAACTCGCCGCACTGTACAGGCACGGTTTCCCTCAGCTTGGCTATTGCCGCCTCATACATGGGTATGGCCTTTTCCGGCCTCGCCGCCTTTATGAAGCTGGGGCGTCTGCCCTTGCGGGCATCGCCGAAAAGGGTGAACTGGGATATGAGCAGTATCTCTCCGCCTATATCCGTTATGCTTAGGTTCATCTTACCCTCGCCGTCCTCAAACACCCTTAGGCCGGTGAGCTTTTCGCATATATAGTCGAGATCGGCCTGCTCGTCTATGTCCTCTACCCCGAGCAGCACCATAAAGCCTCTGCCTATGCTGCCCTTAACATTGCCCCCTATGCTTACCGACGCCTCGGAGACCCTCTGCACTACTGCCCGCATATGTTTTCTCCTCAAAAATATTACTGGTTTACCCGGTATACCTCCTTGACGGAGCGCACCTTACGCAT
>OIZQ01000526.1_pt1 | contig 19989 bp, 25 predicted proteins | sample 1588491 | NCBI WGS metagenome assembly OIZQ01 (sample SAMN03283262) | human gut metagenome | biome: human-associated habitat; material: feces | host: Homo sapiens | place: USA | collected 2013
GTCTCCTTTCTTGACTGCCGGTGTTTTTGCTCAACTCCGGCCAATTATTGAAATGACTGAAATGGCTAAATCCCCTAAAATTGCTCTCGCTCTTGCGGCGGCAACTACGCTGCTTTGTCTCGCTGCCTGCGGGCCGAAGAACACGTCTCTGCCAGAACCGGAGGTGGAAGTTCTGCCTTCGGAGCCATACATCACGTCTGAGGCGCCGCAGGGCGAGAGCACATATTCTCCCAATCCTTGGTCTGATGAAGACGTGAACGCTATAGCGCTTACCCTCGCTGGGGAGTGCTACGAGGACAAGCAGGAAGATAAACGGCTTGTCTGCGAAGTAATCCTGAACAGAGTGAGCGACGACGGATTCGGCGGAGAAACTGTGCTGAGCGTGGTTTCTGCACCGAACCAATTCGACGGATACTGGAACCAGTCAAGGCCCGTAAGTGAGAACGATTACGCTGTTGCTGAGCAGGCTTTGGAAGACTGGCACGAAAACGGCTGCGAGCCGCTTTCGGATTACCTGTACTTCAGCGCTGGACCTGATCGGGAGAATGTTTTCAGGACTGACTATTGAACAACTACAAGGAGGACAAAAAATGTTTGAGGTTCGCGTTTTAATCGAATCCCCGCAGCTTGCGGAGGCCATCAACAATCTTGCCGCTGCCATCGGCAGTGCGAAGCAGATTCAGCAGACTGCACCTTCGCAGATCCCGGCTCCTGTTCTCAAACCGGCGCCTACCGATGTTACTGTGACGGTAAACCCTCCCTTCGCGCAGCCGGGTGTGCCGGTTGCCCCGGCGCAACCTGTCCCTTCTGCTCCTGCCCCTGGTAATGTTCCTGTTCCCAATGTTCCTCTGGCTGAACCCCCCAAGTACACAGTTGACCAGATCATGGCCGCCGGAGCCACGCTGATGGATGCCGGTAAGGTCAACGAACTCATCAACCTGCTTCATTCGTTTGGCGTTCAGGCCGTGATGGATCTGAAACCTGAGCAGCTGGGCGCGTTTGCCACCGCAATGAGAGAACTGGGGGCAAAGATATGAGCGATCACGCACTTCTCTCTCCATCGAGCGCCCACAGATGGCTGCACTGCACACTCGCACCTCGTTTGGAGGCAACGCTTCCTGAGAAGACGAGCGAGTTCGCCAGAGAGGGTACCATCGCTCACAGCGTCTGCGAGATATCTGCCAAAAAGCGGTTCAAGATGGCAAAAGCCGCTGAATATAACCGCGTAATTAAGAAGCTGAAAGCTGACCCGAGCTGGAACGACGAAATGCTCCACACCGCTGAGTTGTACGTTGACCATCTCGCGGAACGGGCTATGGAGTTTGCAAACGAACCCTACGTAGCGTTCGAGGTCAGAGTTGACATCTCCGAGTATGTTCCAGACGCTTTCGGACGGTGCGACAATGTGATGTTGGGCGGGGACACGCTCATCATTACCGATTACAAGCACGGCAAAGGCGTGAAGGTAGAGGCCGACAGAAATCCGCAGATGATGCTGTACGCTCTGGGTGCGGTGAAACTCTACCGGCCACTTTTCGGGGGGTCGTTGAAGAATGTGAAGTTCTACATCGACCAACCGCGCTTGAACGCATACGAAGGCTGGGGCAGCTCCATCGACGAACTTTTGGAATGGGGCGAAAGCGTAAAGCCCATCGCTCAGAAAGCCTTCATGGGATTCGGAGAATATGCTGCCGGCGAGTGGTGCCGATTTTGCCGTGCGAACGGGCTTTGCAAGGCGCAAGCAGAGCAGCAGGTCAGCGCATTGGATGATTTCGCCGGCGTTATTGGAAATCCCAGCGCACTTCTTACGCCGGAGCAGATGGGCGACGTCCTTACCCGTGGCAAAACGCTGGTTGACTGGTACGAGGCGGTCAAAGAAAACGCCTTGGCTGCCATCCTCAACGGAACCAAAATCCCCGGATACAAGGCTGTGGAGGGCCGCAGCAGTCGCATCTGGACCAGCCAAGATGCTGCCTTGGAAAAGCTGCAAGCGAGCGGGATTGACCGCGCTGTAATCTACGACAGCGTTCCGAAAACACTCGCTCAGCTCGAAAAGATGCTTGGCAAAGCCAAGTTCAACGAGCTGGTTGGTGAGTTCGTGACCAAACCACAGGGCAAGCCTGCCCTTGCAACTGCTGATGACAGCAGGGCTGAATTCAGCAGAGCCGCGTCTGACTTCGCGGGTGTTGCTTCGCAGAGTTAAAGAGTTATGAGTTTATTCGATAAAAGTGAATTTGACGCAGAGCAAATGTTCCAGTATGAAAGGAGAAAAAACATGTATAACAACATCCCCACCAAGGTCCTGACCGGTGAAGTTCGTCTGTCCTATGTGAACCTTGTCGCCCCCCGCGTGAATAACAATGACCCCACGGCCACCCCCAAATATTCTGTGACCCTGCTCATTCCGAAAACTGACGTCGCGGTCAAGCAGAACATCGACGCCAGCATCGAGGCTGCCGCCAAGGATGCCCAGGCTAAAATCTGGGGCGGTGTCCGTCCTCCCGTGCTGCCCATCCCCATCCACGACGGTGACGGCGTTCGCGAGAACGGCACCCCCTACGGCCCTGAGTGCAAAGGCTGCTGGGTCGTGACTGCCAGCTCGAAGAACAAGCCGCAGGTTGTTTCCCAGAGCGATATCAACACCGAGCTGCTGCCGCAGGACATTTACAGCGGTATGTACGCCCGGGTGACGATCAACTTCTTCGGGTACAATCGCGCCGGCAAGCGAGGTGTGGGCTGCGGTCTTGGCAATGTGATGAAGACCCGTGACGGTGAGGCTCTGGCCGGCGGCGCATCCGCTGCGGCTGATTTCGCCGGTATCGGTCAGGAAATCGCGGCTCCCGCTACTCCGGGATTCGGCGGGGCAATGCCGGCTACTCCCGGCCAGATGAATTATCAGGGCGTAGGAACCAGCGCCCCTGCCAATCCGATGGGCGTCCAGCCCGGTGCAATCAACCCCCTCACCGGCCAGCCGTATTTCGGTTAAGTAGCGAAAGACACGCGGCCGCAGTGTAAGCGGTCGCGTGTCTTTTTGTTTTAAGGAGGACAGATTTATGGTCGAAAAAGCAAGGTTTCGGGTTGAATACCCGAACGGATATGTGGATGTGGTCGTTGGAGAATTCTTCGGCGCGTCCGATAAGGCGAAAATAAAAAAGCTCCTCCGACTTGCCAAGCGGCATTGTACGGAGGAGCAGCGGTTGAAGTTGCACAGTGATATTCTTGCCGAGCACCAGCTGTGCGTCACGGCTCTCGACAGGCTACATGAGCTGCGGTTGGAACAACAGAACCTGCTGTCTAATTTCTTCGGCGGGATTACATGGCGGCAGCCTGACGCAATTACGGGCGCCGAGCGGGCTATTATGCGGCGGCGTGATAAATTGATGTGGAGTTCAGGCCAACTCCATGATGTGAGGTGGTTTGGATGAAACACCATCTTTCGATCGACCTTGAAACTTTCAGCAGTGAGCCGATCGCAAAAACCGGCGCTTACAAATACGTGCAAAGCCCGGATTTTGAGATCCTGCTGTTTGCATATTGCCTCGATGACGGTCCCGTAGAAATCGTTGATCTGGCGAAGGGAGAAATTCTCCCAGAATGGCTCTACGACGCCATCTCGAATCCCGATTATATTAAACACGCATACAATGCGGCGTTTGAGTGGTATTGCCTATCTAAGTTCTGCGGGCATTTGCTTCCGGTGGATCAGTGGCGCGATACGATGTTGCACGGCTTGTATTGCGGATTCACTGCCGGTCTGGATGCCACTGGCAAAGCTCTCGGCTTGCCGGCTGAAAAGCAAAAACTGTCGGTGGGCAAGGCTCTGATCCGGTATTTTTGTATCCCATGCGCAGCCACTCAGAGCAATGGCGGAAGGCACAGAAACCTCCCCAAGCATGATCCTGAGAAGTGGGAACTGTTCAAGACCTACTGCCGTGGAGATGTCACGACTGAAATGGAAATCGAGAGGCGGCTGTCCAGATTTCCGGTTCCTGTCGATGTTGAGAAGCAGTGGCAGACCGATCTGATGATTAACGCCAGAGGTGTTTCCGTTGACATGGGTATGGTTCGCGGGGCGCTCGAAATCGACGCTGCATCCAGAGATAAGCTAACGCAGGAAGCGATTGCGCTCACTGGGTTGGAGAACCCGAACAGCATCTCGCAGCTGGCAAAATGGCTGGAAAAGGCCACCAGCACTCCGGTGACTGATTTACGGAAAGACACGGTTGCCGAAATGCTGGAAGCGGTTGCACTTCCGGGGTCTGCCCGAAGGATGCTCGAAATCCGACAGGAGCTGGGCAAGACCAGCACAAAAAAGTATGACGCCATAGAGGCCGCTGTTTGTAGCGACAGTCGCGTTCGCGGGCTGCTCCAATTCTATGGCGCGAACCGGACTGGGCGCTGGGCAGGCAGGCTTGTTCAGGTTCAAAACCTTCCGCGAACATACATCGGTCAGCTCCCGTTGGCCCGTGAGGCTGTCAGAGACCGGCAGGGCGAGAAGCTGCGGCTCCTGTACGGCTCGGTTCCTGACACGCTCTCACAGCTCATCAGGACCTCATTCGTGGCTTCTGACGGTTGCAAGCTGGTGGACGCCGATTTCAGCGCCATCGAAGCTCGCGTTATTTCTTGGCTGGCGGGCGAACAGTGGCGGCTGGAAGTGTTCAGAACCCACGGTAAGATCTACGAGGCTTCGGCCAGCCAGATGTTCGGAGTTCCTTTGGAGAGGATCAAGAAGGGAAACCCTGAATACGCGCTGCGCCAGAAGGGCAAGGTTGCTGAGCTGGCGCTTGGCTATCAGGGAAGTTCTGGCGCGCTGATTGCGATGGGCGCCTTACGAATGGGCATTCCCGAAGAAGACCTGCCGGATATTGTTTCTCGCTGGCGGGATTCCAACAAGCGAATCGTTGACCTCTGGTATTCTCTTGAATCCGCCGCGGTATCCGTCATTCAAACTGGAAATTCCGTGGGCGTTCGAGGGCTTATCCTCGCCAGAGAGTTCGACGTCGAAAACAACTTGGATTTCCTCACGATCACGTTGCCGAGTAAGCGGAAGCTCTATTATGCGAATCCCGCGCTCGGTGAGAACCAATGGAACCGCCCCTCTATCCTTTATCGAGGCGTGAACCAGACCACGAAGCAGTGGTCGCAGCTTGAAACCTACGGCGGAAAACTCGTGGAGAATGTAGTTCAGGCTATCGCGCGTGATTGCCTCGCAACTGCCATCGAGAATCTTGAAGCTGCCGGCTTTCTGGTGGTATTTCATGTCCACGATGAGGTAGTCATCGACTGTCCATTGGACAAGGCGGATCTGGATGAGGTGGTGCGGATTATGACGCGCGCGATTCCGTGGGCGCCCGATCTCCCCCTGAACGCTGATGGCTGGGTTGGGGACTTCTTCAGAAAGGACTGATGGTATGACACGAAAAGAGCGAGAGGAAAATCCCGGCGAAACCTTTGACGGCGGGTACCACCTCTATGCGAAGGAGAAGCATGACGAGCGCGTTGCGAAGAATCCTGACCGGATTCAGTACGCTATTGAGCAATTCCGGCGGAACAATATCGAGTTCTCCCTGAAGAACGCCCAGACCGGCCATTTCCACTGCCGCAGGCAGTCGGACGACAAGCTGTTCCAGTTCTGGGCTGGAACGGGCAAAATCATGGGCTACGACAATGTTCGCGGTATTCACGCGCTGATTAAGATTCTCACGAGGTAGTAGATATGGCACATGACAACAAACCAAGTCTCTATAAAAATTCGGAGGGCTACCCCGATCCCACGGTAGGAGAAGCGATGAGCAACATCGCTGCCGAGCAGCGCCGGAAGGAGGCTGACAGGCTCGCAGCCATCAGCGCTCTCATTCCAATTCTGCGGCAGACAGCGGAACTTGTGGGCTTCGAGATTGTAGGCAGGGTGGTTCTTCTGGATAAGGAATCGGGCAAGAAGTACAGATGACGGAAGGAGGTCGGAGCCGAATATGAAAAACGACCGCCAAATCACGATCACCGTCGGTAATAACCGAAAGAGTGTAAATTGGCAGCCGCAGACCATCATGCTTTCGGAATTCTACGAAAAGCTCCGAATTCCGAGCCGTTCGACAGAGACGATGCAGGAATATCTGGCTCTGAAGAAATCAGAGCAGGATGACCGGAAAGACATCGGTGGATTCGTCGCAGGCAGCCTGTCCGGCCCCCGCAGAAAAGCGGGAGCCGTGACGGGACGTGATGTGATAACGCTGGATTTTGACAACATTCCTCCCGGCGGCACGGAGGAAATAGAAAAACGGGTCGAGGGCCTCGGGTGTGGGTACTGTATCTATTCCACTCGGAAACACGCACCGGCCAACCCTCGGCTGCGGATTCTACTGCCGCTCGATCGGACAGTGACTTCGGATGAATACGAGCCTCTCGCCAGATACATGGCGACTTGTATCGGCATCGAGTTCGCTGATCCGACTACGTTTGAGGCCACCCGGCTCATGTATTGGCCGAGTTGCTGCGCAGACAGCGAGTACGTCTTCGTGTTCGGAGACAAGCAGATGCTCTATGCAGATGGCCTCCTGCAAGTCCTTAACGAGAAATACGGCGACTGGCGCGATGTGAGCAAGTGGCCGCAGGTTCCCGGAGCGGACAACGCATATAAAAAGATGGCGATGAAGCAGAGCGACCCGCTGAGCAAAAATGGCGTAGTGGGCGCGTTCTGCCGGACATACGACATATATGGTGCGATGGACACCTATCTCGACGGGATCTATGCACCGGTGGATAATTCCAGAGGCCGCTTCACTTATCTTGGCGGCAGCACGACCGGCGGCGCTGTGGTGTATGACAACGGTATGTTCCTCTATTCGCACCACTCCACTGACCCCTGCTGCGGGAAGCTGGTCAACGCCTTCGATATGGTTCGGCTGCACAAGTTCGGAGACCGAGATGACGGTGCTGACCCCAATACTCCCACGAATAGACTTCCATCCTACACAGCGATGTGCCAGCTTGCCTTGGATGACCCCAAGGTCTCCCGGCAGCTGGCGAAGGAAAGAGCCGATTCTGCGGTGAGCGATTTTGGCGGGCTGGCAGCGGCGGCCAAAGAGGGCGAGAACCTCGACTGGACGATGGATCTGGAATTGAACCAAAACGGCATGGTCAAGGCCACCATCGACAACATCTGGCTTATCCTTGAAAACGACCCGAACCTCCGGGGCAAATTCGCTCTGAACGAATTCGCGGGTCGCGGCGAGGTGTTGGGCGACTTACCGTGGAGTTCTTTCGACCAGCGCAGAGCTTGGGCGGACAATGACAATCAGGGCCTCTACTGGTACTTCGAGAAGGTCTACAAGATCACCGGCAACGGGAAGATCGACGGCGCTCTGTCCCTGCACAGCGAAAAGCATAAGTTCAATGACGTGCGCAACTATCTGTCCAAGCTCAGCTGGGACGGCTATCCGCGTCTGGACACGCTGCTGATTGAGTACCTGGGCGCGATGGATCGACCCTATGTTCGGGCGGTCACGCGAAAGGCTTTCACAGCGGCTGTGGCTCGGGCCATGACCCCCGGCTGCAAATACGATACGATGCTCATTTTGGCAGGCGCCCAGGGCCTTGGCAAGTCCACCCTTCTCGACAAAATGAGCAGAGGCTGGTTCAACGACGGTATCCGCACATTTGAGGGAAAGGAAGCCAGCGAGCTGCTGCAAGGCGTGTGGCTGGTCGAGATCGGCGAGCTGGACGCCTTCAGGCAGACGGATGTCGCCCGCATCAAACAGTTCCTATCCCTGCGAGCAGATCGCTTCCGGGCGGCCTACGGGCGCCATGTGAAGGATATCCCGAGATGCTGTGTGTTCTTCGGAACCACGAATACCGCCATGTTCCTGCGGGACCGCACTGGCAACCGCCGGTTCTGGCCGGTAGATGTGGGCCTGCAACCGCGCATCAAGACTGTGTGGGACGATCTGGACGATTATACCATCGACCAGATTTGGGCAGAGGCCGTCATGCGCTGGCGTCTGGGCGAGAGCCTATTCCTGACGGGAGAGTTGGAAGACGAAGCCAAAAAGGAGCAGGAAGATCACCGGGAGATCAGCAGCAAGGAAGGCATCATCCTCGATTTTGTCGAGAGACAGGTGCCGGAGGATTGGCAAAAATGGTCGCTTGATAAACGCCGGCTGTTCTTAAACGGTACGGTCGAGGGCAACGTAACCTTGGTTCCACGCAACCGAATTTGTGCGCTGGAAATCTGGTGCGAAGCCTTCGGCGGGCAGCCGAGAGATTTCCGGTATTCTGAATCCTCGGAAATCAACGACATCCTCAGAGCGATGCCTGGATGGGAGAAAGCTCCCAATGGTTTGCGCTTCGGATATTGCGGGTATCAGAGGGGGTTCCTTCGGAGAAAGGAGTGACGCGGTATGGTTGTGAAAAAGGCTGGCGGAAAAATATACGGGGCGGTCTTTACAGCCGCCGAGCGGAAGGCCATGAACATCGAGATCGAGAGACAGCTTGCGGAGTATACGCGCAAATACGAGGTAGAGCTGAACGCCAGAGTTTTGTACGTTCTTCGGGAGCAGTTGGGTTTCGGTGAGCAGCGTCTGCGGAGGTTCTTCGATCGGTTTCAGATCGAGATAGATGATCTGGTCAAATACTATGAGATGGGCGACGAAGACGCCGCGTGGCTCTGTACGAGGAAGCTCAAAGAAGCCGGAATCGACGTCGCCCAGTGGTGCAAAGAGGCTGAAACATTGGAATGAAACATCTGAATTTAAGTCGAACATTAGACACGAAATTCAAACTTTAGGCGGGAAATTCAACCCAATGTTTCAGGCCGTGAATGTTTCAATGTATCGCCAATGTTTCACCAATGTATCGGCCAAAACCCCAGTAAAATCAAGGGTTTCCGGCGTTTTGAAACATTGAAACATTCATTTCTATAAATTATGAAAATAGAGAGAATAGGGAGATTAGAGAAAATATCGCACGTCTCTAATCTCTCTAATCCGCCTGATTTGCGCGTAGTACGCGCGCGCGAAACGGCTGAATGTTTCAGGAGGAAAAACATGAATGAAAGTCGAATTGAGAGGCACCTCGTAGACGGTGTAAAAAGGCTCGGAGGAATGTGCGTGAAATTCGTAAGTCCGGGAACTCCCGGCGTTCCTGACCGCATTATTATCACCGCCACAGGCCGTATCATTTTTGTTGAACTGAAGACCGAGACCGGGCGTTTGTCTAAAATCCAGCGGTATACGATTGGAGAGATGATGAAGCGCGGCGCTGACGTGAGAACAGTCAAGGGTCTCGACGCGGTGAAGGAGCTTCTCGCTGAAATTGGAGGGTTGCACGTATGATATTCAGTCCGTATCCGTATCAGCAGTATTGTATCGACAGCATCATCTACAATCGAGCGATAGGTCTGTTTTTGGATATGGGTCTCGGAAAAACAGTCATCACCCTGTCTGCGATCCACGACCTTCGGTACAATCGGTGGGAGGTGTCCAAGCCACTCATCATCGCCCCAAAAACGGTAGCCGAGGCCACCTGGACTACGGAGGCAAAAAAGTGGGACCACTTGAAAATGATGCGGGTTGTTCCGGTTCTTGGTACAGCGCAGCAGCGGCTGCGGGCGCTGGCTACTCCGGCGGATGCTTATGTAATCAACCGCGAGAATGTGACTTGGCTGGTGGAGCATTTCAAAAATGCGTGGCCGTTTGACATGGTAGTGCTGGATGAAAGTTCCAGTTTCAAAAACGCATCCAGCAAGCGGTTCAAATCCATGAAGCTGGTTCGCAGTCGGATCAAGCGGATCGTGGAGCTGACCGGCACCCCGTCCAGCAACGGGCTGGAAGATCTGTGGGCGCAGATCTATCTCCTTGACGGCGGCGCCCGATTGGGCAAAACCTTGGGAGCCTACCGGGATCGGTATTTCGTTCCTGGCCGGAGAAACCGCACGACGATTTTCAATTACGCGCCGAAAGACGGCAGCTTTGAGATGATAAAGCAGGCCATCAGCGATATTTGTATCAGCATGAAGGCCAGCGATTACCTGACCCTGCCAGACATGATTCCGCATGATATCCCGGTCGCGTTGGACAGCGCAGCGAAGAAAGCCTACGCGCAGTTGGAAACCGATCTGCTTTTGCAAGTTGACGAGAATACCATCACTGCGCAGAGCGCCGGCGTTCTCACGGGAAAGCTGCTTCAGCTTTGCAACGGCGCGATCTACGACGAGAATCGGAACGCCGTCAAAGTACATGACTGCAAAATCAATGCCTTTTTGGAGTTGATTGAGCAGCTGAACGGGCAACACGCCCTGGTGTTCTACAATTTCCAGCACGACCGTGACCGGCTTGTGGAGGCTCTGGCGAGTACGAAGCTGCGGGTTCGAGTATATTCGCAGGCCAAAGATGAGGCCGATTGGAACAACGGAGAGATCGACGTCCTGCTGGCCCATCCCGCGAGCTGCGGCTACGGACTGAACCTTCAGCGCGGCGGCTACAACGCGATTTGGTTCGGGCTGACTTGGAGCTTGGAGCAATATGAGCAGGCCAACAAGCGGCTTCACCGGCAGGGGCAAGAGCATCCGGTTGTGATCCACCACCTGATTGTGCAGGGCGGTATGGACGAATCGGTGGTCGCAGCCCTTCAGAGCAAGGGAGATATGCAAAACGCGCTGATGGATGCGCTGCGCGTTCGCATCAACAAATTACGCAGTTAAAAAAGGAGGAGTTCACCATGAACAGAGATGAGATCGCGGAAGTCACCCGCATTGCCGCAGCTGAAGTTCTTGCCCGAAAGGACGAGCTGCTTGATGAGGAATATGACGCTCGTTATCACGACGTTAATCTGCTTATGAAAAACTACCGGAAGCTGAAAGCGCATTACTCCCACGTCTCTCCCGAGGCTCTGGAAGTGAGTTCGATCTGCTCGATGCGCCGGAAGACTGGGCTGATGATGAGCCACGTAGATAAAATGCTGGTGGCCTACGAGGCCATGTGCAAGGAATCCGAGAACTCTGATGAGGCCCGGCGCTGGGAGGCGCTGTATCTGCGGTACATCCAGCCCACGCGCATGAGTGTGGACGATATCGCGGATAAGCTGTGTATTGATAAGCGGACCTTCTATCGCGACATCAATCGCGCGATGGAAGACATGGCCGTTTTGCTGTTCGGAATTGAGGCCATCGGGTCGTGGAGGCACAAGCGTGCTGCCGACGTCAAAAGATAAAATCGGAAGGGTCTGCCGGTCTTCGGCAGGCTCTTTTTTATTCCTGTCCGTTCTCTTTTCAGAAAATTTTTCGGGAAAAAATTTTCGGAAAAACCTTGACAAAAACGACCAAAAGTCGTATAATAAGAATAGAAAGAAAAAGAAAGAGACCGTAAGAGGAGGCCGATAAAGATGATGAACACAGAAGATTGCATCAGAGCTGAAGTTGAATATCGAGAATGGCGCGAATGCCCGCTTTGGTATTGCGTCAAGACCAAGCTCGGAAGCGATGGTTCAGTCGAGAGCGAGATCGTCAGTGATGAGAAAACCAAAGTTCCAATCGCCATTCAGAGCGCGGATAAACCGCTGGACGGCGTGTTTGAGGACGCGAGCGGAGTTACCTACTACACCTACCACGCCGGGTACAAGGCAGCAGCCAAGCAGGTTGAGGCCGCCAAGAAAGTAGGCAAACTCAGCTGACCATTTCAGTCATTTGTATCACCTACTTTCCGACCGCTTCTCGGCGGCTTTTTCTTTGCCTGAAATCGAACTGATACAGATGTGTTTCAACGCCCAGTGCAGTTTCTCGGTAAAAAATACCGTCTGAAATCCACTCTCGGACGATCCGCTCTCCGCCGTTCAACTCAGGCATACTGGCTTTTGCCAGATCTGCAAGCTCTGCCGCAACCGCAAGCAGAACTGAGATGGCCGTAATCACTGGCCCTGATTTACGTCGTCGGCCAGAAGCTCCTCGATGGTGCAACCGTAGAGCTTCGCAAGCAAAGGCAGCTTATCCGCTCGCGGCTTAGAAAGCCCACGCTCCCACTTGCTTACGGCGGATTCCTTCACGCCAACGGCCTTTGCGACCTCACGCTGCGTAGGGATGGCTCCGCGAAGCCTCCGCTCTCTCATTACGTTCATCCTTTCACCTCCTGAACTACTTTGCGGTGGGTTTCTTAACTTACAGTTTCATTATAGCACTTATAGTCCTCAATGTCAACTCCTATTCTCTTTTTTCTCGAAAAATTTTCTGGTGTTGACAACTTGACTTAAAAGACATATAATTGACTTTAAGGAAAGGTGGTGACACTTATGGACGGATTCGGTGATAGACTGAGAAAGCTCAGAAAAGACCGGGACATCACGCAAGGGCAACTTGCTGAAGTGATCGGGGTTGTTCCATCTGCCGTAGGCAAATATGAAAGGATTCCGCAGTCTTACCCGAGTGTGGACGCTCTTATAAAGATTGCGGACTTCTTTGACGTCAGCATAGACTATTTGCTTCGCGGAACTCAGCCATCTCAAACTGTCGAAAATAACTTGAACGGGCAGATGCTTAACAGCTCTTTCGTGCAGGCCAACCACGGGGGAATCGTGTACAACGGAGACGGAGGTAATAATTTCTCCCCAGAGGCATTGGAACTGCTGCGCATTTATGAGACATTGAATGGCCGGGAACGCTTGAAGCTGCTGAACTTCGCTGTGGAATTGGACGGTGATACGAAATGAGAGTGACGTTGGATATAAAAAAGCAGTGCTCCTTCTTCTGGCTGAGAGCCATCCGCAGTGCCCGCATAGACCGGTGCTGCGCCAAGTGTTTCATCGGGGATGCCTACCACGAGGTCTATGAAGGAACCCGATTCAAAGATAAGGCGCACGTGGATCTGGAAATCACTCCTGATCCGCGTGTCAAGGCATATTACCTTTGCGGTCTCAGCCGCGGATTCCGATACGAGGACAACACCCACATCGCTTTCGTCCCCTGCGAGGAGCAAGACATCGAAGTGGAAAACGACAAGATTCGGCTCGTGATTACTGGCGCTCGCCAGATTGATTTCCAGAATTACAAGCCGAATCCAGAGGGCGAATATACCCACGAACAGCGTACCTGCCGAAACTGGATCTTCGCCAACTATTTGCTGGACGGGATGCCGCTTTGAACCGCGCAGCCCTCTACATCCGCGTCTCTACGCTTGAACAGGCGCAGGAGGGCTATTCCGTAGGCGAGCAGAAGGAACGCCTGATTGCGTACTGCAAAGCCAAAGACTGGATCATCGCAGATATCTATGTGGATGGCGGATATACCGGAAGCAATCTGAATCGCCCCGGTATCCAGAAGCTCATCTCAGAAACGGATAAGTTTGATCTCGTGCTGGTCTATAAGCTGGACCGCCTCTCACGGTCTCAGCGGGACACGCTGTACCTCATCGAAGAAATATTCCGGCCCAAGGGCGTAGACTTTATCTCCATGCAGGAGAGCTTCGACACCTCTACGCCCTTCGGAAAAGCAATGATCGGCCTGCTGGCAGTATTTGCCCAGCTTGAACGCGAGCAGATCAAAGAGCGAACGTGGATGGGCCGTGTTGCCCGCGCCAAAACCGGCCTCCATCACGGCGGCGGGTACATCCCTATCGGCTACGAGTACGAGGACGGACATCTCGTCGTCAATCCGTATGAAGCGGAGCAGGTTCGGAAGATCTACGAATGGTATCTCGCCGGAGCTTCCCTGAAGACAATAACTGACCGGCTGCAAGAGGCGGGATACACCAATAAATACAGCAGCTATACCTCATGGTCAAGTGTTCGGAACATTCTCGGCAACGAGACCTACACAGGGAGGCTGCACTTCGGAGATGTGGTCGTGGATCACGCACACGAAGCAATTATCAGTACAGAACAGTTCAACGCTGCGCAGGTTCTGCGAGGTAAGAAACAGGAACAATACGGCACGGCTTTCCAGTCGAAGCACCTCCTGACGGGGCTTATCTTTTGTGGGCATTGCGGAGGACGGTATTACCTTCGCAACACTGGCAAGTACACCTACTATGCCTGCTACTCCCGCACCAAGCAGATAAAGAGCATGGTCAAGGACCCGAACTGCAAAAACAAGATCTGGAAAGGCTCTGAGCTGGAACCCATCATTGATGCCAAGATCCGGGAACTGCTGTCCTCCCCGCAGATGGCAGCCGAGATTGCGGCAGCTCGAAAGCCAAAGCCAGCCACCGGCAGCAGAAATACCGAAGTGGAAAAGCGGCTCCGGGAAATCGACAAACAAATTGGTAAGCTGATGGAGTTGTATCAGCACGACGATATTCCGGCGGAACTCCTCGGGGAGCGGATCAATAAGCTCTACAATGAACGGACTGCGCTGGAATCCTCCCTCACTCCGGTGGTAGAAGATGAGGTCACTCCGTTTGACCTTGCGGAGGCTCTTATCTCTGACGCGGCCCAGGTCTGGGACTTTGCAGACGAGAACCAAAAACGTCGCATCCTGCAAAGTCTCATATCTCGTATCGTCCTCACCGACGATGACGTCGAGATTGAGTGGGCGTTCTGATGGCAAACAAAAAAAAGCCCTACCGCTGCGTGAGCGGTAGGGCTTTCCTGTTACTTCTCTGAAGACTGCGCGATTGCATTCTGTACAACAGCAGCTGCGGTCGCAGCGGCAGTGCTGGCAGCAACCGATGTTGCATTCGCAGAGCTGGCGCTTTCGAGTGCCGCAGTAGCGGCGGGCAGCGCCTTCTGCTTGCGTACCGCAGCCTCAATGTAGGTGGTGAGGTACTCGGTCAGATCGCCGTAGGTCTCCTCGATGAAGGCTTTGGCGGAAGGGCTGATGGCCTTGATACAGGCAGCGAGCGCCATCGCAAGAGCCTGTTTCTGAGCCTCTGCGTCAAAGCTGCCGGCCTTCTTCAGCTCATCGACGTAGGTCTGCGAAACGGCAGACACTGCGATGTCTACAATGCCGGTAACTTCCTCGATGACGTTTTTCAACAGGGTGCTGTTGGTCTCTGCTGCGGCCTGTTCGCCCTTCTTCTTGACGAAGGCGGCGACGAAAGCGGACAGCGCGGTCACTGCGGCGGTGAGGACCGCCATCAGCAGGTTAAAAACAGCTTCGTTCATAGTCGTACTCCTTACATTTTGGTGCAGTAGTCAAGCGACACCCAGCCAGCGCCGGATTTCAGCTTGCCCCACTTGCTTGCGCCGGCCCCCGTGGATTCCTCCACAATCGTATAAACACCGGGCTTAATGAAACCCTTGCGGGCATAGCCGGTGCCGGGGCCGGACCTGATGTTGAGGTCGGTGGCGGTGATTTTCACCAGATAGTTCACGCTGGCAGAGCCGCCTTCCACCGAGATGGTGTTGGCGTCTACCCAACCGTACACGTTGCTGGTGGCGTCGGTGTGGATGATGTGGTACGGGTGCTTGGCGTTGGCCGACATCGCGGTAATCTTCGCGGGACCTGCTTTCGCCGCAGAGCCGCTGGTGGCGTTGGCACTGGTGTAGTGCTTGCCGCCGGCGAAATTGACCACCGTGCCGATGTCCAGCCCCGCAGCAGGAGTGCTGGGGGTCGTGGGCGTAGAGGGCTGCGCGGTGGAGCCGCCGAGCTGCGCGGTGGAGCCGCCGAGCTGCGCCGTGACCTTGCTGGCAAGGTCGCCCATGCGGGCGTACATCCAGTCGCCGGGGCAGCTCTTATTGGCAAACCACCTGTGGACGGTCAAGACCATTTCGTCAGACCTGGGGGAGTAGTTGAGGGTCTTGTCCTTATCGCCAAGCCAGAGCAGCTTTTTCTTGCCGTTGCGCCGGCAGATGTCCACGCAAAGGGTGATGAGCTTCTGGTACACCACGTCCTTAAAAGCATAGGGCGCGGTGGTGTCAGACGCGCACTCGATGGTCACGGCGCGCTGGTCGTTGGCGTTGGAGGAAGTACACCAAGACCGGTTGCCCTCATCCACACACAGCAGCACACGCCCGTCTACGCCGATGCCGTAGTTGCAGGACGCCTGACGGGACGTAGGGGCAAAGACATTGCCCAGCGTTTCCACCGAACACTGGCCCACCACACAATGCGGCGTGATGCGGTCAAGGGCGTGGGTGCGCTTGCCGGAATGATTCGGACTGAGTTTTGTATAGTTTACGAGCGAACTGTTGCTCATGCTATTACCTCCATTCTCGGGCTGCGCGTACCGGTCGTAGTAGGTCTGACCGTACCCGGCCCGCTTGATTTTGACCGCCTCGCTTTGGTCAGCCGGACGTTCAAAGTCCAGCAGCACACTGTCGCTGGCAGTCCGAACGGCAGTGGCGGTTTTCAGGGTGGACAACACGGACTTGTAGCCGGTGGAAAGCTCCTCAAACAAAAAATCGAGCTGCATTTCCAAGTCACCAATGGACTTGCCTGCGGCCCGAGCGAAGTTCAGTATATTCTGTTTTCGGCTCCAATACGTCCACTGAGCGAGGCCGTAGCCTGCGCTGTCATGGATGAAGTTCTGGTACTTCCCGCTGTCCACTGCGGCGGTGTACGCCGCGTCCGTGTAGCCCAGCTTCTTCTCGTAGGTGTTCTGCAAGTTCTGCGGATTCAGGCCGCTCTCAGCGTAGAGGTTTCCCATCAGGCCGGCAGCGCCGGCGGCAGACAGGCCCTTCGCCAAGAGGTAGTCCCAAATCCTTTTCTCATTGGTGCTCATCGCGCTCAGTCCTTTCTCAGCCGACACCGGTTGTCCCTGTAGTGTCGGAAGGGGTCTCCACAGGGGTCGTGGGCGGCTTGTCCGGCCAGTTGTTGTTCTTGCTCAGGTTTTCGATGGCAGATTTAATGGCGTAGGCCAGAACCACGCCGATAATCTGCGTCACCGCGACCTGCGACAAGCTCTCGGCGATCTGCATCTTATCAAGGAACGCGAGGATATAGCTGCACCACACCCACGCGAAGCCGTTGGCAAGGCAGACCCACACGACCATCTTCATGGTCTCCCGTTTCTTCTTCCCCGCAGAGCCGTTCTTCGACTTCTTACGCGAGCTGGCGTATGCACTGCGGATGATGAGAAAGCCGAGGAAAACAAAAGACACGATGCCGACGCCGGCAAGAACGGCAATCAGAATGTTCCAGCCAGTTCCCATAAATCACACCTCCTTCCCATCGACTGGCGATGCCGTCAGCTTTCGCTGTGCTTGCTGCCGGGATAGGTCTGTCCGGGGATGTGCTCACCGATGTCTACGATTTTCAGCAGGTTCATCGCCGGCTGAACGACGGAGTGAATGTACCCATCCCCACCGACATCCTCGTAGTCGCTGAACATCTCCCAAAACGCCTCGGCCTCCATCGTATTCCATGCGCCCGTAGGATTGCAGGACGGGTCGGTGTAGTACCGATAGCTCTGAAGCAGACGGTCTCTGAGCCGATTCCGCTCTCGGCGGGTCGTATCGTCCTCCATCTTCTTCAGCCGCGACGTCTGCTCGTTCTGGGCAGAGCGGAGCGCCTCAATCTCTGTCTGCAATTCCTTTTGGATGCGGATACTCTGTGCGCGGTACTCAGGGTACTTGCTTACGGCGTCAAGGGCGGTTTTGAGCTGCTCGTCCTTTTTCTTGCTGGCCTCGTACCTGCCAATCAGGTACTTTGACACTTTCTGATAAATCAGATAGCAGAAAAGGATAGCGAGCGCAAATTCGACAGCATTGAGTACCGTGATGCTGCCGAACATCTCCTTGAACTCATCTAAACCAGTCAACGGCATTACCTCCCACCCGTTTTTAGTCTGAAAAAGCCGGCGGCCTTATTCGGGCCGCCGGTATTCAGCCGTATTTACGTCGCCGACCAACGCTTGTAAACGGGCGGAAAGTGCCTCGTCTTCCACAGCCTGCGCCCCGAGCTGTTCCAGCACAAAAGCCTGGGCTTTTATGATCTCAGCCTGTCGAACGCAGATGTCGGCCAATTCTTCAATGATGCTCATTCGGCGACAACGTACTGCTCGCCGGTGATTTCCGCATAGCGGTCGGCGGTAATCTCGCCGTCCTCCACGCGGGACGCCAGCTCAGTCTTGACGCCGCTCTTGCGGTAGTCGGGAACGGAATCCCAAACCTGCGTACCGGCAATCAGCCGGTTGGCCCAAATCTTATTCATCAGTTTGTACCTCCTTCAGAAATGGCGAATGTGCTGACGAGAGAATCCAGCTCGCATACGGCGTCCTCAATGGCGCTCATACGCTCGTCGTTCATTTCGTCCTGCTCACACATGGCGTCCTCGATCTCGCTCATCCGGGTGCCGGTCAGCTCGTCCTGCTCGCACAGGGCGTCTTCCAGCGCGGCGGTGCTCTCCACGACCTGCTGCACGACCGGCCCGGTCTTATCAACGACCCGGTAGTGCTTGTCGATTTCGTACCAGTCGTAACAGTTGCCCTCCACGTCCTCGGCGCTCTCGATTTTCCGCACGATGCGGAAGTTATCGGTGATGGTCTGGTCAGGGAAGGTCTGCTCAATCTGGTGGAACCCGGCCAGGTCGGTGTGGGAATCGCCTTTAGTTTTGAGGACTTCGATTTCGCCCTGCGTTCCAAATACGTATTCCAAGTGAGTTCCTCCTTTCGCTGCTTCTGCCGGATGATGCGCTTCAGCTCACGCATGAGGCGTTCACCTTGGAACAGCATCCGATACAGGTTGTGGTTGTTGCAGTGTTTCAACTGCCCAAGGCGGGACAGCAGACTTGCCGCCGCTCCTGCCAAGATGCGCTTTTTCAAGCGCCTCCGCTTGCGGTAACGGGCGATGGCCCGCTTGATGCGGAGAAGGTTGTGCTTGCGCGGGATGGTGTAGCCACGCCCATAACGATAGCCCACCGCATCGGGCATACGCTCCTTCGGCCTCTCATACCCGCGCCGTGGAGGGTCCAGCGGGATGCGCGGATGCCTCCTCACCGTCGGGAATATCTGCCAATCGTCTTTGAGCCGGAGCTGATGGGCGTTCAGCCAAGTCTCCACGAGCACACGCAGCTTTTTGAGCTTGCGCTTGCTCGACCCAAAGATAGTCAGGTTGTCCATGTAGCGGACATAGTGCTTGCACAGCCCGCTCTCACGGATGAGCCTGTCCATCGGCTGCAAGACCGTGTTGGCAAACCACTGAGAGGTGTAGGCCCCAATCTGTACGCCGTCCTTTACGACGCGCCAGATGAGGTCGAGAACGCGATGGTCTTTAATGAGCTGGCGCATACGGTCCATCACGACCTCCGGCTGCAAGCTGTCGTAGAAATGCCGGATGTCTCCGCAGAACTCATACTTCGTCCCGCGAGGGTCTTTGTCCATCCAGATCTCGATGGCTTTCCGGGCGTGATGCGGACCACGGTCGCGGATGCTCCCGCAGCAGTAGTAATCCATGCCGCGCATGAACACTGGCTGCAAGACCTGAATCAGCGCGTGGTGGACGTACTGGTCCGGCCACTGGGCCGGCTCACTGACCGTGCGCCACTTCCGGGCGCTGGCGTCCCACCGCTGGGACACATGAGGTTTCTTCTGCTCGAAACCGGCGATGATGATCTGCCGCAGCTCCACGACGCGCTCCTCCTTCGTTTCCTCCACCCATGCAGTGATGGAGTTCGGACGGTGGTGTGTGCGCCAGTGGTGGGTGCGGTTCACCTCGTCGATGGCAAGCAGCAGGTTGTCATCAGATACGAGCTTCTCAAAGAGATTCTTTGCTCGCTTCACAGGGATGTTCCTCCTTTTAGCTGTACGGGCTTTCCAGCGCCTCCGCAGAGGTGTACTAACCCGCTCCCCAAATTTGCTTATCTTCACCAAGGGGTGCGCGACTACCTGTGCCGTGAATGGAGGATGAGCAAAGCACAAAAAGGATGCGGCAGCCGATGTTCGCGTTCGAGTTCGACGCGTTGTTGTAGTTGACGTAGAACAAGCCGTGGTTGGTGTTCTGGTTGTAGTTGCCACCAACGTAGAGGCACGGGTTCGACGAGTTGAAGTTCCAGTTATCGCACGTAACCCAGAACGATGACATCGGCACTGCACAGGTAGCCCCGGTTGGTCCCCGCGCCTACGGCGCGGG
>OIZQ01000538.1_pt1 | contig 19773 bp, 15 predicted proteins | sample 1588491 | NCBI WGS metagenome assembly OIZQ01 (sample SAMN03283262) | human gut metagenome | biome: human-associated habitat; material: feces | host: Homo sapiens | place: USA | collected 2013
CAGTATCGAACTTCGATACCAGCTTATTTGCACCTATATATAGGTCGAGATCGGGCTTCCACGCCACGATCGAGCGTGGATTATCTCCCACTTTTAGCGCGGCTCTAAGGCCAAAGTGGCAGATTATCCACGTTCATTCTCCAGGCGAGAGAACTGTAAAGCCGCAACTACTCGGGCCAGGCCAAAGTAGACCCATAGAGCGGCTCCCCCTTGGTGCAGGGGTAGCGACTCAAGTAACACGACGATAGCAAGTCGAAAAAATAAGTCATGGCGTATTTCGAATAAACGCCGAGTCGGTCAATTCCGTTTCCCGCATTACCAAGACGATATACACGGTCAAAAGACCTCGATTTGTCATCGTTGCTAAACGCAGTAATTAGAATCTTCCTGCCCGAACGGCAATCAAGATACTCACGCGCCTGTGACGCAAATAGCCCGGAGACCGATACGAGAATTATCAATGACTGCGAAGCGTCTCCCATGTTTTTCAATTCCGCGACGTTAGCCCCAGCAACTATGCGAACTATCTTGCCCGCATAAAACATTTCCTGCTGAAATCGTACGAGATTGGCGCTCACATTATTGGTGCACCAGATTTCAACGTTTTTATGGCCATCAATTTCGTCGACAAGATGCTTAATAGCGATATCGGACACGCCGCTTTCAACCTCAGCGAACATCTCGATCATGCGAACGTCGAGCTCTGCCCTGTACTCCTCGTAGCCAAATTCCTCCTCTCGATGGCTTAAGTCGCTTGGAAAGACTGACTGAGTAAATGATTCTTTCAAATCGCTAAGAGACTGGTAGCCCAATCGATTGCAGAAACGACGAACAGCGGAACGGGTCACGAGTGCATCGCGGGTTATTGCGGCAACATTGATTTCGCTCGAACGCCTAATGTGAGCGATGAGATATCGAGCGATGGCGGCATCGTTTGACCCAAACTCGCTGTTGATGATGGAGCTAATGCGATTGAGCACATCGAAGTCATTGATATTCACGTGATCCCTCTTTCCGCTCTCCTCGAAATCATGATTCATTTATTGAATCAAACAGCTTTGGTCGTTCTCCTATGATTCAAATCAGTTGACGTCATCTTAATCATAATTCCGCCACACGTATCCACCGTGTTGAATGATGGAAAGGGGATTCATGGGCAACGTGAACAACATGCCGTTTCTCTGGGGTTCCGCCACGGCGTCTTATCAGTGCGAGGGTGCCTGGAACGAAGACGGCAAAGGCCTTGGTGAGTGGGATTTCTTTAGCCACACAAGCAATAAGAACATCAACCATGTTGACGGTGATGTATCTTGCGACTTCTACCATCGCTATGAAGAAGATATCCGCATGATGAAAGAAGGCGGACAAAACACCTATCGCTTCTCTCTTTCATGGAGTCGAATCATCCCCACCGGTATCGGCAAAGTGAATGAAGAGGGTATCGATTTTTATAATCGGGTCATTGATTGCTGCCTCGAAAATGGCATAGAGCCCAACGTTACGCTGTTCCATTACGATCTGCCATTCACGCTTGCTTGCAAAGGCGGATGGCTGAACAACGACATGGCAGAGTGGTTCTGCAAATACGCCAAGATTTGCTTTGAGCGCTTTGGAGACCGCGTCAAAATCTGGGCTACCGTTAACGAGCCGCATTTCTACAGCTACTGCGTAAACATGTTGGGCAACTATCCCCCCAATCGATCGCTCGATGTTCAGTCGTACATGCAGTTTCAGTACAACCTGATGCGCGCAAGCGCACTCGCAGTCCGAGCATATCGTCAAATGGGCTACGACGGCATCATCGGCGCCGTCCACGATGGCGGCGTTGTCGAACTCGACCCGGCAACCGAGCACCCCGATGACGTATTTCGATACGCAGACTTTTTCGCCAATCGCATGATTCTGGCACCAGCGCTTCAGGGTCAACTGCCGCCAGAAATGGACGAAATCCTTGAAAAACTTGGCGTCTCGCTCTATCGATCCCCAAATGACGTAGAAGAATTCAGCGACGGTAAAGTCGATTTTATTGGACTCAACGTGTATTGCCGAGAGTATGTAACCGACTGGCACGGTGGAGAGCTTGCCGTTTCGGCGAACAATAAGGGCGGTTCGAGCAAAAAGGTCGAAGGAAAATGCATTGCGCCCTTGTTTGAAAGCGCCCGCGACAGCAATGTTCCCCGCAATAAATGGGGCCGCGAAATACTCCCAAGTTGCATGTATTCAACCATCATGGATGTCCACGAGCGCTATGACGCGCCCCGCATCTTTATTACGGAAAACGGACATGGCGCCTATGAGCAACCAGACGCAGACGGAATGATCCACGATGATGACCGCATCGAGCTTCTGGGCCAGTTCATCGAGCACATGATGAGGGCTAAGCGCGACGGCGCGCGCGTTGAGGGCTACTACCTCTGGTCGACGATGGATCTGTATAGCTGGATCAACGGCTACGAAAAACGATACGGACTTGTCCATATCGACTTCGAGAACAATCTGGAGCGCACCCCCAAAAAGAGCTGGTATTGGTACCGAGACCTTATCTCGAAGTATCAGGAGCAGGAAGGTTAGGAGAAAGAGATGAAATATCAGGCAATGTCCGAAACAGTCCTAAAGGCTGTTGGCGGCAAAGAGAACATTACATCGGTAACTCATTGTGCGACGCGCCTTCGCATCGACGCACGAGACACCTCGATCATCGATCTCCAGCTCGCCAAATCGGCCGACCAGGCGCTCGGGGCAGTAGTCAGCGGTGGCCAGCTTCAGGTGATCATCGGCCCCAACGTCACCGAGGCTTACAACGACTTCCTCGACTTCGCGGGAATCGAAGTCGGCGGTGGCACGGTTGCCGACGATGCCCAAACCGCCAAAGACCTTGCAGAAGGCATTAAAAGCGGTAACACCGCCATGGGCTTGATTGAGAAATTCGGGAACGTCTCTGCACAGGTATTCATGCCCATCGTCCCGGCGCTCATCGTTGGCGGACTCATTCTTTCGATCAAGAATCTCCTGGTCAATTATTGTGGATTGAGCACCGATAGCGGAACCGCCCAGGTTCTGCTGGCGATCTTCAGCGCCTCATTTAGCTTCCTGCCCGTTTACCTCGGCTATCAGCTCGCCGCCGTCATGAAGATGCAGCCTATCATGGGCGCACTGCTGGGCGCAATCATGATTAGCTCGTCTATTAGCGGTGCTGAGGGTCTCGACTTTCTTGGCATCCCCATCCCGACGAATGACTACTCGAGCACGGTGGTGCCAATCGTACTGGGCGTTGTGTTCATGTACTTTGTTGATCGCGGTCTTCAGAAAATCATCCCCGACATTACCAAACTGTTCTTGAAGCCGCTGCTCACCATGTTCATCGTCGTGCCTGTTGAGCTGATTATCCTCGGCCCCGCCGGCAGCATGATGGGCTACGCGCTGAGTGATGCCGCCACGTGGCTCATGGATAACGTGGCATTTATCGCTACTCCAATCCTTGCAGCCCTTAACCCCTATTTTGTCATGCTCGGTCTTGATAAGGCCTACATCGCGATCGAAGTTACGAGCTTGGCGCAGCTCGGCTGGGCGCCCATCATCTTTGGCTTCATCTCAAACCTCTGCATTGGCGGCACGAGTCTCGCCTTGGCAACTGCAATGAAAGGCAACAAGGAGAAGAGAGGTATGGTCACCACGGTTGCCGTCACCGCACTCTGTGGCGTAACTGAGCCCGCATTTTATGGCTGCCTCATCGAGCGTCCCCGCCTGCTTGTCGGCACGGCAATCGGCGCCCTCTGCGCGGGACTCCCTGCAGGTATCTTCGTCCTGAAGGAGTATGTTGCGGGAGCATGCCCCGGTCTTCTTTCTGCGCTGATCTTTATCGCTCCCGATGGATCCATGGGCAACTTCGTACTGGCGTGCGTTGTCGCCGTCATCGCCATCGTCGTCTCGTTCATCGCTGCACGCGTGATCATCAAGAAGAATCCCAACTATATTGAGTAGATGCCCGCTGCTTGCATTGGGGACATCCTCGGCAGACCATTAGCAAGAACCCAAGAAGTCCCTTAGGAGCTCGATTAATCCATTCGGATTCCTCAGGCACAAACGACCCCGATTCCACAATGAAATCGGGGTCGTCGTTTCTAAAGCCTTCGATAGACAATCGGTGTTTACCTTAGCTCCCTATCCAAGTTAATTATCCACGCTCGTTCTCCGGTCGGAAGATTTTCTTCGCTCGCGTGTCCAGAAATCCACGCTCGAGCAGAACATCCAGGTCCGCACCCGCCCTTGTCTCGATCTGTAACAGCAAGAGGCCTATTCCGCTTCTACATGTTACAGATCAAGATATTCCTAAAACACCCTAAGTTTCATCTCAATCTGTAACAGTTAGATGCCAAATATCGGTCTTGGTGTTACAGATTTAGACAAACTGGAGGACGAGACAAACCAAAAACGGGATGGGCGCTAACCTGATGGCGCGCCACCTAAATAGAAACGGGCTCTGTCCCATATAGAGACAGAGCCCGAAACTCTCATGGAGCCAGTGACAGGAATCGAACCTGCAACCCACTGATTACAAATCAGTTGCGCTACCGTTGCGCCACACTGGCACACTTGGCGCTTTCGCGCGAAGCCTGTTAAGAATAATGGAATTGCGGACGGGGCGCAACAGGCCGCACGGCGTTATATAAATATGCAAAATCCAGCAACAGCGCGTACCAGGCCCGTTCATTTCTGTCAGTGCGCCCTCAATCTTAAAACCATTCGCCAGAACGAATAGTATTAATTACAATGGAATAGATAAAACTATTCGTTCTGGCGAAGGGTTTCGCGATGTTGACTACGAAGGAAGCTGCAGAGCTACTCGACATCACCCCGCGCAGGGTGCAAGAGCTCATAAAAAACGGAGCACTTGAGGCACGCAAGGCTTCTGGTGTATGGCTCATCGATAAAGACAGCGTCAATGCACGACTCCGCTCTGTGACCAAAACGGGGGGACGTCCCCGCCGCGGCCACGGTAAGAGCGAGATCGCGTTCACCCTCATGAACCGCACGTACGAAGTCGCTCAGCTGGTCTACAGTACATCGCGAAAAGACTTTACCCACATCGGTGCCGACATCGATTACGCCCACGCCCCTATTGGAGTATTTGGCCCTAATAGCCCCATATCGCTAGACTCCTTCCGCATCTGGTGGCGCGGCCGCGGTATCCCGCTCGCACGCATTGGGCTAGCCTCCCTGCTTGCAGAAGCCGCAGTCGATGTTCCCGATGAACTCGTCCAGCGAAATCTCGGCCTCTCCTTATCCGACCAGTATTGGATTAGGCCCCAAGGTTCCGGTCTCACCTGGGAGGATATCAGCTTCTTCAATAACGCCTTTGATGACGTCTCGCTGTCCATTGCACCCTTTGCCCCAGAGGGAAAAGCGGCTGCCGCAAAGCCCGATAACACCTCGGACGGCAATCTTCAAAAGTACTGGACGTGCGAGGGCGAACGTCGAATTCTGCATAAGGCAGGAGCGCACCTGGACCAGGAACCTTATAACGAGCTGGTGGCGACCGCGCTCCACCGTCGCATCCTAAACGCCTGCGATTATGTGCCTTACTCGCTCGAGGGCACGGGCACCTCCGCCCTGAGCACATGCGATGTCTTCTTAACTGATGAAGAAGAGTATGTCCCTGCGTTCTATGTAAACCAGCACGCAAACGCAGATGAACGGCTAACCGACTACGAGCGATATGTAGCAAACTGCGAGGAGCTCGGGGTGACAGGCGTCAAGGATGCCCTTGACCGCATGATCGTATGTGACGACATCATTGCCAACTACGATCGTCATTGGCGCAACTTCGGCCTCGTGCGAAACGTAAACACGCAAGCTTGCAGACCTGCCCCCATCTTCGATTCGGGCTCATCGCTCTGGTGCAACATATCACTAGAGGAGCTTAGGGCGGGAGAGCACAGTTTTACCAGCGCACAATTTCATTCAAGCCCCGCCAAACAAATGTTGCTCGTCGAGGACATGGGCTGGTTTGACGGCGACAAACTCGAAGGCTTCGTTGACGAGGCAATCGAGATTCTTTCCAGAAACGACGCGCTCACGGCAAGGCTGCCATATCTAAAAGAGGCGCTAACGTGGCGCCTCGAAAGAATGATCGACATCGCTGAATGGAGTTAGCGAGGCAGCATTGCCCCGCCAACTTCCCTACCTCCCGCGCAGGGCCTTGAGCTTGGCCAGGGCATCGGGGCTCAGGCGACTGCCCAGAGTCATCTTGATCTGCGGAGCTTCCTCTGCCTCGTGAACGTCGTTATCGATCTGTTTAATCTCGTCTACCAGCATACGGCTCGAGATGCGCGTAACGCCCTTGCCCATGACGACGGCCTGGATCGTGCCGTCGCTCGATACCACGGAGCACGCGCGACCTTCCTCACGTGCCTCGATGCAGAGCTTCTGCACCACGGTATCGGCCGAAACACCCGTCGGCGAAAACTCAATGCGCACGCCGCGGGCCGGTAGGTTGGGGCGCTCGCTGGAGATATTGCCCGCGCCGTCAAACACGATTACGGCCTCGTAACGGCCCTGGGCAAAGGCGGCGACGTCGTTGATGAGGGCGGTGCGCGCCATATCGTGAACGTCGCTGGAATACGGATCGTCGGAATGGTCGTACACGAGCTTTTCGTAGCGCGGCGTGCAGTGGATCACGTTGTAGCCGTCGACCACCAGCAGCTCGGGCTTGTTGGAGTGCACCGTCGAGACCGGGTCGGCGATGGCCTGCGCAAACGCATTGCCGCCCACGCCATAGGTCGCGGCCGAAACAATCGGCTTGGCCGAGCCCTCGCCAAAGCGCTTGGCCTTGGACTTGGCACGGTTCTTTTTGGACATGCGCTACTCCTCCCCCATGAGCTCGCCAGCGTTGCGGCGCAGCCACTCAAAGCACAGCGCCGTGGTCGCCTGGGCAACATTGAGGCTCTCGGTCATGCCGCGCTGGGGAAGCTTGGTCAAAAAGTCGCATTTCTCGAGCACCAGGCGCGAGATGCCGTCGCCCTCGGAGCCCATGACGAGCGCCACGCGGCCCTCGAAGGGAGCATCCCAGCAACTGCCTTCGGCGTGCTCGGAGGCACCGCCCACCCAAAAGCCAGCGGCCTTAAGATCGTCGAGCGCACGGGCGATGTTGGGCACCTGCGCGATAGGCAGATGCATGACGGCGCCGGCAGAAGTCTTATAGCTGCCGACGGTCACACCGGCGGCGCGCTTGTTGGCAATGATGGCGCCTGCCGCGCCCACGACCTCGGCAGAGCGCACGATCGCACCAAAGTTGCCATCGTCGGTCACATGGTCGAGCACGATGACGAGCGCCGGACCGTCGCCCGCGCGGTCGAGGATGTCGGCGACATCGGCATAGGGGAAGTTGCCAACCTCGAGCGCAATGCCCTGGTGAGCGCCATGGCTCGACAGCGCATCGAGCTGCGCGCGTGGAACGAACTTAATGCGGACGCCCGCGGCGTTGAGGTCATCGACCAGGCGCGACAAGGCGGCATCGCGCTCCCCGCCCTCGGCAATGAGCGCGCACTTGATGGGAAAACCAGTGCGTAGCGCCTCGGCGGCAGCACGACGACCTTCGATAAACTCGCCCTTGGGAGCCTGGACAGCGTCGCGGTTGCGATCGCGCTGCGGACGTGCGGCCTGGGTGCGATCGCGCTGGCCCTTGGGAGCGGCAGCGCGATCATTGCGGCGAATCGGACGCGAGCCAGAAGCAGCCTGCTTGCCTCCACGCGATACACACTTGCGATTGTCGGCCATAAAGCGACCTCCTAAATACAACTATCAAACGAAACAAATAGACCGACCGCCCGAGGTGCGGCAGATTGCCTTGAAAGAGGAGGGCATAGACCTTGAGGTCATGCCCGACGATTGAAAGGCAAGGTGCCGTGGCTCGGGCGGTCGGGTGCTTGGGAAACCCGCGGGGATTAGAGAGATTTGATACGGGTGCCGGCGGCGGTATCCTCAATGGTGAGGCCCAGGTCCTTGAGCTGGTCGCGGATGGCGTCGGCCAGATCCCAGTTCTTGGCGGCACGGGCCTCGGCGCGGGCCTCGAGAATCTTGGCAGCAGCCTCGTCCACGTCGTCGCCCGTATAGGCAACCAGACCGGCGGCAACGCCCAGCAGACCCAGCGGCAGCTCGACCTTGGGCTCGGGAAGCTCAACGCCAAACGTATCGAGCAGCTCGGCCAGCGTATCGGCGGCAGCCAGGACTGCGGCCTTGTCGGCAGCATCGCCCGCCTGCTCCAGGTACTGGTTGCACTCGGTCACAAAGCCAAAGACAGCACCCATGGCACCGGCGGTGTTAAAGTCGTCGTCCATGCACTCCTTAAAGGTGGCACGGGTCTCGGCGGCCTTGGCGGCAAACGCCTCGGATGCTGCCTCATCGGCATCGGCCGTCGCATGGTTCGCGGCCCAGCGCAGGTTCTCGACCGTACCGGCGATACGCGTGAGCGAGTTCTCGGCACCCTCCAGGCGCTCCCAAGAAAAGTCGAGCGGCGAGCGATAGCTCGTCTGCAGCATCAGCAGGCGCAGGGCGGCGGCGGAGTGCTGCTCGAGGACCTCGGCCAGCGTAAAGAAGTTGCCGAGCGACTTGGACATCTTCTCGCCGTCTACCAGCAGCATGCCCGTGTGCATCCAGGTGTTGGAGAAGCCCTGGTGCCAGGCGCAGGTGGCCTGAGCGCACTCGTTCTCGTGATGCGGGAAGGCAAGGTCGGAGCCGCCGCCGTGGATGTCGATCGGAGTGCCCAGGTAGCGATGCACCATGGCGGCGCACTCGGTGTGCCAACCGGGACGGCCCTCGCCCCAGGGGCTCGGCCAGCTGGGCTCGCCGGGCTTGGCGGCCTTCCACAGGGCAAAGTCGAGCGGGTCGTTCTTGTCCTCGTTCTCCTCGATGCGTGCGCCAACCATAAGGTCGTCGATGTTGCGGCCCGAGACCTGACCATAGCTGGGATCGCTGCGCACGGCAAAGTACACATCGCCGTTATCGGCTGCGTAAGCGTGGCCCTGCTCGATAAGCGTCTTGATCATGGCGATCATGGGGCCGATCTCCTTGGTGGCGCGGGGGCGCACATCGGGATCGAGCACGTTGGCGGCGCGCATGACGCCGATGAACTTGTCCGAGAACTCCGTCGCGACCTCGGCGGCAGTGCGGCCCTGCTCGTTGGCGCGCTTGATGATCTTGTCATCGACATCGGTGAGGTTCTGGGCGAACGTGACCTCGTAGCCGCTCGCGATGAGCCAGCGACGAATCACGTCAAAGCTGATGAACGTGCGGGCATTGCCGATGTGGATGTTGTCGTAGACCGTGGGGCCGCACACGTACATGCGGACCTTGCCGGACTCGATGGGCTGGAACTCTTCCTTTTTATGGGTAGCGCTGTTGTAGATACGCATTCGTTACTCCTTAACGGTTTTCTGTAGCAGGCAGACGGCCCAGGCGCCGATTCCCTCGCCCTGGCCTTCCCAACCGAGCTTTTCGGTCGTAGTGGCGGCGACGCCCACGTTTTCGACGTCAACGCCCAGGGCATGGGCAAGGTTGGCACGCATGGCATCGCGGTGCGGGGTGATCTTAGGCTGCTGGCAGGCAATGGTGCAATCGGCATCGACAAACTCGAAGCCCAGCTCGCGCGCGTAGTCCATCACGCGAGCGAGCAGCACCATCGAATCGGCACCCTCATAGGCGGGGTCGGTATCGGGGAATAGCTTGCCAATGTCTCCCCCACGGCAGGCGCCCAGAATGGCGTCGGCCAAGGCGTGCGCGAGCACATCGGCATCCGAGTGGCCCAGCAGGCCGCGCTCGTAGGGAATGTCGACACCGCCGATGATACATCGACGCCCCTCCACCAGACGGTGAACGTCGTAGCCATGGCCAATGCGCAGGTTACTGAACATGGGGAAGGTCCTCTCCCTCGGCCATACGGCCAAGCAGAATCGCGGTTACGGGACGCAAGTCCTCGGGCACCGTCACCTTAAGGTTATCGCGCGGGCTCTGGACGCAGCGGACGCGCCCACCCATGCGCTCGACCAGCGACGAATCATCGGTGCCGATAAAGCCCTCGGCAATGGCTGCAGCGTGGGCGCGCTTCATAGCATCGACGCTAAAGATCTGCGGCGTCTGCGCAGCCCAATAAAGCTCACGCGGCGGCGTCTCGACGATGTTATCGCCGTCGACGATCTTGAGTGTGTCGATCGCGGGTTGACCGCACACGACACCGTCGAGCGAGCGGTCGCCCACAAGCACGTCGATCGCATGATCGATGGCCTCGGTCGTGATGAGCGGACGAGCGCCATCGTGAATGGCGACGTATTCAAAGCCCGCCGGCACCGCGTGCACGCCGGCACGGGTGGAGTCCTGGCGGGTATCGCCGGCATCGGCAAAACTGATGGGCGTGTCATAGTCAAACGGGTCGATGGCCAGGCGGCGCATCTCGGCACGGCGCTCGGCAGGGCAAACCACGACGATGTGGCCGACCTTATCGCTACGGTCAAACGCGCGGATGGACCAGCTCATAAGCGGACGGCCCGCTACATTGACGAGCTGCTTGCCGCCGGGGTTACCAAAGCGCTGGCCGCTGCCACCGGCAACGACCACGGCGCATACGGGCGCCATTATGCGTTCCCCTGTTTGGTGCCCTTCATGCGGTACAGGGAGTCCGCAAGAATGGCAGGGTTGTTAACGCCAAAGTCGCCCAGGCGCTCCGGATCCTCGCTGATGTCATCCATGAGCTCCTGCAGCGAGCCGTACTCGTCGACGATCTTCTCGGCCACGCCGTCGCGCACGACGGACACGCGCGAAAGCGTGCGCAGGCCCAGCGGCGTCATGACGGAGTCCTCGTCCAGGTCGTCATAGCCCAGAACCGCCGCCACATGCTGCGGGTCGGACAGGTCCTTAGGCGTCATGCGGCTCAGCTCGGCGCGAATCTTCTCGGCGTTTGCCTCGGAGGAATCGCTTGCGTAGTCGCGGATCATCAAGTCGTATTCGGTATCCATGCTGGAGCCCGCGAGCTGCTCGAGCTGCATCTGCACGAGCTTGCCCTGGTTACCCAGCTTGACGATGCAATCCTTAAGCTCGGTCTTTGCCTGTTGCATGATCTCGAAACTCGAGAAGATGCCGGTGATGTCGGCGAGCGTGACGTAGTCGTCGAGCTCAAGGGCCGTCAGGCGCAGCAGGGAGCGATCGAGCGACTGACGGGTAGTCTGGAGCGTGGCGACGAGCTGGTTGACCGAGCTCATGATGGTGGTGACGGGCTGGATCTCGTAGCTCTTGCCGTGAACGTACACGTTGACGACGGCACGACGAGCCGAAACCGAGATCACGATGGCGTCGGTGAGCACCGACATGCGAGCGGCAGTACGGTGACGCATGCCCGTCTCACTCGTGGCGAGCGAGGGATCGGGATTGAGGTGGAAGTTGGCACGCAGGATCTGGGTGAGGTCGCCATCGATAACGATGGCACCGTCCATCTTGGAGAGCTCGAACAGGCGGTTCGAGGTAAACGAAATGTTGAGCGGGAAGCCGTCGTTACCGGCGGCGAGCACGTTTTCGGTGTCGCCGACGCAGATAAGGGCGCCCAGGTGACCGGCAATGATCATGTCGAGGGCGGTGCGGATCGGCTGACCGGGGGCAGTCAGGCGGATGGCCTGTTCCATACGCTTTTGCAGCTCGTTCTTATCCAAGGCATCGCTCCCATCGTATACGCTCCATAAACGTCAATAAGTTTCTCACGGTTTGCCCCTGTGACGCCCGCAAAATCCGATGCTTACAGAATGAGCGAACACAGCTGAGAGCCCCAATCCAAATGAGCTGCTTATGTGGTAGCATCGGGATTCGCATAAATGAGGGAGTAGTCGCGTGATCGGGTTCGCCTCCGGTGGCGCGGCAAGTCAACACACTGGCCGATGCGGCCTGGCTTGCCTTAATGAACGAGACTCGTGGCTGTGCGCGCAACGCGTACGCCACGAGTCTTTTTTGTTACTCCCCCAAGAGGTACACGCGGGCTCGCCCGCAGAGAGGGAGCCAGACTATGGGACTCGCAGAGCTCGTGCTGCTCGCCGTTGGCCTTTCGATGGACGCCTTTGCCGTTTCCATCTGCAAGGGCCTTGGCATGAAGAAGATCAACCTTAAAGTCGCCGTGGTGCTCGGCCTGTTCTTTGGCGGCTTTCAGGCCGGCATGCCCGTAATCGGATGGGCGCTTGGCAGCCAGTTTATGGGCATCATCGGCCCCATCGACCACTGGATCGCCTTTATCCTGCTCGCCTTCATCGGCGGCAAAATGCTGTGGGAGGCCTTTACCGAGGACGAGGATGAAGGCGACGGCAAGGATGCCGAAAAGATTGACCTGGTCGAGTACCTGATCCTCGCTATCGCCACCTCAATCGACGCCCTAGCCGTGGGCATCTCATTTGCCGCGCTCTCGGTCGACATCGTGCCCGCCGTGTCGCTTATAGGCACCACGACGTTTATCTTCTCCGTCGCCGGCGTAGCGATCGGCCGCACCTTTGGCGCGCGCTACGAAAAACCCGCCACCATCGTGGGCGGCGTCGTGCTTATCCTTATCGGGCTTAAAATCCTGCTTGAGCATCTGGGGATCCTCGCGATATAAAAAAACGCCTCTCATAAGCCAACGTCAATGTAGGAGTCTCATGCAGAATTTTGCATAATGCCTATTCATGCAGACTTTTGCATGTCATACTGATATGCAAAAGTCTGCACGTTAGGAGATAGCCGTGGATACCCTTCCCATCACCACACCGCGCCAAGCTGGCATCTACGTGCGCCAGGCACGCGAGGCTCAGGGTCTCACCCGTGCCGCCCTGGCCAAAAAGGCCGGTGTTTCGGAGCGCTTGCTCGCATCGCTCGAGCTAGGAGACGCCACCGGCATTCGACTCGACAAGTTGCTGACGATTTTCAATGCTCTTGGACTGGCACTCGCCGCTCAAGGGGATATCGACGAAGCGAAAAACGAGCGACCAGTCGACGCCCCGCATCCTGATCAACCTTGCAGCACCTCCAGATGCCATCGCGCTCAACGTCTTCATCATCGCAACCGTCGCAGCACTACCATTCCGGCTCTTGCAGATACCCCCCTTACGTCCGAGCTCTACGACAGGGCCTTCGCCGATTTCGCCATGTCCAATCTCGGAGTCTCGATTGCCGCAAACGCATCTAGCCAAACCAAGTCTGAAGGGAAATAGCCAATGGCCAGAACATCACTTCGGACCATTATTTGCGGCGTGCCTGCTGGAACGCTCACGCAAGATAAGAACGGTCTTATCAGCTTTACCTACGATCATGACTATGACGGGCCAGCCCTATCGACCAACATACCCGTATCGAATCGCACATACGGCCAACAGGTCATGAATCCGTACCTGTTTGGCCTTCTACCCGACAGCGAGGACCAACGAAAAGCGATTGCCGCCGAATTCGACGTTAGGCCCAACAATCCCGTTGCGTTGCTCAGCCATATCGGACTCGACTGTCCGGGCGGCGTGCAATTTTGTGCCGAAGAAGATATCGACGCCGTCCTGCATCGCGCTGGCGAATACCGCCCTATAGACGACCACGAAATTGCTCTCCGTCTCAAGTCGATCAGAGATGACCGCGATGCATCGTGGATGGGTCTAGATGAAAGTTGGTCACTTGGAGGCAACCAGGGCAAGTTCGCGCTCGCGTTCATAAACGGCCGCTGGTGCGAATGCATGGGCTCCTCGCCCACGACGCATATTTTCAAAAATGGCGTTATCGGATTTAAACTCGAGGCTCTCAATGAGTTTGTCTGCATGAAAAGCGCCCAGCGCGCCGGCATCGCAACGGCAAACGTCGAATATCGTATGTTTGAGGACGAACCTGCCCTCATTGTTGAGCGCTATGACCGCGTGAAAGTCAAAGACGGAACGATCAGGCGCCTACATCAAGAAGACCTCTGTCAGGCACTTGGGGTGATGCCCGCCCAAAAGTACACGGCAGACGGCGGCCCGACCACACGCGACATTCAAGAGCTCCTCATAAATACGAGCCACCATCAACTTAACCTGTATCTGTTTACGCAGATACTGTTCTTCAACGCCATTATCGGCGCACCGGATGCGCACGCGAAAAACTATTCCCTGCTCCTTGGAAACGACGGCGCAGCCATGATGGCTCGAATGTACGATGTCGCGTCGGGTTTGGCGTATGAGCGCATGCGCCGCCGGGCGCGCCTTGCCATGAGCGTTGGCGGCGAAAATCGTGTGGGGCGAATCGGTCCAGACGCTATCCGCCGATACCACGGTATGGGCGACCCCGCGCTGGAGGCGGCGCTTTACGATGCCGGGCTATCCGAGAAGTTTTGCTTTGCGACCATGATGGACCTCGCCTACGAGGTGCCCATTTGCATGGAAGAGGTCATGGACGAATACGCCGACCTGCCCGGCATGGCGGACCTGCGCGAGCATATGCTCGGCCCCGTCCGCGAAAACTGCCAGCGCACCCTCGACCTCATCAGGGCAGAAATGGACTAGGTGGCCGTAATTTCGCAATTATCAAACAAAGAAGAGAGGGGGCACCCGTCGCAAAAGCTCGGGTGTCCCCTCTCATAATGTCGTTTGCAATCCGCTAGCACGTGGCTCGGGCTGCTGCTAGCGCAACCTTTACGCAGCGAGGCGCTTGAGGACGTCGATGAGCAGCTCGTAGAAGCGCTCGGCAGAAGCGAGCTCCATGCTCTCGTCCGGGGTGTGGACATCGGAGAGCGTCGGGCCCACGGCGATGGCGTCCAGGCCGTGCAGGGCCTCGGCAAACAGGCCGCACTCAAGGCCGGCGTGAATGGACTCGATGCGCAGCTCGGAGCCAAAGAGCTCGCGATAGCTCTCGACGAAGACGTCGCGGACCGGCGAATGCTCGGCATAGCTCCAGCCGGGATACTCGAACTCAAACTTGGCGTCGAAGCCCAGGACATCGGCCAGCGTCTGCAGGCGGTCCTTGAACTCGTTCTGCAGCGAGGTAATCGAGGAGCGCGGGGACAGCATGATCTTGACCTCGTCGTCAGAAGTGGCAACCACACCGATGTTGGAGGAAACCTCCACGGAGCCGTCGGTGGCGACGTTGCGGCGAATCACGCCGTTAGGGGCAAGACGCAGGGCGCGGATGAGGGCAAGCGCGGACTTCTGGTCCATGGCCTCGACCTCGGCGTCGTCGGCAATCTCGACGGTGCAGGTAAAGCCGGGGTCGAAGACCTCGAGCTCGGCAGCGACGTCGGCGATGATGCCCTTGGCGACCTGGGCCGCGGCTTCGGCCGCAGCGTGGTCGGCGTAGACCAGAACAGCCTTGCACTCACGGTTGATGGCGTTGTCCTTGGTGCCGCCGTTAAAGCTGACGATGGCGGGCTCGCCGGCAACCATCAGGCGGTCGATGATGCGGGCCATGATGAGGTTGCCGTTGCCGCGTTCCAGGTTGATGTCGGCGCCGGAGTGACCACCCAGCAGGCCGGAGATCTCGAGTGTAAGGGTGCTGCCGGTCTTGCGCTCGCGCACGATCGGGCAGGTGTAGGTAACGACAACGCCGCCGGCGCAGCTGACGGTAGCCACGCCCTCCTCCTCGGAATCGAGGTTGATCATGGTGCGGGCGCTGATCTGGGACTTGTCGAGCGTCTCGGCGCCGACCAGGCCGGTCTCCTCGTCGGTGGTGAACACGCACTCGAGGGCCGGATGAGCAATCGAATCGTCGTTGAGCACGGTAAGCATAAGCGCGACGGCGATGCCGTTGTCGGCGCCCAGGGTGGTGCCGTTGGCGGTGAGGACGCCGTCCTTGACGACCAGGTCGATACCATCGGTCATAAAGTCGTGCTCAACGGAGCCCAACTTGTCGCACACCATATCGATGTGGCCCTGCAGCATCACGGTCGGGGCATTCTCGGCACCGGCAGATGCGGGCTTGCGAATGATGACGTTGTAGACCTCGTCCTGATACACATCGAGGCCGCGCTCCTTGGCAAACGCGACCAGGAAATCGCTGATGCCCTTCTCGTTGCGAGACCCACGGGGGATCGCGCTGACCTCCTCAAAGAAATGGAACAGTTGGGCGGGCTCGTAGCCGGTGATCTTGTAATCCATGGTGCCTCCTTGGCGCAACTGGTTAGACAGTAAGACATGCGACTTGTATATTCCCAGACTTTGCGTGCATAAACCAGTCGAAAACGCCGAGCGCCCTTGCATCATCGGCTAACGGCGGGGAAACGCCACTTTATTAAGATAAAGCAGGTTAGACGGGCCTCGCCGAAGGGACGTTGGACCCTTCAACCAACCTCAACGCTTGATCAACGTTTATGCATACGCCATTGGTATGTTTAATGAGATTCTTGTCCTCCGTCACGACGTAATCGGCATCGATGCGATTGGCGACGCCCAGCATCAGGTCGTCCTCAAAGTCGTTGTGATGATACTTGAACACAAAGGAGTCGAAGACCTCGTCTGCACCGACCGGGGTGATGAGGGCTAGCTCGCGCATCTGTCGAACGCATGCCCAGGCCGTTTCATCTGCCGCCGCAATGGCGTTATCACTCAGTGAGCCAGTCTTTCTTCGGCACTCCTGCTTGATTGCCGCCGAGACAAGATATGAAACGTCTTTGACCGAAAGCGACGAGGCAAACAGGGCAATCCGCTCCGAGGCGTCGGCAATCTCGATCAGATGGACGACATTTGCCGTACGGTCGGACCTGCCAGAAAAGTAATCCATCCATACGTTGGTATCGATTAACAGCTTGAGGACGCCTTCTGTGCTCATAGTTCCACCCACTCGGGATAGCGCTCCGCCATGGCCTCCTCATAGAGGTCGTCATAGTCTCCCGAGAACTCAGGGATGGGGATGCCGTATTTGAGGCACGAATCGCGAACGATATGGCTGCCTTGCGCGGCCCTTGATTCCATGCGCCGGGGCTCCACTCCGTCAGAAACCGGAGCCGCCGCGTCTCCCTTCGAGGGCATGCGTCCGTTAACGACCAGATACTCCCAAAGTGTCCGAACGGCTTTTGACGGCGTCATGCCAATATGCGCCAGAACGGCATCTCCGGCTTCTTTGAGCTGGCGATCTATGCGCACGTTCATCTGAATAGATTTTTTATCGAGCAATTCGGCTTCCATGCCTCATCCTTCAGGTTGCTATACATCATCCTGGACTTAGTATAGCATCCATAAGAGCGCAGCAATGCCTTACCGGGAGGTGTAGTGGCTTACATTTTCCGGTAAGCACCAACCTCGAACAGCTTTCCACCATGGCAGAAATTAAGACTCAAATGGGCTAACCTTCCGGCGTCTACAGCTCAATCACTTCGTCGCAAGCCTCAAGCAACTCGGGATCATGCGAGACAACAACCACTATATGATCCTCTTTCTTCTGTTGCAGAATATCAATGAACGCTGACCTACTCGCTCCGTCAAGAGCCGACGTCGGTTCATCGAATAACATGACGGGTGAGTCCTTAAGCAAAACACGAATAATCGCAATCTTCTGCTTCTCACCACCCGATATATTATGGTTTTGCTCGTCCAGCACCCCATCAAGACCATTGGGAAGTGTTGAGACCAGTTTGGTCAGACCAAACTGGTCTACAAGTCGCCCGACTTCAAAAATTGGACAATTATCGCCCGCGAGTAGCGTCAGATTCTCTCTGAGTGTTCCGTTAACGATATCAGGTTCTTGCTCGGCAATACCAACGACATACGAGCGTAGATTTATAGAATCAATCTGACTCAAATCAACCTCGTCATAAGCAATAGTCCCAACGCAATCATCGGGATATAGACCAGCTATGCCATCGAGAAGCGTGCTTTTCCCGCTTCCGTTTGCGCCCGACACGCCGTATAAGACCCCTCGATTAAGCGAGATGAGCTCTGGATAATCTATGATTCGATCGGTATCAGGGCGACAAATCGACAGGCCCTTGCACACAAGTGAAACAGGAGAGCCAATGCGGACAGAACCGTTCACCTCTTCATCCATTGCCCAAAGGCGCTTAAGGCGTTGGGCGCTCACCTTGCTCGCCTGGTAGCTTTTGCCCCAAGAAAGCAAGTTCACCAGAGCAGAATTGGCGCTCGAATAATAGCTCAATGCCGTCAGCAGAAAACCAACCGGCATTTTGCCTGCGACAATCTCACAGCCTCCAATCGCGAGCAAACAGAACTGCGCAAAGGAAAAAATCAACTGATTCGCAAGTTCGAACCGTGATCCGGCTTTTTGGTTAGCCAATATAGCTGGATAAAGACCATCGAAAGCCTTCTGCAGCCTCAAGGAATAGAAATCGAATAATGAATGGCGACGAAGAAAGGAGACGCTCTCCAGCTGGCTCTGGAGAGTCCCATAGAAAGCAGCGGTCTTTTCTTGAAACTCAAAGCCTCGATTGAACAGCAGCCCGCTAAACAATCGATAAACTACTGCCCCCGTAACGATGCAGGCTAGACAGGCAATCGCCATCGCAATGTTTATATTCATCAACATAATCAAGGAACAAACAATCGTTGCAACACCGCCAATGATATTTGACGCCGATGTTATTCCGAATATTATGAGATCGTTTGAATCGTGATTGATTTGCTGATTATAATAGCCCGCATCAAATCCGATGAAAAACTTCCGGGGCAAACGCTTGACGTGTTCAAGTGTGTCAGCGTTAAGTTGATATCCCGCATGCGCTTGAAGGTCGACATAGATTAGGGAAGTCCAATAGGCCAACACCGACCCCACAATGGCGACCACGCCAATCGCGAAAATACATAAGACTAGCGTCCGCAAACTAATTCCGAGGACATTTTTTGCCGCCAGCACATTTACAGTCAGTCCCAACAAATATGGTTCAGCAAGGCTGCACAGTTGAGACAAGACATCGAGAAGCAGATAGACATAAAGCCTTGGCTTATGGAGGAGATATATCTTCCAAAATCTAAACATCGTGATTTGCCTCATGCGAATACTGATAATTACAAGCCAACCGCATTCTCTGCCTTGCATTGAATTTAACGCTCGCGCATTTTCTCTGACCCTCCATCGCGGCGTGGGGACATCCGCCCATACAAGCCGGAAACATTACACACTCGCCACATACCGGGTCGTTTGGTAAATACTCCATCCATTTCAAATAGTTCGAATTAGCTTTCACACCTTCTCGAACATTTCCAACGGCGCACTCGCCCTTGCCAACCTCATCCCAACATTTAAAAAGTCTACCAAGCGGATCGATGACAAACGAATTAAGGGAAACCGCACAGCAGACACCTGGTTCATACGGCGTAAACGGAATAACGTTGAATCCGCGCTCGCTAGCTTTATCCATAAAGAACGTTTCAACTTGAGAGAACCCACGCTGAGAAAAACAATGAATGTCATTTGCGCAAGTATCGTTAACATTGTCGACCGCAGCAAGATAAATCGCGACTTTACCGCGAAGCCCTTTAGCGTCAAGCTCGTCAATCAACGCATCGACCTCTTTGCTATTGGACTCATCGACATTCACGCGAATGGTAATCTGAAGAACATCGGCACATGAGATTATATTGTCGATAATGGCATCATATGTCGGACGACCGTCGGCCGGGACCCTCCGCGAATCATGATCCCTCTTTGAGCCATCGATAGTGATTTGAACCGAACCGACCTGACAATCAGCAAGCTTCTGAGCAATTTCTCGCGTCAGGAGATATCCGTTCGTTACCATTCCGGCAGAATCAGAACCACCCTTAAAAAGGGTGGTTTGCTCTTAGGGTATAACCCACGGGCCCCGGGCTCGCG
>OIZQ01000545.1_pt1 | contig 19507 bp, 22 predicted proteins | sample 1588491 | NCBI WGS metagenome assembly OIZQ01 (sample SAMN03283262) | human gut metagenome | biome: human-associated habitat; material: feces | host: Homo sapiens | place: USA | collected 2013
CCCTCTATACATGCAAAAAACGTGCCAATTCATACGTTTCGAATTTTTTATTCTATTTTTTCATTTTTAATTTGTTTTTAATTCTATTAATTCATTCAAGATTCAGCATTCTCGCTTTTTTATATGTTTTTGTATCAGCTATACGCTTATGCCAAACAGAAATTATTATGTCTTACTGTCAAAATCACTATTTACATCAAAATAAATTGGATGTTTCATCCTATTTTTCAGAAAATGGGTTCCAGTTGCTTTTTTCAAACGGGCGTATGCGTTCAGCATGCTGGTACATCCGTTCAAATACAGCTCTGCCTTTGGGAGTTAAGGCAGTGCCTCCACGCCCGATTTGTCTTACAATGATCCCTTTCTGTTCCAAAGCTTCCAATTGACGCCGCAGTGTATATTCGCTCACGCAGTTTCCTCGTTCTTTCAGTTTTTGAATCAAAGCCGACCTTCCTAAGGATCCCTTGTATAATATAGAAAGGATGGTGTAATCTAGCTCTGGAAGCATTGCGCTACTTCGTGGCACGCTTACGGCAATATGTTTCGGCAATGGGTTTTCAAATCCACGCATCATTACATAATAATCTGCCGTATTCTGAAGCTCCCGAACGTTGCCAGGCCAATCGTATTGCATAAGAATTTCCGTAATGTTAGCCGGAATATTTGATAATCCTGTAAAATGCTGAAAGAGTGGCAAAATATCCTCCTTGCGTTCCCGCAGTGCAGGAACCAGACACGGAAGCACGCTAAGACGGTAAAACAAGTCGTGCCGGAATGCTCCAGCATCTATTTTTTCTGAAAGGTTCTGATTTGTCGCAGCAATCACGCGCACATTAACATTTAAAACATAATCTCCGCCGACGCGCATAACCTGCTTTTCCTGCAGGACGCGCAGCAAACGTGACTGCAGTGCCACAGGCATATCACCAATTTCATCAAGGAAAATTGTGCCGCCGCTTGCCTGTTCAAACAGGCCCATCTTCCCGCTTTGCCGTGCTCCGGTAAACGCGCCTTTCTCGTAACCAAATAGCTCGCTTTCCAAAAGGCTTTCCGGCAAAGCGGCGCAATTCACAGCAACGAATGGGCTATGATGGCGCGGTGAGCTATTATGGATGGATTGTGCAAGCAACTCCTTGCCGGTGCCGCTCTCACCTTGTATCAGAATGGTTTTATCCGACCTTGCAAAGATTTTCATTTTTTCGATGCATTCTTTCATCGAAGCAGATCGATGAACGATGTCGTCAAACGTGTGCTTCGCCACAAATCCGCTTTTCTTGGAGCGCATAGCTGCGCTTTGCTCAAGACTTCGCAAGTAGGTCACATCTGAGAAGAAATAGAGGCGTTGATGAATGTTTGTGCTAAATTTTATGATGGTGTGGTTCACCACAATCTCACGTTCCCCGATATTCAAGGCTATCGCATCATCCTTCATATCCTCAAGTTGCTGCGCTACGGGCTCTGCAAACATGTCTCTCAACGAAAGCGGCGCATTCTCAGTGCTGCAATTGACAATTCGTTCCAGTTTGGGGTTTGTCAGAATAACTTCGCCGCTCGAAAGCGTAAGCAGAAGCCCCTGTTCCATATGCTGCAAAATGCTTTCCATACGCATATTGCCAATCAAAGCATCCTGATACCGCTTTGATGCATTTCCCGGCATAATCACAAGGCTCATATAATGTAAGAGCGCTTCAAACGTTTCTGGAGTATTTGCTCTCAGAATATTGCAGATGCTAAAAGCCGTTGAAATGTCAATATGACGGTTTCCTACATCAATGATTTTCTCAATATAGGGCGGCACGTATGAGGGCTCGCCTGGAGTAATTGCAACGGTAAGCGAAGTGTCACAACAGTCTTCGGAGTAGGGAATATATGTAAGCCCGGGGATGTTGAGGCTAAGAAGCAGCTTCTGCATCTCCAGCGTACTTTTTAGCGAATCGTTCACCACCAGAACTTTGCTTTGCGGAGGAATTGCAAGAATTTGTTGCAGGCCGCTTTCCCAAATCGTACGGCTGACGCAGAGCATGCGTCCCTTCTCCGCAACCTTGGCTTCCAAATTTCCAATTCGATCTAAACGCGTAAGAAGAAACAAATCGCCTTCCACATGCTCCATCTCCGCCACTTGAGGAGGGAATAGTTTTTCAATTATGACGTTGTCACCTAAAATGAGTCGGACGTCGTCTTCAATGCCGGTAGCAACCCTGTCGTTGCCTGTCACAATCACGATTTTCTTTCGTCTCACTATGCGCTCCTTTTTGTGCATTGGTTTTGCATTCTTTGTGTTAACGTTCTCGGCGTGCGGTTGCTGCCGGCAGGAGTGCCTCCTCTCGATATTTTGATACAGTTCTTCTGGAAATTGTAATCCCTTCCCGGCGCAGCTGATCGGCAATCGCTTGGTCGCTTAAAGGGTTACTCTTTTTTCCTCATGGATCAGCATCCGCATGCGATATACGATCTGCTCTTTTCCCATCATTCGCCCCTCCGCAGTTTCGCAAACCGTGCAATGAGCCAAAAAATCCGACAAGGGATATACCGACCTGCGGGCAATATATTTACCTTTCATCACCCGGTAAACCGTCGATGGATATACCGAAAGTTCTTGTACCACAAGTAGATGCAGTGGCTGTTTCCCATTTTTTAAAAACGGGCTCTGTACTTGCATAATAATACGCGCACAACGCAGAAGCATTGTCCTGCGCCGGTCAACGCACTCAATAATCCACCGTGCGGCACGCAGCTTCCCTTGGAAATATTCCCGCTCTTCTGCGCTCAAACATTCGTTTTGCAAAAGTGATGCATAATAGCTGCTCACTGTGTAATTTGGCAAATATTGCTCCGCCGCAAATAAACGTAACTCCCCCATTTTTTCCCTCATAAACAACTTCAGCATCCAGCAAAATACATCCTATGCCCATCCCGGTTTTGGCGTAAGACATGCTAATTTTTTCTTATTCTGTTCAACCTGCGCGATCCTGACACGGAGTTCTTGCGCAACACATTTAATTTGTCCTTTTCCAAGCTGTTCCATATAGTTCTCTACCAATTGATACATCAGTGTATCTCATTCTCCTTGCCTTCTTAGTTGAAGTGTCAGGCGCTCAGCCAAATTACGTGCTCCCCCATGCGGCATGCAGATCCTCTTCCGAAACGGCCAAGTATCCACGTTCATCCAAGTTTCCCACCGGAAAGCACAGCGCTTGCTCTATTTCGGCTTCAAAATGCAGTGCTGCTATCTGTTCTGAAAGGTATTCTTCCAAGCTCTCCCTATTATCTACGCTGCTCTCCGCCTCCACATGGTCGACCCACTTCATCGCGCCCTTGGGTTCCGGCGCGATTCTTCTTGTCCAAGCAAATTCGTACTCCCGTTCTGACATGTTTGCTTCCAACAGGGGATTCTCCTGTGGAACCTCACTCATTCCGAAGCGCTCAACTCGAGTATTTTATATAAGATATTAATTTGTTGCCGTTGAATTTGTTTTTGTTCCTCTTAAATTTGCAAGCGCATAAAGTATGACCTTTCCAATGACCAATTAAATATCATTAGCCAACTAGCCTCACGCTGTGTAGTAATCATGTATAAAAGTGCGGAAGTTTCTTTTCTTTCTGCCTTGCTCTCCGTTATTTTCGCATGACGAGCTGTCATACGAAAAGCTCTTCGTTTGTTGTCCTTCTTATATCCGCAAGACTTCCGTGCAAATCGTTTATTGATGATCAATACTAATTTTAGTACATCTCAGTCCTCCAAGCAATATATGATTTGCGGAAATCAAATCTGTTCTGCCAAATATAAAATGAATGGATGCCCTATCACGGCTTGCTTACAATATAAAATTGGAAGTAATCCCCTTAATGAGTTAACTTTTCTTATCGATTCAAGCAATAACCTTGCTTCGTCTGATCTCAGGTTTTAGCTTAACAGACGCTTGCTTTAACTTTCCTCATACTCCAAATTTCATCTTGCAAGAAAAACCACCGACTGCATGCCGATGGTTTTTCTTTCTTGTTGTCCGTATACAGAATCTGCGAATTCCTTGCTCACCCCGGGCATTTTGCTGCAGCAAAGCAATTCAATCAAACAAAGAGTCGCACAAGCTTGTATGTGGTTTTAAACGTAAAGCCCTTCCGGCACAGCATCGGATTCAATTACTCCAGCCGCCTTGAGCACGCGCGCAATCTCCTCTGCCTGTCCCTTTGAGGGCATTGTAAGCGGAAGACGTACCTTACCGACATTGTATCCCATCAGATTAAGCGCAACCTTTGTCGGCACAGGGTTGGAAGCAATGAACATTACATCCAGTACAGGGAACCATTTCCTGTGCATAGCAGCCGCATCCTCAGTGCGATGTTCATCGAATGCCTTCATCATGTCACGCAGCTGTACAGGAATGACTTGCGCGCAAACGCTGATAAGGCCGTAAACACCAATCGCCATCGCAGGAATGAGGAGGTTGTCGTCGCCAGTATAAACATGGAATTGTTCAGGCACGGTGCGAAGAAGCTGCGTCAGATTATCCATGTTTCCCGCAGCGTCTTTCATACCGACGATGTTGGGCACTTGAGCAAGGCGGGCAACGGTAGCAGGTTGGATGGATACGCCTGTTCTGCCCGGCACATTGTAAAGAAGCACAGGCAGAGCGGTGGATTCTGCAATGCTCTTGAAATGCTGATACAGGCCTTCCTGATTCGGCTTGTTATAATAAGGCGATACAAGGAGCACTCCATCAGCGCCGGCTTCTTCAATTGCTTTCGTAGTAGCGATGCTGTTTTCAGTGTTGTTCGTTCCCGTGCCGACGATGATAGGTACTTCGTTCCCGAATTCCTTCTTCATGAAGCGGGTAAGCGCAATGCGTTCTTCAAGTTTCATCGTTGCAGATTCGCCGCCGGTAGCAGCAACGATAAGCCCCTCTACACCACCATCAATCATGTGCCGTGCAACCTTGCGCATAGAATCATAGTTGATGGTCAAATCCTCGTGAAACGGTGTGATGATTACGCTAAGATATCTTCCGAATTCCTTCATTGTTATTTTTGATCTCCTTTCTGTTACTTGTCAAAACGGGTATAAACATATTCCGGCAGAGAATCATACGGACGCTCGCCTGCGACCATCTCTGCAACATAGTCCGAAAGCACAGGATTGTGTGCAAAGGCACTGTGTGCAAGGTGGAACCAGAAGTTGTCGATCTTGCCCGTTGGCCCAATAATGGGAAACTTATCTTCCGGCTTGCAGCGTATACCGGTGTAAGAGCGGATAATGTTGATGTTCTGAAGCGCTGGAAAATCGCGCACCGCATCTTTTGCAGCCCATTGGAGGCCACGAATATACATCCTCCTGTCAATGCAGTCCATCGGCACTTTGTCCGCAATGAAGCCGAAGATGATATTTCCAGAAACGGTCTGCCTTGCGCCTACGATAACATTGTTGAGGATTTTCGGCATTTTTTCGGACACCAAGCAGAAGCCGCGCTCCGGCTTTACATGTGCATCCAAGCCGACCATTTCACCGATCTTACGGCTGTAAATGCCTGCCGCGCAAATGACGAGGCCGGGCTTTACGGTTCCCTTGTTGGTGACGATCTCCTCAATGTGGTTCCCCTTCACAACAAAGTTTTCAACCTTCGTATAAGTGCTGACTTCAGCGCCAAGACGCTTTGCCGCCTGAATGTAAGCATTTACGAGCAGGAAGGGATTCAAATGTCCTTCGTAGGGAGAAACAATTGCTCCCAGAATGTCATGTCTTAAAATGGGCTCGATCTCCTGAACTTCCTTCTGGGAGACGATCCGCACATCAGGATGTCCAAGGCTGTGTGCCACTTGGATGGTTTTCTCGGCAGCGCGCACTTCTTCTTCGGTATATAGGGGCTCGACGCCGCCTGTGATCGTAAGCTCAAAATCTGCGCCCAACTCTTCCGCAAGCGTCATATAGCGATTGTAGCCATCCCACGCAAGCTTTCCGTAATGCAGTGGGGTTTTGTCCGTCGGCCACAGCCATGCCGCGGTGGAGCTGGAAGTGCCGCTGCAGATCTCGTTCTGTTCAAGCACCAACACTTCTTTTCCGTGCTTCGCAAGAAAATAGGCTAAACTTGCGCCCATGATACCGGCGCCAATAACAACGACTTCAGCCTGTTTTTTCATTTTATTCCTCCTCGCCTTCCCCACGCAGAGCACCAAGTTTCACTACGCGGACAGGGGGTCTGACGCCAGGATACTCGAGTTCGCCCACAGGCTTTCCCGTTTCCTGTGCTACGATGTTTTCCACAAGGCACCGGCATGTGCGGCCCTGACAAAGCCCTTTTCCGGCACGCGTCACACGCTTTACGCCATCCACGCTGGATGCGCCGCAGCGGCATGCATTGCGTATTTCCCCTTCAGTTACTTCTTCACAACGGCAGATAATCACATCGTCTTTATTCATGAACAGCTCTCCTTTCAATACCGAAAGCTTCTGGCCTGATCCATATATTCCTTTGGAATACGCATCGTAACAACAGCGGTGCTATTGAAGGATGCAGGGTTAAGAACCCTGTGTATTTCACCTCTGCAAATAACTTGTCCATCGCGGTTCATGACATCAACCGCCTGGCCCTTTTGCGGCAAGGGAAGGAACTCATATGGGATCGATACCAAGCCCTCTGTCTCCGAAAACGTGCCGTCAAGCACAAATATCGCTTGTCCTGGGCAGGTCGCAATGCACAAGCCGCAACCGGTGCAACGTGAAGCATCCAACTTCGGAGTAGAATTGATGGTGCCGCCGCTAAAGGTGATCGCATGCTGCTTGCAGCAAGTTTGGCACGGATTGCAGGGAATTTCCTCAAAACATTCGATTACAGCAACCGGATGCTCCATATATACTTTTTTTACTTCGCTGCAAGCCATTCTTCATACCTCCTGACGATAATGCCCTTATTGTCCCGGCGTGCTTCTCCATGGATGCCGGAACGCAGTTGGTTGATACGTTCATTGATCTCTTTCCTACGCACTTCAGCAGCATCGGCGTTCAAGGCACCAATGGCTTCTGCGATGGAGCAGCCGGCGAGTCTGCCGGATTCCATGGCGGTGCTTGCTTCTTCTATTCCGGATACATCGCCCGCAACATAAATGTTCTCGTCGGTCGTCCGCATGTCTTTGCCATGCAACGGCACAAAGCCGCCGAGCTTCGGGATGTGCGTAAGCTGCACGCCAGCCATTTTTGCAAGTTCAACGCTGGGGGTGAGGCCAACCGCAAGGCACACAGTATCTGCATCCAGCTCTTTCTCGGTGCCGGGAACGGGCACGAAGCCGGGTCCGATTTCCTGTATCACAACCTTCTCAACCTGATCTGTTCCAATGGCTTCCTTAATGGTATGCGATGTGTAAATCGGCACCCCATAACGCTTAACTTTGTTTGCATGGACGGAGTAGCCATTCACTTTAGGCAGCGCTTCAACAATGGCAACGACTTGCCCTCCCGCCTGCATGATCTGATAAGAAACGACAAGTCCAACGTTTCCGGAGCCAATCATGACAAACTTTTGCCCGGGAAGCACGCGGTTGATGTTCACCATCGTCTGTGCGGCACCCGCTCCCATCACGCCTGGAAGATCCCAGCCGGGAAATGCCAGCGGTTTTTCGCTTGCACCTGTAGCGATCAGGATCTTGTCCGCCTTTACCGTATGCGTCTGATCATTGCAGACGATGCCCAGCTCGTTGTCAGGGAAGAGCCCGTATACAACGGTATTGAGCTTAATTTCGACACCTGCATCAAGACATTTCTGAAGCAGTTCTTCGCCGAGATGATATCCACGCACGCCTGCTCCGTGATGGCTGGAGCCAAAGAACTTATGGATCTGCTTAAAAAGCTGGCCACCCGGACGGTCGTTCTCATCAAATACCGTTACTTTGCCGCCTGCTGAAGCGATCTCCAATGCTGCAGACAAGCCTGCTGGACCTGCGCCTATGACCGCGACTTGCGTATGGTATGTCATTTTATTCCTCCCCACTCTCCAAGGCCATCTTGGGTTTCAATTTTCATGCCTTCTCTGACGCGCGTAACGCATGTACGTACATTTGGGATGCCGTCCACCGTCAATGCACAGTCGGTGCACCTGCCAATCGCACAGAATATACCGCGCGGATGGTGCAGGATCGGCGTTTTGCGGAAAGCGCGTATGCCGTTGGCCATAAGAGCGGCAGCAATAGGTTCACCTTCAAGCGCTTCCATTGGCTGACCGTTAACGGTAATTGTAACCGATTTTTTGTCGGCGCCGTAATCGCCTAAAATAGGATGTTTGCTTACTCGCATAAATTAATGTATCCTCCTTTGGATCTACTGCTTCTGCTTTTCAGCACGTGACACTTCATCAAGTGCTGAAAAGTTAATAAAATGTTGCTTCTGCTTAGAACGGTCCGTAGCCCGACAATACCGCATATGCCAGAACGATGAAGATCCAGATGGACCAGAGCGCAACCAACGGCAGCGCAAACTTGAACCATTTCTTGAAGTCAAGCTTGGCCAGGCCCAAAGCCGCCATAACAACGGTATGTGTTGGGGTAATCATATTCCAGAAACCATCGCCCGCTTCAAAAGCAATAACGGCAGTTTGGCGAGAGACACCAATCAGGTCGCTTAGGCCAGACATGATTGGCATGACCGCCACCGCCTGACCCGAAGAAGACGGAATCAGGAAGTTAATGAATCCCTGCGCAATATACATGCCCCAGGCAGCGAGCACGCCGGAAACCTTAGAAAGCGGGACAGACAGTGCATAGATGATTGTATCCATGATCTGACCTTCGGTTGCAATGACCAGAATCATACGGGAGATACCCATCAGGATCGCCGTGCCTGCCATTTCCTTTGCGCCCTCAATAAAGTCAAGCGCCCAGTCTTCGAACTTGCCCTTATGCATGATCATGCCCACGATAAGCGACATGCCCATAAACAGAGCGGATATTTCGGCAAAATACCAGCCGAACTTCATAACGCCGAATACGAGAGCAACAATGGTCAGACCCAGAATAGAGAGGATGATTTTGCGCTGTACCGTAAATTCAAGTTCAAAAGCTTCTGCATGGGCGGCCTGCTCAAGGAGTTCTTTTTCGTCTACCACCGCAGCAGCCTTGGATTTACGCAGCTTAATGCAGTAGCGAATCGTATGAATGATAGCAATAGCCAGTGCGCCGACCATCAGGACAACGCGCAGACCCAGGCCGGAGAACGTGGGAAGCTCGCAAATGCCCTGCGCGATACCGGTGTTAAAGGGATTCAACGGGCCTGCCGAATAGCCGCAATAAACACCGATCAGAACAATGCTGACACCTACTACGCTGTCGAAGCCCATGACTGTGGCTGCAGCGGTCAGAATCACGATAAACGGAAGGACTTCCTCAGCCATGCCGAATGTCGCGCCGCCAACGCTGAACAACGTCATCAGTATGGCGATAAGCCAAAACTCGCGTCCCTTGAACCGCTTGATCAGCTTTCCTAGGCCAGCGTTGATCGCGCCGCTCTTCTGTACAACATAGAATGCGCCGCCTGTAGCGAACAGGAAGGCGATCAGTTCGCCTGCCTCAACCGTGCCGTTAAAGAATGCGGAAAACAGGTCGCCGATGCCAACCGGAGTTTGCTCGACCTGCTCATATGTGCCGGCAACAACGAGCGTCCTGTTGTTTGCCTCATCGAACTGGCGTTCAAAGGTACCGGCCGGAATGATATAAGTTAAAACCGCTACGATAAGCGCAACAATCAGCAAAAGTGCCGGCGTATTCGGGATATGGATGCCTTTTTTCTTTCCGAGCGGAATTCCATCGTTTGATTTACTCATAGTATCTCCCCTTTCAGAATAATTGCAATTTCATTGTCAACTTTGGGAAAAGTGGGTACCCTGGGTGTCAGAGCGTTGGATTTTGCCTACTTCTGTTTGTTTGGTTTTACTGTTGGTAATGCGTTGTTTCTCATCGGTAATGATTATGATAATACACAAAACCTCGATTATGTCAATAGCTTTTATAAAAAAACGTATTAAAAAGTTGTGCATCTTGACTTTTTTTGGTTTTTGTTTTACCATTATTAAAACAAAAGGGGTGTACCTATGAATAAAGCAGATAATCCCAAAATGATAGGCTCAGTGCTAAAAACTGTGGAAGTTCTCAACCTTTTGGGAAATTCAGAAACCGGGCTGGGCGCCACAGAAATCGGAACAGCGCTCGGATATGGTGCCAGTGCTGTCTATCATCTTCTAAACACATTAAAGCATTGTCATTATGTTGTGCAAGATGAACGCACAAAAAAATACTACATTGGCCATGGGCTGTTCTGTCTGTGTGCTACCGCCAAACGACATAACAAGATTTCCAACATTGCGCAGCCTTACTTGGAACATTTGGTTGACGTTTTTGGGGAAACCTCCAATTTGACAATACTGGATGGAACCGATGTGGTTTATGTTGGGCAGGCGGAAAGCACAAACTTATTGAAGATGTTCACGCAGATGGGAGCTCGCGTGCCCTTCTATTGCACTGGCGGCGGTAAAGCCATGGTAGCACATCTTCCGGAAAAACGGATCGAAGAAATACTCACCAACACAGTTTTTCGCCGCTTTACTGACCATACAATCAATGATGGTGAGGTTTTGAAGAGAGAACTGAAGTCCATTAGAATCCAAGGCTACGCCTTTGATAATGAAGAACGCGAGGACGGTGTTACCTGCATTGCCGCCCCGGTTTTCGACGCTTACGGCATCCCAGTTGCAGCAGTCAGCATCTCGGGCCCCACGCGTCGGCTGAGGGACAAGCAGTTCCATTCCATTATTGATGAACTGCAGCGTTGCACACGAAAAATATCTGAAGCATTGGGGTATGTCAGCAGCGGCATGCCATCCGTTTGACTCCGTTGGCTTGGGTCAGCCAGTTCATACCGGTTTTCTGCCCTTGTGCCGCAGCCCACTTTCACAGTTTCCTGCCTGCCTTTACCAATTTTATAAGCTTATTCGGACGAAAAAAGAGCTTGCTCATCAGCCGTTTTCTCTGAATGAGCTTTTTTGCTGCTTCAATTCGTGATTTGCCGATTGACATATGCTCCGCGAGCATGGTACACTAAGCCTGCGTTGTTACACATTGGTAAATCATATTTTGTCATTAGTAAAAGGAGAAGAATTGTGGAAACAAAAAAGATGGTAATGATTCCGGGCCCAACTCCTGTGGTGAAATCAATACAGGATGAGATGGGCCGGGAGATTCAGGCTTTCGGCGATCCGCGCTTCGTAAAGGATTATAAAAAGCTCATTGACGGTCTTGGCGTGCTGCTCAACTGCTCGGGGCAATGTTTCCCGCTTGCAGGTACAGGCACACTGGCCATGGAGATGGCTGTTTCCAACGTTACCAAGAAAGGTGACAATATTCTTATTGTAAGCCACGGCTACTTTGGTGACCGCTTTGTTGAGATCGCAGAACGTAAAGGGCTCAATGTTGACGTTATGCGCAGCGAATGGGGTAAGATCGTACCGGTAAAAGATATTGAAGCCAAGCTTAAGGAAAAGCCCTATGCCGCAATTACCGTTTCTCATGTTGATACCGCTACCGGCGTGCTTTCCCCGATTGCCGAGATCGGTGAAATGATGAAGCAGTTTAAGGACACCATATTTATTGTTGATGGGGTCGCCGCCACCGGCGGAGAGTTTGCGGATGTTGACGGCATGAACATTGACATTCTCTTTACCGGCTCGCAGAAGGCCTTTGGCGTATGTCCCGGCATGTTCCTGCTCTGGGCCAGCAAAAAGGCGCTTGCCCGCCGCAAGGAACTCGGCACCATCCCAGAGTACTACGTTGACTTTGAAAAGTGGCTGCCCATCATGGAAAACCCGGCAAAATATTTTGCTACCCCGGCTGTGAATCTTGTTTGGGCGATGTTGGAAGCAACATCCATCATTGAAAAAGAGGGCTACAAGGCTCGGGCTGCGCGACACAGAAAGAACGCCGATGCCATGCAGAAGGCTCTTACCAGCCTTGGTTTCACCGTGCTTGCCGACGAAGCGCACCGTGCCTCAACGCTTTCAAATCTCGTATATCCCGCGGGTCTTGATGATGCTAAATTCCGGAATACGCTCTATGAAGAGGGCATCACCGTTGCCGGAGGTCTGGGGCCATATGCAGGAAAAATGTTCCGGCTTGGCCACATGGGAAACATTGATATCAATGATGAAGTGGCCGTGCTCGGCGTTATTGAGCGTGCACTGATTCACTGTGGCATTGCCATTGAACCCGGTCGTTCGATCGGCATCTACCTCAAGGACATGATGGCCTGATCTAAACCCTGTTTTAAAGAGCGCGGCTGCAATATTGCAGCCGCGCAAAAGTTTGGTTCTCGTTATTCCTGTGTACCGTTTTCGTTTAAATCCAGCCCCTTTTTCTTGAGGAATATGCGGTAATCTTCCGCTGTCATCACGGTGTCCTCGTTGCTCGGATAATAACACCCAAACCAATATTGATATGCCGTAAGGCATCCCTTTTCATGCACGCGCGCCATTGCGTTTTCTGCAAACTCCGTGCCATATTGCCGCAGAAGCATTTTTTTCAACTGTGCGCAGCGGGCATCGTTTGCAACGAACTGGGGCGTCCCGCACTTTGCAAGATGGTGTGGATACAGTTCTTCCATCCCCATATCATGATACGTTTCCCGATGCACAATTACATCGTACGAATACTTGCGGGAGCGTTGGCCGTTTGAGCGCGGGTATCCCAGCGTAAGCATAAAAGCGGGCACCACATGCTCCGGCAATTTCAAAAGTTCCGACACTTCATTCGCCCGATCCACCACGTTTCCATTATAACAACTGCGTAATCCCTCCGCCTCTGCCGCAAGCACAAGGGTTTGTGCACTGATGGAAGCATCCACAAACCCCATCCAAAGCGTGCATATGGCGTAATCCTGCCCGTATGGTGCGCCTTCATATTCAGCAATTCTGCGCATCCGCCGTCCATCGATGCAAAACATCAGGTTAACCGGCGCATGGGCAATGAACCGCTGATTCCGTGAAATACGCGCAAGCGCTTCCTTTTTTTTCGGCTCTGCAATCTCTATGATGGATATCCGTTGAAACCCGCCTGCACTCGGCGCGGAGCAGGCTGCGTCATAGAGCCGTGCCATCACCTCTTCAGGGATTGGATCGGGTTTGAAAGACCGGCAGGTACGCCGGTCTTTCAAGAGCTTGTAAAAATCGATTCGCTCAGCCATTTTCATATCCTTTCGGCAATGCAACGGATTTCAGTACATGCAGCCCGTTCCGATAGCCCATAGAAATGATATGTTCGCAATAGCGTATGCCATTGCGGAGCGGTTCAATGACCATAATGGGGCAGTTCCGCGCCTGCAGCTTTTCACGGAGTGAATCGATCATGCAGTGCATGGCGGTACAGCCTAAGCATACCGCCCCCGCCCGCTCGGTTTCATACAGCGCGCAGCACACATCTGCAACGCGCTCTGCCAAGGCTTCCGGATCGCTCTGCAGCTCCAAAACCCCTAACTCAACCGGCACAATTGCCGCGATGCGCTCAGAAATCCCCAGCATTCTTGCCTTGCGTTCTTCGCTCAAAATTCCAAAACGGTCCGTTGTAATTATGGCAACCCGTTCGGCAAGGGAAAGCGCCGTCATCATTGCCGGAACATAGCCGCCGAACACGGGGATAGAAAGCAGTTCGCGGCATTCATATACCCCTGGGTCATCAAAGCAATTGACGAATACGCCGTCAAACCCATCCCGTTCTGCCTGAATCGCTGACGCGATGATCTGAGGCTTGTTAAATGCCGCGTGCAGATCGCATTCCACGGATGGAAACCCTTTTGACATGTGCGCAAAGTCGATCTCCGTGTCCGGACGCAGGCTCTCCCGGATGTACTGCTCGTTTGTCCTCAGCCGGTCGGAATTTTTTACAACCGCGTCAATGATTTTAATCCTCATGTTATTTTCCCATTGGCTTCCAGTCCACATCGTACCCAAAGCTGCGTGGGCCAAAAACCTCAAGCCCTTTTTCAGTGGTCCATTCCGCGGGTGCGGGCAGGATAATGACCGAAACAGATTCCCCCTCCTGAGCAAATGGGTTCAGCTGCGGTTCCTTCGCATCGTCGTTGAATACGCAGATGAGATCCGGCACGGTGATATAATATTCCCCGTTTTTCCAGAGAATGATATTCTCGTTTTGGTACCAGATTTTGTATTCATTGCCTGCAAATTCACCGCTGCCATCGATGGTCATAGTACCCACGGTGTAGCCTTCCTCTGTCCCCCAGTCGTTCCTGCGAACCTTTCCGCGCAGCGCTACGAAGCCCTCCCCCGCCTTTGCAACGGCTTCTGCATAATCCTGTCCTGCCGCAAGCGCGGAGCGATAGGCATGCCCAATCTGTTGGGTGTAGGAAATTGCACCGCGGATGACGGACTTTCCGATTACCTCAGCAGTGTTTGCATGATCGCATACCGCGGTGGTATTCTGGCTTGCAACTGCAAACGCGCGCACGATCGCTTCTGCGCGATAGTCGTTCACAACATCCTTCACAATGAGGCTTTCCCCGAACTTGTTCACAACGGACATGGGCGTAATCGGCACATCATGAAGATAGAAGGTAGAATGCTGCAAACAGGGAACCGAGCGGCCAGCCGGGTCGCCATCCACAAGAACTTTATCCGCCATAGCGGCGCAGAAAAGCGCTTTCGCAGTGTTTCCGGCGCCGATCTCTGTGGAAATCACAGCCTTGACCGGCTTTCCCAGATACGCTTCCATGTTTTCAAGCGCCTTGATATGATAGGTGTCCTCGTATACCGGCAGGCCCTCATACTTTTTGCGTTCTTCCTCACTCAAAGGGGAGATTGCGCCGCAGGAATATGGGCAAACGACGATATCCTCCGCTTCAAGCTCATCAAAAGAAGCAAGTTTAAAGGTTTTTCCTTTGCTGATCGCAAGGTCGATAAACTCAATTCCCTTCGTAAGGCTTCCGCCGCCGCCTGTACCCAGAATGGCGCCACCGTAAAGGATATCCATAATGTCTTCTCTGTTCAGAACTTTCATAAATGCTCCTCTCTCCGTTGCGCTGCCACATGGCAGCTGTAATCTTTTTTGGTTCAGGCAGTCAGGAAACAACCGCCTTCAAAAGCGCGGGCAGTACCACCCGCGGCACAAATACCTGCTTGCCAGATGCAGCTTGAATCAACTCGCCCAGCTCTTCCGTGAACCCCATGCAATCCGCCATCAGCATGTCTACATCGCTATCGCGAAACGAGGCTGCAACCGCTTCAATTTCCTCCCTCGGGCCATATGGGGATGCCGCACAGATGCGCGGAGAAAACTCGCTGTAATACGCCATGGAAGCTTCAATTTGTCCAGGTTTCGGCACAATTGCCCCCAGCCGCTTTACGCCCATTGCCCGAAACAGCGAAAAGAGAATTTTCTCTGGAATAAAAACGGGCATACGCATCTCCGGAATGTCAAAATGGCCGGTGCATAAAATCAATGCTGCGGCGGACCCACTTTGCTCTGCTTCCAGCAGGCGTTCGTTTACAAGGCGAATCGCGTTGCGCTCAGCAAGGCGCACCTCCCGCCCCGTGCGCAGCGAGGTGACGATAAACAGCTCGCCGCCTTCGGGGGCAAGCGTCTCCGTTTCCGCCTCACTCATTCCGTCCAGAATACCATGCAGTTCCACATCGCAGGCCTGTGCAAGCATACGATAGACATCGTGCGTTTGAGGGTCAACAGGGCTTTGCCCCATTGTGACAACCGTTATCTTTTTCCGCATGTATTCTCTCCTTGCCGCTCGGTAAAATGGATGCAGGAAACATAATGTGCCTCATTCAGATAAACCGGCTCTGGAGTCCAGCTTTTACAGGCTTCGCATGCTTCTGCACAGCGGGTATGGAATGCGCAGCCTGAAGGCGGGTTGATCGGGCTTGGAATTGCGCCTTCCAGCGTGGTCAGCTGATCCATTCCCAACTTCTCAAACTTGGGGATGGCGTTGAACAACGCCTTGGTATATGGATGCTGCGGGTTGCGAAACACCTCTGCCGCAGGGCCGAACTCCGCAATTTTCCCAAGATACATCACAGCAATTTTATTGGCCATTTGGCTCACGACGCCAAGGTCATGTGAGATCAGGATATTCGTGAGTTGGAATTTTTCCTTTAGTTCCCGCAACAGCTCCAATATCTGCGCCTGAGAAAACACATCGATGGACGAGGTCGGTTCATCCAACACCACCAGTTTGGGGTTAGATGCAAGCGAGCGGGCGATTGCAATGCGCTGCCGTTCGCCGCCGGAGAATTCGTGCGGATATTTGTATGCATCATCCCGGCTAAGGCCTACCATCTCCAACAATTGCCCAACGCGCGCAAGGCGTTCCTGCCCGCGCAGTTTCTCGTATGCGTCCAACGGCTCAGCCACGATCTCTTTCACAAGCCAACGTGGATTCAGAGACCAGTACGGGTCTTGGAACACAATCTGCACATTCTTTTTAAATGCATTGCGGTTTTTGCGTTCATCCGAAAACACATCCTTGCCGTCAAAATACACCTTTCCGGCCGTTGGATCATAAAGGTTCAGGATCGTATTAACCAATGTGGATTTTCCGCATCCACTTTCGCCAACAATGCCCAACACCTCACCTTTGTTCAGGGTGAAGCTTACGTCATCCACGGCCTTGAGGCTCAGCTTTTTATTCTTTTTCTTAACGTCAAAATATTTTTTAAGGTGCTCTACACGCAGCAGCTCCTCGCCCGTTTCGGCCTCCGCAGCGGGGGCGGAATGCAGCCGTGCGGCCTCCACCAGCATGCGCGTATATGCCTGTTCCGGCGCATGGATGATTCGCTCCGTTTCACCTTCCTCGATGATACGTCCTTCATGAAGGATGCCGATTCTGTCACAGAACGCGGAAACAAGGCTCATGTTGTTGGCAATAAAGAGCACCGTAATGCCCAATGTTTCCTGCAGCTCTTTCAGCAGCTTGAGGATGCTCGCCTGAATGGTTACGTCAAGGTTGCGCGTGGGTTCGTCCGCAATAAGAAACTCTGCGCCGCAGCAAAGGGCAAGCGCGATGATGATGCGCTGCCGTTGGCCGCCGGAAAGCTGGTGCGGATATTTTTTCAGCGTACTCTCCGCATCCACCAGCTTCACCAAGTCCAACACCTTATACGCATACGCAAGCGCTTCCTTGCCGGTAAGCCCCCGGTTCGTGCGGATCACATCGTCCAACATCTGGCCAACGGTAAACACGGGGTTCAGGCAGGACATAGGGTCCTGGAAGATCATCGCTATCTTTTTGCCGCGCACACTTGCCTGCATCCTGCGTTGGCTGTAGGTAAGGATGTCCTCCCCATCCAACAGGATTGAGCCCTTTGTGATTTCGCCGGGCGGGCATTGCAGCAGTTTCAGGATCGTAAGCGCAAGGACGGTTTTTCCCTGCCCGCTTTCGCCGACAATTCCGTATGTCGTGCCCTTTTCAATGGCGATATGGTCGATGTTCAGAACTTCCTTAATGCCTTCGGCCGTCTTATGCCTGACCTGCAGGCCATTCACTTCAAAATAGCTCACGGATGCCCCTCCTCATTTCTTACGCGTTTTGGGGTCAAGGATCTCGCGCACGCCATCGCCCAGCAAATTGAATGCGAGCACTGTTATGAAGATGGCGATACCCGGGAACACGCTATACCACCAAATGTCCGGGAAATAGTTACGCGAGGTGCTGATCATCAGGCCCCATTCCGGCGAGGGCGCCTGCGCGCCAAGGCCGAGATAGCTCAGGGATGCAATGGTAAGAATCACACCGCCCATATCCATGGACGCCTGTACCACCACGGGCGAGATCGTGTTGGGGATAATATGTTTAGCAACAATCTTCCACTTGGGCGTGCCAATCGTCTCCGCAGCCTGAATGAATTTGCGTTCTTTCAGCGAGATTGCCTGCCCGCGCACAATGCGCGTATACCAAGGCCACCATGCAAGCGCGATGGCAAGAATCGCATTGTTCAGGCTTGGCCCCAACATGGACACAAGCAAGATTGCCAGGAGCATCGGCGGAAAACTCAGGAAAATATCCGTGATGCGCATGATTATCTCGTCTACCGCGCCGCCAAATGTGCCTGCGACTGCGCCAAGCGGCACGCCAATGATCAATGATAGTGCTACTGCAAGCACAGCCGTGCTGAGGGAGATTCTCGTTCCGTACAGGACGCGGCTGAACACATCGCGTCCAAGCTCATCCGTCCCGAACAGGTGCGCTGACGAAGGTGGCTGAAATTTTTCCGAAAGGTTCGTTTTATCCGCAATGTCCTGCGGGTAAGGAACGATTGCAGGCGCAAGCAGAGCAAGGATCAAAATCAGGATCAGCGCAATGACCGCCGCCATGGTAAGCGCGTTCCTGCGCAGCATGAAAATCATTTCCCGCAGCTCTTTCAGTTTCGGCCGAAGAATGTCTTTCATTTTTTGATTCATGTTGCCCTCCTTACAGCCGGATGCGCGGGTCAAGCGCAATAATGATATCCGCAATCAGGTTAAGGATTACATAGAAGATTGCGGAGATAATCGCAATGCCCATAATCGCCGGATAATCCAGCGTCGTAACCGATTTGCTGACGTAGCTTCCCAAGCCTGGCCAACTGAAAATAGTTTCCGTCAGGAATGTATTGGTCAGCGAATAGCCCATGGACAATGCAACCACCGTTGCAGTAGCGCCCAAAGAATTCTTCAGTGCATAGCGCCAAAGCACCTTGCCCTCCCGGATACCATAGGATTTTGAAGCGGTGATGTAGTCCTCATTGAGGATTTCAAGCAGAGCGGAACGCGTCATACGCGCGACAAGGCCAATTGGATAAAGCGCAATGGTAAAGCCGGGCATAATGATATGCACAAAAGCATCTCCCAAGAGTTCCCAGGAGCCGGTCAGAATGCAGTCGATAATAAGCATGCCTGTAACGTTTGGTATTTCGTAAAGCAGCGATGCGTTGATGCTCATGCGCCCGCCAAGCGGAAGCCAGTTGAGAATGCGGTAAAAGACCAGCTGAAACACCATTGCCACCCAGAATGTTGGCAGTGAAACCGCGCCGATTGAGAAGAAGCGGGTGGCATGGTCCAGCATTTTCCCGTTTTTCTTCGCGGAATAAATTCCCATTGGTATGCCCACAAACAGTGCAAACAGGAAGCCCACCAGCACCAGTTCCATCGTTGCGGGGAAATAGCTCGCAAGTTCCTTTGTAATGAGTTCCTTCGTGCGCAGCGAGCGTCCAAGATCGCCCGAAAGAAGATCCTTCAAATAGTTCACATACTGCGTTGCCAACGGCTTATCCAGCCCAAGCTCGGCAATGGCCTGCTGCCGCTGTTCTTCCGTTGCACGTTCGCCAGCCCATTTGCCGGCTACATCCGAAGGGACGACGCGCGTGATGAAGAACGTAATGGTGACTACGCCCAACAGCACAATGAGGCCGTTCAGCAGTCGTTTTATAATATATTTTCCCATAGGTTCAGCGTTCTCCTTTGTCTTACAGGGGGAGCGGCAGCT
>OIZQ01000547.1_pt1 | contig 19465 bp, 10 predicted proteins | sample 1588491 | NCBI WGS metagenome assembly OIZQ01 (sample SAMN03283262) | human gut metagenome | biome: human-associated habitat; material: feces | host: Homo sapiens | place: USA | collected 2013
ACCCAAGCCCCGCAAAGACATTGCCTTGACCCGTGCCGAGCAGGAGATGACGGATTTAGGAACGGATTTCGCTTTCCGTTTCTTTAATCAGGTTTGTAAAACTGAGGTGGAAAAGCCCAATCTGTTCATCTCTCCTTTGAGCGCTTCGCTCTGTCTGTCTATGATTGCCAATGGAGCGTTGGGAAACACACTATCTGAGATGACAGATGTCCTGGGCTTTTCGGGCTATTCGTTGGAAGAAATGAACAACTATAATAAGAAGCTGGTGGAGGCGTTGCTCGATTTGGACAATACCACACAGTTGGGAATTGCCAATTCCATCTGGATAAAGAAAGGGTTCGGTGTTCATGACGACTTTGTAAGCGTAAACAAAAAGATGTATGACGCGCAAGTGCAGGAGCTGGATTTTGCCTCTCCCAAGGCTCCGGACATTATAAACGGCTGGTGTGCCGGGAAAACGAATAATTGCATCCCCAAAGTCTTGAATGAGATTCCGGAGACGGCGCGTCTTTATCTGTTGAATGCGCTTTATTTCAAGGGGATTTGGAAGAATCAATTCAAAAAATCGGATACGGCAGAAGAGGCTTTTACGAATGCTGACGGAAGCAAATCGACTGTACACATGATGAATCTTCGTGACGAGAGATTCAACTATGCCGAGAATGAGTATTTCTCAATGGCAGAGTTGCCTTACGGCAATGAGGCTTTCAGTATGGTGGTGTTCTTGCCGGCAGAGGGAAAATCGTTGGATGAGTGCCTGCCGAAGCTGAATGACGAGCGTTGGGGGGAATGGAACAGTAGTTTATCAAGCTCTGCCTTGAACCTTAAGTTACCCCGGTTTGAAATGGAATATGATAAAGAACTCATTGACGATATGATGGCAATGGGAATGCAGGAGGCTTTTACTCCATTGGCCGATTTTTCCGGAATGGCGGATGAGGATTTGTTTATCAGTTTGCTGCAACAGTTCACTTATGTGAATGTGAATGAAGAGGGGACGGAAGCTGCGGCTGTAACTGTCGGAGGAATGGACCTGGCCGTTCCCGGACCAAGTACGGTAATTCCGTTCTATGTGGACCGTCCTTTCATCTTCCTGATAAAGGAGAAGAGTACGGGGGTTATTCTGTTTATGGGTAAAGTCACAAAACTATAACTACAATATATTGAAATAGAAAGAGCTGTCTGCCAACCGCAGACAGCTCTTTCTATTTATAACCGGCTCTTGTATATCTGTGCCATTGCCTTCTGATACTGGTTTTCCAGTTGCAGAAGGTTTGTCTTGCTTTGATAGACAACCGATATTTCAACGAAGTATTCAATCATACTGATTTGTCCTCCCATAAGTGCTTGTTTCAGTAAAGAAAGGTCTTGCTGTTGATGGAAGGTGCGCTCGTATTCCTCCATGGAAGCGTGCAGGTTCTTGGCCTCTTCATAGAGTTGCCACAAGGCAGAGCTGGCTTGCAGTGCGGCGTTCTCCTTTTGATAGTCTATGTTGAGCGCTTGTGTCTTGGCTATCTTGACCTTATTGCGGTTTTCGAAAAGCGGGAAAGAGAAGCCTACTACTACGCCGTTCAGCGGATGCCCCGATTCGGTATTTCTACGGTAACCCAGTTCCAGTTTGGGTAGCCAGCCTTGCTTGCTTGCCGAAATCTGTTTCCGGGCGGCAGAACTTTCACCCTGCAAGGATTGCAGGGTGGGGTCTGAAGCCAGCAGTTCGTCGGCTAGCGAGCGGAAGTCGGCCGGCAACGGCACTGCCGGGTACTCTGTCAATCCGAGTGTTTGGGCGTCGGGTGTGGTACCGGGCATGGGACGTCCCGGTGTGAGCGGCTGGTTTCCGTTGAGGACAAGCAGCTCTTTCAGTTTGTTGTTAAGTGCCGTCTGGTTCATGCGGGCTTCCGTGCGTACATTCAGCAACTCCAGATTAATCTTGTTGGTTTCCAGTGCATTGGCATCTCCCGTTTCCAAACGTCGGGTGTACATGGCCGACAGCTCCTCCGCATTCTTTAACCGTTCGTCGAGCAGGGCTTGCTGGCGTTGCAGCATGATGATGTCCAGGCATACTTCCTTCGCTTGCAGCAATATCTGCTGGCGGAAGGCGGTGGCTTGTGCATCCAGTGCATTTGTCTTGAGTCGGTTCATCTTCCCTCGGGTGGCGTAAAGCGTGGGGAAGTCGAAGCTTTGTGAGATGACCATTTCGCCGACTGTTTCGTCACTGTTCTTGGAGTCCCAAAGGTGGGCGTATGACAGTGTAGGGTCGGGGAGGTTGTTGTTTGTCTTGTTCTCCAGTTTTTGTGAGGAAATGAGGTGGGAGTTAGCCTGCAACTCCTTGTTGTTGGCCTCTATCTGCTGGAGCACGGCATCAATGCCGGACGTTTGTGCGCTCATCCCCGCAAAAGCGAGGATGGCGGCGCTGAATATGAAAAATCTTTTATTCATTGTCTGACGTTTTAGGTTGTTGGTTACGGTGCATCATCAGATAAACAATCGGAATGATGAAACCGTTCAGGAACGTGGATGTTAAAAGGCCGCCCAAGATAACCTTTGCCATCGGGCTTTGTATCTCGTTGCCCGGCAGGTCGCCACTGAGAGCCAGCGGGATAAGTGCCAGTGCACTGGATAGGGCGGTCATCAGGATTGGATTCAGACGGTCGAGCGAACCGCGGATAACGCTGTCGTAGACGCCATAGCCTTCTTCCTGCTGCAAGTGGTTGTAATGGCTGATGAGCAGCATTCCGTTTCGGGTGGCGATACCGAACAGTGAGATGAAACCGATGATGGCGGGGATACTCACTTCTCCCGTTGTGATGAGCAGGGCGAATACACCGCCTATCAATGCCAGCGGCAGATTGATAAGGATGATGGCGCTCTCCTTCACACTGCGGAATTCATGGTAGAGGAGCAGGAATATCACCACGATGGACATGAACGAAGTAAGTGCCAGAGTGCGGCTTGCTGCCTGCTCGCTTTCGAATTGTCCGCCGTATTCGATGTGGTATCCTTCCGGCAGTTTGATTTGTGCGTCTATCTGGGCTTGTATATCATTGACTACACTTCGCAGGTCGCGGTCGGCCACGTTGGCGGAGATGACGATTTTACGCTTTACATTCTCGCGGCTGATGGTGTTCGGACCCATGGCCGAGCGGATTTCCGCTACATAGTTCAGTGGAATTTTCTGTCCGTCGCCCGTATCAATCATCAAGTTGCGTATTTTTTCCATTTTGTCGCGCAGGTCGTCTTTCACGCGTACGGTTAGGTCGAAGCTCTTTCCCTTTTCGTAAACTTGGGAAACGGCTTCACCGGCCAGACAGACATTGACAAATTCCGAAAATTCGGGCAGTGAAATGCCGTATTTGGCAAGCATTTCCCGTTTGGGCGAAATGACAAGTTGCGGACGCTCAATCTGCTGTTCCACGTTTAGGTCAGCAATACCGGGAATACCCTGGATGGCACTCTTGATTTCATTGCCCAGAGTGAACATGCGGTTCAGATCGTCGCCGAACAGTTTGATGGCGATGTTCGCCTTTGTACCGGATAGCATGGCGTCTATACGGTGGCTGATAGGCTGGCCTATTTCCACGTTTGCCCCTACAATGGTACCCAGTTTTTCGCGGACTTCTGCTACGAGCTCGCTGCGCGAGCGGTCTTTCAACTCAAACGGTGCCTCAATCTCAGAGACGTTTACTCCCAGAGCGTGTTCGTCCAGTTCTGCACGTCCCGTTTTACGGGCCACGGTCTGTATTTCGGGGATGGAGAGCAGCAGCTCCTCGGCACGGTGCCCCATCTTGTCGCTTTCTTCCAGGGAGATGCCCGGAAGCGAGGAGATATTGATGGTGAACGAACCTTCATTGAAAGGCGGCAGGAACGAGCGGCCCAGGGTGAAGAAACAGCCGAGCGCCACTACAAATAGTCCGACAGTACTTCCCAGTACCCCTTTCTTATGCCCCAATACGAAAGTCAGTGCAGAACCATACCATTGCTTCATCTTGCGTGCTACGGCAGAGTCGCTGTTTTCGTTGTTTTGTTTCTTTATTTTCTCTTTTCCCAATAGATAGGAGCAAAGTACAGGCGTTACGGTCAGTGCCACAACGGTAGAAGCGATCAATGCCACGATAAACGCAATGCCCAGTGGTACCAACATTCTACCCTCCATACCACTAAGGAAGAACAGAGGCACGAAACTGACAATGATTATCAGCGTTGAATTGAGGATAGGCATACGCACTTCTTTCGATGCATTGAACACCACTTCCAGAATAGGAAGTTGCTCGCCGGCAGGTTTCAGTCGGTTTTCGTGCAAACGCTTGTAGACATTCTCCACGTCCACGATGGCATCATCCACCAGCGAACCGATGGCGATAGCCATACCTCCCAGACTCATGGTGTTTATCGTAAAGCCCATATAGTGCAGGGCAAGGATGGAGGCAATCAGTGACAACGGCAGTGTCACCAGCGAGATGACTGTGGTACGTACGTTGGCAAGGAACAGGAAAAGCACGATGACAACGAAAATACCTCCCTCCAACAACGACTTCTGAACGTTTCCGATGGAACTTTCGATGAAACGGCTTTGACGGAAGATGTCTGTGGAAACCTTTACGTCCGCCGGTAGATTCTTCTGCAGGTCTTGCAGGGAAGCTTCCAGTTTGTCTGTAAGCTCCAGCGTGCTTGTGGCGGGTTGCTTGGTGACTGTCAGCAGTACGGCATGCTTACCGCGTTCCGAGGCGGTACCCAGTTTAGGAAGTTTGGCTCCGATTTGAACGTCGGCAATATCTTCCAGCAGGATAGGGGCGCCGGAGACTCCGTTGCTCCGCACCACGGCCTTGGCTATCTGGTCTACCTTGTCGGTAGAAAGTACGCCGCGTACGATATATTCATTGCCATATTCATAGAGCACTCCACCATTGGCATTCAGGTTCATTTCGCGGGTGATGTTCATCACTTCGCTCAATGTCACGCCGTAATGGCGCATCCGTTCCGGGTCCAGCTGCACTTGATATTCCTTGATGTCGCCGCCCAGTACGGCAACTTGTGCCACACCGCCCGTAGAGAGCAGGCGGGGACGTATGGTCCAGTCGGCAATGGTACGCAAATCCAGCATAGAGGTCGAATCTGCTGTCAGACCTACAATCAGCATCTCGCCCAAAATGGACGATTGTGGGCCCAGTGTCGGCTTGCCTACGTTGGCCGGTAAGGATTCGCTGACGACTGCCAGTTTCTCACTGACAATTTGCCGGGCAAGATAGATATCTGTATCCCAGTCGAATTCTACCCAGACTACAGAAAAACCGTTCGTTGAGGAAGAGCGTACACGGCGCACACCCGTTGCACCGTTTACAGCCGTTTCTACGGGAAAAGTGACCAGCTGTTCCACTTCCTCTGCTGCCATACCGTTTGCTTCGGTCATGATGACCACGGTCGGCGCATTGAGGTCAGGGAACACATCCACTTCCGTATGCATGGCGGTATAAGTACCGCCAATTAGCAACAGCACCGATGCTACCAGCACCAAGATGCGGTTCTGAAGAGAAAAACCAATTATTTTGTTTAACATCTTTCTATTTACTATTTACAATGTACAATTGGGCTGCGCAATGTCAGCCGCACTTGCTGTTTTATCTAATATTTCTTGTTTATCTGACTTTACACTCCCCATTCGTCACGTAACCCTTATACAGCATAGCGAAATGGTACTTTGTAAATTGTCAAATTGTACATGAGATTAGTGTTCATGGCTATGTGCCGGAATAGCATTCGTTGCCGATGCCAGCTTCACTTGATAGGCTCCTTGGGTTACGACGCGATCGCCTGCTTTTATGCCGGAAAGGATTTGTACACTTTCGCCATTGTCGGCACCCAGGGTGACAAGCTGTTTTTTGTAGCCCTCTTCATCCAGTTGCAGGTAGACAAAGAAGCTACCTTGTTCCTCGGTCAGCGCACTGTGAGGAAGGGACAACACGTTCTCCATTGGTGAGGATAATAGGAATACTTCTACAAACGAGCCGGGAATAACGTCTCCCTTATTGTCGAATTCAAAAGTTACGGGTACATAATATCCGTTTTCACCCGAAGCCTTTCCATAAGAAAGCATGCGCCCGCCCAGTTCTTTCAATGTATATACCTTATTATTATAAGGAGTACGGAAGTTGGCGGAACCGATGCTGTTCAGGTAAGGATAGTACTTTTCGGATACGTCCGCACGCAGGAAAAGCTTGCGGTTCTGGGTGACACTTACCAACGGCTGGCCGACACTGACGTAGTCCCCTTCTTTCACCAACATATTCTTCACATAACCGCTGATGGGAGAAACAACCGCCTGGCCGCTTGCCGAATGGTTCTTTGCGACTGCCTCGTAACTGATACGGGCATTTTCATAAATCTGTTCGGCTTGCGCGAATTCCTTTTCAGATACGATTTTGTTGCCTACGAGTGCTTTCATACGCTCATATTCCTTTTTGGAAACTTCGTAGGCTATCCGGGCTTTCTGCACCGGGTCTCCGTCGGCCATGTTTTTGGATGACAATACCACCAAAGGAGTACCTTTGCTGACACTCATTCCTTCGATAACTTTTCCCTTGAAGGAAACCACGCCTGCTACTGTAGCTACGGCTACGCTCTCGTCTCCCTGGGCTGCCATCACCTGGCCGCTGGTCTTGATGACTTGATGGAAACTACCCGGTTCAACAGTGCTGACCGCTACGCCGGCAGCTTGTGCCTTTGCCGGTGGCAGGATGATTTCATCACTTCCTCCGGCGTGGTTTTCCTGCTCTTCGTGCTCATGGTTGTGTCCCTCATGTTCGTGGTCATGTCCCTCGTGGTCATGTCCGTCATGATTGTGCTCTTCTGTTTCGTGATTATGTCCTTCGTGGCTGTCTCCGGACTTGCTGTTGCAGGAGCCTAAAAGGAATAATCCCAAGACTCCCATGAAAATAACTTTTTTCATGATGATATTTGTTCTTACTTTTTGATTTTGAATACAAAGTTAGGGCATAGGGTGTGCAACCAAATTGCATTGTTCCTTATGCCGGATAGAAATCTGTCCCGGTGATGTTCCGGTAACAGTTAAGCAAGAAGAGACGGAGGGGCACGAAGTCCCGTAGCACATATGATAAATGTGCTATGAAGAGATTCCAGATAGATACACTCCTGCCTGCTTATGTCAAACTCGGGTAGGATGAGTAACTTGGAAAAAGGTTCAATGAGTAGGGTAACTGCCCACAAGGCATCCGGATGTGAACACACATCATTGGAAGAGCTGGGCGTCTGTTGTACAAAGTGGGTTGTCATGCATCCCGTGTCGCAACAGCAGTGCTCGTTGCCCGGGCTATGACGGTGTCCGCAGCAATCGGCGGTGATATCATTCTTCATGCATATCATTCCGTCGGCATGATGATGGTGGGGAATGACGGGTATCACCAGCATTATCAAGCTGATGAAAAAAAGAATATAGGTTATGTACTGTTTCTTTTTCATTCCTCTATCTTTGGACGGATGCAAAGATAGAGGTTAAGGACTTAATTACCAAATAGAAAATGCTAAAAAGGTTTGAATAACATATTCAATCCCTCATTCATGCTGGGGTGGGTGAAAATGAAGTCCCGCAGGAAATGGTAACGCTGTCCCGTTTTCATGATTGATGCTACGGTATTGATTACTTCCGGTGCATCGGCACAAAGTAGGGTACAACCCAGAATCCGTCCGGTATGGATGTCTACAATGGCTTTGAGCATACCGTCTATGCTGTGTAGCGTACGGGCACGTGGAATCATGGCAGCAGGGATACGTGCCACATGTATGGAATAACCGTTCTTCATCGCTTCCTCTTCCGTCAGTCCTATATGTGCCAGCGGTGGGTCGGTGAAAATGGCAAAGGGGATTGGATACCGGTCTTTTGTACTCCTTTTTTTGTTTTCAAAGAGTTGATTACGGATGATACGGAAATCATCGATGGACAAGTAGTCGAACTGTTCGTCTCCTTTTACGTCCCCCAGGGCCCATACGTGTGGGGCTGTAGTCCGTAATTGGTTGTCGACAACGATGGCTCCCCGCTTGTCTGTTTGTATACCCGCTTTTTCCAGATTCAGCTCTGCAGTCATAGGCTTGCGGCCGATGGCTACCAGCAAGGCATCTCCTTTCAGGTAGTAGGGAGTGCCGTTTGCACTGTCCGTATAGGTCAGAGTTATTCCTTCGGCTGTGTCGTACACGGATTGGACACGGGCGTTCAACCGGACATTGATACGCTTTCGGTTCAATGCTTCCAGCATGGAGGCGGCAATGTCGCGGTCCACTTTAGGCAGAAAGCGGTTTCCCGCTTCCAGCAGTGTGACATGGCTTCCAAAGCCTGCATACATAGTGGCAAACTCCAATCCGACAGCACCGCCGCCGATGACGAGCAGGTGTGCGGGCAGTTTGTTCGATTGCAGCAAGGTCTCACTGGTATATACGTACTTGCTCTCCTTGAGTCCGTCGATGGCAGGCAGGATAGGGGTGGACCCGGTGTTGATGAATATCTCTTTTCCCTCAAGAATCGTTTCGTCCTTGCCGGAGACTATACGGATTGTATTTTCGGACAAGAAAGAAGCAGTTCCGTCATAGAGGGTTATATTAGGCTTGTTTTTTACATTTTCATAATTTTTCTCACGCAGGAAGGATACAAGCTTGTCTTTCCGCGCCACGGCAAGTGCATACAGTTTGGACTGGTTCTTATAATCGTCATAGTATCTCCTTTCCGCATATTCCGATTCGTGAATCAGAGTTTTGGTAGGGATACATCCTACGTTTACACATGTTCCTCCGTACATCTGAGGGGAACGTTCCACGATGGCTACTTTCCAATTCCGTTCGACCAGTTCGGCGGCCAATAACTTGCCGCCCTTGCCGAATCCTATTATGATGGCATCATATTGTTTCATTTTAATATCTCTTAGTTAAGTGTTTAGTAAAATGAAAACAATATGTATCGGCCATTTGTTCGGACGCCGGGTTTAGCAGATGCTTATCGTTCCAGTTCGCGGAGGGAGTCCATTTTCTTCTTTTCAAGGAATTCGTAGATGCCGCTCAAGTGCTCTTTCACTTGTTTGTTGCCGAATTCATATACCTTGCTTACCAGTCCGTCCAGGAAGTCACGGTCGTGGCTGACGAGGATAAGGGTACCGTCAAAATCCAGTAACGCTTGCTTCAGGATATCTTTGGTTTTCATGTCCAGATGGTTGGTCGGTTCGTCCAGTATCAGCAGATTCACCGGTTCGAGCAAAAGCTTTATCATGGCGAGGCGTGTGCGCTCTCCACCGGAAAGCACCTTGACCTTCTTCATGGACTCTTCGGGGCCACCGAACATGAAGGCACCCAGCAGGTCGCGTATCTTGTTGCGGATTTCCCCTTTTGCCACATCGTCGATGGTCTGGAATACGGTCAGGTTCTCATCCAACAATGAGGCCTGGTTTTGTGCGAAATATCCAATCTGCACGTTGTGTCCTATCGTGAGGGTGCCTTCATGTTCTATTTCCTTCATGATGCACTTCACTAACGTTGACTTTCCTTCACCGTTCTTACCAACGAAAGCAACCTTGTCTCCCCGTTCTATGGTGAGGTTGGCATTCTTGAAGACCACATGGTCACCGTAACTTTTCCCTACTCCCTCCATGATGACGGGATAATTGCCTGAGCGGGGAGAAGGAGGGAATTTGAGGCGTAACGCTGAAGTGTCTTCTTCATCCACTTCCAGCAGTTCCAGCTTCTCCAGCATTTTTACGCGGCTTTGCACTTGCAGGGTTTTGGAGTAGGTGCCTTTGAACCGTTCGATGAATTCCTTGGTTTCGGCAATGAACTTCTGCTGGTCGTCGTAGGCTTTCTGTTGCTGTTCGCGGCGTTCCTTGCGGAGTTCCAGGTATTTGGAGTAGTTTACTTTGTAATCGTATATCCGTCCCATGGTCACTTCAATGGTACGGGTGGTGATGTTGTCTACGAATTTACGGTCGTGGCTGATGACGATGACAGCCTTTCCATTGCTGATAAGGAAATCTTCCAGCCATTGTATGGATTCTATGTCCAGATGGTTGGTAGGCTCGTCTAGCAACAGCACGTCAGGCTTTTGCAGCAACAGCTTGGCAAGCTCGATGCGCATGCGCCATCCGCCGCTGAAGTCACTGGTCTGGCGGTTGAAGTCTTCGCGTACAAACCCCAGTCCGAGCAGTGCTTTTTCCACATCCTCCTCGTAATTGGTGGAGTCGATGGCATAGAACTTTTCGCTTAAGGCGGAGACATTCTCGATAAGTTCCATGTAGCTGTCGCTTTCGTAATCGGTACGCGTTTCCAGTTCCTTGTTGAGGCGCTCTATTTCAGCTTCCATTTCATGCAGGTGGGCAAAGGCTTGCGCCGCTTCCTGGAAGACGGTACGTCCGTCTTCCGTCATAAGGTGCTGTGGAAGGTAAGCTATGACACTGTCTTTGGGGGCTGAGATTTTTCCACGGGTAGGTTGTCTTACACCTGCCAGGATTTTCAATAATGTACTTTTCCCCGCTCCATTTTTACCCATCAGGGCGATACGGTCTTTTTCGTTGATAACGAAAGATATGTCACTGAATAAAGTAGTTCCGCCGAATTCTACGGCCAGTCCGTCTATAGAAATCATTATATATTTTTTTAATGAGTTGCAAAGATAGTGCAAATCTATTATTTTTTATATCTTTGCCCCTATATAAACAAAACGCATAGGTCATGGAAATAGAAAAAGTGTCAGGAGATTACCGTCCGCTTATTCTGGTTGCGGAAGATGATGATAGTAACTTTAAACTGATAAAGGCTATTATCGGCAAGAAATGCGAGATACTATGGGCAAAGAATGGTGAGGATATTGTAAATTTGTTCGAAGAGAATCGCGACAAAGCGGAAGCTATTCTGATGGATATAAAAATGCCTATTATGAACGGGCTGGATGCTACGGTGATTATTCGCAAGAAGGATAAGGAACTTCCCATCATCATGCAGACCGCTTACGCCTTTACTGCCGACCGTGAAAAAGCCTTGGAATGCGGAGCCTCAGAAGTGCTGGTAAAACCCATCACTCTGTCTGCTTTGCGTACATGTCTGAGCCGTTATTTACCTAAATTAGTTTGGTAAGGCTTTACTGATAATAAAAAGGGAACCGGATGACTAAGTAATGAATATATCATCCGGTTTCCTTCTTTTTATTCTTGTGCATTGTCTTTTCTCTCTTCCATCTTCTTTTTTACAAATTCGATTTTGAGATTGGCTTCCTCCATATTCTTCTTTATTTCCGTCATGGATGACAGCAGTTGTGCCAGCTCGTAGACGCTGACAAGGGCCTGGCGGTCGGCGGCAGTCATGGTGATGGAATAGGGACGTTCCCCTCGATAGTTGACTTTGATATTCTTGTCCTTGTTCAGATAAAGGAACCCCATGACGTTTCCGTCTTCTCCCAGTTTGAAGTCTGCCTTTTCAATCTTTTCACCGAGGTCAGTGGTTTCGTAGCTGTCTTTGGCGGCGGGTGTTTCGGCAAAACTGCCGTCGGGAGCAGTGACTTTGACGGCCACATGGTGGATATTATGGGCTCCGCAATAAATGGAAGTCATACTCATGACTCCGTTTTCGTCTACTTGGAAGCGGAGGAAAGAACGGTGCAGATTTTTTTCAATCACTTGGGAGGGATGCAGGTAATTGCCAATATTCTGGTATTCGGCATCTTTTTCAAAGGTGTATTTCCCTTTGATTGCGTCGAATTCCTTTTGCTTGGCTTGAAGCATACTGTCCAAGTAGACCAGGCTCTTTTCCTGCTCTTTCAGTTCCACTTCCTGCATCAGGCCGATGCCTGCACGGCGAGTTTCAAACGCTTTGGGATAGAGCACTTTGATACTGTCAATTAGAATCTTCGCTTCATTGTAGTTGCCGAGTTCAAACGCTTCGCGGGCAGCTTGTAGTTTTTCACCGGCTTTCTTCTCCACATCTTCGCAAGAGAAGAGTGTACAGCATAGGCATGCAAGGAGTATTACTTTTTTCATATTTGTTGTTCTTGGAGTTAGAGTCCACAAAAATAGAAATAATATCTTTATCTTTGCAGCATTTTAATGTGCAAATGTGCTAATAGACCATTAACACATTTGCGTATTCATTACATTAGCGCATTATTTATGATAGATTTGACGGCAGAAGAACTGAAGCAATATTTTAGTGATGATATATTCAAGCGGATATCCGAAACGGCTGATGAATTGGGATTGGAATGTTACGTAGTCGGTGGATATGTACGTGATATTTTCCTGCAACGTCCTTCCAAGGATATTGATGTGGTGGTGGTAGGCAGTGGCATTGCCATGGCCGAGGCGCTGGGTAAGCGTCTGGGGCGTGGGGCGCATGTTTCCGTCTTCAAGAATTTCGGTACGGCACAATTGAAGTACTATGGTACGGAAGTTGAGTTTGTGGGTGCAAGAAAAGAATCGTATACACACGATTCCCGCAAGCCTATTGTAGAGGACGGTACATTGGAGGATGACCAGAACCGCCGTGATTTTACCATCAATGCACTGGCTGTTTGCCTGAACCGGGTGCGTTATGGCGAGTTGGTCGACCCCTTTGGCGGTATTGGAGACTTGAAGGAAAAGACCATCCGGACTCCCCTCGACCCTGATATAACTTTCAGTGATGACCCTTTGCGCATGATGCGCTGTGTCCGTTTTGCCACCCAGCTGGGATTCTATATTGACGATGAGACATTCGATTCTCTGGAGCGTAATCGCGAACGCATCTCCATCATCTCCAAAGAACGCATTGCAGACGAACTGAACAAAATCATCTTGTCACCTATTCCGTCTAAGGGATTCATTGAGCTGGACCGCTGTGGTCTGCTGGAACTGATATTCCCGGAACTTGTCAGGCTGCAAGGCGTGGAGACGCGTAATGGACGCGCCCATAAGGACAATTTCTACCATACGCTCGAAGTACTCGACAACATCAGCAAGAAGACCGACAACCTTTGGCTACGCTGGGCAGCTCTTCTGCATGATATAGCCAAGCCTGCCACCAAGCGTTGGGAATCCCGTGCGGGCTGGACGTTCCATAACCATAATTTCATTGGCGAGAAGATGATACCCGATATTTTCCGCAAGATGAAGCTCCCTATGAATGAGAAGATGAAATATGTGCAGAAAATGGTGAGCCTGCACATGCGTCCCATTGTGATAGCGGATGATGTAGTGACCGACTCGGCAGTGCGTCGCCTCTTGTTTGAGGCAGGTGATGATATAGACGACCTGATGACACTGTGCGAAGCCGACATTACTTCCAAGAATATGGAGCGTAAGAAACGTTTCCTTAATAATTTTCAGTTGGTACGCCAGAAGCTGAAGGATTTGGAGGAACGCGACCGTATCCGTAATTTCCAGCCTCCGGTCAGTGGTGAAGAAATCATGAAGACTTTCGGCCTTTCTCCTTGCCAGCAGGTAGGTGCCTTGAAGAGTGCCATTAAGGATGCCATTTTGGACGGCATCATTCCCAATGAATACGAAGCCGCCCGTGCATTTATGTTGCAACGGGCGGAGAAGATGGGGCTTAAGGAGTTATAACTTATAACTCATAACTCTTCTTTTTCTGCCTGGAACTTGCGGCTTACTTTCATCAGGTTGATGGTGTAGGTCACTATGTTTTGGGCTTCTTGTATCATAGTCAGGTATACCATGCTGACTTTGATGCTGCCGCTCTGACTTTGGATGCGTTGCAGCTCTTCTCGTTTCAGGTGAGACAACTGGCCGTTGAGGTCGTTGGCTTTGCGAATCTCTGTTTCCAGTTCATCATAATTGTTCGTTTCCAGCTTGTGGCGGCATACTTGCAACAGATAGCAGATGTCTTCGGCTACGTCTGTAAATTCTCCTTTCTGAATGGCATCCAGCGGATTGAAGTTATTGTCTATGTGCTCCAAGCAAGGTTCGCAAAGACGGCCTACGCTGTACACCAGTTCGCTGGCAAAGTCGTTGCCTTGATAGTAATAGAGTCCTTTTTCCAGTACGGTATTGTTGTCGAGGCGGCACATGGCAAGTGTTCCGGTACGCTTCATCTGCTTGATGAGTTGTTTTTCGAATTTTACTGAGCCCATGGCACGACGCAGTCCGCGTAGATTCTCGTGTAGGAAGGAAGTGACGGTACGTTCAAAATTCTCTTCTGTGAATTCCATAATCTTCAGCAGTTCTTCACGGGTATGCTTGCGGAGTAATTCGATGACTTCGCTGTTGTCCGTGCTCTTCATCAACTGTTTTAGGGTCTCGTTGCCTTTTTCTTTCTCTTTGCGCTTCTTGTACATCACTTGGCTACGAATCAGCATGAAGACTGCCAGACCAATCAGTGCCAGGATGGCAACCGTACCGCCAAAATGGATAATTAATGCCACGAAAAAACAGATGGTGAACGCTGCTCCGGCAGTGATGAACCAACCGCCGATAACGCTGAGCACACCCGTAATGCGGAATACCGCCGAATCACGTCCCCAGGCACGGTCGGCAAGCGATGTACCCATGGCTACCATAAAGGTGACATAAGTGGTGGAAAGGGGGAGTTTCAAGGAAGTTCCCAAGGCGATGAGCAGACCAGCCAATACGAGATTGACGGAAGCGCGAACCAAGTCAAAAGCGGCGCCGTCGGCTATGATGGCTTCATCCTTCTGGAAGCGTGTATTCATCCACCGCTTGCTGCTTTCGGGCATTGTTTTGGATATTCCGTTAGCCAGGGTCATGCTGAAGCGTACCAGCGTGCGGGCTATCGGGGTACTTCCGAAGTTCTCTTCACCGTCATCCTGACGGGCAAGGTCCACGGAAGTTTTGATGACGTTGTGGGCTTTCTTGGATGTGCAGAGTGCATAGACCATGATAGCGCCTGCACCGATAAGGAAATACCACGGGGTTTTGGCTGCACCGAGGAGTGAGGACATCAGGAATCCGTCGGGGCCGGCGGCCGTACCATTGGCTGTATAGTCAATAAATGAGGAATATCCTGCGAGGGGAACACCGATAAAGTTCACCAAGTCATTGCCGGCAAAGGCGAGGGCGAGGGCGAAAGTACCCATCAGAACCACTACTTTGAAGACGTTTATCTTGCACCAATGCAGTATCTGCATCAGTATGGTGAAGAATACAAAGAAACCGGTTATCAGCAATGCGGTATTGTCGTGTATCCATTGCTTATTTTCAGGAGTCATGAATGAACTGTCTTTCAGCCCCTTTATCAGCATGAAGTAGATGATGCTGGTGGCAGCTATACCACCGAACAGCGCGATGCTGTATTTCATGTTCTTCTTGTAGTTGAAGGTGAACACGATACGTGCCAGCCACTGTACCAGCATACCGAAGAAGAAGGCAATGGCTACGGATACAAAAATGGCCATGATGACAGACAGCGCCTTGTCTGTATTGATGAGGTCGCCCAGTCCCAATGTATCGCTGTTATAGACCTTGATGAGCGCCAGTGCGAATGTACCTCCCAGCAGCTCGAACACCATGGATACAGTGGTGGAGGTAGGCATTCCCATAGTGTTGAAGACATCTAATAGCACGACGTCCGTCAACATGACGGCAAGCAGAATGCACATGATTTCGGCAAAGTAGAAGTGCTCCGGTTGATAGATGCCGTGTCGTGCAATGTCCATCATGCCATTGCTGAGTGCCGCACCGATGAAGACGCCAATGCCTGCAATGAACAGTATGGTTTTGAAAGATGCTGCCTTTGCTCCGACAGCCGACTGAAGAAAATTGACCGCATCATTACTGACACCTACCACGAGGTCGAAAATCGCGAGTACGAACAGAAAGATGACGATACCCAGATAAATTGTTTCCATAGACATGTATTTTATTTCCGGCTGCAAAGGAAAGAGTTTGGTGTTGCAGGGAAATGTCATACATGTTACAGAAATGTTACAAATGTTTTGGAATAGAATGGTATTGTGTTAAGAGCGATTGCTCTTATTCTCCTAATAATCATTAATGTTAAGCATTTAAGAGTAACAATATAAGTATAATAGAAGAGTGGATGCTTTTGTGTTTCGTATTTGGTTATTTCTATGTTAAGCAGCCAAATTACTAGTTAATTGTTTGCAGATGTCGAGAATTCTTGCGAATATTGCATACAAGTTGTGTGTAGAATTGATTGTAATTAGAACTTTGATATTAAAAATCAAAGATGTATGTAACTTTTTTAATTCATTTATTAAATAAATGAATTCTACCAACGAATATAGAAATATGAAAAACCATTTTTGTTTAAACCTATTCTTCTTACTATATTTGTTTTTTTGTGCTGGATGCAAGCAGCATATCTCAGATAGTGCTGCTAAGGCAAATGAGGCATTGTTTACTCAATTAGATAGTCTGATAGATAATTCTGATAAACTTATTTTGCAGAAAGAGGAGCGAATAGAGGCGTTGAAGCATTCACTAAGACAATCTAAGGCATTTGAGAAACAGTATGAACTTAATCAGGCTATTTATCAAGAATATCGTGTGTATGATGCAGATTCGGCTATGAAGTATACTACACAAAGCCTTGATTTAGCACGACAATATCATGATAAGAATCGTGAGATTGAATCTTTATTAGGTATTGGTTTTGTTTATACGGCTAATGGCTTGCTTAGTCAAGCCTCTGAAGTAATGCATTCACTCTGTTCTTCCAGTATGCCTCGCTACTTACGTTCGCGTTATTATGGTCAGATGCGTACTCTCTGCTCGCGGTTGCAACTCTATTCATTAGGTGATGATGCATTACATGAGCATTATGGTCAACTTTATGCGTTATATTCAGATTCAGTATTGCAGACGGCCACTCCTGACGAACCACGCTACCTTTATAGCCGTGTGTGGAAATATCAAGATGTTCCCGGTGCACAACGTATTGCCATTAGGGATGAGTTGGAAAAGGAAAAACAACGTCTTCTACCTAATAGTCGTAATTATTCTATTTTAGCTTATAACTTGGCTCTACTTTATGAAAAAGAGCACAACCATACCAAGTGGCTGGAAAATATGATTCTCTCAGGTATTGCTGATGTATATGCTGTGAATCGTGATATTGGTTCGTTATATGCATTGGCTTCCTATTTATATGAACAAGGTCAGTTGGACCGAGCCTATCGTTATAGTACTTATTGTTCTGATATCGGTATAACTTTTAAGAGCCGTGTACGACTGCTTCATCAGCAGAAGTTGCAGAGAAGGATACATCAAAGCTACATTGAACGTGATCATATGCAACAGAAGCAGCTAAAGCTATTCCTTTTATTTATTAGTTTTCTCACTATTGTATTGCTGATAGCTCTTTTCTTTTTGAGAAGGCAAACAAGAAGACGTAGGAAAGCTTTGGTTGAGCTACATGTGGCCAATGGTAGATTGAAGAGTCTTAATAGTGAACTGCAAAAGCTCAATTTGGTTCTACGTGACACAAATTATATTAAGGAGGAGTATATTGGTCAGGTATTCAAACTTTGTTCATCCTATATTTGCCGTATGGAGGAGTATCGTAAAAAGTTAAACCGTAAATTAAAGGCTGGGCAACTTGAAGATTTAAAGAAGATGATTAGTTCTACTTCTACCATGAGCGATGAAATGAAGGATTTTTATGAGAAATTTGATTCCATTATTCTACATTTATACCCTGATTTTGTAGAGCACTTCAATAGTTTGCTATGTCCCGAAGAACATATTGAAGTGAAGTCTGGGCGGCTTAATACAGAACTTCGTATTCATGCTTTGATACGAATGGGGGTAACGGATAGTGAGAAGATTGCAGAATTTTTGCACTGTTCACTGCAAACCGTATATAATAATCGTTCTATAACTTTAAATAAATCTTCGCTCAGTAAGGAGGAATTTCTTCGAGCTGTGAAAGAGGTTTGTAAAAAGTAATTTGAAGACTGAGCGTTTCTCTCATTTTTTACCCACATGTATATAGATAATTGCCATTCAATAGCTTAATACTATCGAATGGCAATTATCTATATACATGTTTTTGATTACCGATTTAATTTAAATCACTACTGAAAATCTATTGAGTCTGTCTGTAATTGAAAGATAATCAGCAATATATAACTTTGTGAATTTACCAAATCCTCTACCAGTGAATATAATCGGTTGTTACATTGTCTAATTTTGCTCTCGAGATTTTTTACACACAAGTTCCTATTAACTTAAAAATGTAATTTATGAAAACCAGACAAAAATCGAGAGACGCAAGTGGTATTTTGCTTGTCTGTCTTATGTGGATGCTGTCACTTTCAAGCTCACTTCATGCACAGACATGGAATATTAACGGAAATGTGACAGATGAACAAGGAGAACCGATAATCGGTGCCAATGTAGTGATACAAGGTACGGGTACGGGCACCATTACCGATGTAGAAGGAAACTTTAAACTCGCTTCAGTGACTAAGGGGGCGGTAATGGAGATAAGTTTCATTGGGTATATATCCAAGACATTGCAGGTGAAAGACGCATCATCGTTAAAGATTGTACTGAAAGAAGATAACCAGGCACTGGATGAGGTGGTAGTAGTAGGTTATGGTGTACAGCGCAAAAGTGATCTTACAGGTTCGGTTGCTTCAGTTAACTCGGATGTACTTGAAAGTCGCCCACAAGCTAATTTGATTCAATCTTTGCAAGGAGCAGTTCCAGGATTGAATATTAGTGTGACGGGTAGTAATGCTGAAGGTTCGTCCACTACTACACGTATTCGTGGTAACAACTCCATTACGGCCGATAATAAACCTCTTGTTATTCTTGATGGAATACCTTTTGATGGTCCATGGTCGGAAATCAATCCCAATGATGTAGAGAGTATAGAAGTATTGAAGGATGCCTCTTCAGCAGCCATTTATGGTGCTCGCGGTTCTAACGGTGTAATCCTTATTACTTCTAAGCGCGGTAAGAAAGACAGATTGACGGTATCATACGATACTTATGTTACTATTGACCAGCCTATCAATTTACCTCGTATGATGAATGGCAAAGAATTCTATAAGTATAAATCTGAAGCTTTCAAGGCTACCAATACTACTCCTCCTACAGAAGAGAATCCTGAACCTTGGTTAGATAACTTTACTCCTACTGAATTAGCTATGTATGCTGCCGGTCAGAGTACTGATTGGATGAAGTTGGCAACACAGACCGGTATAAAACAACAGCATAACCTTTCTTTCCGTGGTGGAGCTAACAAAACCAGCTATTTCATTTCATTGAACTATACGGATGTGAAAGGAACTGCGGTAGGCAATGAGTTCAAGCGTTATAATATACGTTTCAATCTTGATCAGGAGTTTAATAGTTGGTTGAAATTTTCTACTACTACACAGTTAGGTCGCTACGATCGTAGTGGTAGCAGTGCTTCTTTTTGGCGGGCTATAAAACAAGTTCCGTTGGGACGTGCTTATAACGAGGATGGTTCACTTACACTTTCTGCTACTGAGGACTCCTCTTCA
>OIZQ01000550.1_pt1 | contig 19343 bp, 19 predicted proteins | sample 1588491 | NCBI WGS metagenome assembly OIZQ01 (sample SAMN03283262) | human gut metagenome | biome: human-associated habitat; material: feces | host: Homo sapiens | place: USA | collected 2013
ATGCGTGGGGCAAGCTCATCTCCACCACCGGCACCTTGGCAACTTCACTGGGCGCGGACAATCCCTTCCGTTACAGAGGCTACTATTACGACACCGAAACCGGGCTGTACTACCTGATGACACGGTACTACGACCCCGAGGTTTGCAGGTTTATTTCCGCGGACGTGTATCTGAGTACTGGTCAAGGTGTGCTCGGGAATAACCGTTTTGCTTATTGCAATAACAATCCCATGTTATTGTCTGATAGCAACGGCACTAGCCCGGGTACACCTGTTCTGACTATAGTAGATTACTATGCTATCCACAAATTGGTACAGACATACATTATCGAGGAATTAGGTGGAGCTGCAGCTATGGAAGTCTACGTAAAAGCAGAGAATGGCCGGAAGGGTTTTCTGGATGTCTATGATCCTGTTGACAGTTCGTATTACGAGGTCAAGAGCGAAAAAGCATCAAGTAAGCTTTCCACTGAAAGGCAGATGCAGCGTTATGATAATTCAAAGGTCGTAGCTGCCGGACATGAAGTCAGCCGTGGGACAAAAGTAGTTTCGGGAAGCTTTTCATATGGGTTTTGGGATATAGAATATTCCAGTAAAAAAGACGGTTTAGTTACGTATAACGCAAACTTTAACTGGGGACGAGCCGGAAAATCCCTGAGTGGAATCGCAGTTGCGGTTGGCGTGGGATTTATAGTGTATTATGCTGGTGGGTTAATCGATTACAGGGGATTTTCAACTACACCAGCAGGCTATTTGCCACCAATGACCACTGCATAACAGCATTAAGCAGAAGCGACAAATAAGCATAAAGGAGGGGCGGCATGGTTTGCATTACCGATATAATGAGACAGAGTATTCTTACTCGTTCTGAACCCATTGATGGAAGAAATCTCATGTTAGATGTATCCTTTTCAGATGTCGGAATGGAACAGGTTGAGGATATGTTGACCGTTATATTGGACCGGTTTCTCATGCCGCTTTCCTCCAAATGTGTTTGTGATCTTGAGTGTGAGGGGCGAAGGGCTAATGTCAATAAAATATATTCAATATATTTCACACAACTGAAAAGAAACTTATTCCCTGGGATTTCAGCAGACATCTTTTTCAAAGATGGACCGGTAAAAAAAGTATCCGATCTAAGGGAGTTTTACTATCCACGGCATGGAAGTAAACCTGCCCCCTATTCCCATATATCTGCAGATTATATGTCTACGCTCATCGAGACATTTGGCGAAAAGCTGAACAAGCCTTGCGATGCTTCTTCTTTTTTAAAGCTCATTTCAATAGATAAGACGACGTTCCTCGCTACGCCGATCTGGTCTGAAGTCGGAATGGTTTTATATACTGGCAGCTCCATTTTTTCGGCTAGTCGTTATTCATTGCACCTTCGGTTGCAAGCTGCGGTGTCAGCGTTTGATTTGCAGAAACTGATTCTGTTTTTTACGGAATTAGCGACCGAGCTGGCCTTAATTCATGATACCTGTAAAGGCGCTGTGACGCTAAATTGCGGCAGCGGACAATATGTTTTTGCACATGCATCGATGTTTCCCCGGCTTCCTACATCTAAATTTCTATGGTTGAATGGGCGGGAAATCCATCCATTGCGTTGGTATAACACCCGGTATTTACTGGGCGCAGAGTGGTTTAATATCTTGCCCCGCAGCTTCAATGATACGCTAAGGCTGCAAATCGAGGGAATAAAAGATGATCCTCGTTTCTGCGTAACATATTTGCCAAACGGGAATACCATTATACGGTTTACAAAAGATATAATGGAAATGAATCTGCAGGATATGTACGATATTAGAAGCGTTTTTGCTCCCGCATTACGTCCAGGGATAGGATTTTCAGAGAATGCTTGGAATTTTCGGCAACGGTGGCAGATGCTTCCCGTTAAGGAAGAAGATTTCCGTGTATTTCCAAACGGTTCAGTTGCGCTAAAATATAATCTAAAAGAAGCTCCCTATGTTGATGAAATGTTTCGTTGCCCGAGTTGGAATGAAAGGTTTTAAACAAGCAAACATGGGGCAATGATGGAAAGCCTCATTTGGGGCCACAAATAAACAAACTACTATAGCGTTGTGCCAAAAAGTTCTCCAAAGATAACAGTGAAATCAAAGACGAAGTTTATTTCAGGAAAAACCGTGACTAAAAGAACATCCTATAACCGGCTGGCTCCGATAAATATGATTAAGTAAAGGGTAAAGGATATGGAAAAGCGCTTTATGAACTTAAATGAGTTCCTTGATAACATCAGTCGAGGAGGTGAAGTTGAAATCGTCTATAAAGGACGAGCCTATTTCGCAGGCTTGACGGGAATTGGAGAGTACACTGTATATGAACAGTGCAATTATCCATCTGAATGCTGTTATAGCACACCTGAGGAGGTATGCCTTTATAGAATTGGCGATGAGAATCTTGGCGACATTATAACAAAAGCCGATATAACGTTTCGGTGTTTCAGCTAGGAGAGTAATTCTGGTTGACTTGTAAAAATGAGGCCATCATATTTAGATATAAGTGATGGCCTCGATTTTATATTTAGTCTCTAATGTGCAAAAGACATTGCAGCCATCTGCATGGAATATCAACACATTGTCGGCCTTATGGACGGCAGCGGTACGAAGGTGGTAGAATATACCTACGATGCGTGGGGCAAGCTCATCTCCACCACCGGCACCTTGGCAACTTCACTGGGCGCGGACAATCCCTTCCGTTACAGAGGCTACTATTACGACACCGAAACCGGGCTGTACTACCTGATGACACGGTACTACGACCCCGAGGTTTGCAGGTTTATTTCCGCGGACGTTTACATGACCACCGGCCAGGGTGTGCTCGGCGGCAACATGTGGGCGTATTGCGGGAATAATCCGGTGAATCGGGCAGACAGCCAAGGTGATTTCTTCAATACAATAATTGGAGGAATTATTGGGGGAATTGCGGCATCAATACAAGGCAAAAGCTTTTGGGAAGGCGCCACAAGTGGTGCGGTTTCCGGGGCTATTTCAGGCGCAGCTGTAGATATAGGATTACTCGCAGCAGGAGCTGCCGTTGCTACTTGTGGGGCTGGAGCAGTGTTGATTGGTGTTGGCATTGCTGCTGTAGGAGGCGCTTTAGGAGGCGTAGCAGGTGTTGGAGTTTCAGCAGCATTTGGTAACGAGGTTACAGCTGTTGATTACGTTGCCGCAGCTGCAATTGGTGGGATATTTAACGTAGTTTCATATGGAATTAGTGCAGGAGTAAGCGTAGGAGCAGGTTCGATTAAAGAACTATTTCCGAGCACAGCTAAAGCAACAGCGTCTTCTTTGTCCGCAACAGTTGGTATTACTGTAGTATCAACAGGGCTAACGGACTCTTTAAGTTATGCTGGGAATACTATAGTAAAAAAAGTTACGCAGAAAAAGAAAAACGGAATGGTCGCTTCATCAAAATCAAAAGGATTTCCTGAAAGGCTTACAAGTTATGCATGCATATATTAAGGGGGCGATACAAAATGAGAAAAGCAGTTATACGAGCTGCAAATACATGGCACTTCATGTATTTAATTGCCGGTACGTTTCTATTCTTGGCAGTGGGCCCTGCTTTAGCGATGTTTATCAATGAGCCGATTTTCATTTTTGCGGTTAGTGTTATGGGAATATCCATTACTTTTGTGGTATGGTGGACAACAGGAAGTCTACTTACGACCCAATGTATCGTGTCTGAAAGTGGAATCGAGAGTAGTTGTTGGTTTGGTCTACATCGCGAAGTATACTATTGGCAAGATTGCATTGGGTTTGGACTACTTCGAACGCCGGATCTCTTGTTTGGAATCAAATGGTTATACTTTTCGGATCGATGGCGGGTCGATGGGTATTCCGCAGATGGTTTTATAGAATGGGAGGATACATTGGGGCAAAACAAGCGACCGAAAGTGGGTCAACATTTTTTGCAAATCCAATGCACACCTAAGTCTATTGCTGTGCTCAAGGAATACATGCCCTCAGAAATGTTCGAGAAAATTGAACTGTAATTAAGCGAAACAAAATTTATTTCAGCATACCAAAGGAGCCAGACCATCGACACTAAACCCTCATCAAAACGGGCAGGCTCGTAAAAAACGGGACGCCCGCGGTGAGAAAGGTGACTCAAGGCGACCTTACAAAAAGGGAAATACAAAAAAGGTCCACCTAAGAATGGAATCAGGCAAACCCATAGAGTTTTCCCGTACTTAAAGATACCACTATCAAAACCCACGCTTACGATACTTCCAATAATCAAATTTTGGAGGGAACCCCCTATGAATCGTCTTATTTCTGGTGAATATAACTTCGATAACTGCTGTGTAGAACTGAAATTCAGCGATGGCAGTATGATAGCGATTGATACGATTGCAGTGGAGAATGAAGTTGCCCGTAATATGTACGAACGGTCAGAGCTTGACTATCTGATCTACAATGCGCCGCTTGAATATGCTGACCTCATTTTGAACGGAGACTCCGAACCGTATTTGAAAGCAGTAACAGAGTATAAACCGCTTGATTAACCATGTCCCGCCCATTTCGACTACAACATCTTGTCGAGATGGGCGGGATTTTTGTATTTGCGATAGCCGATGAGAAGAAATTTGCAAATACTTTATGAATTTTTCCGAGAACACATTGATTCCGTACTTCTTTAGAAGTATAATATAGCCAAGATAACTCTGAGGAAGTACGGAGGAAATTAAAATGAGCAAACTAATCCTGTATCATGGCTCGCCCGATATTATTCAAACACCTGTGTTTGGAAAAGGTAAATCCTACAACGACTACGGAAAGGGCTTTTATTGCACCGAGTACTTGGAGCTTGCAAAAGAATGGGCTTGTACCGAGAACACGGACGGCTACGCTAACAAATATGAAATTGATACTGATTATCTCTCTGTCCTCAATCTCTCTGCTGATGAACACACCATTCTGCATTGGCTGGCTCTACTAATGAAATACCGTAAATTCCGTGTCTCCACGCCTGTTATGAAACGTGGTGCGGATTGGCTGAAAGAGTATTTCCTCATTGAGCTGACACCCTATGATGCCGTTGTGGGCTATCGTGCAGATGATTCCTATTTCTCTTTTGCGAGGGCGTTCGTGAACAATGAAATTTCTCTCACTCAGCTTTCCTATGCCATGCGGCTCGGCAAGCTCGGTGAACAGTTCGTTTTGAAAAGCCCTTCCGCTTTTGAAAAGATTAAGTTTCTTTCTTATGAGATTGCTGATAATACCGAGTATTATGCAAAAAGAAAAGCCCGTGACGACGAAGCAAGAGCTGCTTTCCGTGCAGAGCTTGAACGAGACGATTTGGAAGGTCTGTATATGAGAGACATTATCCGTGAGGAGGTGCAGCCGGATGATCCACGCTTACGATAATCAATATCTTGATGATGCCATGAAGTGCCTGGGCGAAGCTATGGACTACGCCGCAAATGGCTGTCAGATAAACATGGATGAATTTCTGAACCTGTTTATTGGCACGGGCTATGCAGAACAGTTTGCCGCCGGTGTTCCCAAATATGTATCCGGCGTATCGGGTACAGAGCTTGTGATGGATGTTCTCACAAAGTCCGGAACAGATATGGACTTTCCGCAGGCACAGATCGACTATGACTACTCCCCACAGTATTGGTGCGGTTGGATTCTTGCTTACTATCAATGGTACACCGGACGCAGTTTCAAGGAAATTCAGAAGCACATTACCATGCAGGAAATCGAAAAACTCTATCCTACTCTGCATGAAGCATCGGAGAAGAAGTTTGTAGATACCGTTAATCGTATGATACGCAAAAAGAACCCGCCGACCCGCTTGCAGGCACAGCGCAAAATCAGTGGTTATTCGCAGAGAGAGCTTGCAGAAAAGGTTGGTGTCAATCTGCGGACTCTGCAGCAGTACGAAATCCGTGCCAAGGACATCAATAAGGCCGCGGGTACTACACTCCTGTCTCTTGCAAAAGCTCTCGGTTGTCGTGTGGAAGATTTGATTGAGTATGACAGTAGCGAGATTGAGGAGGTAGATGAATGAAAAAGAATAAGAACGAGATATATATGTTAGTAGATGAGAAATATTTATCGAAATTCTCTTTTAATCATCATACTAGCGACATATTAAAAACCGGAGGACATTATGAGACAATTCAGCATATTGGTCATTCTGATTTCGAGCATACTTCTGCTGTGCGTTTGCTGTACGCCTGTTCAAGTAAAAACCGAAACAACATCGACGCCAGGTGTTGACATAAACAATGAAGCGTCCCCATTGGCCGCGCCTTCGCAACAGCCTTCTCTCAGCCCTTCGGAGGAAATTCCGATTGCATATGCAGTTAGCATAATTAAGGATGACACGGATATCGACGGCGACGGCGTTATGGACAGTGTGCACGCCTATTCAACGGGTCTGTTTGAGCCGCCATTTTATGTGGATATAACATTGAGCACGAAAGAAAAACCCTATCATGTGAGTGTTGATACGGATTGTCTTGACAGCGGCAACAAGCTATGTATAGTTGATATTACCGGTGACTCAATACCCGATATCGTATTTCCAAACCTTGGTGGCACGGATACGAGAGGAACCATATCACCTCTTGTTCTTACGCTGAAAGAAGATGGCGTTGAGCAATCGGCGGTGTTTGGAGCGGGCTTTTTTCAAAAAGACTCACTAACCTTTGTTTGCAGCCCGATCAACGGGGATCATACGGTCGGAAACAATTTATATACGTTAGAGTGCAAAGCCTCCGGCAACAAATATGCAATAGACTTACAAGAAGGTCTTTCTGCCCTGGGATCTGTTGATTCAGAGGACTATACGGAGATACTGTTTGACTATGCTACCTTTAGCGGTGATGTAGTAGCTGTTGAAAACGGCAGATACGGTATAGAGGTCGTCAGCGTCATCAATGCAACGACATCCAATTTGAACACAGGCGATGGAACAACTCTTGAGACATACTATCTGTACTCCGTGCTGGAATATGAGGACGGCGGATGGAAGGTTGGCGATGAAAGGCTATCATAGCCGTTCATGGCGCAGGTACAGGGCAGTGGCTCGAACTAGGTGAAGCAGCTGTATTCCTACGATGCCAACGGCGATGTAATCAGCGTCAATTACAGCGGAACAGAGTACTATTATGGAGCTGTTGACAAAAGTAAAACTGGGCCGAGGGAACACCGCCTCAGCCCAAATAAATTGGATTTTTAGCTTATTGAGGATGGCCTTAACCATCCGTTTCAGGTTTAAGGCCATGACAGCCAGGAGGCATTCCTCGGTTGCTTCCAGAATGCCCCTCTTACGGATTTTTGAAATACAGTGTTCCCGTTTTAGAACAGCGAAGCTGCCCTCTGCCCAGATTTTTCGCAGCCGCATCATGGAATAAAACGCAGGCGTTCCCACACGCTGGTGCATAAATGCATCTCGCTCCAGGTCGTAAGAAAAGCCGTACCTTTCAGGAGGATTGGAGAACTGAATTGCGGGGATATGGCCAGTAATCCCCAGCAGCTCCAAACCACGATGAACAGCGCCGGTTTCATAGCCACGATCCAGCGCTATGTTTTTCATGGGAACACCAAGCTTTATTTGTCTTTCCAGATGGCGCAACACTTGAGTGCTTTCCTTCTCATTTGCGCTGTACACATCAACTCCGGTCACAATGCCGTGTTTGCAATCTACGGTTGACTCCATCAGATACCCAACACCACGTTTGTTTCCGTGGTTGATATAGCCGCTGTCAGGATCGGTTCGGCTGGTAGTACGACGTTTCTTTACAGTTTTTACCGGTGGCTTTTTGAACCCTGGTTGCTGAGCGAGTTCTTCATCCAAACAATCCAGATAGCTTTGCATACTTTGCTCAACTTCGACTTCTACATCGGCCCAGCTTTCTCGGGACACATTGGCCGGGATATAGCTTCCATCTGTAACCATCGCTTTCCCGTCTATCAGGCCGCTTGTAATACACTGCTTTATAATTTCTTGAAAAACTTTTTGGAAAAGATTGCTTTCCTGCCATTTGCGAGTTCTGGTTTTGCTGAAGGTGGAGTGATCCGGAATTGCCTCATCCAGTTCAAAACCGCAGAACCAACGGTAAGCGAGATTGAGCTGCACTTCCGCCTCCAACCGACGTTCTGATTTGATGCCATACAAATAGCCCACCAGAAGCATTTTGAACATACAGACAGGATCTACAGATGGACGTCCAATAGAGGGATAGTAAGGTGCAAGTAAGTCGTATATGAACTCGAAAGATATGACCCGGTCGATTTTCCGCAATAAATGGTTCTCCAGAATCATGGATTCTATATCTACGAAAACCATTGCCGTTTGCCCATTTCGTCGTCCCATCATGTTCTATCCCTCCTAATATGGTTATTTTACCATAGAGAAGTTTCTGATGCTACTTTGTCAACAGGTCCAAAGCTTGACACTACCTGCCATTATCACCGCTGTTCAAAATCAGCGATAAAAACAACACCGACAGATGGAGTTCCGCCTGACGGTGTTTGCATTTGTGCAGTTAGCCAACCAGTTTATGCTCCGGCGGTTCTTGCGAGCCAGGCTTGCGGCCAAAGGGTATTTCGGGCTTGGAACCTCAACAACTTTTGATTCAACGCTTGGAAAGCAAGGTCAAACAGTTTCAGACTTCAGCAGGACTTACCAGCGATGGTATTGTTGGCATGAATACTTGGAGAAAACTAGGCTAATACTCTGAAAATGATGGGGCAAAACTACATATGCTTTGCCCCATCAACTTAATTCTTTATACATATAATTTGATACTTCCCCGGCGCGTTCCCGCTATACCTAAACGGCCAGCAAGTCACAAGCACCAGTGTATCCCCCTCTGCAGCAGGCAAGCGCCAGTCGGCGGTATTCTCGTAGATAATAGTTACGGTGACGGTATAGGTCGCCGTGCGCCCGTCCGGGTAGGCAAAAGAGATAATGTCGCCCTGCTTCATCTTTTCCAGCGGCCGCAGATGTTTCCGATTGCGGTGACCCAATATCACGCACATACCGCTTTCACCGGGGAGGGCACTGTCCGGCATCCAGCCGGGGGATTTGTCTAACGTGGCCTCGTCCACGTTATCAGCGATAGATATGTCTTGTCCGCGGATCGTTAGTGTACCGAGACGATTCGTCACAGGAGGAGTGTTGGTTCCTTCAGGCTGTGCTGTTGCGGCGGGAGCATCTTCAGCGGGTTCTGCCGTTGCGCCCAATGCAGACACGGGGGGCATTGCTGTTTCTACAACCCGTACCGGCGCTTCAATTTCCATGATTGGCGTTTGTCCATTCTCATCAAAGCATAGTAAAGCCAGTATCATGACAGCAACAGCAGGGGCGGCAATAAGCGTCGCCCTTATAATGATTTGTTTCTTCATGTTTTTCGCTCCTTACACATGTGGCCTTGCATACATAACGATTTGCCAGTTGGTACTGCTCCATAGGTCCCGAAGCACAACGCGACCTTTGGATGAGCTGGCATCAACAATTCTTCCATTACCGATGTACACGCCCACATGATGCACCTCGTTCCAGCGCCCGCAACGGCATACCGTCTTGCTCCAGAAAATCAAATCACCCGGCTGGAGAGCGGCCGCGGCTATGGTGTAGCCGTTGTTATAGCAATACTGCGCCTGCGTGACAGAGGTGCCTGGGATGGATACACCCGCCTGCGCATAGGCGTATTGGGATAAATCGCTGCAATCCATCACGGAATACGGCGTACCAACCTTGGAAACAGCCGCCTGTGCTATCGCGCCGCCCTTGGTGCCGGTAGGCAGATCGTTGACAAGGTTGGCAAAATCGGACGCGGTCAAGCCGCCATAGATATCCACGTCTATGAGTTCCGCGAAGAACGAATAGTATTGCGGGGACATCAATTCCTCCAACATTTCCATCTGATCCTCGTTGAAAGCATATAACTCCGCTCCTTCAAGATAGGTCATGCTCTGAATGTCTATGAGGATATTCAGGGTCGTGGTGGTTTCCTCCACTTCCTCTCCATCTACTATGGTGGCAGTCGTATTGGTTTCCACCTCGGTGCATATATTCACGGTGTTCATGTCAAGGAAAGTGCTTTCAAGTACCCGCTGCTTTTCCGGCGCAACGGTCAATACCTCGTCGCCTGCTGTTTCATCAGTCGTGGTCTTGACCGCATACACGCCCAGCACGTCCGTCCAGTTGTTGACCATGAAGGAATCACCATCAAAGTCGCCCTCATATATCACGTTCACGGCGTCATATCCACCGGCTGACAGGCTGTCGATCTGGGCTTGCAGGTCGTTGCTGAAATCAGTATTGATTTCCACAATGGCAGCTTTGAGCTTGCCGGGGTCTGCCTCATCTGAGAAGAACACGCCGAATGCCGAACATAGGATGGCAGCGACAGCGCCAACGGCAATAATGATGAGCACGACCACCCAACCGCCTGCCGCAATCCATGCGACAAGCGCCTTGGCAGCGGCAGCTACCGCTTTTGCCATAGCTACTGCCGCCTTTGCTACGGCTTTTGCTACGGTAACCATTACCTTTGCGGCAACGCGGGCAGCTTGCGCAGCTGCGCGAGCTGCCGCTTGTGCGCCACGTGCCGCAGCCTGTGTACCTTCCGCCGTTGCTTTCCCTGCGGCTTGTGCGGTTTTGACGGACGCTTTCTCCGCCGTTTTGATTGTTTTGGCTGTCTTTTCCGCAGTTTTAGCTGCCGCCTTTGACGCCTGCTTAGGCGCTTTCACCGCTCTGTCTGCTGTTCTGATCGCTGCACGCCGCGCTTCGCCTGCGGTCTGCTGTGCCTGCTTTGCTGCTGATTGCCGTGCGGCGCGCTGAGGCGCCTCCGCTGCCGACCGTTCCGCAGAGGCGCGTTCCGAATACTGGGACGACCTACGCCTATTCGCAGACTGGCGGCTGGCACTCTGCTGCTGGGCCTGTTTGCCGGCAGGCTCCTGTGCATAACGCTCGGTATCGAAGGTGCGATCTTTGGGACGAAGGATGTCCATTGCAACGTCGCCTGCCGCGCGGGCGGCATCCGTCACCATTTCTTCAGCGCGGTCAACAGCATAATTTGAGGAGGACTGATTCTGCTGCTCCGTCTGCTCCTGCGCTCTGTCGCGGGCGCGCTCTATGGCTTTGCGCATGGCGGCGGGCGGCATGCGCACATTCTTATCCAGCGTCCGGGGTTTACCCATCGCCGGTTTTTCCTTTATGGTTTTCATGAAAAGAGGCTCCTTTCAAAGAGAAATCAAAAGAACGGGCTATTTACGAACACACCGACATAAAGCCCGAAACGTATGGTAACATCACACAAACTCTAAGGAGGTGTGCTGCATGCGTACCATTGGTCTGATCGTGTTTACGGTCTTGAAGTTCTCCGTAATGCTGTTTATCGGCGTATTCTTGTTCCTTGTGCGGCTAGCGCTTGGTGGCCGCTAACTGTGAGAAAACGAATGGAGGCAATGAAAATGAAAACAAAATGCTATCTAGCCCTGCTGCTCGGAGTGGTGCTGCTCGGCTTGAGCGCTACGGCGTTTGCCGAGGTCGAAGTGGAGGACGGCGAGAACCTGCCGCCGCCGATGGATGTAACGTATGACGCGCCGGCTACTGTGGTAGTGACTATCCCAGCCTATTCGCCTGCACCGGTAGAAACGCCTGGCACGCCTGTAACTTCTGCCACAACGCCCGTTTCTGCCATAATGCCACAGCCGACAGCGAAGCCTATCGCTCCGTCGCAGGATGTGAAGGACGATTACAAGAAAGGCTCGATGTACGGTTCTTACCTATCCACGCGGGAATTGAAAGAGGTAAAGGCAAAGGTGGCCGAAGTCGTATCCGCCAGCATTTCGGATGGCATGATGGACAGGGAGAAAATCATTGCGCTGGTGAACTATGTTTACAATCATTGCTCGTATGCACCCGATTGGTCGAAGAAACGAGCGAACACCGCATGGGGCTTGCTGGTATATGGCGAAGCACAATGCAGCGGCTATGCCCGCGGCATGGTGGCGCTGTTCGATGCCGTCGGCATTGAATCACGGTACGTTCATGCCGCAAAGGACGCCCCATCAACCTGAACCATCAATGGAACTTGGTAAAGCTGGACGGCAAGTGGTATCACCTCGATGTGCAGATGAATGATTCCAGCTATGCGGGCGTTAATAAGCCAATTGTGCTGATGAGTAGCCATTTGACGTATGACGGGGCAAAATGCCACGATGTGACGGGAACGAGTTTGACATTGCAATGAGCTGCAGTACGATAAGCGCCCGGGTCAATGGCTCGGGCGCTTTTGCTTTGCATGAATTAATAGAAATGTTATAATTATCTAAAAGACAAGCCGGAATTTGCAGAGGTGATACGGCGATATGATAGAAACCGAAAGACTGATTTTACGGGAAATGTGTGCAAGCGATTATGACGCGCTGTATGCGGTTCTTGCCGATTCCGATATTATGTGCCACTATCCATATACATTCGATGAGGGTCGTGTCAGGGGCTGGATTACGAAAAATATCGAGCGGTATCGCATATTCGGTTTTGGCTTATGGGCAGTTGTATTGAAGTCGGACGGAGAGATGATTGGTGACTGCGGGCTAACCATACAGAATATCAACGGAGCGTTAAAGCCAGAAATCGGATATCATATCCGCAAAGACTGTCAGCGGAAAGGATATGCAAAGGAAGCGGCTGTTGCCGTCCGTGATTGGGCATTTTCCAATACTCCGTTTTTGGTTCTGTATTCTTATATGAAATCTGCGAATACGGCTTCATCATCTACCGCACGTTCTGTCGGAATGCAAAAGGTTGATGAATTCCGTGACAAAGAGAACGATACTACCGAAGTGTACGAAATATCCAGAAAGGAATGGGAATCATCAAACTGACAAATCTGTATTTGTCGAGCAATCATTCTAGCCGGACGCATTCCGCGCCCTGTTGTTGCTATCTATTTACCCCTCCATTTCAGATGGCTTGGTTGTCATGAGCTTATACATTTTTGTATTGCTCGGAAACCTGTCCTCAAAAGGCACTATGCTTCCCCCGCACTTCAAGAGCCCGTGACCACTCGGCACATTGGTGATGTAGGAAAGCTGGTTCTCAGAGATGTTAAGCAGCTTCGCAAGCTCTAGCCTGTCCGTCGCCGCCTGATTGAGCATGACGAGGAACTCGGAGTTTGCAAGCATGGTGCGCGCCGTATGGCTTTGCAGCAGGTCGTCCACGTTCTGCGTGAGCCCCGTGGCACAGGCGCCGTATTTACGGACGCGCTTCCACAGGGTGAACAGGAAGTTGGCCGAATACTCATGCTGGAAAAGCAGGTATATCTCGTCGATGATGATCCAGGTGTTCCTGCCCTTCATGCGGTTTGCAATCACACGATTGAAAATGCTGTCCAGTACCACTAGCATACCGATTGGCAGAAGCTGCTTGCCGAGGTCGCGGATGTCGTAGCAGACGATCCGGCTGTTGGGATTCACATTGGTCTGCTTGGCAAAGGTGTTCAAACTGCCGTTGGTGAAAAGTTCTATCGCCAAAGCGACATCGTGGGCTTCCGGCTCGTCCTGGCGGAGCAATTCCGAATGGAAATCCTGCAGCGTAGGCGGTGTTTCAGCGTAGTTCCTGGAGAGGTACTCGCGGTATACGTTGGCGGTACAGCGGTCGATAAGGCTCTTTTCCTTTGCCGTCAGTTTCCCGCTGCCCACAAGCTGCTCGCAGAGGGACAGGATAAACTCGCTCTTTAGTATGACAGGGTTCTCGCCGTCGCCATACCCCTCCGTCATGTCCATCGCGTTGATGTGGTTGGCGCTGGTCGCCGCAATGCGGATGACCTCGCCACCAATAGCTTCAATCAGCAGCTTATATTCCGCTTCAGGGTCTATGACGATGATATCGTCGCCGGTCGCCATGGCGAGGTTCAGCATTTCCCGCTTCGCCGTGAAGGACTTGCCGGAGCCGGACACGCCAAGCACGAAGCTGTTGCCGTTCAGGAGCTGCTTGCGGTCTATGAATAGCAGATTCTTGGATATGGCGTTGAGTCCGAAATACACGCCGTGATCGTGCCGTATCTCCTGCGCCTTGAAAGGCATGAGAACGGCGGTGGACTCCGTGGTCAGCGTCCGAAGGGCGTTGATCTTGCGTACCCCGTAAGGAAGCGCGGTGTTGAGCGCGTCCATCTGTTGGAAGGAAAGCGTGGACATCTGGCAGAGATGCTTACGGCCAACGGAGAGAAGCGCTTCCGTGTCGGTGTTGAGCTGCTCCAGCGTATCCGCCGTATGCGCAAGCGTCACCACAACGAACATCATGCGCTGGTCGCGTGTGGTGAGGTCGTCCAAGAACTCTTTGGTTTCCTTGCGCTGCAGTTCCATATCGTAAGGGATGACGGCGCTGAAATTGTTGGCGGCGTTCTGCTTGCGCTGCCAGTTGGATACGTTGGTTTCGATACCCAGGAGCTTATTCTGCATCTCCCGCACAGCCTCATCCGTGGGGATGGGGATAATGTCAATGGAGAGCATGAGGTTGCGGTTCAGTTCGCACAGTTCTGATATCATGGAGTCCTTGATATAGCTGGCGTACTCACGAAGATACAGTACCCTGCCGAACTTGCCGCCCATTGCGAAGTGGTTGGCGCGGAAGTCCAGACTGTCCGGGCAGATACTCTCCTTGAAGCCGTGACCTTTTTTTGCGGAGGAGTTCATATCGAAGCAGAAGTTGCTTTCCTCCTCGGCACGGAAGAAGTCGTGGAAGATGCGAAGCCGTTCCTCTGCGTTCAGTTCCGTACAGATGGAAGAGAGCTTGCCGAAGTGAGTCATGAGGTCGGTCCCCACACGGGCGAAGTAGGCGCGGGCTTCCTCGACCGTCTTTTTATACACGCTGACGGTAATATAACGCTCTTGTACGATGCTGTTATTGGAGCTGGTAATCTTGTCGAGCAGCATATCGTTGTACTCACGGCGCAGATCATCCAGTCCGTCGCCGGTGGAACGGAGCAGGATGCTCTTTTCAAAATCGTCTCGGTTGATGCGGCGGTTGTTGATGGTGATCTTGGCCATAGCGCCGGAATCCAGCGCGTTCAGCAGTTCGCTGTAATCGAGGAACATCTCGGTTTTGTCGTCCTTGCTGGCTATGGCGTAGTTGATGTCCTCAAAACGCCAACACTTGCTAAATTTGTTCCCACAAAGGAAAATCCCGTCTGGCCAGATTCGGCGGACGGGAATGGTGTTCTGTACGGACTTGGGAATGACGAAGGGTTCTTTATCCTGCTTCAGCGTTTTATCCAGGGTCTTTATCATATCCTCAAAATCGAGGATAACCATGCGATATGGAATATCATGCTCGGTACAGATATCATATCTGTGATGACCGTCCACCAGCATCATGTCCTCCATGCAGATCATGGGGCTGTAGCAGCCGTTCTTGAGGATGTCAGCGGTCAGGGCTTCCCGTTCCTCATCCGTAATGGGCGGTAAAAGGTCGCGCAGCTCCGGGTCAATAATCGGGCTGCGCTCGTCAGAGGTGTATTCTCTTTTGATTTCTTCCATGAAAATTCCTTATCTCGCGTCGTGATTACGCGGTTTTACTTGTTTCACAGGGTTTGCTTTCTCATATTCCGGCGTGATGGTGCTGAAACTGTCCACGCCGGGGATTACAGATAACGACCTGCCGTTATCCCAATGCATCATGATGCTGCCGATATCGTCTACGCCGGTTACCGTACCGCGAGCGCCGGCGCGGATGTTTTCGCCGACCATGTCCTGCGTGAGTTCAATGCGGGTGCCGGGTGTATATTTGGCTTTGATATATTCGATCTGTTGTTTGCTCATTTCACGACTCATGCTTATCGCTCCCTTCCACGGCTGCGCTGCCGCGCTTCCAGCATGCCGATGATGGCGTCTTTGATTTGTTCGGCGGTATAGCCTGCGGGAAAGAAGTCCCTAAGCTCATCTGCTTTGAAGCTGATGGCACGGCTTGGTTGCTTGTCGCCCCTGAGCAGCGATATGGCGGAATCGACGTCGAGTTGGCCGTTCTGAGATAGCTGCTTCAGGCTTTTCGCCTGCGTAAGCGAAGGAGAAGCGCCGACGACATTGATTACCTCGTTCACGATATCCTGCTCGTCTTTCTTCAGGTACGAAAGTTCAATGGCGGGGTGGAACTTCAGCTTGCCGGAGTCCACAAGCTCCAGAAGTTCGGGCGTTAGCTCCGTTAATCGTATATACCGCATGACGTTGCGGTAATTCTCGCCGGTTTCCTCGCCGATGATCTCCGTGGAGCGGCGGCCGTCCGAGACGATCAGTCCCAGCGACCGCTTGTGCTCCAACGCTTCGAGCTTCATCTTGTACGCAAAGGCTTTTTCCGAGGGTAGTATGTTCTCCCTGTGCAGGTTGGCGTCCACCATGCAGAGAATGGCCGTATCATCGTCCATGCTGCGGACTGTGACGGGAATCTGGTCAAGCCCAGCCAACTTACAGGCTGTCCATCGCCTGTGACCGCTGACGATTTGGTAATCGCCGTTCCCGTCAGGATGGCAAAGGACAGGCTCCAGCACGCCGTTCTCTTTGATGCTTTCCACCAGCTTGGTCATTTCCTCGTCCTGCCGCACCTGAAACGGGTGATTCGGGAATGCTTTTAACCTGTCTGGGGAAAGGCTTGTGGGGAGGGTTTCCCGCTGAACAAGCTGTTCCCGTTCCACGGTCGGCTCGAAAAGGTCATCTAACGGCCGTATGCTGATACGCCCTGCACTTCTCTCTCTGGGCATTGTCTATCACCTCCGACGCCAGATTTCTGTATGCTTCCGCGACCTTGCCCTTGGGGTCATGGGCGAGGATGCTTTTCCCTTCAGCACCGCACTCGATTGCCCGGACGCTCATGGGGATCTCGCTATCGAACACCTTTACGCTGCCGCCGTATGTGGAACGGATAAGGTCAACGACGTCCCTGGTGAAGTTGGGGCGGCGATCCATCATGGTGACGAGAACGCCTTCCACCTTGAGATCGGGGTTCATTTTGCGCTGTACCTTGCTGTAGGTCTGGAACAGCAGCTCCAATCCTTTTGCCGAGAAGAACTGCGGTTGGGTGGGGATCAGCGCACTGTCGGCAGCGACAAGCGCGTTGATGGTCAAAATGTTTAGACTTGGCTGGCAATCAATGAGGATGTGGTCGTAAAAGGGCCTTGCGGCGTCCACATACTGGCGAAGCATATTCTCTCTGCCGTATTCGTTGATGAGCACGGTTTCGTATCCCGATAGCTGGATGCTTGAGGGCATGAGGTCGATTCCTTCAGGATGGTGGATGACGCCTTGCATGGGGTCGATGGGGTTTTCGGCGATTGCCTGATCGATGACGTCCGCTATTGTGTACGGAAGCTCGTCCGGCGTTTGACAGCCGAGGGACATAGTAAGGTTTGCCTGTGGGTCGAGGTCGATGCATAGGACTTTCTCGCCTTGCTCAGAAAGGGCAGCGGCAAGGTTGACCGTAGTAGTGGTCTTTGCCACACCGCCTTTCTGGTTGACGATTGCGATTACCTGAGACATTTGATGTTCAGCTCCTTTGTTGGTTTTCTTAGACACTTAGCTGGTTTAGAGCTTATTATTGCTTCTCCAGCCAAGTAATAGTTACTAAAGGGGGAGAGTGTGAGAGGGGGAAAACGGACTGACCCGATTCGCAGTGCCGATAAAGTGAAGAGATGCTTGAAAAAGGGCAGACCTATCCCATGAATCGGAAAAGCAAAAATGTAATTGAAAACAAATTGAAAACGGCGGAAATGATCGTTGAAAGGGCGTAAAAAAGCCCCTAAAACCAATGATAAGTCGGATCCGGGAGCCTATATAGGGCGGTATTCTGTGAAACGTTTCGCTGCATCTACGGCAAACTGAAAGAGCGAAAAAGTGTTTAGAATAGCGAAAAACCCAGACATTGTCTGGGCTTTTCGTGCCTGCATCTAAATTGACCGGCAATGTTGGCATTATCGGTCAATTCAGATGCAGCTGCTAAACACGTAATTGCCCTTTTATCGGGGTTCAAGTTTATTTATCAATTGCGTCAATGATGTATAACCACGTTTTTCCACTATTCTCAACATTTCAGTAGAATAGCACGCCTCATATCCAACCTTTTCAATAGAAAGTATGAATGCCTGCATACCTTTAATTTGCTCAATTTCTTGTAGGCTTCTATTGCTGTTATCGTAACACTTGATGGCATTCCAAAACAAGTCGTCCTTGATTTTTCGCCCAACCGTAAGCCTTCGATAATCATTTCCATCGCGTGTTATGTTAATACCAGTTATCTTTACATGATTGCTGACCAACAAATTAAACGTGCGTGTTTTCTTTTTATTCAGTCTAAGATAGTACCTCCTTAGAAGGTCATCCACCAAGGAGATAACGCTTTTATACATCCTGTCGGCATCTGCGCAGTCTTTAAATGAGACACAGAGATCGTCAGCGTATCTTGTATAAATTACATTTTGTAACTGCAGTTTTTTCAGTTTTCCATATAAAACTCCGTCAAACTCTTTCATATAAATGTTTGATAAAACTGGAGATGTTATAAATCCCAGCGGAATACCACGCTTCGAAACTGAACAGTTGCTAACGATGTCTCTACATTCCTGTTTCGTAATAACATTATCCTGAGCCTTGTTTAACTCGCTAAATAAGTGATTCATCAAGACGTTATGATTGATGCTATTAAAGAAGTTCTCCACATCCATCAAGATAAAATGATCGTTGTATAAATGGGCATTAGCATTGTTAAGAATTGATCGTCCCTTGACATATGCTTTAGAAAATAGCGAATCAAAAAAGTTGCAACTAATAAAATCGGCAATCTTTTGATGATATATGCGCAACTCGCAGTCATCAGACTTATAACTGACGATTTTGCGAACCTTGTTTTTTGTTTTTATATAGAGGACAATAATATCGTCTTTAATATTCATGACATCATCCTACTAAACCGTGACGGCTCACATATACTAACAAAGGCTGCGTATTGGCTAATAACCTTTGCAATTCTAGGGCCTACTTCAAATATGCGCTCGTTTTCGTTAACTGGAGATTGCCGCAACGTAACGCACCGCATAGCCTGTAGTAAATACACCACGTAGGCAAGCGCGACACGTAGCTTAATATCTGAACCTTTAATGGTTATACTAATGCTGCCGATATTTCTTCCTTCTTTATTCGCCACAGTGTTTTTCATCATCTCATTATACCAGTTTTCAATAAAAGTTACGTGCTGGTCAAGTCTTTTGCTATTTCTAAGCTCATTTTGAAAGCCTCGGATATTAAATAACGACATGATTTGAGTTCGCAAAATTACCGGTGGCACTTGGATATCAACGCTACTCTCCCC
>OIZQ01000562.1_pt1 | contig 18883 bp, 12 predicted proteins | sample 1588491 | NCBI WGS metagenome assembly OIZQ01 (sample SAMN03283262) | human gut metagenome | biome: human-associated habitat; material: feces | host: Homo sapiens | place: USA | collected 2013
TCCGTTTGACGCGCCCCGGGAGGCTATTATCGCAGCCAGTCCGGCTTGGACCGGCCCTGTACGCCGGACACAAGCCCCATGGAGATGAACAGCATCAGCAGCGATGAGCCGCCGTAGCTGATGAACGGCAGCGTCAGGCCGATGACGGGCATGACGAACAGACACATGCCCACGTTGACGATGACCTGGAAGATCACCATGCCGGCTACGCCGATGCAGACCAAGCCCTCCTGACGGGTCTTGGCGTGACGAGCCACCCAGATGCACCGAACCACGATGGCCGTCAGCAGTGCCAGCGTCAGCAGGCAGCCCACCATGCCCAGCTCCTCGCCGATGACAGTGAAGATAAAGTCGGTGTGACGATTGGGCAGCGCGGAGCTGTACTCGCTCTGGGTCTGGGTGCCGTGGAACAGCCCCTCCCCCGTGAGCTTGCCGCTGCCCAGCGCCATCAGGCTGCGGGTCTGCTGCCAGCCGGTGTTCTGTACGTCCAGCGTATGGTCGAACAGCACCTGAAACCGGAGCTTCATGTACTTGGGCATCTTGTTCAGGTCCCACAGCGCCCAGAAGCCTACGCCGCCCAGCACGCCGCCGATGGCGAACCAGTGCAGGGCCACACCGGCTATGAAGCACATGCAGATGAAGATAAACAGGAACACCAGGGCGCTGCCCATGTCGGAGGACACCTTATAGTAGAGCAGGAAGATCACGCCGAAGTGGACGCCCAGAAACAGGATGGATGGGATACTGCTGAGGTCGCGGTTCTCCTTGAGCCACGCCAGCTGCTTGGCCAGCACCAGTGTGAAGGTAAGCTTCACGATCTCGGCGGGCTGCACCTTTACGGGGAGGAACGGGAAATCCAGCCAGGCGCGGTTGCCGGTATTATCCTCGATACCCAGCGGCGTCACCAGCAGGAGAATAAAGATGATGCCCGTCAGAAATATCCACTTCCAGTATTTGGACAGGTCGTTCAGATCCACCTGGGACACCAGCAGGTACAGTATCACGCCCAGCAGCAGGGCCGCAGACTGGACCGCCACCAGACGCCAGGTATGCATGTAGCGGGTGGCGCTGGCCACCATGAGGATACCGAACAGGGATGCCGCCGCGCACAGCGCCAGCAATACCAGATCCGTCTGGCGCAGGATGTCGGTGAAAAAGTCGCGGGAACGACGGAACATGGGCGGGTCTCCTTTCCAGTGGGCTGGTAAAAACGCATGATAACACGCTAAGTGTACCACAAGAAGTTTTATCTGTAAACCAGAGTTTCGCTCTTTTCTTTTGTGGGAAAGCATGGTATAATAAGTTGGTTTGAGCAGAAATGAGGTGAAGGCATGGAATATCTGTCCCACAGTCCGGAGGAAACGGAGCACATCGGTGAGGAGCTGGGCCGGACGCTCCATGCCGGGAGCGTGGTGGCCTATCGCGGAGGACTGGGCATGGGCAAGACCGCGTTCACCCGCGGGCTGGCCCGTGGATTGGGCTGCCGCGGACGTGTGACCAGTCCTACGTTCACCATCGTCAATGAGTACAGTGGGGACATCCCCCTGTTCCATTTCGATATGTACCGCCTGGGCGGCGAGGATGAGCTGTTCGACATCGGCTGGGAGGACTATCTGACCCGCGGCGGCGTGTGCGCCGTGGAGTGGTCGGAGCAGGTGTCCGGCGCTCTGCCGGAGGGCGCCGTGTGGGTGGACATCGCCCGCGGCGACAATGAAAATGACCGCATCATCACCATCACGGGAGGCGAGAGACTGTGAAGATACTGGCGCTGGAGACATCGGCCAAGAGCGTGTCCGCCGCTGTCACGGAAAATGGCGCGGTGCTGGCCTCCGCCTATCAGAACCGCGGGCTGACCCACAGTGTGACGCTGATGCCCCTCATCGATGGGATGCTGCGTACAGCGGGGCTGTCGCTGGATGACATCGAGCTCATCGCCGCAGCCAACGGGCCGGGCAGCTTCACAGGGCTGCGTATCGGCGTATCGGCGGCCAAGGGCTTGGCGTGGGCCAAAGAGCTGCCCTGCTGCGGCGTGTCCACGCTGGCGGCTATGGCGCGGACGGCTGCGGACTTTCAAGGACTCATCATCGGAGCCATGGACGCCCGCCGTCAGCAGATCTACCACGCTCTGTTCCGCGGTGAGAACGGCCGTGTTCTCCGCGTGACGCAGGACTGCGCCATCTCTCTGGAGGAGCTGGCTTCCCTGCTGCGGGACATGCCGGAGGAAAAGTTGGTGGTTGGCGATGGTGCGGCGCTGTGTGCCGACTATCTCAGCACGGCGGGCATCTCCTGCCGCATGGCCGACGAGCATCACCGGATGCAGTCCGCCGTGGGCGTGGCGCTGTGCGCGGAGGAGATGGCGGCGCGGGGCGAGACCGTGACGGCCCAGCATCTGGAGCCGGTGTACCTGCGGCTCAGTCAGGCGGAGCGGGAGCGGCTGTCCCGCGGGCTGAAGATCACGCTGGACTGACATTTTATTGTGTTCCATGCAAAATTTTACATACACGGAGGAGACAACCATGTTTAGCGAGAAAGTGCACATCGTGAACCATCCCCTGGTGTCCCACAAGCTGACGATCATGCGCGACAAGAACACCAGCGTCAAGGATTTCCGTGAGCTGGTATCCGAGATCGGCATGCTCATCACCTATGAGGCTACCCGGGACCTTCCCCTGACCACCAAGCACATCGAAACACCTATCTGTGAAATGGAAGCGCCCACGCTGGCGGGCCGCAAATTCGTGGTGGTTCCCATCCTCCGTGCCGGTCTTGGTCTGGTAGACGGTGTGCTGCGTCTGGTCCCCTCCGCCCGCGTGGGACACATCGGTATGTACCGCGATGAGGAGACGCTGGAGCCCCATCCCTACTTCTGCAAGATGCCCAAGGACGTAGCCGAGCGTGACGTGCTGATCGTGGACCCCATGCTGGCCACCGGCGGCTCCGCCGCAGAGGCCATCGCCGAGATGAAGAAGTTCGGCTGCAAGCACATCAAGCTGATGGTGCTGGTGGCGGCTCCCGAGGGTATCGAGTATCTGCAGAAGCTTTACCCCGATGTGGACATCTATGCCGGCGCTGTGGACAAGTGCCTCAACGAGAACGGCTACATCGTCCCCGGTCTGGGTGATGCAGGCGACCGCATCTTCGGCACCAAATAAATTTTACGCCAAAAAACGCCCCCATTATGGGGGCGTTTCTGCTGCTGCGGGAAAAGTTCCGCAAAATACTGGGGAATTCCGGCATTTTGCCCGTTTGACGGTAAGGCTAAAGTATGGTATACTATCCACGATTTTGAATTTCCATCATGAAGGAGCTGCACTATGCGCGTTATCGATTTGGAAAATATTCAGGAATCCATGAACAATGAGACCCAGTTTGTCCTGCGGTGCGAGGAGGTATTCCACGACAAGATCTCCGCAGCCGCGGCTACCATTCTCTCCAGCAACCGGCCTATCGTGGCGCTGACCGGCCCCTCCGGCAGCGGCAAGACCACCTCCGCCATGCGGCTGAAGGACTATCTTGAAAATTTAGGCGTCACCGTATGCCTGCTGAGCATGGACAACTTTTTCCTGCCGCTGGATCAGCGGCCGAAGGAGGCTGCCGATTGGGAGTCCCCCTACTGCGTGAATGTGGACCTGCTGGTGTCCTGCATCAGCAAGCTGCTGGACGGCAAGGAGGCCGACATCCCCTGGTATGATTTCAAGTCCGGCAACACAGGCGGCTATAAGAAGATGCAGGGTGAAAAGGACTGCATCGTCATCGCCGAGGGCATCCATATGCTGAACCCCCTGATTTTTGACAAGATCCGCGGCGCGGCCACCGGCATCTATGTGGCGCCCCGCACCCGCATCCTCACTCACAACGACCGCGTGGTGCGGCCGGAGCAGTTGCGGGTGGCACGGCGGCTCATCCGCGACTACAACACCCGCGGCCATTCCCTGCGGGAGACGGTGGAGCGGGCGGAGAGCGTCAACCGCGGCGAGGTCAACTATATTAAACCCTTCAAGGGCAACGCCGCCATCCACATTGACTCATTCCACGACTACGAGCCCTGCATCCTGGCCAAGTGCCTCAGCGAGATCCCCAACTTCCGTGAGGAGCTGACGCCGGAATACATGGAGGAGCACGATCTTACCGATCTCATTGATGTGGTGTCCACCGTGCCCCCGCTGCACACCCCTTACGTACCCCGCAACTCCATCGTCCGCGAATTTGTGGGCGGCAGCTGCTACGAATATTGATCGCATATCTAAAAGGAGGTCGTATCCATGAACCGTATCATCACCATCAGCCGCGAATTTGGCTCCGGCGGTCGTGAGCTGGGCAAGCGTCTGGCAGAGGCGCTGCATATCCCCTGCTACGACCACGAGATCATCGAAATGATCGCCAAGGAAAACGGCTTTAATGAGGACTATGTGGCGCACGTGTCCGAAAAGAGTATAGAGGCCGCGTACCCCCTGACCATCGGCCACCGGTTCGGCGTACCCCCCTTCCAGATCATGGACCAGCCCATCCGCGTGGCCGTGACCCAGCGGAAGATCCTGGAGAACTTCGCCAAGAGCGGCGATTGCGTCATCGTGGGCCGCGGCGCTGATGTCATCCTGAGGGACTACAAGCCCCTGAACATCTTCGTGTACGCCGATAAGGATTCCAAGGTCGAGCGCTGCCAGCGCCGTGCGCCGGCAGGTGAGAATCTGACCGCCACCGAGATCGAGAAGCGCATGAAGCAGATCGACCGCAACCGTGCCCAGCACCATCAGATGTACAGCGACAGCAAGTGGGGCGCCAAGGAGTCCTACGACCTGTGCGTCAACACCAGCCGCCGCTACGTCAAGGACCTGGTGCCCTCCATCGCCAAATTCTGCGAGGACTGGTTCAACTCCCCCGAATAAAGAGACATGAAAAAATGCCCTCCGGCAGCTGCCGGAGGGCATTTTTTCATATTATCCGGCGGCGGTGGCACACTACCGGCAAAGGAGTGATGGTATGATCCCCTGCACCGACAGCTGCCAGTGGCAGCGGGACGGGCTGTGTACGCTGGATACCTGCGGTGCGGCCGGACAGCCCAGTGCCGGTCATCCCTGCGTCCACTACCTGCCTATTTTCCCTGCGCCAACAGACGCAGCGCCTCCGAGATGTTCCGGACCGGCAGCAGCTCCAGAGAGGAGCGCTCCCGCAGATCAACAGCGTGATGTGCGGGAATGATGCACTCTGTAAAGCCCAAACGCTTTACTTCCGAAAGGCGCTGCTCCATGTGACTGACGCTGCGTATCTCGCCGGAAAGGCCCACCTCGCCTACGGCAGCCATGCCGTTGGGCACGGGCTTGTCCAGATAACTGGAAGCGATAGCCACCACGGCGGCCAGATCAGCGGCAGGCTCGTCCAGTGTCAGGCCGCCGATGATATTCAGATAGGCGTCGCACTGGCTGACCTTCAGACCGCCCCGCTTCTCCAGCACTGCCAGCAGCATGGCGGCGCGGTTGTAGTCGAAGCCGTTGCTGCTGCGAAGCGGGCGAGCTCCGGCACAGGGGGCGATGAGGGCCTGTATCTCCGCCAGCACGGGGCGCGCGCCCTCCATGACGCAGGTAACGCAGGTGCCGGAGGCATCCTGGGGCCGTCCGGACAGCAGCATCTCCGAGGGGTTCTCCACCTCCCGCAGACCGCTGTCCAGCATCTCAAAGACGCCGATCTCATTCGTGGCGCCGAAGCGGTTCTTGGCAGCGCGGAGGATACGGTAGGTCATGCGGCTGTCGCCCTCGAAGTACAGCACGCAGTCCACCATGTGCTCCAGCACCTTGGGACCGGCGATGCTGCCCTCCTTGTTGACGTGGCCGATGACGAACACTGTGACACCCTGTCCCTTGGCCACCTGCATCAGAGCCATGGTGCAGTCCTTCACCTGCCCCACGCCGCCGGCAGGGGCGTCCAGTTCCTCGTTATACAGGGTCTGGATGGAGTCCACGATCAGCACGTCCGGCGCCTCCCTGCGGACACACTCCAGCACGTCGCCCAGCCGCGTCTCCGACAGGACGAACAGGTTCCCGCTGTCCACAGACAGGCGCTTGGCCCGCAGCTTCAGCTGGCGGGCAGACTCCTCGCCGGAGACGTACAGCACCTTACAGGTTCGGCCCAGCTGCTGGCAGATCTGGAGCATCAGTGTGGATTTGCCGATACCTGGTGCGCCGCCCACCAGCACCAGCGAGCCTTTTACAGCGCCGCCGCCCAGCACGCGGTCCAGCTCCCCCATGCCGGTGGGGAAACGGATCTCCTCATCCTCCTGCAAGGATGTAATGGGAGACGCGTTTACAGCATTTGCGATGCGCTGGGTCTTTCCGCTTTTGACAGGCCGCTCCGCCGGCTGCTCCACCATGGAGTTCCACGCGCCGCAGACGGCGCAGCGACCCGACCACTTGGGGCTCTCGCTGCCGCACTCTGTGCAGAAAAAGACGGTTTTTGCTTTCATGTTGTTCCCTCACTCGTACAATATTGGCAGTAGCCCGCCGCGATGACGGCGGCTATTTTCATTTGGTAGGACGGCTGCTGCAGAAGCGCCGTCTCCTGCGGACTGGACAGAAAACCGCACTCCACCAGAATGGCAGGGCAGGTGGTGTGGGTCATGAGGTACACTCCGTCGCCGATGGGCATGGCGGCCTTGGCACGGTCCGTATTCACCGCGGTGTTCAGCGTCTGCTGCATCGCCTCAGCCAACTGCCGGGAAGGTAGGACGGCGTTGTAAAACACCTGAGCGCCGCGGACGTTGGGGTAGCCGGGCAGGCAGTTCTGGTGGATGCTGATGAGCAGACCGCCGGCTGTCTCGTTGGCCAGCTTCGTGCGGTTCTTCAGGTCGGACACTTTCTTCTCCCGCAGGGTCGCGGCGTCGTCGTCGTAGATAGCCTCGTCGCCGGTGCGGGTCATCACCGCCGGGTGGCCCAGGAACCGCAAAATCTCATAGAGCCGCCGCGTGATCTGAAGATTGATGCCGCTCTCGGCCACGCCGCTGTCCGACACGGCACCGCCGTCCTCCCCGCCGTGGCCGGCATCCAGTACCAGCATGGTGCGGGGTTCCGCAGCAGTCGAGGCCGGTACGGTATCCGGCGACGGACGCAGGGCCACCGCCGCCAGCGTCACCAGTGCTGCGGCCAGTGCGCAGGCGCATATCGCTTTTTTCGGGATGAACAGCACCATGTGACTCCCCTCCTGCGGAAAGCCTATGGCGGCGCGGCGGGTTTTATGTATCATACCACAGCGGGCACAAAAAGAAAACGGGGTGCATGGCAGATATAGTTAAAATATGCAATTAATTGGCAATATTCATCAAATATTGTATAATATATACATATTTTCGCGTAAGAGGATGGGCATGACGTATGACGCCCATCGGAAGGAGGGCGAACACAGTCGGGAGTACCAGACCGTGACGGATCACCTCACCGGTACGGCGGCGATGCACCCGCCAAAGAGTCGCGCCTTTCGCGGTCGGCGCGTGGATCGAAATGTGTACAGGAACAGGTTCTTGTAGTTGTGGCTCTCGTCGCGCCTCTCACGGGGCGTGAGGGTTGAAATGCAAAATAACGTACTTTTTGAAAAACGCCGGAAGCCACTGCACTCGCACGGGGCGAAAACATAGGGGAGAGGACATATGCCTTCTCCCCCATGTTTTATGCTTTCCTCCGCTCCCCTCCCGCCGTCAGCTGTCGAAGGACGGGTTAAGGAAGTAGATGTTCTTCTCATTCATGCGATCCTTGGCCAGGCGCAGACCTTCTCCGAACCGTTGAAAATGCACGATCTCGCGGGCCCGCAGGAACTTGATGACGTCGTTGACATCGGGGTCGTCGCTGAGCCGCAGAATGTTATCGTAGGTGACGCGGGCTTTCTGCTCCGCCGCCAGGTCTTCCGTCAAGTCAGCGATGAGGTCTCCCTTCACGCCTATGCTGGCCGCATTCCACGGTGAACCGGAGGCTGCAGTAGGATAGATACCGGCGGTATGGTCCACGAAGTAGGCGTCAAAACCGGCGGTCTTGATGTCCTGCTCTGACAGGTTGCAGGTCAGCTGGTGAACGATAGCACCGATCATCTCCAGATGCCCCAGTTCCTCTGTGCCGATGTCGGTGAGCAAGCCCTTCAGCTCCGGATACGGCATGGAGAAGCGCTGGCTCAGGTAACGCAGGGACGCGCCCAGTTCCCTATCCGGCCCGCCATACTCCATTAGACTATGATTCCAATGTTTAGTTTGACATTTCGCCGAAAAAGATCTACTCTTGAACCACAATGCAGAAAAGAGGGATCGTCGTGGAAGTTATTGATGTTGATTACGTTGAAGTGCCCAATGACCCCATCGAGGAGCAACCTCCGGCGCAAAAGCATCATCGCTCTATTGCCGTTCCGGTTTTAGCCGCTGCTCTCGTTGTCGTGCTGGGCGTCTGCGGCATCCTGGCTTGCGCCCGCATACTCCGTAATACTTAGACAATTCTCCACAGATAAAAAGGATGAGAGGCCGGCGGGCCTCTCATCCTTTTTGCTTATCCCCGCCCCGCAGGAACGGATTGGTCTGCGTGGTGCTCTGCTTCCCGCCGGTGCGCAGAAACGGATTGGTCTGCGCACTGCTCCGCTGCGCGCTGGCACGCAGGAACGGGTTCGTCTGCGCTGTCACGGAACCGGATGTCCGCAGGAACGGATTGCCGCCGCTGGATGCCGTATACCCGCCGGAGTATCCATTGTGCCACGGTGCCTGTCCGATGGTGCTCTGCGCCCACCCCTCCGCGTAGTAGAGGGCATCCTTCTGGGCGTAGGTCAGATCCAGACTGTTGATAGCCTGCATCTTCTCCGCCTTCCTGGTCATGCCACTGCTGGCCACCTTGTAGCGGTAGAACTGCTCCGGCGTGATGCTCGCATCGGTCTCCAGCTCCGCCTGCTGCTCCAGCGTCTTGTCGCTGGCCATGTCCGCGAAATAGATCTCCGCCTGCGCCGACAGGGTCATGCCGGAGTTCTGCAGGAACTCGAACTTCTGCGTGGCCGCGCTCTTCTCGCCCGTGGCCTTGATGCCCTTCGTCCCGAAGTAGTAGGTGTAGAAGTCGTCGTAGCTGACGCCGTTGGTCTTTGCCGACTTGGCCCGCTCGTACACATCCTTGTTGTAGGTCTGGAGCGCGTACTCCGCGCCGAAGCACTCCTTATTGGCCGCACGGTAGGCGTCATCCGTCTCCATTCCCTGCCGCAGGTATTTCTCCGCGGCCGCGCGGTAGGTTTCCTCCACTGCCAGCGCGTTCCTCTGGATACCGGTCACAACGGCCTTCAACTCCCGCGTCTTCTGCCGTTTTTCCTTGTCGGAAAGATCGGAGGCTTCCACCTCGCGGATCTCCTTCCACAGGTCTGAGCAGGCGGACTGCTGCTTGCTCCAGAAGCGGCTGACCACCGCCGCCGTCTCGTCGCCGCCGTTCTTGGCATAGGTCAGCTCGTCTGCCTCGTCAAAGAAGTCGCCGCTCACACGGTTGTTGGTCACCACGTCCGTGGTGAATGCCTTGGCGAACATTCCCCGTTCCGCCTGCGGCGTCAGGAGCGGCAGCAGGAAGTCGCCCACCACGCCGGTATACTGATCCAGCACGTAGTTCAGCTTCTTCGGCGAGATGCCCAGCGCACCGCCCACGGCCTTGGAGAACACGTCCGTGCTGCTGTCGTATCGCTGGCCCGGGGCGTAGCTCTGGAGCCGCTGGCTCTCGATGTCTCCGCCGTACCACGTCCGGCCAGGACTGTCCGGGTCCAGCAGGGCCGAATCCACCAGCGCCGACGCGATGTTCGTGGTCAGCGGGTTGGCCGGTGCCACCTGGTTGCCCATGGTGTTCAGTGTGGCGATGAGATCCACATCTTTCCCCTGCACGGCATCCGCCACACGGTCCGCCGTGATGCCCAGCAGCGACAGCTCGCGGCCCTTGGGGATCTTCAGCCAGATACCGTCCTTCAGCTTGAACATGTAGTTGGTATCCTTATCGCTGTCCCGCAGGTCGTCCCATTCCTCATCGTCGTGATACAAAAGCGCGTTGATGAGCGTCGGGGCGATGCCCAGTAGGGCGGCGCGTCCGATGAGCTTTGCCCATTCGCGGCCGCCCCTCGTCTCCGTCACCCGCCGGATCAGCTTGTCGAAGCCCTGGATGCCAGGATTCAGGAACGGCACGTAGTTGGCGTTCAGCACCTTGCCCAGCGTACCGGACCGGCCGAAGTTGACGGTCACATCCGCCGCAGCGTAGAGCGCGTCCGCCAGCGTCTCCGAGTTGACGCCGCCCTTTTCCACCACGCTCATGAACTCCGCCAGACGGGGCGCCTGCTCCGTGGCCATGTTCAGCGACTCCATCCTCGCCATGAGTCTCGCCGCCCTGCCGGCGGGCTCCTTCACCGTGCCGGTGGCGTAGTCGAACACCGAGGAGTAGGAGCCGCCCAGCGCCTTATACATCTGCCAGTATTCGCCGTTGTTCCGGATCTCCGCCAGCGCTCTGGGATAGTTCCGCAGGAACGCCCTGCCGTCCCGGGTGTACAGCCCCGCCGTCTGCAGGTCACGCACCGTGTTCCGCAGCAGGAACGTGGGGTTATAGCCGGTCACAAGGGACTTGAACAGGTTGTTGCTGGCTCGGATGACCTTCGTGACGGTATTGCTCTCCATTGCGTCCGGTGACAGCGCCTTCAGCGCATCGAACATCGTATCGTCCACCGTCAACTCCCACAGTTTTCCGTCTCGGAACACGGTAAAGACCTTATCCTTTGCAAGCGGCTGATTGCTTACATCGTTCAGCGTATCCGGATCAAAATCGCTGCCGTCAAACTCCTGCGCGTCCTGAATGTAGCGGTTCACCGCCGAGGATTCCCCCGCACGGATGTAGTCGTCCAGCATACGCTGGCCGAACCGGTTTTTGCTTCCCTCGCGCACCACCTTCATGGTCTGCTTGCCCAGCGCTTCATGCAGCGGCACAAGCTGCTCCGTGCCGCCCCGTGCGCGGCCCACGGTACGGCCCACGCGCACGGCGTTTCTGTCCCGTCCCGCTCCGGCGCTGCCGTCCGTGACACGCAGCGTCGGCACGTAGTTGGGATAGAACCTTCTCAGGAACTCCGCGTTCTCCTGAGTCATCAGGCCGCTGTCTACGCGGTACTGCATCAGGTTGTCGATGTAGGTCCGCACCTGCTGCTGGTATCGCGCAAACTCCGGATGCTCCCGCAGTGCACGGCGCGCCCGCTCACGGCTCACCTCCGCCGTGACATCGTAGGAAAACACCGGCTTGTCCCGGATGGCGTCCGCGCGGTCTACTGCCCGCAGAAGCTGGAGCCGCTCCCGTGCCATCTCCGCGATGTCGGGGTCTGGGTCCTCCGTCAGCCGCCGGAGCTGGGCTTCCGTGTCCGTGCGCACCTCCGGATGGTCTGCATCGAAGTCCCGCAGCGCCGCCCTGGCCTCCAGCATCGCTTGGTCTTTGTTCTGCGACAGGCTCATGCGGTCGATGTTGTGCAGATCGTACATGTACATCTGGAAGCTGTGGTAGTAGTCCTCCCCCCTCTGGCGGATGGGCGTGAAGATGTCGTTCAGGCTCGCACCAACGCGCTGGGCATTCACGTTCGTCTGTGCGTCCGCTATCATGCTGACGCCCGCGGAGGCCGAGGCCCGCGCCTGGTTGTAAAACTGGTAGAGGTAAGGGTCGTTGACGGCTTCGGACACCTTGCTGACGCTGTGCCCCGCATCCACCATCTTCCGGTAGATGTAGCTCCACGTTTCACGAGCCTTCTCTCTGGCGCTTTTGCGCACCGGCGCGGTGTGGTCCGTCACCATCGACTCCGTGTCGCGGATGCGGTCCTCTCTCGTGCCGATGGGGTCGGCCTGATCTGCGTACAGGCGCGTCAGGTCGTCCAGATCGGCCTGCGTGACCTGCTCCGCCGTCCGCTCAGGCGGCGCCTCCCGCCGCTCCAGCCTCCGGAGTCTTTCGTCGTAGATTGCGTCCGACACGGTGTAGGGGTCGTCGCCGATGATGTTCTCGTCCCGTGCCAGCCGCTCCATATAGGCGTTTCGCTCCGCCGCGTCCTGTGCCGTTACGGGTTCCGTCACCCTCTCCGAAGGTGCCGTGCGGTCTGAGCCGCCATACAACCCCTGCCACGAAATGGCGTCCTCTGCCGCTGCGTCGCCGGTATCCCTCCGGAACAGGCCGTTCTCCTGCGTGACCCGCCCCGTATCCACGCCGCGCCATGTGTCCGCATCCTCCCCCGCCATCTCATCGATGCTCCGGCCGGTGGAGTAGCGGATATCTGGGTCGCCGGTGGGGGCCGCATTGTCCACGCGCTTTACCTGCTTCGGGTCGAGCGCAATATAGGCGTCCGTCTCACGCCCCCAGCTTCCGGCGTCCTTGGCGATGATGACCCCATCGTACCCGCTTTTTCTCAGTGCGGCGGTGATGGCTTCTTTGGCTTGCAGCGCTACCGCATCTTTCGCCTTTCCCCATTCTTCAACTATGGTATCCTCCGCATCAAAGACTTTATTGAACCCGTCTACGTCGTAAAGCGCCGACCGCGGAGCATCCGGATTCTGCCTGCGCCACTCTGTAATGAAATTGACGAAATCTTCTTTTGCCTTTTCGAACTTTTTGCTGTACTCCCTGTCGATGGCAGCCGACCTTGCTTTTACCTCCTCGTATTCCGGAGACAGCTTTTTGAGGTTACTCACCAAATCGCCACGGTCTCGCACCCGCAGCGGATTCTTTATGTCGGCATAGAGTTCCATTTGCCGTGCACCTTTTACGCCGATATTCTGCGGTGTGCTTTTCAGAAATACCCCGAACGGCGTTTCGTCATCTCCCGTACCAGCCCCCTTGTGCCGTGTGTCAAAGACGGTAAACTCTCCATCTGTCTGGTGGTAAAGCACCTTCAGCCGCCCATCGGCGTCCCGTGCCTGACTGTCCCGGAAATACTCCTGCTGCTGTGCGGAAAGCCGCCGGCCCTCGCTGTCCTCCCCCGCCATCTCCTCGATGCTCCGGCCGGTGGAAAGCTGCTCCCTCTTGACATTCAGTGCATTTCGTAGTATATCTGTAGTAAAGAGTTCTCCGTTGGCGGCATTCGGCCCTGTCGTGTTCAGGTGTCCGTTTCCTCCGGTGGTGAACTCTTTTTCCGTTACTACATCGTGCAGATACAGTCTTTGATTTTGTGGGTCTCGCTGGAGCATAACTCCAACATACATTCTTTCATGTTCAGCACCCACCTCAACAGGTGCTGCCACAAGGATTCGTTCCAACTCATGCGCATTTTTCACATTTTGGTAAACAACGACACCATTTTGGAGAACTGACGGAATAGCGGCATAGGTCATCACCTTCTGCGGTGTATGTCCATGCCTGATCTCAGAGCGGACGCTGGAATTACCAAGGGCCACATCACCGAACCGATCTGTCCGGATATTGTTTCCAAGCGAATTAAAAAATGCCTGCACACGATCTTTCAGCGGTACGTTTCTGTCACCGAGTTCATTTCCAGACAGCCGTTCCACCGCTTCCATGCTCCGCAGTCTTTCTGAGTTATTCTTGATGTCCGCTTCGGTATACTGCGGATATTTGATTTCATACCCCACGCCGCCGTCGGCGAACACCGTGGCCTCGTTCCCCAGATCGGGACTGAGCTGCCGGCGCTGCTCCGGGGTGTAGCCGCGGCGGTTGGCCGCGTCCCGTGCCTCGATCTCGCCCGCCGTGTTGCGGTAGAGCTCCAGCGTGTTGGCATTCTTGAAGTAGTCCGTTCTGGCCCTGCGGTCGAAGTCGGCCTGCGTGTAGTCCGAGTACATGTCCGCATACGGCCCGTTGTAAAGGCTCTCCTCCAGCCGCAGCACCTCGTCCCAGTCCTGGGCGAGCTTGGCCCTGTTGATCTGCCTGACAGTCTCCTGCACGGCGGGCGGCATGGCGTCCATGGCCTCGTGCATGCGGTTCTCCGCCTCCACGAACCGCCGGTCGCTCACATACCCCTGCCCGTCCTTATTCTTGTACTTCCAGTAGTTGGGGCTGCTGCCGCCGGCAAACTCCTCCGTGCCCTGAATGACATGCTGGATCTCGTGGACCAGCGTGCGCTCCGGCGAACCTATCAGATCCTTGCTCAGCACGATGGCGTCCATGGTCTTGTCGTAGTACCCGCCGATGCCGGGCATCGTCTCCTTGAACACCACCGACGTATGCCGCAATGCCGGGTATGCCTCAAACAGGCCGCTGTGGCGCAGGAAGTCGGCCAGCTCGTACTTCTCCGACCAGGCGCGATCGTAGTACTCGCTTTCCAGCTTCTCGCTCTCCGCCAGTTCCTCCGCGGTCAGAGGCTCCCCCTGATCCTGAGCGTTCTGCGCCCACTTGTCCGTCAGCTCCTGCAGCCGCCGGTAGCCGCTCTCCTCCATCAACCGCGCGTCGCCGTCCCTGCGGTACTCCATGCCGCTGTCGTCGATCTCGAAGCGCCACTTGCCGTCCATACCCCGGAACCATCCGGTCTCCCTACGGATGGTCCGCGCGTCCGTACCGTCGGCCTCCATCTGGGCCGCCCTTGTCAGCGCGTCCAGATCGGCCGTTCTGGCGTTCTCTCCCGCATACAGCAGCTGCGTCCCGCTGTCCTGCGTCCCGTCCGCCGCCTGACGCAGCGCCCTTTCATAGAGGTTCTGCGCATCGATGAGACGGCGCTGCTCCCGCGTGCCCTGCATCTTGGCCACCGTGTCGCGGATCCAGTCATAGACGCGCTGGAACAGATTGCGGTCCCGCGCCAGCAGCCGCCGGACGGTCTCCTCGTCGGTGAACAGCTTCTCCTCCGCGAACTTGGCCACGATCTCCCGCGTGGCCCCGTCCTCGTCCAGCGCCACGCCCGCTCGGGCGTAGTCGGCCATCACGGCGCGGCGCAGGGTATCCACATCCGCGCCCATGTCCTCCGCCACGAACTGCAGCGCCGCGTCGGAAAACCGGCTGTAAAGGCCGCTGCTCTCCATGTGGTGGGTCAGCTCGTGGATCAGCACCTGACGCACAGGGTCCACCGCCGTGGTGGCGATGGAGATCACGCCGTCCTGATAGCTGCCCTGTACGCCGTCCGCCATGGTCCGTGCCTGCACCACCGCGCCGAAGCGCCGGGCGATGTCCGCCGCCATTTCGAACTGCATCTGCTTTTCCCGCGGCATCTGCTCCAGTGCCTGCCGCCACGCCGTCCGCTGGGCCGCGTCCATGCCGTTGGCATCCACCAGCCGCGGCAGTCGCGCATATTCCGCGCCGCTGCGCATATCCTGTGTATTGACTCCCTGTATATTCTGTGATACACTGGGGCCAGAAATGGATACGTTGTCTCTGAAGAAGATGTTGGGTGCGTGTCGCCCTCCGGTAGGAGACGGCGTATCCATTCTCTTTATGCTGGTGATTTCTTCCGGCTCGATATAGTAGGCGACGTTTTGCGGATTCTGCCCACTCCCTTTATCAACGACTTTTACCTTAATGTCCGCATAGTATGGAGTGCCGTCGATATAGAAGCTGGTCCGCAGCGTGTCAAAGCCATTGATCTGTATACGGCCCTTTCTGTCTCCCTTGCTTTCCGCCCAGTAGCTGCCATCGATGGCTTTCTCCAGATTATCTACAAGCAGTATTCTCTCCAGCTCCAGCGGCTCGTGCCCTTTTGTATAGAGCATCTTGTTCAGTGATGCCTTTGTCACGTCTACGTAGTATTCCCTGCCGTCCTTTGTGATATTGGGCGCCGCCAGATATGCCGGTTTGCCATCCGCGATACCCAGCCGCCGGATGGCGTTTTCTTTTACCTGATTCCGATATTGGTTTCCGTAAATGGTGCTGATGTCGGCGCCGGTGGGGTTGTACGGCGCGGAGCTCATTTCCAGCCGCCCCACCCGCGGGTTTTCGATATTCTGCGGTACGACGCCGCGATACGCCGTTCCCTGTCCTTCCTCCGCGGTGGAGGTCTCGCCGCCCTTATACCGATATGTGTCGGGACTGACCAGAGAGCCCGCCACGCCGGACATACCGCCAATGATAAAGCTTTGCAGAGAATCAGCAAGATTGTCCTCCACGCTTTCTACGTCACCGCCGTAGATGCGCGGCATTTGCCATTCCGCCCACTGTGCGACCAACTCCTCAAAGCCCTCACCTGCTCCGGATGCCGTCATCTGCAAGACCGCATTCAAGGCCCGTTTGCCAGCTTCCGTTTTACCCAATTTGCTTACAGCCTTCTGAATGCCGCGCTGCACCACATCGTCCAGTGCACCGCCGCCGTATGCCTTTGCAAACGGCAGCGCAACGTTGGAGATCAATTCGGTTGCCACTTCAACGGAACCAATACCCGCGCCGTATGCGATCTGCTCCGCCAAATCTCCGCCACCCTCGCGGGCCTCCATAGCAGCGCCGCCAAAAGCTCTGGTGGCGAATGGAATCATTGCGCCAGGAAGTCGCTTTTCAACGACGTTTCCCATCAGTGCGTAACCGCCGTTAAGCCTTGTGGGCCGCAGTCCCAGAATCGCACTGGCCGCAGCGTCTATTCCCGACTGCGTCATGGATGCGCCCGCATCAATAGCATTCTGCCAGAATTTGGACACGCCTGTTTTGGCGGCTTCAATGTCCCTGTTTGCGCTCTCCTGCACGTCCGCCGCCAGATCCCGCGCCGCCTCTCCGGCCCGCTGCTGTACGCCGGTGCCCTGCGCAGGCTGCACGTTCCCAAGGCTGTTATACAGCTCGTTCAGGTCTGCCGTGCCGAACCTTGCGGCGGCGTCATAGGCCGCGTCCAGCGCCTGCTCATAGGCGCCGTCACCCAGCACCGTGGCAAACGCCCGCATCTTTGTCAGCGCGTTATCCAGCTCCGACTTCGCCGCCGGCGACCTGTCCGTATCATAGGCATACTTGGCACGCGCCACCGCCCACTGGGCGTCCCGCAGCTCCTCCGTGTTCCGCTGCGTTCTGCCGCCTTGTCCCGCTTGATAGGCCACACCCATGGCATCCATGTTGCCGGCAAGGCTGCCCTTCGCGCCGCCGGAGACGGTCTTACCCGCACGTGCAAGGAACCCCTGCAGGGGCTTCTTGTCCGCGCCGTAGGCCCCTGCCCCGAAGGCGGCGATGTCCGGCAGGTCGTCCACGGTCCGCTGCTCCTTGCCTTTCGGCATCGTGACCGCCGGCACCTGCTGTTTATTGCTGCCGGTGTCAGAGATCATGGTGCCGGTGTTCACCAGCTGCCTCTGCGCGTTCCGCGCCGCCATGGGCTTCACGATGGGCGTCTGCGCGGCCTTGTTCCCCAGCGTCGGGGTGATGAGCTTTCCGCCGCCCTTGCCGTCCGCCATGACCACGCCGCTCTTGGTCAGCGTCAGCGGTGCCTGCCGCTTATTACTGCCGGTGTCGGAAATCATGGTTCCGGTGTTCACCAGCTGCCCCGACCTCTGTGCGTTCCGCGCCGCCATGGGCTTCACAATGGGCGTCTGTGCGGCATTAGGCCCCAGTGTTGGGGTAATGAGCTTCCCGCCGCCCTTTCCGTCCGCCATGACCACGCCGCTCTTCGTCAGTGTCAGCGGCGTTTTCAGTTCCGCTTTCTGCGCAGCAGGCAGGGATGCGCTCTGCACCCCTGCCTTTTTCTGCGTCTGTTTGTTCTTTTTGTTCCAGTCGTCCAGAAAATTCATGGTCTACCTCCCCATCACACCGCTGATGACGCTGCCCGCCCTGGTGTTCCTCCAGTTATTGGCGTTCTTGGCCTCCTGATAAGCGCTCCACGCCTCGTCAGCCGTCATACCGTCCGCCGCCGCGCTGGACTCCGACCCCCACACGCCGTCCGGTGTCACGCCGAGGCTCCTCTGCATCTCCGCCACCTGCGAGGGCGTCAGGCTGCCGTTGCCGTAGCCGCCGGAGGAGTACGAGCCGGAGCCGGAATAGGAGCTGCCGCCGGAGCGGCTGGCGGCCCTCTGCGCGGCCTGCTCCCGCTGCCACTGGGCGAAGCTGGCCGCCTGGGCGTCCTTCTGCATCAGATAGCTGGCGTACTGGCTCTGCACCGAGGACTTGTAGCTGGCCATCTGCTGCGCCGCCTCGGCGTCCCCCGCCAGCTGGGCGTCCGTGATGGCCTGATCCAGATCAGCCAGTGTCTCGATGTACTGCTGCTCCAGGTCAGCGCGTTCATTCTGGTAGTCGGCGTCCATGGCGATTCGCTGGCTGTCCGCCATACCGCCGTAGACGCCGTTGGCCGCCAGCTGCTGGTCCAGATTCCGCCGGGACATCATATTGCTGATATACGCCTTCCGCGAGGCATCCTCGTAGCTGGTTTTGGCCTGCTCCTTCTGGCGGTTGTAGCTGTCCGCGGCCTGCTGCACACGGGCCTTGATGGCCGCCTGCACATCGTTCTCGTAGGTGTTGCCGCCTACCTTGGCGTAGTAGTCCTCGTAGCTCATAGGCCCCTCCAATTCCGCGTAGTCGCCGCTTCCGTTGTCCGTGACGCTTTCGTCGTAGTAGCTGCCCCCTGCCGCGGCCTGCCCGTAGGAGGGCCGGTGGCTCGCCGTGCCGCCGGAGGAACCCTGCGCCGCCTGATCCACGCGCCGCCTGATCTCATCCTGCACAGCGGAGGCCGTGCCCGAGACCACCGACGAGGCCGTGTCCTTGATACTGCTGGCGAGCTTACTTCCAAAGGACCCCTTGGAGCCAGTCCCCGCGCTTACGCCGCTCCCCTGCGTCTTTTTCGGCTGGTCAAAGCTCCCGCTCCTGCCGCTCCCTCCTCCGCCGCTGTTGACCCCGTATGTTCTGGAGGTCCCTGTTTTTCCTGCGGTGCCGAAGCTCCCGCTCCGGCCACTTCCTCCGCCGCCCACATACGAACTCGGCGTTTTGAGAAAGCTCCCGCTCCGGCCACTTCCTCCGCCGCCCACATACGAACTCGGCGTTTTGAGAAAGCTCCCGCTCCG
>OIZQ01000574.1_pt1 | contig 18549 bp, 20 predicted proteins | sample 1588491 | NCBI WGS metagenome assembly OIZQ01 (sample SAMN03283262) | human gut metagenome | biome: human-associated habitat; material: feces | host: Homo sapiens | place: USA | collected 2013
TTCCGATGGTGCGCGGTACAGGACTCGAACCTGTGACCCCATGCACGTCAAGCATTTTGCCAAGAAGAGTCTCTGATCGTTGTGTTATCAGTTTTTAAGCGCATCTGAAAAGATGCTCGTTTGCAACAAATTTTGCAAAAAGCGCTGTGAGTACTTGTTAAACTATGGTAAATTACCGTAAAAAACGCCTTGTGATACGCCCCTTAAATCGGAATAAATACAGGAGGAAAAGTGATGATTATTGCCATTACAAATTCCAAGGGCGGCGTTGGAAAAACGACGACGGCCTTGAACCTTGGCGCCGCACTGACCGCCGAAGGGCAGAAGGTCCTGCTCATTGACAACGATCCGCAGGGCAATCTGACCGCGGCACTGGGATATACCGCTGGTGAGATGAAGCACACACTGGCCTCTCTGCTGCTGGCCGCCATCGACTACCCGGAGGACATTGCGCAGCATCTGCAAAAGGCTATCCTACATAACGATACCGGCATGGACATCGTTCCTGCTAATCGCAGGCTGGCAGATGCCGCGGCCCGACTGCAAATCATGCAGCTATCTCAGTATCAGCCCTATGGTGATAGTGGCCGCAGCTGCGAAGCAATGCTCAAGCATATCACAGATACCTTGCGCGACACCTATCGCTACATTATCATCGACTGCGGGCTGAAGCACGAGCTGCTGACGGTCAATGCGCTGACCGCCGCGGATTACTGCATCATCCCTGTGCAGGCTCACTATCTCGCCAGCGAGGGTATCCCGGATGTGCTGGAACTGGTACGCACGGTGCAGGCTCATTTCAATCCCTCACTGAAAATCGCCGGCATTCTGCTGACCATGTATCAATCCCGTCCACAGCTCTGCCAGAGTGTTCGGGCAACAGTCGGCGAAGTCTACGGTGAGGCGTTTCATGTGTTTGAGCGCCCCATTGAGCAGACCATCAAGGTGGCGGAATGTCCTGCCGCCGGTATGAGCATTCTGGACTACGCGCCGAAGAACCCCGCCGCGGAGTCCTACCGCAGTCTGGCACGGGAGGTGTTGTCGCTTGGCTAAGAGCAACAACATGAAAGACCTGCTGAAGCAGCGCATGAGCGCTGCCCAGCAGGTCTCGGAAATGGAGATCGGCAACAGGGCCTATGAAAGCCTTATCGACCCGCTTCCCGTGGCAGCTTCTACGATCCGCGAGCTTCCGGTAGATAAGCTGCGTCCCTTTTTCACCACCGACATCGGATTTCACCCATATTCCCCGGAAAAACTGCGTGCGTTCGCCCAGCAGCTTCTTGAGCAGGGCTTGCTGGAGCGTATCATCGTCAGGAGTATCCCCGGCAGCGATGAATATGAGATTCTGGCCGGACACAATCGCACCGCCGCATGGCGCATGGCCGGGCATGACACAATTCCCGCTGAGGTCGTCGCGGCCAACGATGCCCGCGCCATTATCATCGCCACGGCTACCAATTTACTGCGGCGGCAGGAACTGACCATCATCGAACGAGGCAAAGCATATAAAGCTATGCTGGATGCTAAAAACCGAAACGGGCAGCGTAATGCGGCACCAGAAACCTTTGGCGAAAATCGCCAAAGGTACAATGCCCGTGAAATCGTAGCGGATTTCTTTGGCGTTACAGAATATGAGATCCGCAAGGCTGTCAAGCTGGCGGGTCTGATCCCGCCTCTGGCGGATATTCTGGAAAACGATCCCCGGCACTTGCCGTTGAGCTGTGCGGATATGATCGCCGACTACGATGTCGCCTCACAGGAGGCGTTTGTGGAGATGTGCCGCATTGAAGGGTATCGGCTGAACAAGGTCACCTTGAACCACATCACGCAGAAATGTCCGCCGCCCGCAGCGGATAAGCAGGCCATCTACGCCGCATGGCGTGAAGCTCGCGCCGCCGCGGATAAGAATCGTTCCGCACCGTCTAAGAAGATCACCTTCGACCGCAGGAAGTTTGCTCCGTATTTAGAACAAATCGGCAGCGAGGCGGAATTGGAGGAGATGTTTCTGGAGTTTCTAAAGGAAGCTGCACATAAACGTGCAACTCCCACCGGATAAAAGCGGCTCTGACAACCTGGGTGGTAGCACCCAAGTTGCCATCAGCATCTTTGATAGTCTGAAAGAAAACAACCACAAATTCAGGTTTCAGAACTTTGCTGCTAGGCACATATATCCGAAAGAACTGGCTGTGTGAGGAACAACCTGCATAGCGGCACAGTGAAAAAACATTTACCGCAGTGCCCTTGACTACCACCACCAGGAATGATATAATTTCATTGGAATTAAATGCGTAATTCCGAATATAATATATCAAGGAGGTGGTCAGAATGCGCGCAACCTATGTTGATTTTACTTGTGATATCCTCAAAAAAGAAGCTGTCGGTGCACCCATCTATACGAACCGTGTTGCTGAACAGCTTGGAACGGCCTATCAGCTTGACAATAAGGAAGCCGCTGCAGCTACCGCTGTTGCATTCAAACGGATTATGGACGGAGCGGCTCTTCCTGAGTTGAGATGCTACCAAAAGGGCATATATTACCGGACATCCGTGACGCCGTTTGGAGAAGTCGGTATCAATAAGGAGCAGCTCATCGCAGACAAATATCTTCTGCCCAATATCGGCTATGAAACCGGATTCACCGTCATGCATCAGTTGGGGCTTACCTCGCAAATGCCCCGGCAGCGTATTCTTGCCACGAATGTAGCGAAAGAGTGTGCGAGAGCAGATAGAAAACTTGGCGTAACGATTCGCCCTCCCAAAACTGCCGTGACTGCGGAGAACAAAGCTTATCTGCAGGTGTTGGATGTTCTTGAACTTCTGGACAAAGCCCCGGTAGACGATGCCCATCCTTATGAGATCATCGCACGCCATATTAAAGGAAAAAGACTTGAGTACGGAACCCTGCTGGCTTTCGCAAATGACTTTTACAACAAAACGACTGTGCTTCATCTGGCAAGCACGGCAAGTGCAGGAGAGATGATATGAAACTACATTTGGACAGGGACGCATTTGGCGTTCTTCTGGAGGACATTCATTCAAGAACAGGCTACCGTACCGATGTGCTGGAGAAGGACTATTATGTCGTTCTGATTTTGAGTGAATTGGCCGAAATGCAAAAGGACGGTTTACCGGCCTACTTCAAGGGCGGTACGGCGCTGTACAAAGCGCTGAAAACGACCAATCGCTTTTCTGAGGATATCGATCTTTCAGTTGATACCAGAAACTGTAGCCGAAGCCAAAGCGTCAAGCGGCTGGAACGGGCGACTAAAAAGTATGTGTCACTTCAGAGAGATCCCGAGCAAGGACGCACTAACCGGTCTGAGGTCATTTCCGTATATACCTATGACCCCGCAACCGCCTATGACAGTAATGATGCCCTGCAGCGCTTCGGTAAGCTGAAAATCGAAGCGACATCCTTCACAATCAGTGAGCCGGTCGATACCTTAGAGGTGTCCGCTATGCTCTATGATCTGGCCACCGAGGAGCAGCGGCGAATACTGGAAACAGTTTATGAAGTAAGTCCCTTTAACATCCAGACGATCACCATGGAGCGTATCTTCGTCGATAAGCTGTTTGCGGCGGAAGCCTATGTTAGAAAGTCCTCTGTTGAGCATCGTGCCTTTGAGGCAGCCAAGCACATATATGATTTGGCTGTATTGTCGCACAACCCCAAAATCGAGCTCTTGATGGCGGATCCTGCTCAAATGGAGCATCTGCTGGATATCCGACTGGAGGAAGAAGCTGGCCGCTTGGATGGTATTCCCGGTGTAGCCCCCTCGGAATTTACATTCTTCCGCTCTGCCAAAGACAACGCAGATGTGCAGAGGGCATATGAAACGATGCAAAACCAGTATGTTCTCCGGGAGCATGACAGGATTACATTCAGCCATGCAACGCAGGAACTTCTGCTGATTGAGCAAGACCTGCTAAGAAACCCTGCATGGACTGAAAGAACGGTATCCCCTCAGAAAGCAGTGAAGAACAAGCAATGAGCAAGAACTCTAAGTGTATTTCTGATTTTTCCCAAGAGAATTGAAAGTACGCTTTCAATTCTCACCTGCAATGCGCTTTTGATAGCCTTCGCCAATCGTTCCACACATTAAATATCAATTATTATAAAAGGCTCGATACCGCAAGGTATCGGGCCTTCTCTATCACACACTAACAAGGAGGATCACCATGCACGCACAACGAATGCCGCCGCATATTACCACGCCCTTTGATGATTCCGCCGCCATGCGGCTGCGGCGGATGGGGCTGCTCACGCCGGATGGTACGCCGGATGAGCGCATTATCCGACCGCTGGCCTATGTCAGCGCCGGACTTTACTACGACCAGCTCTGCGATTCCGTAGATAGCCATGAGAGTGCGGCAGGTGTCTGCCAGCACATCATCAGCGAGGAAGCAGAGAACCGCCCCCGCCAAGCACTGCTGGCACTATCCATGTCCTATGACGCCATGCGCCGCGGTCTGCCTGACCCCATCTGGTGGCTGTCAGGCAGCAAGGACATTCTCCCCATTTTCATGCGTGCCTTTGCCGCGCATTTATCAGATATCCTGCAAGAAAACGAACCATCTGCCACTATGGAGGAAACTGAATGAACATGAAAACCGCATACAAGGTCTATCTCTTTTGCTGTGTCCTGTTTTTGACAGGGCTTTTTTTATTGGTTCCCGTCTACGCCGTGGAGGATATGTGGACAGCGGCCAGCCGGATCATCAAGGACATCTATACTCACATCGCCTCGGTCAGCACAGTGCTGGCAGGTCTTATGACCGCCATCGCCGTGATCGGTGCGAAGATGTCCAACACCCAGCAGAAGTCGGATCAGGCATGGGACTGGCTGAAACGTATCTGGCTGGCGTGGGCCATTATCAACGGCATCGGCGCATTTATCGCCTATGTTGTCCCGCTGTTTCAGGGACTTGCCACACTGGAGCCGTGAAATATCACATTCCTCGAATGGGAGGGGTGACCGACTATGCTTGAGCTGCTCTTTCGGGGCTTTTTTGAATGGATATACGGGCTGATATTAGAGTGTTGGGAATACTTTTCCTCGGTGCTCTTTGACCTGATGAGCCTCGACTTTGCCTATCTGGAAACATACATGCCCATCATCACGACCATCCGGCAGATCATGCTGGGTGTGGGCTGGGCGCTGCTGCTGGGCAATCTGGTGTTTCAGGCCACCCGCAGCATGGTGGCCGGTATAGGCTTCGAGGCCGACGACCCCAAGCTGCTGTTCACCCGTACCTTTGTCTTTTCTTTCCTGCTGGTGGCCAGTCCGCAAATCTGCGACATCTGCCTGAATATGACCTCGGTTATCATCGACATGGTGCAGATGCCGGACGCCGCGGCCATCAAGCTGCCGGATGAAGGATTTTTCGTTGATCTGACCGCTTCGTGGCTGCTGGTCATCGTTTTCGGTCTCATCGTCATGTTTCAGACCTGTAAACTGTTTTTTGAGATGGCGGAGAGGTATTTCATTCTGGCGGTGCTGACCATTACGGCGCCGCTGGCCTTCGGCGTAGGCGGCAGCCGCAGCACCTCGGATATTTTCTCTGGCTGGTGCCGTATGTACGGCTCCATGTGCCTGTTGATGGTGATGAACGTGGTGTTCGTCAAAATGCTGCTGTCGATCCTGTCCTTCCACCCCAGTGGGTTAGCGGTTCTGCCATGGATCGTGATGGTGCTTACCGTAGTCAAGGTAGCCAAGAAGAGCGATGCCATCATCACGCGGATCGGGCTAAACCCCGCCATCACCGGCGACTCTCTGGGGCGTTCCTTCCCCGGCGTGCTGACCTATACGGTGGCGCGAACGATGGCCTCCCGTGTTGTGCAGACCGCAGGAAAGAACACTGCCGCAGGAAAAACCGGCGCACAGACGCAGACCAAATCCGGCAGCAAGCCCGGGAGCAAACCCGCCAGCGGCGGACGCTATTATGGCGGCGTCAATACGGTCAACACCTTTGCCGACAGCAGACGTTCTGAGCAGCAGTCCGGCAGCTCGCCGCGCCAGGCTGAGCCGCGGGCATCCGGTGCGGAACCGACAGCACAGCCGGCGTCCGCAGCGGCAGACCGCAGCTTTGTCATGCCCGGTACGCGCCGCCCTGTGAGTCACGTCCCCGGCGAGCAGAAGATCGCCCCCTCCGATGCCGCAGGAAAAGCGGGCCATACCGTCAGCCGCAGCAGCCATGTGCAGGCGGGTGCGCAGCAGCATACCGCTTCTGCCGCCCAGCAGCATACGGCGACCTCTGCTTTTGAGAGCCGATACAGCAGGAATACCGGCCCCGCCCGCTCCACTGTGGCGGGAAAAATCGCGCGTCCGGCTCCCGCGTCTGCCAATGCTCCGACCAAGGCACCACGCTCCAGCACGATACCGCAGGAACGGAGTGCCGCCCGCACTACATCGGTCACAGGTCAGCGCAGTGGAGTTCGTCCCGATACCGCAGGAATGAGCCACAGCACCCGCAGGCCAACCGTCAGCCCCACGAAGAATACCCAAGATACGCCCAAGCAGACGCCGCATATCCCTACGCAGGTGAAACAGCCCACCGTATCGGGCCGCTCTGTCCCGAAGGACGCCAAGAGCAGCAAGCGGACCGACAAGAAAAAGGACGATGACCATGGAGGATAAGCAGCGCCAGTACAGCGGTATCGACACAGTAAAGCGCATTGTCAGTGCCGCGAGGATCGCCAAGGCAGCCGCAGCGGGCGGTGTCCACGGTGCCGCCGTGGCGGCGGCAAAGGAGGCTGCGCCGTTTCTCGCCAAGCTGGCAATTTGGGTACTGGTGGCATTGATCGCGCTGCCTATGCTGATTTTTGCCTATCTCCCCAATATTTTTTTTGGCTTTGCTTCCTCCGGGACAGCTTCCGTTTCCCGCATGACAGGGCAAGCCATGACGTTGGGCGGGTTCTATATGGATCTGGAGGACTTTGAGAACACGCAGATCGACGCCATCGTGACAAGCCTTATCCAACAATATGAAGAAGAGGGCATAGAGATCGACGGGGTGGAGATCAACAGCGACTTTGATGAGGATGACCTGCGTCGGTTCATTGCTATCAGCTCTGTGGCCTATCAACAGGACTTAGAGGTAATGACCACTGAGGCCGTGCTGTCACTGGCAACCTCCCGGCTCCGCTATGAGCCGACGCTGAACATCTTCGAGTTCGGCGGCCTGCTCAAGCGGACGCTGGTCATTCAGATCGACCACCTTGACCCGGAGACATTTATGGATCAGCTCTCCTTTGAGGAAGATGCCCGCACATGGGCGGGTGCGCTGTATGAGGTGTTGACCAAAAGTAACGCGCTGAAGGAATACGCGGAATACTACGCGCCATACCGTCCCAATTACAGCGGCGACACCGGCTATACCGGAGACTATGAGCATGGCGGCAGCTACGGCGACACCATTGACACGTCCGGCTTTGTCAGTCCCTCCACCAAGAATAACGTAGACCTTGCCGCCTACGCCATGCAGGCGTGGGAAAACAACTGGGGCTATTGCTGGGGCACCTATGGCAATATCCTGACGGAAGCCTTGTTCAACTACAAACTCCAGCAGTATCCGGAGGGCGTCGGCAAATATGAGGACTTTATCCGCGCCAACTGGCTGGGCCGCCACACAGCGGACTGTATCGGACTTATCAAAGGCTATGGGTGGCTTGACGCCGCCAGCGGCTCCATCAACTACGGCACAAACGGAATGCCCGATATCGGCGCTGACCAGATGTACGCCAACGCCCAGAAGGCCGGTATGGCGGGAACGATGGACACCATGCCGGAGCTTGTGGGTATCGCTCTATGGAAACAGGGCCACATCGGCGTCTATGTGGGAAACGGCTACGCGGTGGAGGCCATGGGTACCAAGTACGGCGTGGTACGGACGGAGGTCGCGGGCCGCGGCTGGCAAGGATGGTGCCGCATCCCCTACATCGAATACAGGGAGGCCGGATAATGTACGTTCCCACCCGCCTGCGTGTTCTGCGCATCAAATATAAGATCACATTGAACGCTCTTGCCGGACGCATGAACATCAGCAACCAGCATCTCAGCCGCATGGAGTTGGCGGATATTCCGCCCACCGAGTACCACGAGCGTCTGCTCTGCCTCGGTATGGAGCGGCTGCTGGCGGAATGGGACGGTGCGCCGGAGGATCTGAAGCAAGAATATCAAACCTATAAAGGGCGGCTTTTGCAGCCCACGAAGGAGGTCGAGGATGAATACTGACACCTACTATATCCCAGTCAACTTTACCAATGCCGGACGGATCCTGGGCCTATTTGAGATCCGCAATCTCATTGAAGCCCTTCTTTTATGCCTGCCGGTGCTATATGTGTGCCTGACATATCTGCCCTTCTCCCTGACGCCGAAGATCATCGTGACCGTTTCGCTGGTCGTTCCTATCGGCGGCTTCGGGCTGATGGGCGTCAGCGACGACAGCCTGACACGATGGCTGAAGGGCTGGTGGGCATGGCACTGCCGCAGGCGCATGATGTTTTTCAGAGGAGTGGTAACGGCATGAGTATCAAAAAAGCGCTATTTGGCGGCGGTGTGGAGACCAGCGCTACCGCCAGCTATCAGGGCAGCATTCAGGATTGGCTACCCGTCAAGAATATCATCGGCGGCGTGGTCATTACAAAGGACAACCGCTTTATCAAGATCCTTGAGATCGTGCCGGTGAACATCTACCTGAAGTCCGCTGAGGATCGGCAGGCCATTGTGGAAGCCTTTGCCGCATATCTCAAGATCGCGCCGAATCACATGCAGTTTGAAGCCCGGACGCTGCCCGCCGACATCTCGCGCTATGTTGAGCGGATGCAGGAGTACGCGAAGAATGAGGACAACGCCTATTGCCGCGAAATGATTCAGGATAACATTCAGGACATCGGCATGGGAGTGGCCAGCAACGCTTTGCAGCACCGGTTCTTTATGGTGTTCCAGTATGAATCGCAGATGCGGGCATCACCCAACACCGTACAGGGCATTATCCAGCGGCTCAATGAAGAGGCTGACACCGCCCGCCGCTATCTGGATCTGTGCGAACTGGAGGTGCAGGAGCCGCGCTATGCGGATGACTTCGCGCTGGAGCTGCTCTACGAGATCATCAACAAACGCACCAGCCAGCGCGTCAAGCTGCCGGAGGGCGTGTTTGACATGACCACGGCGGTGCATGGCGTATATGAGGCGCAGACACAATGAAAGGGCATCGCAGCAGCGATGCCCTTTCCCGTCAAATTAGTCTTAGTCCTTTAAGCAGCCAATCGGAATAATCTTCACCCCATCAGGCCGGGTATACGCGATTTCTCCGCCTGTAATGACCATTAACAAATCTGGTTCCCGCAGGCTGGTCGTGCCGTTTTCAATGGCTTGATGGATCAAATTCTTGATTTCAAGCAGATGCTGAGCGCCTTCTTCAATCTCACGGCTGCCCAGCTTAAATTCTATCAGCGCGTACCTTCCATCAGAAAGATGCAATACACAGTCTGCCTCCAAATCAAGCCGGTCGTGATAATAAGATACCTTTCCACCTAAAGCTGAGGAATAGACCTTCAGATCTCGGATGGCAAGACACTCGAAGATAAAGCCGAAGGTCTTTAGATCCTGCTCCAGATACTCGGGGGTAAGCCCCATAGCGGCTACGGCAATGGACGGATCTGTAAAACCTCGTTTCTTACCGGATCGTATTACTGTTGCCGAGCGGATAGCTGGACACCACGCATCAATGTCCTCTATCACAAAAAGGCGCTCCAACGCGTTCAGATACGAATCCAATGTGGGGGCAGTTATACCGTCCGCATTGGCGGACACGTCCTTCAGGATATTGGTTTTCTTCGCCAATGTGGAGATATTCCGGGCATAGGAACGTAGAATCAGGCTGGTCCAGACGGGGTTTCGTTGTACGCTATCCACTGTGGAAACATCAGACTCACAAATATTTGTGATATATTCCCGTGCAGTCAAAAGCTGAGCCTCTTGGCTCTTTCTGCGCAGTGTTGCTGGCCATCCTCCTCGGCATGCGGCAAAAATCAACTGCTCGATAGAGAGCGGACTTGTGACCCCATCAATATCCGTATCTGACCGGTCAAACAACGTTTTCAGCGAAATCTGTCCATTGGATTCGCCAGACTCGTACAGGCTCATGGGATACATTTTCAGGCGGGCGATTCGTCCTGTCCCCGTGTGCATGATCTTCTTATCATCCACGGAGGTGGAGCCTGTCAGAATAAACAGGCCTTCTTCCTGCCGGATGTCTACCGCAGTTCGCACAGCGTCCCAAAGGACGGGGGCAATCTGCCACTCGTCAATCAGTCTCGGGTTATCACCCTTAAGAAGCAACGAGGGTTTCGCCTCGGCAGTCGCAAGATAAGCTGCCTTTTTGTCTGGGTCTTGCATCCGCAGAATACTCTTCGCCTGCTGCTGACCCGTTGTTGTTTTTCCGCACCACTTGGGGCCGACAATCAAAGTTGCGCCAAACGCCTCTAACCTCAAGGCCAGTTCACGGTCTACGATTCGTGGCAAGTATTGCTGCATAACGCTGCACCTCCTGTTCTTCTATAGTATACGCATAAATTCTATTTACGTCAATCTCATTTTGTGTTTTTGAAGGATTTTGTTTTGCGTTTTTGATGCGTTTCATTTTATGTTTTTGAAATAGATTACTATCAAGGAGTATCACCATGAAAAAGCAAAAGAAACCTGTACCATCGGCAGAAGCTGAGCCTGTTATCAAGAAGCAGCCGCTTTTGAAACGGCTGCTGTTCGGCCCGGAAAGACCGGATCTCCCCGAGCTGGAAGCCGGCTCCACTACCATTCTGGACATTCTCTCCCCCACCGCCATTGATACGAAAAGCCGTGACTACATCGTAGTGAACGGTGTTTTTCATGCCTACCTCTACATCACCGGCTATGGCTACAGCACCACAGTCGGCTCCTGCTGGCTTGCGCCGCTGGTGGAGGCTGGCGAGGGCGTCAATATCAGCTTCAGCTTTACCCGCCAGAACCGGGAAAAGATCCTCTCCAAAATCGCGCAGACCACCATGCTTAACCGCAGCCGGATGCGGGACGTGGGAGATACCCGTCAGGACTATGAGGAGCTGGACAGTGCCATCACCTCCGGTCTCTACCTGAAGGACGTCATGAACCGGCAGGGTGAGGACTTCTACTATATCTCTGGCAGGCCCCCAGTGACCGGCCTACGGTAGAAAACACGCTGACCCGCCTGTGCGTCAACCCCTTGCAGGAGAAGGTGAACCGTATTCTTGCCATGGCGGTGGAGACGCAGGAGGATTTCAACACCGTTGTTGCGGATGGCGGTAATCCCAAGGCTGGCAGCAAGGCGCTGCTGAAGCTGCGTGGCGAGCTGCTCCAGCTCTATAAGCGACAGCAGGAGCTATGTGCCGCCGCACAGTCCGACAGTGAAAAGGACATGGTGAACAACCTCCTGAACGATCTGGAGACCATCAGCATGGCCGCCCACAACGCGGTGAATTTCACCTACATCCCGCTGGAGCAGATGGCTGCTCTGCAATAACTACATTTTTGGAGGTACGATTTATGCTGAACAAGATTTTTGTGATGGGCCGCTTGACCCATGATTCTGAGCTGCGCCGCACCGGCAGCGGCACACCGGTATGCAGTTTTTCTATTGCATGTGACCGCGATTTCAAATCGCAATCCGGAGAAAAGGAGACCGATTTCTTCGATGTGGTAGCATGGTGCGCCACAGGAGAATTTGTCAGCAAGTATTTTACCAAAGGCCGCATGGCCGTGGTAGAGGGGCGGCTCCAGATCCGCGAATGGCAGGACAAGGAGGGCAATAAGCGCCGCAGTGCGGAGATCAACGCCGATAATGTCTACTTCGGCGATTCCCGGCCGGCGCAGGCTGAAGGAGCTTCCGGGACTGGCGAGGCCGATGCCTTTAAGGATTTCCCGCCGTTGGATGATTTTCCGTCCGCTGCGGGCGGCTCCGGCAAAGATCTGCCGTTCTGATCCTATATGGTAATGAAATAGCAAGGGGAAGGCTCGCGCCTTCCCCTTGCGGATAAGGAGATGCTATATGAATGCCAATAGACGAAAAGCCTTTCGGACAATAGCGGATGTACTGCGCTCCCCTATTGCGGAGCTTGCGGCACTTCGGAGAAAACCAGTACAGAAAACCGACCGCGTGATGCGCTCCGGCAAACTGGAGGACAGCATATATGCCGAGCTACGCGAGGATGATGCTGAAATGGATATGACGGAGAACGCCGCGGCGCAGAAGCTCAAATCTTTTCCCGCACTCTCCCGCGATGTGTTTCAGTCCTTATATTCACTGGCCCCGCGCAGGAACGATGCGGATATGCTCACCGCTGCGGCGCAGAAATTCAACGCACCCATCCTCGACCACATCTCTCAACAGGACGACTATCCCACGCTGAAAAACATCTGCGAGGGTCGTAGTCTACCCGCCTATGAAGCTGCGGCGGAGTTCACCAGTCGAGCCGCCGAAGAGTTGGACGGACTGTTGTCTGAACTGGGCGGTGATAAAGGCGCGCTGAATACTCTCGAAAAGCTGGAAACGGCGCGTGATGCCGCGGCAGAGGAGCTCACCAAGCTGCTTGATGCCCGAGCCCATACTAGAGAAATGACCGAGCCGGGTAAACAAGCGCTGATAAATGCTGCCAATCGGCTGGACAGCAAACAGCGGCAGGTGGAGGCTGTATCTCAGATGTTGGACACGACCATACTGTGCCAAACGAAGACGGTCGATCTGGCGGTATCCGCCGCTGTGCAGGCAGCCACAGAGCGGGCACAGGAGGTACAGAGCATCATCGGCGCATGGAGCGATGAACCCATGAATATGTGCCGTACACCTGAAAACCTTGCGCTGTTGGAAAAGGTACGCCAAAGCACGGCACTAAAGGATATTTCCAAGTATCTGGGCCGCTTTCGCGAGATTTTCACGCAGGCCAAGAAAAATAGCTATGCCTATGGACGGGGTGAAACCTACTCTCTGGAGTTGGGCAATAATCTGTCCCGTGCGTTGACCTCGGAGCTTGCCATGCTGGCTACACCAGAGACTATCCCGCTGTTCCTGCGGAAGTATCAGCAAAAGCAGATCAAACAATATCGCCGGCGTGAACCTATTTATAAGGGCATGGGCGATATTATCTGCTGTCTGGATGAGTCTGGTTCCACCGAAGGCGAAACTGCGGCATGGGGTAAGGCGGTGGCCATGACCCTGTTGGAGATCGCCGCTGAGAACCGCAGGAGCTTTGCGCTGATTCATTTTGCCGGAAGCAGCAGTTGCCAAGTGGACGTATTCCGTCCAGGCGAATACACGCTGGAGGATAAGTTGTCCGCCGCAGAAACATTCCTCGGTGGCGGTACCAACTTTGAACGCCCCATCCGGGAGGCAATCCATCTAATGGAGTCGGAGAGCTTTGAAAAGGCCGATGTGGTTTTCATCACGGATGGTGCGTGTGAGTTATCTGATGCCTACCAGCAGGAATTGCAGGCAGCGCAGGTCTCGTATCATTTCACGGTAACAGGTATTTTGCTGGACGAAGGACAAGCTGACATGAATTTCAGCCTAAAGCCCTTTTGTCAGAAAATTTACCGAACAAGTAATCTGACCAGAGATACTGTAGCGAGGATACTAGTAACTCGTAGTCGATAGTCTTTATGAGGGCGGCAGTGTTTCTTTACATGAGAAAACACTGCCGCCCATTAGTAATACGCCCCACGGTATAAAATTCTGTGGCCAACACCATGCAACCACAAAGAACAATGTAAAACTAATTCTACTACTATAGTATAGCGATTACACTGCAATTAGAATAACTCATCAAAGAAGCACTGCAGAAATCTAGCGCTTGTATATGATGCATACTTTTGGTAATCATCCCCCTTCTCTGTATCACCGAAATCACTTACTGACTTCAAGACAATTGGAATGGGCTTCGGATTGCATGCTAAATTTCCAGAAAGAATTACACCGTATGCTTCCATATCAAATCCTAAAAGTTTTCGGTTGTGTGCGACTATGTCACTTATTGCAGTCGGATCAGCAAGCACGGCTGCTCCAGATGCAAAAGGCCCGATTTGTATATGAAGCAGATTATCTGGCTTATTATAATGGCAAGAGTCTCTGATATGCTGGAGCAACTCAGGTCGACTAGCAATTCGTTTAATAACTTGAAATACTCGATCGTTTAAGCGCACTTGGCGATAATCCGGTTTGAATTTAGACTCACCGTCTTCAATCACACGTTTTCCATTGCCATAGTCAAAACAAGGATCCGCAACCATTATATCTCCAAAAAATAGTTTTCCACGATCCACTCCAGCCGCTATCCCTGTCATAATTAAATAGTTCGGTCGAAATCGAAAAGCCATTTTTGTCGCAAGGATAGATGCAGCAGGCATTCCCATTTCATATGCTGCAGCACATATTAGTCGTTTATCTCGGTACGTTCCAATATAGTAGTCTGTCGAATCACCTAATATAGCATGCACTTCCCATTGGAAAGGGAGTGCTAGAACTTCATCTAGTTCCGGAGTCCGAAGTGCACAGATTATGGCTACATCGTAATCATACGTTGTAGACTGCTCGTTGTGAGCCCGAATCGCCTGTGCAATGTATGAGCTTAATCGATTCTTCCAATTGTCGCTAGTTGCATCATATTTTATTGCTGAAAAACAGAACTTATCTACATCCTTTTGCAAATCATTAAGTGCATCATCGTATTCAGAAATCACAAATATGTTTTTAGGCATTTTAAGTGTAGCACTATCATCTGCAATTTCATAAAGGAGATTGCTTCCGCCATTTTGTACAGGTGTACCATTGTCTCGAAGCGGCAACGCTAAGTCTAAGAGGAGAATGTCGAACTGTGTCCCCAAAAGTGCTTTTTTTGCTGATATCTGTGATTTCACATATACAATTTGTTCACCGGTAATCTTGAGTTCTGAAAAAATAGTCTCATATGCGCTTATTTTGGTAACATTATCATCAACCACTAATATAGATGTCATTGTATTACATCTCCTTTCAAAAATAGCCCACTCAATAATGCCATTAATTCCTCTTTCCATGTGTCATGCGTAGTATTGTAATAAACAGAGCCACAGTATAAAGTCGGAAAGTCATTCTGTAACTCGCAGTCCAGTCTCTCTAGAGATATACCTTCAAAATCTTCGTACTGGGTAATTACGACAACTTTAGTTTTTACAGCGCCACGGCGCATTTTAAAAAGAATATCGCGGCCCGCTAAAGGCAATGGTCTGCCACCAGTGTCATGTACAGTTACATCGTACATTGGCATACTCATATCTAAAAGGAGTAAATCATACGATTCATCATATAGCGCTTTCATACCACTATGGAAGGACATCTTACATGAACAAGATACATGCCAATATTGCTGCATAAATTCCTGTATTGCTCGTAGCTTATTTGCATCGTCTTCAATAATCAATGTCTTCATAATAAAACTTCTCCTAGCTTCGCTGTTATCGAAAGTGAAAAAAGATTGTCTTTGCAACTGTAGGATATCGCACTGATGCACTTCAAATCTACGCTTAATATTTTTTTGATCTTATAAAGTCCAGACCCGCCCTCACTATTTATTGATCCGCTACTTTCCCAATTGCTAAGTTTTGAAATAATGGCATCCATGGCACATACATCCACACTTTTAGGTGCAACGGGATTGTCTACTCTGATTGTGATTTGATCCTGTATACGGTTTGCATGGATACTAGCTGCATGTTTATTTGGCAGTCCCGAATGTTTTATTACGTTGTCAAGCAGGATTTTAAAAATATCCACCATACTTGGAAGTGTAGTACCTTTGAGCATAATTTGCTGATCAATATCGCTACTGTCATATGTAAAAGTATTAGAAAAGCTTTGCATAATACTGCAGGAAATAGATGCAGCTAAAGACAGTGGATAGTCCTGAAAGCTATCTGGCCTTGTTAACCGAAACCATTCTGAAATTGTCTTCAATTCATTAAAAATTTCTGTCCGCGCAGTTGCAATTCGGTCACTCAAAGGGTGCAGTGCAATTTCTGACGGAAAATTATTCAATTGCGTTTGCAGTTCGTTTAAAGCTGATTGAAAATCTTCATTAATCGCATTTTGTAGTACATATCTAATATTGCGCAAACTGTCTTCTGTAATATCCAAAAGGAAGTCAAGTACGACTTCTTCAAATTTTTCAAAAATGGCACCAAGTGGAAGACGAGCTTTTAACGCACAAACGTCATTTGGGCTAATAGTAAAATCGAATAGCCCCTCCGGATTTTTTTCTTCGGTTTGTACTTGTATCAAATCTTTCTTTATATGACTAATTATGTGGTCGATTTTCTCTGAGAACTCAGAAAAAATTCTATCAATTTTAGTCTGATTAAGCACGCAATCTCTCGCCTTATACCAAAAGGCAATGGCTCATAGCTCTCCGTAAATGATTGCATTGCAATTCCGCAGCAATTAACATAGCAGTGACTTCAAACTGTACCGGAGAGCCCGTGGTTCTATTAAGAATTTGAGACAGCAATGTGCATGCGACATTAGGGTAACTATCTACCAATAAAAACGCTTTATACTTGTCTTTTCTAATACCCTCAATTGGAAGCTCTTGAAGACAAGTGATGTTCTTTTCTCTTATAGCAAGCGCAAATTTAGTTGTTAAGCTGTTGCGATAATATTCGTCCGCCTGCTTCATATAATCAGTGGTGTATTTAGAGTCAAAGGAAAATATATCGCTTGATAATGAAATACTCGAATAAAAATTTGAATACTTTAATGACTCGATGGAATGCAAATGGGAACTGTATTTTCTTAAAATTTGCATAAGTTCGTTTGCCCATGCAGCGTCCAGATGTATATAAAGAATCTTCGTTAGATCTCGCTGCAACTCTTGTATATCTCCTGACTGTTTAAATAAACGCCTTAGTTTAGTTAAAATCGTGTTTAAGATACATTTTGGTATAGGGAACGAGATATCTTGTAGAAGTAAAACTTGGCTCTTTGCATAGATCTCTATCAAGGGAAAGTAGGAGATGTCTTCTAATAACAAACTCGATACTGTAGAAATGCACATTTGATACTCCCCACGAGAGTACGCGTCAAGAGCACGCGATACTTTGTCAGAGCCTTTTGCGTGAAAATAAGCGTATTTGTAATGCGCAATATGATAAATATTATTTAAGAAGGGATCAATAATCACTTGAGCCAAGTTAGCAAGATAAGCAGAAAACTTGCTCTGCAGTTGTGCATTTTCACTTTTAACCACAAAAGAAAGAATCGTTATAAAGGACAAATATCTATCCACTAATGCGTTTTTATCATCTAAAAAGAGAAAATATGCAATACTATCTTCATTTAGGGAATTCGAGTCATCCAAGAAAGAATATCCGTTTACCTTGTATTTTGCGTATTCACATAAAAGCATCGGAGTTTTATTTGCTAAGAATCGTCTATAATCTGCATCAATACTATTAAAAAAAGTATTAACCGACACATTTGATTCACACTGGCGGCTAAAACTGCTCACATAATAATACTGGACTGTACCAGCTCCAAGTTTCGATAAAAACTCCTTTGTTATTTGCTTTTGATGATCTAAGCCAAATGTCTCACTCACTAGCGAAATGCGATTTTGTATCTCCCAAAGTGAATAGCCAAAATACTCATGCACTTGCTTCAAAACATCTTCGCATTGTTTATAATTGCCAAGCAAGAAAGCATGATCATATGTGTTTTTCATTTTCAAGAATGCATTTATGTGATTTGAATTATAAGTTAGTTCAAGAACATACCAGAGCAGCGCATGATCCAGATCCTTGAAAAAAGGCATTTTACCACAATCGCCAATCTTTGAAATGTCGGCAGGAAAAGCACAACCAGTAATTGCCCTCTCAAAAAAAGATTCGCGAGACAAAAGAGGTATAAATTTTTCGATTTGTTGAATGCTACTTGAAGCAAAGAATGCAGCCATTCCTTTTGCAGGATTATGTGTTGCAATAATCTGATGCTTTACCTTCCGATATTGATCTTTTATTGAAGCCATAATATTCTTCTCACTTTCCGCTTTTAATGGGGTAACACATGCTAACAGATATTTGGTGTAGGTTTTTTGAAGATACTTCAGACAACGACATGAAGGAAAAGCTAGAAATTCTCCGGCCTTTAGTCAAAGTATCTTCCCCAGAGGATATAACTATTTTTAACTATTGGGCTAAAAAAAAGGATCTTCCCTTGATTAAATAATAGTAATTATACCAAAGATTTGGTTTTTAGACAACAAAAATAGCAAAAACAACTACTTGAGACCCTGCAATTATTGGCTACCAATCAAATGTCATTTTGTTACTTTATTGTCTATGTTTATGTAAAAATCCAGCGGATTACAGATATACACTATTTTTTTGACACGAAAAAAATTTGTCTTCGTCAAACTATATAAGTAACCTCAAAAGTAAACTAATTATTTTTCCATAATAGATGAGATAATGATTTCCTATGTAACATCATCAATCTATAACTTATCATTCA
>OIZQ01000585.1_pt1 | contig 18333 bp, 28 predicted proteins | sample 1588491 | NCBI WGS metagenome assembly OIZQ01 (sample SAMN03283262) | human gut metagenome | biome: human-associated habitat; material: feces | host: Homo sapiens | place: USA | collected 2013
TGTACACCCTGCGGCTGGACCCCGGCCGCCAGACCGTGGTCACCCTGATCTTCATCCGGGAGGCCTTTGGCTACAAGGAGCCGCTGTTCCCGCAGGAGATGCTGGACGAATTCATGGCCCAGAAGCTGGACGCCCACCGCACCCGGTGATTTTTGCGGGCAAAAGGGCTTTTCATTTGCCGCAGAATTTGTTATACTAAATAATAGCGCTGCGGCGCTCTGCGGGCTAGTAGCTCAGTTGGTCAGAGCTGGCGGCTCATAACCGCCAGACCTTACCGTTTCCACCTTTTCCAAACAGCGTTTTTCCGTTGTTTTTTGGTTTGCTAGTGGCTTAAAAATCGGACTTGGGTATTTTCTGGGTACGAAAGCCACTTTACAGATCTTTGAAACAACGTCATAAGGGCCATTAGCTTAACGGTTAAAGCACGCGGCTCATAACCGCACGGTCCTGGGTTCGATTCCCCGAAGATCCACCAATATACATTGAAAGGACGTAAAGGAATGAACATAGTAAACGCAGGTTCTCGTTATCAAGTCTATGGCGAAGATGTAAAGACTTATAAGGAGCTTCCTATTGCTACTTACTCAGTTGGATTTAATCCAATGATGGGTTTTTGGCTCATTAAGCATGATGACCTCGCTATTAACGAGGATACAATCTATGGCAATCATGCTCGTCGCGCAGAAAAGATTCTAAAATCTTTTGCTGTAAGTGAGAGAAACTTCGGTGTCATTCTCTCCGGTAAGAAGGGTATTGGTAAATCTCTACTTGCTCGCATGATTGCGGAAGAGTCTATTAAGGCCGATATGCCAGTCATTATTGTTGACACCGCTATTCCCGGCATCAGCAATTTTCTTGCCTCCATTCAGCAAGAGGTAACGATTATCTTTGATGAGTTTGAGAAGACTTTCGCCGAGACTGAGAAGGGCGATCCGCAGGTTGAAATGCTTAGTTTGTTCGATGGCATGGATAATGGTAAGAAACTGTTTGTCATTACCTGTAACGATCCTCGTCAGTTAAACGAATTTCTTATTAACCGTCCTGGTCGCTTCCATTATCATTTTGAAATTACCTGTCCCTCTCCTGATGAAGTCCGCGCTTATATGACTGATAAACTAGGCACCGGTTGGGAAGAGGATATTGAAAAGGTTGTTAAGTTGGCGCAAGTGGCTGATATTACTTTTGATTGTCTGCGTGCGATCGCTTTCGACCTTAAGCAGGGTTATCCTCTGGAAGAGACTCTTATGGATTTGAACATCAACTACGAGCGTAATAGCTCTTATGATGTTACCGTTAGATTGTCTAATGGTTGGATTACTACAGCCTATTACAAGAGGATTGACCTTTACTCTAAGGATGAGTGTAATATTTCTTTTGAGAAAGACGGAATCCGTTATTGGATTACTTTTTCTCCCTCTGATACCACGGTTGCGGATGGCGCTTTAGCTGTCAACCCGCAGAAGATTAAGTTGACTTTGGCTTATGATGCTTTTGAGGAGTCAATGTCTGACGATGATGCAGAAATTGCTCGTAGACAGTGGATGAAAAACACGACTGTTGAGTCTTGTACTCTAACAAAAGTAAGCGTCTCTATGGTAAATAAGTTCGATAATTTTTAAGAATAGCCCTCGCAAGAGGGCTATATGCCAGCTAGGTCAAATGGTTAAGATGCCGCCTTCATACGGCGAGAGGACTGAGTTCAACTCTCAGAGCTGGCACCAGTTCATTGTTGCAGCAATGTTTATCATATATATGAGAAAACCGAGAGAGCTTGACGCCTGCAAGTGTCCTGCCTAACCCTGTCATTCGTGACAGGGGTTTCTTTTTGTATATGAGCAAGACTGGACCGCGCTCGGTGCAAACGCAAAGTGGCTTTAGAATTTTTCAGGCCAAATGTGGCAAAATGATTTGCATTAGTTTTTATATCTATGTGAGAGGAGGGATTTGTGAACATGGCTGAATTAGAATTTTTCAAAGGTTCCTATGACAATCTAAAAAACGTGCCTATTAAGGAAGGTCAACTATTCTTTACAACCGGCGATAAGAAGCGTATCTTATTAGATATTAACGATGAAACAAGAGCGGAGATCACTCCGTCTCTTGATGTAATCAAAATTCTTGGCGAAGCTGGAACAAAAGTAGAAGTAGATGGCGTTTCTTATGACTCCATTGAAGATGCTTTAGAGAACGCACCTGCGGGAAGCACTATTAAACTAGATAGTAAATATAGTGAGCCAATCACTCTAACGGCTGGCAAAGAAATCGTTCTTGACTTGAATAACAACGATATTAAGAATGACGAAGCTACGCCGATCGCCATCGCCGCAAATGCCGCTTTAACGATTAAAGGTAAAGGCACCATCGAGTGCAATAAGCACGGAAAAGCGCCATTGGCTAACAACGGCGGAATCCTTGTTCTCGATGATGGCTACGTTGTTCGTTCTATTGATGAAAAGGGTAATGGTTATTATACTTTGTTTAATCACGGTATGACAACTATCAATGGAGGTATTATTAGCTGTCCAGGTAACTATTCTAGTTTAATCGAGAATGGTTATTATGACTATAATTCTACCGATCCGAATAAAGGTCATGTTGAAGGTGTCAACGCGGCTGAGCCTACCTTAGTAATTAACGGTGGCACAATTATCAATAATTACACAACAGTCAAGACTGATGATGGTGGCGTGACTACTATCAACGGCGGCGATATTCGTGGCTATGTCTATCATGTTGGTAAGAAAATGACTATTACAGGTGGTCTTTTCTCTACAAGTAATGGTGATATGAATGTCCAGGTTGTTAAACTAAATGATAACCTTAATGTAGCTGACTGCTACATTTCTGGTGGTACTTTTGAAACTTCCGGCGAAGTTAATATCGCTGCTAAAGGCAATCCGCTTATTGAGATTACCGGAGGAAGATTTAATAAGCAAGTACCAGAAGAGTTCATTAAAGCTGGATATAAACAGACTTTAGTGGATGGTTATTATACTGTGAGTAAGGAGGAATAACTAAATGGGCTTTAATGTCGTTTATTCTGATAAAGATAAAATTGAAAGCAGTATTGCCCAAGGTGGTATTCCGAAGGAAAGTCTCATTCTCACGCGTGGAGAAGGAGAGTCTGAAGCTTCTTACTACGATGACCAAGGCAATCTGAAGCCAATTACTAAAAAGAGCATTTTCGGCTCTATGGTTGATGCTAATTTGTGGGTAAGCAAGTATGACTGCAAGGGACAGCTAATTTCTATCTATATTGATGGAGATTGGGTGCCTTGTGTAGTCGATGAGAATAACAAGATTATTCCATTTATTAGCGAAGATGATACAATTATCTTGGACGCTGGCGGCGCTCCTATCCCTGTATAAGGAGGATAACTAAATGGCTACAAAAAGAGTTGAAGCTATTTTTAAGTTGCGCCGTGATAATGACTACAATTACGAGAAGGTCAAAGATACTTTTATTCCAGCAAAAGGTGAAGTATGTCTAGTCGATACGGCTAGATTAGGTCTTTGCGTAAAAGTAGGTGACGGCGTTTCTACCTATGGAAGTCTTGAGTATGTAAATACAATCTTCCAAATGGTCACGTTCGTTGAGGGTAAAGCCTTTGTCAATGATAAAGAGATTACTCCTAGCGGAAATAAGATTTATATTGATGCCAATAACACCAACGACTTGTATTATTACAATGGCGTTGAGTTTGTTTTAATTGGACCGGGTTCGCTTCCGGCGGCGTCCGCGGAAACCGCAGGTATTATGAAACTTTACTCTACCACTGGAGAGAATGTGGATGGTACAATGACGCAAAAAGCGATTTCAGATGAACTGAACACTAAGGTTAGTGCTTCAGTTAATTTAGAAGATGAAACCATCGTCTTCAAATAATCTTATAGGAGGAAAATTATTTATGGCTATTTTTAATCCTGTGAATGTACCCGTGATTTCTAAGCTCACAATCGGTGAGAAGACTTATTACCTGAAGGATGCCGAGGCTCGTGAGCTGCTTGCTCTGCTTGGTACTGCTGCTAAGAAGGATGTCGCAGAAGGTGTCAGCGCTGAGGAGCAGGGCCTTGTTACTGGTGCTCAGGTTCAGGCTGCTATCGCTGGCATTACTGGCTCTATGCACTTCCGTGGTGTGTTCACTTCAACTGCCGAAGTTACTGACCCCGCTGCTGGCGATGTAATTATTGTTGGTGTTAAGGAGTATGTGTATGGCGGAGACCCCGCTGATTGGCACGAGCTTGGCGATGAGACCCTTTATGCTCTGAAGACTGTTACCATTGGTACTCAGAATCTGTCTGCTAATATCAATCTTGACACTCTTGCTACCGATATGGGTCTTGGCAAGCTTGCTAAGAAGGATTCCGCTACTGGTACTGTTGCTGGTCAGACCATTACTGGCTTGAAGGCTACGGGTACTACTACTGGTTCTATCGCTGTTGGTTTAACTCAGACTTCTACTGCTGCTGTTTTAACCAAGAGTGATTATACTCCTTCTGGTGATGTCACTGGTAGTGTGACTGCCGCTGGTTCTGTTAGTATTGCCAAGGATGCTGTAAACGGTACTCAGATTTCTGGTAGTGTTTCTGCTCCTACTGTGACTATTACTCCTAATACTGACACCATTAAGAAAGTTACTTCTGTTGGTACTTTACCCACCAAGGCTGCTGATACCTTTACTCCTAATGGTGATGATACCTTTACTCAGGGTTCTCAAGCTGCTTGGAGCGCTAATGTCGATGATAAGTCTGAGACTTTGAGCTTTAGCTTTACTACTAATACTCTGCCTACCTTTACTCAGGGCGCAAAGGCTTCTTATACTGAAGGTACTTTCGATGCAGGTACTTTGCCCACTTTGGCAGAGGCTGCTACTACTGTTATGACTGGTGTTAAGAGTGCAGAGGCTTCTGCTCCTGTATTTACTGGTGATAAGTTCACCGCTTCCTTCATTGGCGCTTCTGCTGATATTACTGCTACCTTTGCTGGCGAAAAGACTTCTGTTGTTTCTGGTGTTAACTATGATAAGGCTACTGTCGATGCCACCGCTACCAAGTTCACTGGTGCTGCTGTTGAGCTCGACGTGGACGATGTGGTTATTGCCGCTAAGGACGTTACTGTTAAGTAATCTAGCACTAGCGAGCTAAATGCTCGGTTATGAAAATAAAGGATGGTGAGTAAATGGCGAATAAGTACATTTCTAATGTAGAACTCGGCAGTACCATTTACTCCCTTAAAGATGAAGAAGCAAGAGCCGCGGTCAATGCATTGCAAACCGCGGTTTCTTCTTCTCTAGTCTTTAAAGGTGTCGTCTCTAGTGCTGCCGATCTTACTAGTCTAAAGAACTACAAAGTCGGTTGGACATATAAAGCCAATACATCTTTCGAGATTGCTTCTCTAGGCAAGCTTGAAGTAGGTGATATGATTATATGTATTAGCGATTATAACTCTAATTATAAAGCAAGTGACTGGACAGTAGTTCAAAACAATGTAGATACTATGACTGGGGCTTCCTCTACGGCTGCGGGCACGAGAGGTTTAGTACCAGCACCTCAAGCTAATGATAACGAAAAGTATCTTCGAGGCGATGGAACATGGGGTTCTCCTGTCGCTGATGTTACTTGGGGAAATTTCAATGATTTAATAGGATAAGCCAAATGGCTTATCCTATTTTTTTTTTGCATTTTTTCAAAATATATTGTATTATATGTATATAAGAGAAAAGAAGAAAAGACTTCTTTCTCCATCAAAAGCACAGTTTGAAAATAATTAAAAATTATATTATAATATATAATATAGTAAATGAGAAAAGGAGTTACAAGTTATGTATCCGATTGAGAAATATAAGTTTTATACCAATGGTTCTCGCGTAATTGCGGTTTCTACCTATGCAGGTAAGACTGTGCGAGGGGTTGCAGTTTGCCATGCTGGTGATACATTCTCTCTGGAAAAGGGTAAGAAGCTCGCTGCTTTGCGGTGCGCGGAGAAGATTGCCAAGAAGCGTGTTGCCCGTGCCAATCAAAAGGTTTACGAGGCTTATTGGGCGTATGTCGATGCGGAGACTTATCTCGATAAGATGGTCGATTATAAGGACGATGCCCTCTATGAGTTGAACGAGGTCATCGCTGCCAAGAACGATATGCTTGACAGCCTGTAAGAAAGTATCCTGAGCAAGATATAAAACTGCTCTATTCGGAGGATTAACCCTAATTGGCAAGGGAGCGGTCCTGAAAACCGCCAGTAACCGTGAACAACGGCGTAAGAGTTCGAGTCTCTTATCCTCCGCCAACGAATTAGACGAGAAATAGGAGGTAAAAGATGGACGCTTTAGAATTTTTGAAAGAAGAACGAAGAATGTGCAATTCTTTTGATATAGGATGCGTCAAAGGCCCTCTTGGTGATATTGGATGTTGCGTTAGTCCCGAAGAAACGGATGAAGAGTTTGAGAGAGAAATTGCCATCGTTGAGCAATGGTCGAAGGAACACCCGCGCAAGACGCGGCAGAGCGTATTTCTGGAGCAGTTCCCAAACGTCAGATTTGATATAAATGGAATAATTGACATTTCACCGTGCCAAGTAGACCAGAAACAATATCCACTCAACGGCAAGGATCGCTGTAGATTTCAGTCTTGCTTCGACTGCCGTCGTGAGTTCTGGATGCAGGAGGTGGAGGAATGAAAGATACAAATCTCGTAGATGTTCTGCGGGCTTACGAAGAATGGGCGGAGTGGAACCATCGGGAAACGCCTATTGCCATGGGTGACAATCTGGCGGAAGCCGCTGACGTGATTGAGGCGCAGGCGAAAGAGATCGAGAAGTTGCGGGCGCAGCCGCCCCATTGGGGTTCGGTGGAGGAGCGGCTGCAGGAGGTGCATGGGCAATGGAACGCGGATGAAACTTGTTCAGTATGCGGAAAGAAGTCAACGGAAGGGCTGGACGCAACGAAATGGAACTATTAGTTCCCTAACTACTGCCCCAACTGCGGGGCAAAGATGGACGAAGGTGATGACAATGCCTGCCTGTAAAGCCTGTGGCGAGTGGTTTGCCAAAACCAATCCACACGAAGAACTTTGTTTCAAATGCGAGTGTGCATTATGTCGACTGTCCAACTATGTTGCCCGTGTAACGCGGTGTAAGGACTGCGCACACTATGATTTAGGAGTTTGCCTGAAAATCTATTCGGACGGCAATGCACAAAAGATTCGTGGCAATCTCGTAACCCCGATGATTTTTGCAGTTACGGAAAGAGAAAGGGAAACAATCCTGGATTATTTACAATGGAAGTAAGAAATGAGAAATTTGCAAAAATATAAATATTATGATATTTATATAAGGTAAGGGAAGAATTTCTTCTCAATCCTTAAACTGACTTCACGGCGCCGCACCCGTCAGTAAAAAGAGTGCTTGGCGTCAAGCAGTAGATTCTGCCGTTGAAGGTGAGGGTAATCGAGAAACCTTCCAAGAGTAAACTTGGTTTATAGTAGCTAAAGGGTAACACGATATTGTGCTAGAAACAGTTGATGCCGAGTATGAAGCTGATATAAAGCTAGAGACTGGTGAGGTTGCACTTGAGAGGTGTCTGAGTCGGCGCTATAAATAAAAATCATAGAGCGAGGCCTCGTTCTATATTTATGCCCAAGTAGAAGAACGGGTATATTCAGCAGGCTCAAACCCTGCCGGTCATTGACCACTGTGGGTTCGAATCCCACCTTGGGTACCAACTCTTCCCGTAAATGGCGTCCTCTGTTACAGCCAGAGCAAAACGCAAAAACCTAGTTAAGCTGTAATTAACTAGCCGAGAGGTTTAGGAAGTTTTTTCTCGGAATATGCGAACGTAGTCAAGTGGTTTAAGACCCCGGCCTGCAAAGCCGTGTGACCTGTAAAGGCGTGAGTTCGAATCTCACCGTTCGCTCCATAAGACCTTAACAGCAAATAAAATGGACTGTAAATCCGTCGCTTATGCTACGCAGGTTCGAATCCTGCCCTCCCCACCACTATATGGCGGAGGTAGGGAAGTGGTTAAACCCAACGGAACCGAAAAGATAAGGTCTAGACCCTAATCTTCCTTGTCCAAGGAAGCAACTAAAAATCAAAAGGAGATTGATACGATGAATACTTTTATGAACGCTATGAAGCAAGATACCAACTTTACCTTGACTGAGAATGGCGCCATTACCCATAAGTCCACTCTGAATGGTCTTATGGATTTGTTTGCGCTCGGCGGAGCATACCGCACTCGTTCTGATGCAGATTGCATCACTCTGTTCAAGGCAGCGTTTGACGAGGATGAAGCCCATGCTCTGAAGTGCCTGTTCTACCTGCGCGATGTGCGCGGCGGTCAGGGCGAGCGTCGTTTCTTCCGCGTCGTAACCAATTGGCTCGCTTCTCACGAAACTGAGGCTATGCGTCGTAATCTCCAGTTTGTGCCTGAGTACGGTCGCTGGGATGACCTGTATGTCTTCGTTGGCACTCCTCTGGAGAAGGACGCTTTCAATCTGATGCGCCATCAGCTGGCTTTGGATGTTTCTTGCAAGACTCCTTCTCTGCTCGCTAAGTGGCTGAAGTCTGAGAATACCAGCTCTAAGGAATCTCGCCATCTGGCGGTGATTACTCGCAATCATTTTGGCATGACCGCAAAGCAGTATCGTAAGACCCTCTCTACTCTGCGTGAGCGTATCCGCATTGTCGAGCGTCTCATGTCTGAGAATCGTTGGGACGAGATTGAGTTCGACAAGATTCCTTCTCGTGCTGGCGTAATTTATCGTAATGCGTTTGCTCGCCGCGATATGATTAAGGCTAAGTATGAGGCTTTCGCTAAGGATACTGAGACTAAGGTTAATGCCAGTGCTCTCTATCCTCACGACATTGCACATCGTGCCTTTGAAGCCAATCGTAAGGGATTGGGCGATCCTGATCGTCTGATGCTTCAGAAGTATTGGGAGAACCTTCCTAACTACTACGGTGATAATATCGAGAATGGCATTGCTGTTGTCGATGTTTCTGGCTCTATGACCGGCGTTCCTATGGAGGCTGCGGTTTCTATGGGTGCGTATATCGCAGATAAGGCTCATGGTCCTTTTGCCAACCACTTCATTACCTTCTCTGGTAATCCTGAGTTGGTAAAGTTCGAGGGAGCAGACATTACCGATAAGTTGTGCCGTTGCATTGGTGCAGATTGGGGTATGAACACTAATATCGAAGCTGTCTTTGATATGCTGCTCAACACCGCGATGAAGCAAAGTGTAAAGTCTGAGGATATGCCTACTCGCGTCTATATCTTCTCTGATATGGAATTTGACCGGTGTGTTGTCAGTAACTCTACTGATCGGGGTGGCTGGGGGTATGGTATGCACAGCGATGCCATCCAGACTCTCTTTGAGAGTATGAAGGCTAAGTGGGCACGCTACGGTTACAAGATGCCTAGCTGTATCTTCTGGAACCTGAACGCCCGCAATAACAACATTCCCGCTATCGGTGACGGCTTTAGCTATGTAAGTGGCTTTAGCCCTGTTATGATTCAGCAGATTCTCAGCGGCAAGGACAGACTCGATCTGGTCCTTGAGAAGCTGGACAGCGAGCGTTACGCTCAGATTCACTAAACCCTCTCAAACGGGGAAATGGCAAGAAAATTGCCATTTCCCCGTCTTTTCTATTTATTGAAAAATAATTTAATTTATGATATAATAAATATATAAGGTAAGGAAAGGAAGTTACATAGATGAATCCATTTGAAATGCCATTCCAAAATCCGTTTGGCAAGGCTTGGCTTACATCTTCATTTGAAGCACCAGTGCAATCTACTAATTACTCTCTATATCGAGAAGACTTTGGCAGTATTTACAGTTTACTGAATACTATCAATAATCGTGAGAATAATAGTTTCATGCGTAACGAGGATTTATCTCAGGAGCATGGAAATGAAGAGTGGAGTGGTACTTCTTCTTATGAAGAAGCTCAGTCTCTCTTGATTCATGGTTATGAAGATCCGATCAAAAGTATCAAGAGCAACTTAGCTAAAAATAAAAAATTGACAAGTAAAATCTACAATTCAATTCCTAAGCCCATAGTCCAAAATAGAGTGGTAGGGTTTGTTCCAAACGTACCCAATGCTCTTAAAGGACTGCCGGAATCTATGATTACACTGGAGAAACTCCACAAGAAGAGAAAGACCATCTCTATTATCTATGCTACAGGCGGTAGCTGTGACGTAGAAAGTGATGTTCTGGCATCCGCGGGCGCGGCGCTTGTATCTGCCATCAACCTCATTGAGTTGTCCGGTGTGCAAACTGAATTGTCGATTGGTTTTATGCCTACGAAAAAAACTAAACAGGTTATTTTCCCGACTGTGAAGATTAAAAGCTATGGCGAACGCTTTAACTTGCAGAAAATCTGCTTTCCGATGATTCACCCTGCGATGTTTAGACGAATTGGTTTTAAGTACCTTGAAACTTGTCCTGGTATGGTAGAAAATTTTTCTCATGGTTATGGCCGTCCGCCTGAGCTTGAAGTTTTGAAGACTCTTATCAAGGATAAAAATACCTATGTGATTAACCGTGCGTGGATTACTGAACATGAAAATGATATTGAAGAAATTCTTAAATACATGGAGGTTTGCTGATATGAATAGAGATAAAATGCTCGACGCGATGATGAAGGCGGTGACTGATGTAGTTGTCGATGTTAACGTGGATGAAATCCTGTCGAAAGTATATCCTCAGATTGATGAGAAAATCCACGAAACTTATGGTTTCCTGCCGGAGATTCATGAAGTGCGGACGCCGACTGCAACCCATAAGATTTGCGGCACCACGCATGAGAAGTTTGACGAGGTTCTCAATATTGTCAATCTGGACATCCCCGTTTATCTGACCGGCAAAGCGGGTACCGGCAAGAACGTCATTTGTCAGCAGGTTGCGGAAGTTCTGGGTCTGGATTTTTACTTCACCAACGCCGTTACGCAGGAATATAAGCTGACTGGCTTCATTGATGCCAACGGCAATTATCAGGAAACCCAGTTCTATAAAGCTTTTACAAAGGGCGGTCTGTTCTTCTTGGACGAGATGGATGCATCTATCCCTGAGACTCTGATTATTTTGAACGCGGCCATCGCGAACAGATACTTCGACTTCCCCAACGGTAAAGTTAGTGCGAATCCTAACTTTAGAGTTATCGCTGCTGGTAACACGGTTGGCACTGGTGCAGATAATAACTACACTGGTCGCTATTGCTTGGATAGAGCGAGTCTTGACCGTTTTGCTATGGTAAACATCGACTACTCTGAAAAGATTGAGATGGCTATGGCAAATAACAACAAGAATCTAGTATCTTTCTGCCATCGTTTCAGAGAGATTACAGATAAGGCTGGCATCGAGTGCCTGTTCTCCTATCGTACTATTGATAGAATTGCGAAACTCGAAACGGTAATCAGCAATCTGTCTGAGGTTCTATCTATCTCGCTGCTTAAGGGCATGGACGAGGATACCTTGTCTATCCTTAAGAACGAGTTGTCTGAGGCTAAGGACATGACAAACAACAAGTACGCGAAAGCTATTATCAATGGTAATAGCTAGGATTTTTAAGGAGGTAAATCAATGATGATGGAAGGGTGGCTTTGCCCTCGGTGTCATAAGGTAAATGCACCTTGGGTATCACAATGTTCCTGTGAGGATTTTTGGCGTGACAAGATTACTTGCAATCCATGTACTACGGGAGCGTATCCAAGAGATAACTGGTCTGTTACTACAGCCACTAACACCGATGTGAGCAGCGATTCCACGAAAGCTGTACCCTCGGTATAAGAATAAGGGGAGCTATCTATATAGCTCCCCTTTATTTTTTTGAAAAATTATAATATAATATATATAGAAAGTTAAGAAAGAGGGTTTTGTGATAAATGCTTGTTATTCTGTGGACTAAAGAAAATAAATATTATGCTTATTCCAAAGAGAACCATTGGACTGATAATATTCAGGCTGCTGGTAAGTTTAATACCTTAGAGGCAGCTCAGAAATACGCCAAGAATGGTTTGAAAGACAAACTTCATGAATTGCAGTATCTAACTCTTGATGGTAAGGAAGTAAGCGAAGATCCCATCCCTACTTTAACAAAAGAAGAAGCTGAGGCTGCTTATGAAGAACTGCGGCAGGCTGTAGAAATCTTCGGTAAAGCTGCTGAAAAGATTCCGGCTATCACAAAATATTATGCTACTATACAATCTGAGCAGGATAGGTTGCAAGAAGATTTGCTCCATAAGTTTGAGTTTACCTCTCCCGGAAACATCATTTTCGTCAAATTGGGACGTATGCTTAAGGCTTGCCGAATCAAGAGAAGAGAGGCTAAAGATCGTCTTGGGTATATGATTGCTATTGGCGATGCTAAGGGTAAGAACATTCTTGCCGCACATAACAATCATAATCACCTGATTGAAACTCGCAACTATAACCCGCGAGTTATGCCTGAACTGTTTAACTAAGAAAGAAGGTATACGATGAAACTGTGGATTGATGACCTGCGGCCGGCGCCAGATGGATATGTCTGGGTCAAGAGTGTCAATGAAGCGAAAACTATTATTTCCTATACGCAAAACGGATTTCTAATAGGGTTATATGACGATACTCTTGATGAAATCTCTCTTGACCATGACGCTGGAGATTTTGCAACTGAAGGCGGAGACTATATTGAGATACTGAATTGGCTAGAAAGAGTTCAGAATCGTTTCGCTTGGCCACTAAAATGCAAGTTCCATATTCATAGCATGAATCCTGTCGGCGTTCAGAATATGAGAGCGATCATTGAGAGAAATGGATGGAGGGAGATTAGATAATGGTTAAGACTTGGGCACAACTATATGACAGGCTGGGGCGACAGCTATTATCTAAAACAAAAGAATCACGTATCCTTCTTAAAAATGAGGATGGAACTTTCACACCTTTAATGCTCATATTTGATGCTAACGGAGCAAATTGGTGGTTTGAAAAAAGAGAGGAAGTGTTGTAATAATGGGAAAAATTACTCGTCATAGTAAAGAGCGCATTGTTCAGAGAACTGAGGGATGCGAGAGTTTTGCGGAAGCTAAGAAATTAGCTAAGCAAGCTAAGCGGTCTGGGGCAACTATAAATCAGTTTCAGAAGTTCCCTAAGTTCTTTTCGTATCTTCAGAACAAGAGAGATCAGACTAATACCTGTTCTATTAGAGTCTATCGAGGCAACATTTATATCTGGCGTGGCAAAGATACATTGATTACCGCGCATCCTATCCCCGAAAGATATATTAAAGAAATGGAGGCTATTGGCGATGACTGATGTTATGAGTAGAGTCTATGGCCATCTCGATGAAAGTTTGCAGAGGTTTGACGAATCAAGAATCGTCGGTATCTTCTTGCAAGGCTCTCAGAACTATGGTCTTGAAACCCCTAAGAGCGATGTTGATACGAAGCTGATTGTTACTCCTACTTTTGATGAAGTGGTTCTTAACAAGAAGCCTATCAGCGCCACTCATGTAAGAGCAAACAACGAGCATACCGATCTGAAGGATATTCGATTGATGCTCGCCACCTTCCGCAAACAGAATCTCAACTTCATTGAAATTCTCTTTACCCCTTATGCTTGGGTAAACCCTCTTTTTGAAAGTGAATGGGGTCGTCTGACTGCGGCGCGCGAGCAGATTGCTCACTACTCTCCATATAGCGCAGTTAAGACCATGAAAGGTATCGCTATGGAGAAATATCATGCTATGGAGCATGAATATCCTAGCAAGTTGGAAGTACTGGCCGAGTATGGCTACGACCCAAAACAGCTCCATCATCTCCTGCGGGTTCAGGAGTATATCCATAGATACATCAGCGGTGAATCCTATGAAGCGTGCCTGCATCCTAAGCGTCCTGAGTTTCTTGTAGCTGTTAAGCAGGGGTATTTTAACCTTGAGCAGGCCCGCACTTCCGCAGATGCGGCTATTGCTGATGTAATTAAAACTGCGGATACTTTCTGCGAAAAAGTCGGTAAGACTTTTGATACAGAGGTAGATACTCTGCTTGACGATGTGCAGTATAACATCGTTAAAAGTGCATTGAAAGGAGAGATTCTAAGTGATTAAAAACTATCTTGTTACTGGCGACACTCATGGTCAAGTCCTTGAGAGACTTAGTCACATTGGGTATCCTCCTGATGAAACTGCGTTGATTATCCTTGGCGATATGGGTCTTAACTTCTATCTAAATAAGACCGACCGGAAGAACAAGAGGAATGTCAATGCAACTGGATTCCGCATTTATGCAGTCCGTGGCAACCATGAAGAGCGTCCAGAAAACCTTTTCATGGAGCAGATGTACGACGAGGATGTCGACGGCGGGGTCTATTATGAGCCAGAGTTTCCGAATATCAGATACCTTTTTGATGGAGAAAGCTATAACATTCATGGTTACTCTGTCCTTGTTATCGGCGGAGCGTATTCCGTAGATAAGTGGTATCGACTTGGAGACCGTCCAGAAGATACAGATAGCTGGACTGGCTGGTTCAAGGATGAACAGCTAACTAAAAAGGAAATGGATGAAATTGGCGCATGGGTTGAGGGTAAGCGTTACGATTTTGTTCTAACCCATACTTGTCCCATTTCTTGGGAGCCAAGAGATTTGTTTCTCTCTGGTCTTGACCAATCCAAAGTGGATAAGAGTATGGAACTTTGGCTTGAGGACATCAAGAGCAAAATTGATTGGGAGGTATGGCTCTGCGGCCACTACCATGACGATCGGTTAATCCGGCCCGGCGCAGAAATGTATTTCCATGACATTAAATCTCTTGATACAATTTGGGAGCGCTGGCAAGATCCTGAGAACATCGACTGGTGGTTAAAGAAGGATCCAAACTACTATATGGGTAGATAAAAAAATAAAGGGTCGAAGTATTAAATACTTCGACCCTTTTAATTAAAAGTCATGCCACTCAAGTTTCTGCGGACTTCCAGTTCCGCCGATCTCTTGATAACCGTTTTCTGTGGTATATTGCAAGATGGCATCTTCTACAAAGTAGATTTTGTCTTCTTCACCCACTTCAGGAAGCTCAGAGCGCTGTGTTACTTCAATGCTTCCGCCGTTTTTAATCTGTTCCTTAACCCATTCTTTGAGTTTTGTGTCATAGTGAGATAAAAGGTTAAGGTCAATAAGCTTTTCTAATGCGACTGCCATTAGGAATCACTCCTTAACCAAATAGTTTATCAATGTCTGCAATGTCGGCTAAGCTGCCTTCAACGACAACTGTCCCACCGCCTCCGCCGCCACTTGACTTTTGTTTAATCCATTGACCCTGGTTGTTCAATCTATAAGTGCTAGAAGTTGCGACAACCTCGCAAGTACTGCCAGGGGTAAAGTGGGTAGGAAGGGTGGCAATTTCGTCTTCGGTATCAACTAATAGACGAACTAGATAGGGAGTGATTTTCTCCCCACTCATCATCTGAGAATACATAGACAATCTGCCCCTTTCATTATTTTCTCTATTGTTATCTAAAAAATGATAATGAGTGTATATCAGCTTTTGGCCAAAATAAATACCTATTTGAAAAATGTTATAAAATATATTATAATATATATAGAAAGTTAAGGAAGAAAGAAGTGATAACCATTCGTATCTGGCATCAAAAACTTATTCCATATCTTGACCGTCAGCGTCTCTTAGGTCAGCATCGAGAATGTGCGGCTCTGAGAGGAAAAGGCTGGGGCAAGAAACACGCAACTGTAGACTACGCTTTTACACATGACCCTGCTCTACTTGTCGCTTATCATTATCTGATTATGGATGAGATGGAGAAGCGTGGTTACCATCCAGATAAGATTTGGAAGAATCCTAACTGGCGAGGAAGTACATTGGGCGAAGATACATGGATTTCTGATTCTAAGTATGAAGAGATTTATGAATCTGCCAAGCAGGGTAATATAATTTATCCTGAGCATGATGATGCTTATTTGCAGGAGTGTATCAATATCCTGCATGAAAAAGGTATCGACATTACGATGTAACAAGAGAGGAGATAGTTATATGATGCCCTATGTTTGTGATGGAACTATCGTAAGAGTGAGAGACGGCCGCACCGGTAAAGTCATCTGCGTTGATAGAAACACCAAGATTGCAGTAGTCTATACTGGTAAGGCATCTATCTCTACAAAGATTGAAAATCTTGAGGTCATTTCCTACAAGGAGGTTCAGTAAAATGCCCGGAAGAGTAAGAGTTCATCGACCCTCTCCCGAAAAAGAGGGGGAGTATAAGATGCGTATTCTTAGCATCTTGAATGAGTCCGAGGAAGCCATGACGATTGATGAAATCAAGAGTCAAGATATGATTCTCCAGCCATTAACCTCTCAAAAGATGGCAAGGCTTATCAGTAATCTAATTGAGATGGGATTCGTGCGGAAGGGTAAGTCTAAGAGCCTCGGCCGCATGGTTTATAAGGCTGTAGCAGTTATGATTCGTCAAGGCTACGATGTGAATGAAGAGGAGGAGTAAGATATGGCATATTTTGGTTTGGTAACTAAGTTGCAGAACTGCCGCAAGGACGAGAACTCTGATCGTCTATATCTGGCAGACTGCTTCAACGAGGGCGTTATCGTCGGCCCAGATATGAAGACCGGCGATCTGGTTCTGTATCTGCCGACCGATGGTCAGGTCGATCGTTGGTTTGGCGATAAATTTACCCTATTCCGCAAGAATGAGGACGGTACTGAGCAGGGTGGTTATTTGGAAAACAATGGTCACGTGCGGGCTATTAAGCTCCGTGGCAACGAGAGTTCTGGCATTGTCATCTCTCTTGAGCGTGTCTATGAGATTTTCGGTAATCAGCATTGGAAGAATGGAGATAAGGTAAATACCATCAATGATAAAGAGTTCTGCCGCAAGTATATCCCTAAGCGCAAAACTCCGAGCACTACTCCAAAGACTTCCTATAAGGGCCGTAAGGCAGAGGGTATTACTTATCCTGAGTTTGCGATTCATACTGACACCGAGCAGCTTGCATACAATCTGGATAAGTTCCGTCCCGGTGATGAGCTGAATATGACCCTCAAGATGCATGGCACTTCTCAGCGTTCTATGAACACCTTTGCTGAGCTGCCCAATGGCTTCTTCCGTCGTCTGTTCCATATGAAGAAGCGTCTGAAGCAGGCTTATGTCCTCGGTACTCGCCGTTGCGTTGTAACTGAGAACTCTCAGGGCTATTACGGCAATAACCTGTTCCGTATGTCTCACCATGAGGCATTGAAACCCCATCTTGATCCTGGCATGGAGGTCTTCTATGAGGTAGTAGGCTACTACGGTCCCTCTGAGAGTGATACCATCATGCCTATCGGCGATAACTCTAAGCTGAAAGATAAGGCTTTTCAGAAGCTATTCGGTAAGAAGTCTATCTTCTCCTACGACTGCAAGCCCGGTGAGTCTCATATGTGGATTTACCGCATCACTTCCGAGAATGGTCAGCGCGAGTGGACTCCTGACGAGATTACTGCTTGGTGCGAGAAGCACGGTTTTAATCGTGTCCCTGTAATCGAGAACTTCAAGTTTACTACCGCCGAGGACCTGCAGGACCGCATCAACAAGTATTTCGAGGATTTGGTCGATCCTATCGGTAAAACTCATGTTAAAGAGGGCGTTGTGGTTCGTATCGTCAACCGCCGCACTTTCACCGCTTTCAAGTCTAAGACTTACGAGTTCAAGGTACTTGAAGGCATCATCAAAGAGACTGAAACCGCACCTGATATGGAGGAGGCACAGGACGAGGTATGAAAATTATCTTTTATGGTCTATGGCTGATTACTATTGTTGCTGGCTCGACTCTAGGAACAATAGTTCCTCCTTCAGCAGTCTATCTTACCGGTTTTACTGCCGGGAGTCTGGCTTTAATGTTCTTGCAGCTTGCTTCTCATTTTAAGGATTAAGGAGTATAAACTATGCTTTACTGGGGTATTATTCTTTTCATTTGCATCATCGTCTTTGCTATTTCATTGAAGGCGCTCAATAAGAGTTGCTGGGATAGCACACTCTATCTTGTAAGTACGCTTCTTACTGGAGTGGTAGCAGTTATTATTGCATTGGCAATGCTTTTAACTACCTGCGAGTATAGAAGCTTTCTAGCTTCTTTTGAAACTCAACGAACAATTATTACGCAAATGTCACAGTCTCACCAATTTAACGATAATACGCTTATCTATGTAGCAGATATGATTGACGCTAATCAAAAGTTAGCTGAAATTCAAGGTAGCAAGAAAGCTTGGGGCGGATGGAGTATGTATCCAGATAGTGTCATGGATGTCGTCCCTATCGGGCTAGAAAACTAAATACAAGAGACTCTTACCTAG
>OIZQ01000602.1_pt1 | contig 18075 bp, 17 predicted proteins | sample 1588491 | NCBI WGS metagenome assembly OIZQ01 (sample SAMN03283262) | human gut metagenome | biome: human-associated habitat; material: feces | host: Homo sapiens | place: USA | collected 2013
CTTAAAAAGGGTTTTGATGACTCTTTCTTTTTACACAATTATATGGACTTTATCATTATTCTTTTTCAATAGTTGTTAATTATGATTTATAAACTATGAGCCGCAGTTATGATATAATGAAAACGAGTTTATTTCTAAATTACTTGAAAGCAGGTGATTTTATGCAGACACGCGTCGTATTATTGGGCATCATCGTTGAAAACACTGCCGCCGTCGAGCAGCTCAATACCTTGCTGCACGCCCATAACGAATATATCATCGGACGGATGGGCCTGCCCTATAAACAAAAAAACATCAATATTATCAGCATAGTGCTGGACGCGCCCGCCGATATCATCAGCACTCTTTCCGGTAAAATAGGTATGCTCAACGGAGTAAGCGTCAAGGCTTTATACGCCAGAGCTCCACAAGAATGAACCTTTAGCAGCATTGCCAAAGGAACTAACTGACGGGAAAGGTACGCCTGCCCCGAAAGAAAGAAGGTAAAAAATGTATAATGTAAAATCAATGCAAGCCAGCGAATTCATCGACCACGATGAAATTACAGCAACCCTCGCCTACGCCGCAGCCAACAAAAATAATGCTGTGCTTATCGACAGCATCATCGCTAAGGCCAAGGAACGCAAAGGGCTATCCCATCGCGAAGCAGCAGTTCTATTGGACTGCGAACTTGAAGACAGAAACGCTGAAATTTTTGCTTTAGCCGAACAGATCAAAAAAGATTTTTACGGCAACCGTATCGTAATGTTCGCGCCTTTGTATCTCTCCAACTATTGCATCAACGGCTGCGTTTATTGTCCCTATCACAGCGTCAACAAAAACATCACTCGCAAAAAACTTACTCAGGATGAGATCCGCAGCGAAGTTATCGCCTTGCAGGATATGGGGCACAAGCGTCTGGCACTGGAAGCCGGCGAAGACCCTGTCAATAATCCTTTAGACTATATTTTAGAAAGCATCAAAACAATCTACAGCATCAAACATAAAAACGGCGCCATCCGCCGTGTCAATGTCAATATTGCTGCTACCAGCGTCGAAAACTACCGTAAATTACAGGAAGCCGGTATCGGTACTTATATCCTGTTTCAGGAAACCTATCATAAAGCCAGCTATGAACGCTTGCACCCCACCGGCCCCAAAAGCAACTATGCCTACCATACCGAAGCTATGGACCGGGCCATGCAAGGCGGCATCGACGATGTAGGACTGGGCGTGCTCTTTGGCCTCGAGTTGTACCGCTACGAATTTGCCGGACTGCTGATGCATGCCGAGCATTTAGAAGCAGTACACGGAGTAGGGCCGCATACCATCAGTGTACCGCGTATCTGCCCTGCCGACGATATCGACCCAAGCACTTTTGACAACGGCATCAACGACGATATTTTTGCCAAGCTGGTAGCCTGCATCCGTATCTCCGTACCGTACACCGGCATGATCGTTTCTACACGAGAAAGCCAAAAATCACGCGAACGTGTTTTACATCTTGGCATCTCGCAGATCAGCGGCGGCTCACGCACCAGTGTCGGCGGCTATGCTGCCCCTGAACCGGCAGCCGAAAACTCTGCCCAGTTCGACGTCAGCGATACCCGCAGCCTGGACGAAGTAGTTGCCTGGCTCATGGAGATCGGCTATTTACCCAGCTTCTGCACCGCCTGCTACCGCGAAGGCCGTACCGGCGACCGTTTTATGAGCCTGTGTAAAAGCGGCCAGATCCAAAACTGTTGCCACCCCAATGCTTTAATGACGCTGAAAGAATTTTTGACCGATTATGCAGCGCCGGACACCAAAGCAGTTGGTGAAAAACTTATTCAAAACGAGCTGCCCAATATCCCAAACCCCAAAGTCCGCGAACTGGTCATGCGACATTTGGCAGACATAGAGCATGGTGAACGTGATTTCAGATTATAAAAAACTGCACATAAAAATAAAATCCGCCTCAAAAAGGCGGATTTTATTTTATCTTTTTACATTTTCTTAAAACAGCTTTTGGGTTGTTTGCAGACCGGGCACCTATAGCTATCAGGCTCCTTCGTGATGTCGCCCTCGTAAACATAGCCACATATCTCGCAAACATAACGAACCTCTATCGCACGCTCCGGCATCCGCTTTACTTCCTGATAAGTAGGTGCATTTTTAGGAGCCTTACCCTTCATGACTCTATGATAATATTCATATGTCATCGGGGCTTCCTGCACGCCCTCCATTACATCAAGCAACCTTCCCATGATCACGCAATGAGTTTCGGCATCATGCATAGCGATAACCTCGCAAAAAAGATATCCACAGGCATGCTCACTGACGATTGGCAGTCCATACACAGCATCTAAAGTAAACTTGCTGCCACAAAATTTATCGCGATCACGTCCGCATACAAAACCAAGCTCAGCGATCACATTGCGGTCTACCGCTTCAGATAAAATAGAAACACTGAACTGTCCCTGTTTTTTTACGGCCTCATAAGTAAAATTATTTTTATTCATGCTCACGGCAATAATCGGATTTTCACTGGTCACCTGGATCAACGTATTGACGATACAACCGGCAGGCCTTGTGCCATCAAGAGTGCCAATAGCATACATCCCATAGGAAAGTTTGTTTAAAACAGACATATCCATGTCAACATACCCTCTTTCATTTCTTTTATCATCTTAAATTATACTAAAATGTCTTATGAAAAGGTAGCAACCTGTCCGTCCTATTGGGCATAGATTATTTACAAAAGCATTATTTTTAATTTGGATAAAATCAATCTGTTTCTTTAAGTGTAAATTTCCACGCACAATTACATGACTCATCGGTTACATCAGGATAACAACTTACAGCCTCGCACTCAAACCTGTCATCAAGCTCTTTGGCGAAACCTGTATATTCAATAACGCCTACCGGCTTACAAGGGTGAAACTCCATGCCCTTGCGTTTACGAGCGTTCTGCACTCTACAGTCCAGCGTCCTGTAGATCAAAGTACTGCCGTCGATAATTATTTCATCTGCGTTGATATTGGCATACATCCGTAAAGCTAAAGCTCTTTTTAATCCTTCTATCCCCGCCCGCTGCGGCAGCTTTAAAAACTCTTTGATTTTTCTGGCTTCTATTTTGGTAAAAGCTTCCCAGATATTGCAGTCGTGTTCCATCGCCTCATCCATACCAAACTTTCGTTCTACAGATTGAAACCAAACCCCATCCATCGCCAGCCAGTTTTTACAATAGATCTGAATAAGTTCCAGCAGCTGCTCCCTGCTGAACTGCTCTAATGCCTTGTTTACCATTGCCATTCCTCCCTTAATCTGCTGGTTACTCTGTTTATCACTTGTTTTGATTATATCATATTAAATTTTCATACACTATAAATCAAAGTATTCATCTAAATAAAAAATAACAGCGGTTACTTACTGTAGCAAGTAACCGCTGTTATTTTTTATTTAGAGTACACCGCACTGTACGCCGGCGTTCTTTCAAAAACTTTTTTCGCAAAGGGGCACAAAGGAATTATTTTCCTGTTATTCGCTATGGCAAAGTCAACCACCTTCTGTACCAGCTCGTTACCAATAGAATGGCCCTTCCATTTAGGGTCAACATAGGTATGGTCTATTATAAGCAAATGCTCTCCGGTTTTAACAAACGAAACCTCGCCTATTTCATCGTTTTCATAGTAGACCGCAAAGCGGCTCTTCTTTTCTTCCAATTTGTATTCAAACATGCCGTCGCCTCCTTATTTGCTTTATGGTTCGATTTCGTCCGATCCCTTTAATTTGTATTTTAACGCTCCCGACGGACAGCCTTTGATCGCCGTCATTACCGATTCCTTTTCGCTGGTCAGTGGCAATACCCAAGGCCTGCGCTTTAACTGAAACACTGTCTGGTTAGAATTTACGCAATGACCAGAATGCTGGCAGACATCCTTATTGAAATAGATATCGTAATCATCGCCTTCGTATTTTTTATAACCCAATGCCAATAATTCTTTTTCTTTCATAATAGCTTACCTCTTTTTGCAACAATAATGTTTATTAGACAGTATTCAATCTGTCTAATATTAATATAGCATTAATGTTTACAACAGGCACTTTTCTTAATTTAGAAATTCAATATCTTTAAGTCAAAAATTATAAGTCTGGCAGACCTGCCTCAGCAAAGCCGCTTTTGCAAGTAAAGCGTTGTGCACACTTTTAACATTATGCCGCTGCTTCAAAAAACAAAATACTGCTGAATTAAAATTTCAGCAGTATTAAGCGTAACTATATAAACAAGAAAAATTCATAAAAATACAGCCGGAAAATAACAGTTCTCACAACTATTTTGGCAAAAATAAAAGGCTTCCGAGAAATCTCGAAAGCCGTATATTCGTTGGTGCCGAAGGCCGGACTCGAACCGGCACGAGCGTAAACCCGCTTGATTTTGAGTCAAGTGCGTCTGCCAATTCCGCCACTTCGGCGACTCAGTGTTCCGTAACGGAACAATAACAATAATACCGTATCTGTATATAATTGTCAAGCATTTATTCAAAGTTTTTTAGGAATTATTAAATACTATTATCATTGCCGCAGTCAGCATTTGCTTATGGTCAGCCAGGCTGATTGGGAAAGATACGTTTTTGCAGTTTATAAGCCAAAACCAAGCCTAAAATACCTGTTATCATTTGCGGCCAGCCCATAATAAACAAAATAAACAGCGCCAGCTTATCCGGCACGGCTACCAGCCACAGTACCAGCAAACTACTGCAATACAGGATAAATGTTTTAAACAGTGGTGCGGCAATAATGATGCCTTTACCCCAAAAACGCGAGCAAAGATATACCATTACTAAATTACCTACAGCCACGACCGGGATCAAAAAAGGCAGCGGCAGCTGACCTTGAAAATAAGCCATCACCGGCAGCAGTACCGCTATCAGCATCGCAGGCAACAGCCCAACGGTGCGTGCGGATAAAACTAAAACCATATTGACCAGAGTGCCAACAACAAAAACCGTCCACATGGGCGGCATTGGTATCACTACACGCAATGCCTGTAATACCAACCCTACTGCCAACAGCATCGCGCCTCTGACCCAGTTATTATTTTCCATAATTATCTCCTATTTAGCCGGGCACTCACGTGCAACAAAAGCTTTGAAGGCCGCTTCCAGCTGCGGTACTATTTTACCCACACCACTGCCGATAAACTTACGGTCAATTTTGGTCACAGGTATGATCTCACAACGAGGGCCACATAAAAATGCTTCTTCAGCTTTCAGCACAAAATCCATATCAAAGGCCTTCTCGACCACCTGCATGTCAATATCAGGCGCCAGCCGTTCTTTGATCAGGCGGCGGGCAATGTTTTTATGTACCAGATTGTTATCGGGATGTGTCCAGATCATTTCGTCTTTGATGACCATAAAGCAGTTTTCTGTAGTTTCGGTGATTTTACCATTTTCACGTACGAATAAAGTATCAAAAGCATTGCTCTCGCGTGCTTTCTGACGTGCCAGCACTTCTGGCAGCCTGTTTAAAGTGTTGATATCACAGCGTTGCCAGCGGTTATCCTCGGCAGTGATAATGTTGACACCTGCTTCACGCCTGGCCGCTAAAGCCTCACGGTCAGTTTCTACAATCGTCATCGTCAGCTGCGGCACCGACATTTCGGGGAACGCCAGTCCATAACCGGCACTGCCACGGGTGATCTGAGTATAGATCTCACCGTTTTCGATACCGCTTGCAGCGATTAGGCGCTCGTGGAACTCAATCAGCTCTTCGATAGTATAAACGGCAGGTATCTTAACCTTGATAACAGACTCAAATAAATTATCCATATGTGGCAGCAGGGCAAAGCAGCGGCCGTTATAAACGGGCACGATCTCAAATACGCCATCGCCGAGTTGGTGTCCTCTGTCGTGTACAGAAACCACCGCTTCTTCAGCCGGTATGATCTCGCCATCTACAAGAACTAGATTTTTGTACATAATTAAAACCTCCATATGCAAATTTTGTATGAAAATTCACTTTTTTTTCACTTGAAATATTGTATAATATAAAAGTAGCTGCATACTATAGCAACTATAATATTATACAACATTTTGCTAAATTTGTCCGCAAGGTTTGAATAAATTAGCATGCGTACAATGATTTTATGAAAGAAGGTGACTGCCTATGGCTCATTTACCGCCGATAGTCGCTGATCTGGCGATGATACTTTTAGTGGCGGGTATCACGACGATCCTGTTTAAAAAACTTAACCAGCCTTTAGTATTGGGCTACATTATCGCCGGCTTTATTACCGGTCCGCACTTCAATTTTTTCCCTACTGTATCCGACACTGCCAATATCAATGCCTGGTCTGAAATAGGCGTTATTTTTCTTTTATTCGCGTTAGGTTTGGAGTTCAGCTTCTATAAGCTTAAAAGCGTAGGCAGCACGGCCTTTATCGCAACCTTCGTCGAAATAGGCGGCATGCTGCTGGTAGGCTACTTTACCGGGCATCTGCTGGGTTGGGATCATATGGACAGCCTGTTTTTAGGCGGTATGCTTGCTATGTCGTCAACAACCATCATCATCAAAGCCTTTGAAGACCTGAAGCTTAAAGGCCAGCGTTTTACCGAAATGGTCTTTGGTATCCTGATCGTAGAAGACATCGTCGGTATTATCATGATGGTACTGCTCTCCACCTTAGCGGCGGCCAGTGCCGATATTTCAACCCTTGAACTTATCGAAAGCGTTATGCGCTTATTATTCTTTTTGGTTTTGTGGTTCGTACTGGGTATGTACCTTGTACCTACCTTCTTTAAAAGGGCCCAGCGCCTGATGAACGACGAGACCCTGCTGGTCGCTTCCGTCGGCCTGTGCCTGGGTATGGTAGTGCTTGCTACCCATATGGGTTTCTCGGCAGCTTTAGGCGCCTTTATCATGGGCTCCCTGATCGCCGAAGCACCTAATGCAGAACAGATAGAGCATCTTATCAAACCGGTCAAAGACCTGTTCGGCGCGGTATTCTTCGTATCAGTCGGTATGCTGGTCGACCCGGCCCTGCTGGTGCAATACGCGCTGCCTATTTTCGTTATCATTATCGTAACTTTAGTAGGCAAACTGCTGCTTTCCGGCGCAGGCGTCCTTCTTTCCGGGCAAAACCTCAACACTTCCATGCACTGCGGTTTCAGCCTAGCGCAGATCGGTGAATTTTCGTTCATCATCGCCTCGCTGGGTATGAGCCTGGGCGTTATCAGCGACTTTTTATATCCCATCATCGTCGCCGTCTCCGTAACGACCACTTTCACTACACCGTTCTTTGTTATGGCAGCCGAGCCTGCCTATCAGGCTGTAAAAAAGGTTTTGCCTCAAAAAACACTGGAATGGCTTGACCGTTATACCGAGGCAAGCCCCGATAACGACGGCAAAGACAGTGACTGGCGTGACTTCCTGCGCGAATATTTTGTGCGCATCATGATCTTTACTACCATGCTTTCAGCAATAGCCCTGGGCTCATATTATTATTTACAGCCTTATCTGACTGAAAACATCAACGCGCCCTACGGCAACCTGCTGACGGCGCTGCTGACTCTGATAGTTATGGCACCCTTCTTGAGGGCTGTCCTTGTTAATAAAACTAACCATCCCGAGCTGTTCTCAACCCTGTGGTTCAAAAAACGCTCTAACCACATCCCGCTAACGCTTCTGTTATTCCTAAAAGTTTTGGTCGCAGCGGCCTTCCTCTATTTCGTTTTTGCCAAGCTGGTAGGCTTGCAATCGCTGCTGGCAGCTTTGGCAACAGCGGCAGCCGCCTACTTCATCTCGTCTTCCGACTGGCTAATGGGCGAATACCTGCGGATGGAATCACGTTTTCTGGTCAACCTAAACGAACGCCATATGCTCAAACACCGTGAAGCTTTGGCCGCAGCAGGCGAAGAACATCTTTACGGCTGGTTTGACGAAGAACTGCAACTGGCCCGCTATAAAATCTGCGAAGATTCTCCTATGGTCGGCCAGACGCTGACCCAACTTGCGTTCCGCGAACTTTACGGCTGCAATATTTTGCAGGTCTCAACAGCCGACGAAGTTGCCGATATGCCAGGCGGACACCATATCCTGCAAAGAAACTCTACGCTGCTGATGATCGGCACCGATTCCCAGTTCAAACTTTTCGATACGGCCATCAACACCCAGCGGCTGTGTATGACCCTGGTGGAAGAACCTGTGACCATGCGCGAATTTATGCTGCGTGAGGACGCTGACAAGGATAACATCTCGGCTTTCCTCTCCTGCGCCATCACCATAGACAAACACTCTCCCGTCCTTGGCAAATCGCTCAAGGATACCAATATCCGTGACGACTGGCATTGCCTCGTTATCGGTCTCGAACGCGGCAGCTATACCATGACCAATCCCAATGTTTCGCTGGTATTCGAAAAAGGTGACCTGCTGTGGGTACTGGGCAAACAAAAAATGATCAACCAATTAGTTCGCGAAGAAATATTATAATCTAATATGACAAAAAAACCTTCGGCAAATTGCCGAAGGTTTTTATTTTATTTACCCTGCAGATCTATCACTACTATTTCCGGCTTCAATTCAGTTCGCACCGGAGGGCCCCAAAAACCATAACCGTTGCTGACGATAGCCGTCAGACTGCCAAACTGCTTCAAGCCGTAATCCAGCTTATACATTTTTTTAGTTACCAAACGGTTGGGGAACAGTTGCCCCGTATGGGTATGCCCAGCCACATACATATCGTATCCCGCGGCTTCGGCTGCGTCGATACGGCGCGGCTGGTGATCGATCAGGACACTGTAATATTTATCGTTACCCTCGCTCAGCTGCTGCAAAGGCACAACGCTGGTCGAGACCCGGTAATCATGCAAGCCTGTTATTTTCAGTTTGCCATCTACTACAGTGCTCTCGTCCGTCAAAACATGTACCTTATTTGCTTCCAGCAGCGCTCTCAGCTCTTTAGGGCCGTCCAGGTAATCATGGTTGCCAAACGCTGCATAAACGCCCAGAGGAGCCTTTAAACGGCTCAATGGCTCCATTGAATTCTCTTCGGCGATATACTTCAGCCGTTCATCCATAATGTCGCCGGCGATCAGTACCATATCGGGACGCTGGGCATTTACCAGATCCACCAGCCCGCTGCTGTATTTGTAGCCCAATTCGCGGCCTAAATGGATATCGCTCACCAACACTATTTTATAATGCTCGCCCTGCGCCAGCTTTTGGGTAACCACCGTCTCGTTGCGCACCACCGGGCTAAATGCCCGCCAGCTGCCCCAGTCGATAAAAACTACCAAAAAAGCTGCGCCCACTGCCGCAAACTGGGTAAAAGGCAGCCGCACCGAAAGCAGACGCAACGCTGCGTATAAAACGCCGTGCCCCACCATCAATAGCAGCGAATAATATAAAAAAGCTACCCAGTAACCGCTCAGCCATGCCGAAAGCTTTAAAACAAATGCCGGCAGCCAGTCGGGTAAAACCCTACTGCCAACAGTATTAACCATCAAAAAAAGATATAACAGTATAAAACCTGCCGACTTTATAAACGGAAAGGCGTGGCTATAATAAAACCAGGCTAAAGCGCTTAAAATAAAATCTATCAATGAAATAAAAATAACTACACTCAAAAAATATTCCCCTTTCAATTGTCTGTATAATATTATACTACATTTGACGATTTAAAACCTTTGCTTAATTATACAAGTTAAAGCTGGCTCCAAGTCAAGGGCTTACACAATTATTTCAAATATTTTAAGCATAAGTTTTCAATAAGTTCAAAAAGTAACTGTTTTTATCATCAACCTCCGCCTTTCACAACGTTCTGCTCCGCTCATTCCTCCACCGCTCCTTTCAGTCCCGCCCCTTCCACATACAAACGCCCACTCACTGCTACCACACAAAAAACCAAAAAGACCAAACCTCCTACCAGCACCATTTTTATTCCCAGCAGTGTAATAAACCAGCCGCACAGCAGTGTACCGAACATAGTGCCTAAATTAGCAGCCGTCAAAAACAAGCCGTTGGCAAAATCAGGCGCTTCCGGCGCGGCCGAGGCGATCCAGTATTGATTGATATTAGCATTGACGCCACCTAAAACGCCCCACACCAAAGTCAAGGCTACCAATGGCGCCGCATATGCTCCTGCTAAAAAAACAGCTACATAGGCCAAAGCCAAAACACATGGAAAAAATAGCACTGTTTTAAGAGGGGCACATGTCAACAGCCTGCCGCCCACAAAATTGCCGATGATGTTTGCCAACCCATAAACCAGCAAAACGGTACTTATCCAATTCCACGAAAAGCCCGCGACCTCTTGCAGATAAGTAGAAAAATAACCAAAAACACCAAATACGGCGCCATTCATAAAAATAACCGCCAGGATGGCCAACCACATAACTGGCTTTTTAAGCACGCTCAACTGCTCGCCACAAGCTGGCCTATATTCCACCGGCAGCGACGGTATAAAAAACAGCGTCGCTAAAAACACTGCGCCGTTTACTACGGCAAATAAAGCCAGCGCCGCCGACAGCGAAAAATTACTTGCTAAAAAGCTGCTCACCGGCACGCCCAACACCATCCCAGCCGAAACACCGACGATCACCTTCGCTACAGCCTTAGGCGCTTCCGCCCTGCTGACAGACGCCGCCGCTACGGAAAAAGCCAGTGAGCAATAAACAGGGTGCAGCACTGCCGGGATGAGCCGCGTCAGCAACAGCACCGAAAAATCATCGGTGACCAATGCCACAATATTACTGGTCACAAAAACTCCCAGTACCAACAGCATCACCTTCTTGCGGTCAAAGCCCGCAAAAGCCAGCGGCATAACCGGCCCTGCCAGCGCAACAGCCAAAGCAAACAAGCTTATCAACAGCCCCGCTTGGGTTATGCTTACCGAAAATTTTTTGGCCAGCAGCGGCAAAATACCCATCACACCCATCTCCGTATTGATGATCCCAAAAACACCTACCGTCAGTATAAATATCAGCCAACTATTTTTAACAGCCACAGTACATACCTCCATTTTGATTAGCAGCCAAACCATCTTTTCTATCAACATTCCTGCTTTAGCCTTATTATAAAAACAGCGGTCTGCAATATCAAATACATATATCAATCACTTTCGTATACTTGAAAGGTATATAAAAAGCAATTATAATAAAACCAGAGGAGGTGGAACTAATGGACATCCGCATGCTGCAATATTTTCTTGCTGTAGCCCGCGCCGAAAGCATCAGCGGAGCGGCAGAACGGTTGCATATGACTCAGCCACCCTTATCCAGACAGCTTAAAGACCTGGAAGAAGAACTGGGAAAACAGCTGCTTATCCGCGGTAACCGTAAAATAACACTTACCGAAGAAGGTATGCTGCTGCGTAAACGCGCCGAAGAAATAATTGAACTGTTTGAAAAAACCAAAGCCGAGCTTAGCGTCTCTGACGCCAACATTACCGGCGACATTTATATCGGCGGCGGCGAGACCGAAGGCATCCGCACTATCGCCAAAGCGATCTGCCAGATGCAGAAAACATACGAGCATGTCAATTTTCACTTATTCAGCGGTCAGGCCGAAGACGTTGCCGAACGCTTGGACAAGGGTCTCTTGGACTTCGGCCTTTTTATCGAGCCTGCCGATTTGAGTAAATATGATTTTATTAAGCTGCCCGCCACCGACATCTGGGGCGTACTGCTGCGCAAAGACAGTCCCCTGGCCGCCTGTAAAACAATTAAGCCACAAGACCTTTGCGAACTGCCCCTCATTATTTCCAATCAGGCTATGGTCAAAAACGAGATATCGGGCTGGCTGGGCGGCGACTACGATAAACTGAATATCGTCGCTACCTATAACCTTTTATATAACGCCTCACTACTCGTCGAGGAAGGCGCAGGCTACGCCCTGTGCCTGGATCAGATCATTAAAACAACAGCGGACAGCCCTCTGTGTTTCAGACCGCTGGAGCCAAAATTAGAAGTGGGTATGAATATCGTCTGGAAAAAATATCAGGTCTTTTCCAAAGCAGCCGAAAAATTTTTAGAACAACTGCAAAAAGAATTTATTTGACCCCATTACACAGCAAAACAGGGAGAGCCGAAGCTCTCCCTGTTTTATTATTAACAGCCTGCGTCAGATGCTGCTTTACTATTTTTTTAAGCCTAAACGGTTCAACCATGCACTAACGTCGCTTTGCGCTCCTTTAGCATTGCTGCCGCTGATAACAAGCGCGTCTAAAAATTTAGCGTTAGGTGCCGTTTTTTGCAGGTCGCTGACACAGTTAGCCACGCCACCACCACCGTGGGTAACAAAAGGAACTATAGTTTTACCGTTAAAGTCATATTGCTCCATAAAGGTGAACAGCGCCATCGGCATCGTGCTCCACCAGTTAGGAATACCCACATAAACAATATCATAATCCGCCATGTTTTCAACACGGCCGTTGATCTCCGGACGGGCGTTATTATCTCTTTCAGCCCTCGCTACCTCAGTAGTTTCGCGGTATGCTTCAGGATATGGTTTCACCGTCGTCACTCTAAACATATCCGCCCCTGTTTCCGTACTGATCATATTTGCGATCGCCTCGGTATTACCTGAACGGGAATAATAAACTACTAACGCTTTACCTGCATTTACTTTTTCTGCCTGCATCACTTTACCTCCATTATCAGTTGCAATAGCCTCGGCATTACTGCCGCCACAAGCTGCTACCAGCAGCAAAAATGCCGACATCATACCTGCCAAAATCTTTCTCATACTCATCCTCCTCATCTGTTACAAAAACATATTCATTGCCAGGCAAATACTCTTGCCGTTATTGTGATTGTACAGGTTAGAGTTCACTTCAGGTCAAGTGCTTTCGAATAAAGTTTGCAAAAAGTTCATATTTCACCTTTGGTCAACCCAACAGAAAAAAGCCGTATATCCTTGACTACAAAGATATACGGCTCTTTTATTTACTTGGCCAGTACTGACCGAATCTTTTTAAAAGGCCCAGCGTGCACCTGCATTCCACTGCCAGTCTTTTTTAAAGTCACTGCCTGTACTGCGTTCCACATCAAAATAGATATGGCTGTTAGTGCCTGTCGTAAAAGTGGCACCCACACCATACTCAAACCAGGTATCGTTAAAGCCGGTGTCAGCCGTAAAGCTATTGCCCAGGCTATCGGTCATCGTAACCGCATGGCTGCCGCCAAACTCGTGCAGCAAATTAGCCTTCACATAAACATTAGCCCTGTCCGATACATCGCGGCCCAGGTTAAAGCCCAATCGTCCTACCGCACTGTTGATACCGCTTTGGCGCACCGTCAGGTCATTGCTGGTCTTATAAGTGTCGCCACCCAAATACCCCAACGTCAACTGGGCCTGCGGTTCTAAATACCAGCCGCTGCCCATGGCATTTTTGCGTCCATATTCGGCACTAAGCGCCACGCCTACGTTCTCAAACTCGCCCGTTATGCGCCTGGCATTGCTGTCATACACCGCAAAGTCATTATCCAAATGGCTTATTTTAAAAACCACGTCCAAATAATGCCCCTTGCTGCCTATCTGCGTGCCATAAAAACTTATACCCTTAGCGTGATTCTCACCACTGCCGCTGCTGTAACTGCTGCTGCCCCAGCTCATAACGCTGCCAAAACAGGCTGCCCTCGCCGTCCACAGCAGTAAATGTGCCACTGTTATTATTAACGCTGGCTAAAACAGTTCCCAAGGCATCGTTGCCCAGCGTCGGGTCATTATCCCGTCCATTTATCTCGTGCAGCTGCAAAGCCTGCGTACCCGTAAAAGTATCCGTCACATACAGCTTATCACTTTGTCCCACTGCCGTACCGTCGATATCCAACACGATCGTGCCGCCACTGCCGCTTAAACTCTCAGTCGTCAGCGAACCAAAAGCACTGCCGTCAGCCGTCATATCTACCCGGCCACCGTCAAGGTTCAGGTCAGTCAACTCCGAACTGTCAGTCATCTGCCACACGGCATCCTCACCAAAGTTCATCCTGCTCTCCGAACCCTTGCCGCTGTCAAGCTTCGCCGCGCCGGTCCAAACCGACCCGGCCGCCAGCTCCAAATCAACAAGTCCGCCGTTGCTGACGTCAATACTGCCCTGCATAACAAAAAGTGCCGAGCCGCTCACAACCGAGCGATCTCCCGTAGTACTGCCGGCACCATTCACCCGGATAGCATTAGACGCAGCATCGCCGTCCGCGATGATAGTAGCTGTCTCATTCAGCTCAACATTACCACCGCCATAAGCATAAATACCCTGAGCGCCGCTGCCCTGTGCCACAATCCCAACGCCGCCATTTAAAACCACCTTGCCGCCATTATCGGCATAAATGCCGTTCGACCTGTCACCATTTATCTCAAAATAACTTTTGCCATCAACAGTTATCAACCCGGTAGAAGCATAGATACCTTTGCCCGACTTGCCTTCTATCTTCACAAAAGTATCGCCATGCAAATTTACAATACCCTCCACCCGACCGTTGCCATCTCTCGAAGTATGGATGCCCGATACATTATCGCCATACATATTCATTACAGTCGTACCGGCAACATCAACCAGCCCTCCGATAACACGAATAGCATAAGCCGAATTCCCATGGCTTTCAACATTCAAATTGCCGCCCAGCATTATTGAGCCATCCTCGTTATTAGAAGCCGAAAATATCGAATGGCCGATAGCCGAATTATTAGTTATATAAGTATCCTTATCAACTGTCAACGTTCCGCCGCTGGTATTATAAATGCCATACCCACGCTGATCGCTTTCGATATTCACAATCAAATTACCCTTAACATCAAGCCTGCCGCTGTCCGAATTCACCGTAATCGCCCTAATGCCCGAAGCCGGAACCGTATCGCCCCGAACCGTAACATTCAAATCGCCGGCAACCTTCATCTGCGCACCAGTGTTTACATTCACACCATAAATATTGTTGCCGCTCACATCAACACTCAAATTATTGATATTCACTTCCGTGCCCATGCCCTTGGCATAAAAACCATTCACATCACCGGTACGGTCCTCACTTATAATACTCAAATCATTTAAATTCATTTTAGCGCCATTTTCGATAATGCTGCCATATCTTATATCGCCAATGCCTCTTTGCCCATTGATCTTTATCACAACCGTCGCATCAGGAGTGGCAGCATCCAAAGATACTTCTTTGTTCCCACTCAGCTTGATGCCGGTATTAGAACTTGTATCTACATTTATCGTTTTATCGCCATTTATAACGGTGGTATCAGTAATCGGTGCATCAGCATAAACCGAACCCGAAAGGGACATCAAAACTAAAGCCGTCAAGCCCAGATTTTTTTTCATTGATCTCATAAAAGACCTCACTTTCACCTGTTGAACTACTATCTTTAAAGCTCCTGACCGCAGCGTAAATAACTAAATATTTATCTGCGCCAGTATCTCGAAAATCCAGCTCAATATTTTCACTCATTTTGACATCTCCTTTCGTTGCTTATTACATGTAAAACCTGATACAAACTGAACCCTCTCCAGTTTGTTTTTTTTGTTAGTTATTTTTAACAAAACAATTTAATTTAATTGAATGTTTAAAAATAATTTAACATTATCTATTAAGATATTCCCACGAGTTATGATAACATATAACTTTTGCACTGGCAAGATATAACTTATACTTAATATAATTACTTTATCCGTTATGAAAACTTAGTGTAAAATATATTCAAAATAAACGTGAAATTCAAAAAAATATATTTTTTGTTCACATTATTACATAAATATCGCAATAAATTTTTATTGCGATATTTACAAAAAAAAAAAATATATCCCGTATGCCAAAGCATACGGGATAAAAAACACCAACTATTCAATTCTTATTTAAGCGTGCGGAATATTAGTATAATCAGAAATTTCTCTATTGATAGTACACAAATCACCCACATTCAAATCGTGCAGCCGCTTATGCCCCGTGATCCTGGCATAAGTCTTCAGTTCAGCCAACGAACAGTTCAGGAAATTGCCCACCCGCTGCGCTGCCGATTCTATCTTCAGCCTTGCACGTAGCTCGGGGTCCTGGGTAGCTATGCCCACCGGGCATTTACCAGTACCGCAAATGCGGTACTGCTGACAAGCCGCAGCAATCAACGCCGCCGAAGCCACTGCCACAGCATCGGCGCCCATTGCTAAAGCCTTGGCAAAATCCGATGACACCCTTAGCCCGCCCGTTATCACAAGTGCGATATCATTAGCACCTACAGCATCCAAGTACTTACGTGCCCTGTGCAAAGCATACACCGTCGGCACACTGGTCGAATCGCGTACCAGCTTCGGGCTGGCTCCGGTCGCGCCGCCGCGTCCATCAATAGTAATAAAATCTGGCCCAGCAAAAACGCAAAACTCTAAATCGCGCTCCAGCTTACCTGCCGCAATCTTTATCCCAATCGGCCTGCCGTCCGACTCCTCACGCAGCCTTGTTACCAAAGCCCGCAGCTCCTCTTTCGTATTGATATCGGGGAACTTGGACGGACTGATAACATCCTCGCCCAAAGGCTTGTTTCTGATCGCCGCTATTTCTGGTGTCACCTTGCCGCCGGGAAGATGCCCGCCCATGCCAGGCTTAGTCCCCTGGCCTATCTTGATCTCTATAGCGTCCGCGTTACGCAGGTTTTCTTGCGTAACGCTATATAAATTAGGGATATATTCAAAAATATACTTATGCGCAGCCGCCATCTCCTCAGGCAAAATGCCGCCCTCACCGCTGCACATGGCTGCCCCTGCCAAAGCACTGCCCTTAGCCAGCGCCACCTTCGTCTCCTTCGACAAAGCGCCGAAGGACATATGCGAAACAAAAATAGGATTAGTCAAAATCAACGGCTTTTTAGCGTTCCTGCCGATCACCGTCGTCGTATCTACCTCATCGTGGTCATTCAGTGGCGGTGGATTGAGCTGATTACCCAGCAGCAGGATGTCGTCCCAGCCAGGCATCTGCATCTGTGTGCCCATAGCCCCGATGATCGACTTGCCCGTAACCGCCATTTCATGGATATCATCCATATAGCGACAGCCTGCATCCTGACGCAGATAAGCCGCGTCATAAGCTAAAGCTTCACCTGTTAAAGCAGCACATGCCTGAGCAGGGGCAGTATCCGCCTCGTCATCTTCCATCAGCACCATTTCCATACCGCAGACAGGGCACTTGGCATCTCCTAACGGCTGCCCTTCTTTCTCCTCATCGTAAATATAACCGCAAACACTGCATTTATATTTTACCATTTTCACTTCTCCTCCATTCCATCTTGTAATTTCCAATAATAATTATCTACTAATACATTCTGTATCTATTATAAGTTTTCTGAAAATTATCGTCAAGCTGTTTCTGACTGTTTAAGCAAAAAATGCTGCAAAGCTCCCTTCTTCAGCTGCCTTCACCAATCTCGCAAACAGCCCGCGGTGCCCTGCCCCAAACATCAGCAGGCCTCTGCCGCTGGGTAGCGGCAGAGGCCTGCATTTTTACACATACAATTATTATTTTTGTTCCTGCTGTGCTTCCAGCGGGGCAAACACAAACTCGATCATTTTATTGTTTTTATCGAAACCGTAAATGATGCGCACCATTTTCTCTCTGCTGTAGCTGCCCAAATAAGTAAGGCGGTCGCCCTGGTCAAAACGTTCATAAGCAACAAATTTCATTTCTTTTTGGTTGCCTGCACTATTTGCAGCAATATGCCGATGTCTTCGGCGCTGTAGTGCTGTTCCTGCGGCGGGTCGGCAGTGCTTGCCGCTGCACCGGGCGGTGCAAAAAAATCGTCCAGCTTACACTTAAAGATGTTGGCTATACGCATCAGCAGGCGCAGGTTTACCAGCACCCGGCCATGTTCGATATTGCTCATATGGGTTTGGCTGATGCCCAGCTTTTTAGCCAGTTCTCCCTGGCTGATATGGTTGACGGTACGGAACATTTTGATATTGACGCCCAAACCGTTCAAGCTGTTTTCGTCGTACATGGTCCACCTCGCTATCGACAGTAAAGCAGTTAGATATGTTGATTTTTCAAAGTAATAGTTTGTATGTTTTGAAGCATAAGGTAAAAATTATTCATACTAGCTATAACCTCCGCCATTATAGCACTGTTGTACCCC
>OIZQ01000604.1_pt1 | contig 18056 bp, 18 predicted proteins | sample 1588491 | NCBI WGS metagenome assembly OIZQ01 (sample SAMN03283262) | human gut metagenome | biome: human-associated habitat; material: feces | host: Homo sapiens | place: USA | collected 2013
ATTTCCTCGGCGCCCATCAGCGGCGGCTACGCCGTTTGGCAGGACAATGTGCGCCAGCTGGCGGAGCTGCGTACCCGGCTGAATGCGAACAAGGAGGAAATGGAGCGCAACAAGAAGAAGCTGAAGGACGCCTATCTTGTGCAGAAAAGTCTGCATGAGCTGACGGAAAAGAACCGCATATACAATGAACTGGAGGCAAAGCACAGCAGGCAGACAGCCCAGATGCGGCAGATGCTTGCCCAATGCGAGAGATCCGGACCCGCCGAGAGACGAAGCCTGCTGAAGAAGGTGCTGCTGCTGGGCACCTACATCAAGCGCAGCGCCAATTTGTACTTCCTCAGCAGCGAGTACCAGTGGCTGCCGCAGCAGGAGCTGCGGCTGACGGTCGACGAAGCCGTGCGAGCCTTGACCGCCTGCGGCACGGAGTGCGGCGTGATCTATCGCACAACGGAACCGATGCGCGCCTCTGAGGTCGTGCGTCTGTTCGATCTGCTGGAAATCGTCGCGGAGACCACGGTAGACGATCTGCACTCACTGTTTATCTCCGTTTCCGACAGCGCGATGGATCTGTCGGTGGAGTGCGCCGCCGATCTGTCGGCGATCGCCTCCCCGGAGGTGACGGTGCGGCAGGAGGACGGCTTGTGGCTGATCCGCACAGGGATAAGGGGGCGGGAGGATGCATAAGCTGAGACGCTTCGGGTTTAACGCCATCAAGGAGAGCTTTGACCGGCTGCCCACCGCCGTATGCTTTTTTGACCGCTCGGGCGGCATCGTGCTGTGCAACCGGCAGATGTATCGGCTGAGCCAGTATCTGCTGAACAGCGATATGCAGTATCTGGAGGAGCTTCAAAAGGCGCTGGCCTCTCCGCCAAAGGGCATAATGCCCATTGCCAGCACGGAGAATACCTACCGCTTTCCGGACGGGCTGGTATGGAAATTTGAGAAGGCGGCCGTGACCGACCGATATGGGGAGACGTATATACAGCTGACCGCCGCAGATGTTACGGCGCTGCACCGGGCGCTGGAGCAGCTGGCCGAGGATAACCGAAGGCTTGAACAGGACGCGGAAAAGCTGCGGCGTCTCTCGGAAAACGTGGCGGCGGTGGCGCGGGAGAGGGAACAGCTTGCCGCCAAATCCGCCATGCACGACAGCCTTGCCGCCTGTATTACCGTTACGAAGCAATATCTGGCCGGAGACCTTGGCGGCATCAACGCAGACGTTGTGCTGCGGGAATGGGAAAAAAGCATCGTCTTTCGTGACGCAGAACGCTTGCCGGCAAGGGAGGCGCTGTATGAAAGCGCGGATAGCAGCGGCGTGGCCATCAGAATAAGGGGTACAGAGCCGGCGGGAGGCGCGGCGGATCTGATGTATGCCGCCATGCAGGTCTGCCTGAGCAACGCCATACAGTACGCGCAGGCAACCGAACTGATCGCCAACATCTGGGAGGACGGCGACAGATATACCGTCCTGATCCGAAATAACGGAAAGCCGCCGGAAAAGACCATCACAGAGGGCGGCGGTCTGTCCAATCTGCGCCGCAGGATCGAAAGGATCGGCGGGACCATGACGGTGCAGAGCCTGCCGGAGTTCGCGCTGGTGATAGGAATACCAAATCGGGAGAATTTGGAGGAGGGGAACGAATGGCTGTCAGAGACATATTGATCGTTGAGGATCAGGCGCTTGCCAGAATGTATCTATGCTCCTGCGTGGAAAAATGCGCAGACTGCCGGGTGGCGGGCACGCTGAGTCGTGCTGATGCGGCGCTCCGGCGGTGCGGCGACAGTCATATCGACCTGATTTTAATGGATATCTGCACCGAAAACGACTCGGACGGCTTAACCGCCGCTGAGGAGATCAAGAAGATCTATCCCCGGATCAAAATCGTGATGGTGACCTCCATGCTGGAGGGGCGTTTTCTGGCGCGGGCAAGAAAAATCGGCGCCGACAGCTTCTGGTATAAGGATTCCCCTTCCGGCGATCTTGTCGGCGTGATCGAGGGGACGCTTTCCGGAAAGAACTATTGGCCGGACAGCACGCCGGCAGTGCAGCTGGGGAACACCCTTTCCTGCGGCCTGTCCGATCAGGAACTGGAGACGCTGCGCCTGCTCTGTGAGGGGCAGACCAACGCCGAGATCGCCGCGGGGATGAACGTGGCGGAATCCACAGTGCGCACCTATATCAACCGGATGCTGGAGAAAACCGGATACCCCAACCGCAACCGGCTGATGGTTGCCGCTGTCAGCAAGCGGCTGGTGGTGCCGGGGAGTCTGTTCGGCACGGCGGAAGAAAACTGAACAGGAATACGTGCATTCACAGCATCATCCGCAATCAGCGGCCCTGTCTGTCCTCACTTTCGTGGACAGACAGGGCCGCTTTTCCGTGCTACAATAGCAGCATAGAATGGGACGCGGTAAACCCGTCGGATATACAGGAAAGGGAAGAGGGATGGCACAATGCGTAAAATTGTGATCGATATGCAGAATTATCTGTTTGCCGACGTTGTGGCGGCCGCTTTCAAAAGCTCTGACTACGATATCGAGGTGATCCGTGCAGAGTCCCCAAGGGACACCGTGGAGCTGTGTCAGATATACGAGCCCTTTGTGCTTGTGATGGAGGTGACAGGGTATGCCCCGTGGAAGCTCGGCGAAAGACTGAGACTGCGCGGCGAGGTAAAGGCGCTGTGCCCCAACTGCAAGATCGCGCTGATGGTGGATGCCAACACCGAACGACAGACGGCAAAGGACATCCGGGACGCCAAGAAGGAAGGGCTGATCGATCAGTTTTTCTACGGCTCCATGCCTGCCGAGTACCTGATGGATCAGATCTATGCCATGTGAAGGAAAGAGCCCGCCATGGGATATTTCATAAGCAGCTACAGGAACCTGCCGAATCGGGCAACGACGGAAAGGAGAAAATGTTATGGCGAACAAATGCGGAATTTGCGGAGCGGACATCAACCTGATGCAGACCCAGAAGCTGGCGGACGGCAATTGCATCTGCCGAAAGAATTGCAGGAGCAGGGGCTTCAAGGTGTACGACTATGTGCATGGCAATCTCTCCGGCGTGAAGGCGCATCTGGACCAGGTGGCGCGGGGGACGAAGCTGTGGGATTACTACTTTGTGCCCCGTCTGAAGACAAAGGATAAGAACCAGAAGCTGACACGCTTCGGCGCAAACCTGTATGTGGCGGAGGATATCGGTCTGGTGGCCTTTACACAGGTGGACTACAAGATCCTGCTATTCGGCAAGACCACCCGCGCCTGCGTGTACCGCATCGCCGATCTGCGGAACTATAAGTATGAGGAGCAGATGGTGAAGAACGGCGACAAGACGGAGAAGAAGTCCACCGTGCGGCTGGTGTTTATCAACACCGCGGGCATGAACGCCTTCAACCTTGAGGTGAACAACTTCAAGGAGTATGAAAAGCTCAGCAAGTATTTCGATACGCTCTTCGGCGTGCAGAAAACGCTGGGCAACGCCGCCAACACGTGGAAGCAGCAGATGACTGCCATCAAGGACGTGGCCTCCGGACTCAGCGCCGCCATGCGGGGTGAGGAGGACGCCGGAGAGAAGGCGGCCGCCGCCATCAACTCACTGGACGCAGCAGTCTACGGCGACCGCACCGAGTGGATCCGCCGGGCAGACGCGGCCCTTGCCGCGTTTAACGGATAAAAGTATTTAGGAGGCAGAAATCATGAAAAAGCAGTGGCTCAGCATGATATTGGTTCTCTGCATGGTGCTGTGTCTGACGCCCACAACGGCGCGAGCCGAGGAGGGCGAAACGGGTACGCTGAGGATCACCGTGAATGTATGGGGACTGGATGAGGGGGTCGATGCAGGAGGCAAGACGTTTACCTTCAAGGTTTATAGGTATTATCAGTCAGGTGGGAAGTACGAGCTGCCTACCTCACTGGTCGTCACCATCGGAGAGAATGAGAGAACCGGTGAAGGCTCGATGGAGGTTCTTGGTGGGTATCGGTATTTCGTGGTGGAAACCGCACATGATGACATAGACGACTATCGGTTGGATTATGTGACGTACCCCGGCGGAGGTTACAACGAAAGCAAGCTGGTGTGGGTGTATGAAAATGCTGTATCTGAACCGATTTACGTGAACAACGGCTTTGAAGAATTGGCAAATTCGGAGATCAACTCGCTGCCTCTGACGGTTGCCGGGTATGCACTGGATGCAGATGTATCCGCTGTCACGGTCACGAAAATGGAGACGGGGGTTACGATCCAATCATCTAAAATCAAACAGTATAATGCTGCTGCGGGCAGTTGGGATGATCTGACCTCCGGGACTTTTCAGGCCGATACGAAGTATGCAATCGAGATATTCCTCGGTAGAGTTGCAGGGTGCGATTCCACCGGGCTTACAAGGGATAAGGTGACCGTAAACGGGAAAGAGGTAAGCGTCTTTGAGAATCCATCGGCTGGCGATATGCGGGTGCTCCACGAGCTTGAGGTGCTGAAGGTCGTCAAGAAGGTGGATCACATTGAGATCACAACACCGCCTACCAAGACCGAGTACATGGCCGGCGACAAGTTCGACCCGAAGGGCATGGTGGTCACTGCGGTTTACGAAGATGGCACCAGCGAACCCATTACCAACTACATCATATTCCGCGGGGATAAGCTCGTTCAGGGACAGGCGGATGTGACGATCCAGTATGACGATGGCAGCGCCAATAGCGGTATCAGTGTCAAGCAGACCATCAGCGTGAAGCCGTATGTGGGAGACCATCGGCATACCTACGATGGCGGCCCGTGGTACGCGGACGCGAAGAGCCACTGGCATCAGTGTACCGACAAGGATTGCCCGGATCGGTATGCCAGCACGAAGGATCTGGCGTCCCATACCTTCGTGTGGAAGGTAGACAAGGCGGCCACCGCCACTGAAACCGGATCGAAGCACGAGGAGTGCACCGTCTGCGGCTTTGAGCGCAATGAAACAGAGATCCCCACGCGGCACGGCAGACCGGACACCAAGCCGGACGGCGGCGCGGAGAATACCGCTACATCTCCCAAGACGGGCGATGCGGGTATCGCGCTGTATGCAGGGCTGTCCCTGCTGGCGCTGAGCGGCAGCGGATGGGTCGTTGGCAAAAAGCGCAGAGGAGAGAGGTAAAATTCGCCTTCCGCAGGCGGCAGGGATCGTTTCGCCCTGCCGCCTGCAGAGATGGTGCGCCGGGTGCGCTTTGACGGCGCAGGCAGCCGGGACACCTTATTCCGCGGTATTTTTCACGAAAGGGTGAGACTCTAACATGAAAAGAAGAATCGTTTTGTGCCTGTTGGCGCTGGCGCTCCTGTTGGTGACAGGATGCACGCAGGAAAAGGAAGCGGAACCACTGACCGTAACGCTGTGGCACGTCTATGGCGGCGAGGTGGATTCCCCGCTGAACGGCCTGATCGAGCGGTTCAACAGCACCGTGGGCGCAAAGCAGAACATCCGCGTGAAGGTGGAGCTGGTCAGCAACAGCGGCAGTATCCATAAAAGCGTGCTGGCCGCCGCCAACAGCGATCCGGGCGCACCGTCGCTGCCGGATATGTTCGTATCCTATCCCAAGACGGTGCTGGCTCTGCCGGATCAGAGCATATTGGTGGACTACCGGGATTATTTCAGCGAGGAGGAGCTGGCGGCGTTTATCCCTGCCTTTCGTGAGGAGGGGATGATCGGCGGGCGGCAGGCGATTTTGCCCCTTGCCAAATCCACGGAGGTGCTGTTTGTCAACCGGACGCTGTTTGACCGGTGGGCAGCCCAGTCCGGCGCCAGCTATGACGATTTGACTACATGGGAGGGCGTTTACGCGCTGGCAGAGCAGTACGCCGCGGATACCGGCAAATGCTTCTTTGTCCACGACTACCACTTCAATTATTTTCAGGTGGGCGTGGAGTCTCTGGGCGAGGACTTTTTTCAGAATGACGGCGTCAGGTTTGGTCCCGGATTCGAACGGGCCTGGGAGCCGTATGCCCGGGCAGGTCTGACGGGCGGTTTGTGGCTGTACGACGGGTACGCCACGGAACCGCTTCGCACCGGAGATGTGGTGGTATCTGTGGCATCTTCCGCCAGCGTGCTTTACTATTCCGACACGGTGACGTATCCGGACAACACCTCGGAAAAGGTGACGATCACCTCCATGCCCTGCCCGGTGTTTGAAGGGGGCGACAAGCTGGTGATGCAGCGCGGCGTGGGAATGTGTACCGTGAAGTCTACCCCGGAACGGGAGCAGGCGTGCATCACGTTCCTTAAATGGCTGACCGAGCCGGCATGCAACGTGGAATTCGTCACCAGCCTGGGCTACATGCCGGTGACACAGGAGGCATTTGAGAAATATCTGCCCGATGCCGTGGAAAAATTGAGCGACCCACTGTATGTGTCGCTTTATGAGACATATCTGCAAACGCAGGAGGCGTATACCTTCTACTACCCGCCGCAGATGGAGAATTATCTGGATCTGGAGACGCGGTTTGAGAATCTGGCACGGCTAAAGCTGACGGCAGGCCGGACGCAGTATCTGGAGGGCGGCAATACGCTGGACGCCCTGATCTGGGAGACTTTAGAGAGTTTTAAGCTGGATTACGGTACATGAAAGAGGAAGGCACATGCGATCGATTCGGAATGCGGTTCAAAATTCGTATGCAGCCAGCCGCAGTATGGCTATGCGGCTGGTGCTGTATTGGTTCATAATGGCGCTGCTGCTGGTAGCGGCCATCCTGTCTATCCTGATGGCCACGGGCGTGCTGTCCCATCCTGCACGGCAGCTGGCCAGCGCCCTCGACATTCAGCAGAAAAATACATATGCGGCACTGGATGCGCAGATGGATGAGCTGACAGCCCACAGCGTGGCCATATCGGAAAAGCTGGGACGGGAGCTGGACACCTTCCTCGCGGCCAAGGGCATTCCCTTTGACGCGCTCAACGATGACCCGGCTACCATCGCGGAGCTGGAAAAACGGCTGTACGCGCCGCTGAGCAGTACGTTGAGCGCCGCCTCGTGCAGCGGGATATTCTTCTGCCTGAATGTGACCGCCAACACAGAGCTGCCCAACGCGGACGTGCTCAGGGCGGGACTGTATCTGCGCTATACAGGGCTTCAGCCTACGGTAGCCTCGGAGCAGGATGCGGTCTGCTTTCGCGGCGCGGCAGAAGCGGCGCGGGGGTTACGGCTTCAGATGCACAATCGCTGGAATCCGGAGCTGAATACCGCGCTGATCCCCGGCAGCGAGAGGGTTTCCGCCAGTCGGGTCGAGCGTCCGGCGGAGGGCAGCCTGTGGGTAAAGCGTACAGAACTGCTGGATACATGGGAATATGTGACGCTTCTGTGCGTGCCGATCCTGGATGGCAGCGGCACCGCGCGGGGATTTTGCGGCATGGAGATCAGCGACCTCTATTTCAGCCTTTCCCACGATACCGTGTCCAGCGCCTATGGCAATATGCTGACCCTGCTGGCGCCCATCGACGGCGACAAGCTTGATCTGTCGGGGGCTATGCTGGGCGCTACCAATGGCACGCGCCTGACGGCCGAGGGTACGCTGCATATCAAGCCGGGGAAATACTATACCGTCTACTCCGATGGCAAGGAGTCCTATCTGGGGCGGCACCGGCTGCTGGACGCCGTCACCTCGGACGGCGTTCCGCTTGCTGTGGTGACGCTTGTGACAGCCAACGCCTTCCGCAGCTATGAACGCAGCTCGCAGATCGCATGGTTTTTGGGATCGGTATTCTTTTTGCTGGCAATGCTGGTTACCGCAACCGTGCTGTCCCGCCGCTTCGTCAAGCCCATCAACGAGAGCCTTGCGGCGGTCAGAGGCGGCACAACGGAGGTGGTGGCCTCCGGTATTTCGGAGATCGACGAGCTGCTGACCATGATCCGCACCCGGCCGGCGGGCGCGCTGCCGCCCGATGTGGAGGCGCGGCTGTGCGGCTTTGCGGAGAGGGCGGGTACGCTGACCGGCATGGAACGTACCATTCTGCAATACTATATGGACGGCTATACCGTCAAGGATATTCCGGAGCTGGCACATATCAGCGCCAGCACGGTAAAGACTCATAACCGCAATCTGTACCGAAAGATGGAGGTAGATTCGTTCGATGAGCTGAAGGTGTATATTGAGCTGTTCGCCAGCTGCGGCCGCAGTGGTGAGCTGCTGAAAAGATAAGAAAGACGATAGCAGAGTGCACAATCCAAGTCACATTGGATTGTGCACTCTGTCTACGCCTAAGGGCGATTTTCACGTTTACCGGCAAAATTCACCCTTTGGGTAATAGAAATTTTACGTAAAACCACATATAAGTGTGTATATAGCTGAGCGTGAGTACGGGAAAGAACTGCGACGTAAGCAAGGAGGGACTGGAATGCGCCGCATCATTAAAGCGTCCATGGAGGACAGATCCTCTATGGAAAGGTTTCAGTTTTCATTGCGCTGTGCGGTATGCGGCTCCCTTTGGGAAAGTCAGCCGGTGTGCTTCTCCAAGGCGGGGATGCAGCCGGAGAGCGAAGGAAAGCGCGTGATTTTTCAGGCGCTGTACCGGCGGGAGCGAGAGGAAGCCTTCGAGTGGGCCGCCACAGAGGCGCTGGAGCATTTCAGCCTGTGTCCCATTTGCAAACGGCTGGTTTGTGACCGGTGTTTCCTGCTGGGCGAGGATATTGACCTGTGTACGGACTGTGCGGCGTTCTTACAGGAGAGCGGCGAGCCGGTAGAGAGCTCATTCGCAAAACACGGCTGAAGCGGGGGAACTGCCTATGAAATGGAAGGGCTGGATAGGAGGTGTGCTGCGGGTCATGATGCTTTTCGGAACGCTGGGCTGCGGTAAAAAACGCGGCCCTGTAACCGGCGGTATGGTGGATGGCCCCGGCATGATGTATACGCCGGAGGATCAGAGCCCCTTTGCGGGGAAGTGGCAGAGCCGGGACGGCAGCATCGTCATGGAGGTGGAGAGCAGCGACCCGTTGGAGAGCTCCCGCATACAGGTGTTTGTGGACGGCGAGCCGGATTTCGAGTCCGATATGTGGGTGTATCAAACCGGAAGCGTGAAGCTGACACAGGAGCACAAGAGAATCCTCATGACGGGGACGTTCAGCGGCCTGACGTTCAATCACAAGGAAAACGCTTTCTGCATCCGGTACAGTGACGACAGCGGCTTGAAATGGCTGACGAGAGACGGCGCTGCGTGCAGCGAGGAGGATGTGAGCTTCTCTTACGAGCCGCAAACACCGCCGCCCGCGGCGTGGAGCTGCCCCGCCTGCCATGCGGAGAATGAGGGCGGCTGTTGTACCAGCTGCGGCATGGAGAAGCCGCTGACCTGCCGCCGATGCGACTGGCAGCCGGCAAACGAAAAACTCCCCGCCTACTGTCCCGAATGCGGCCTCCGCCTCAAGTGAGACGTGCCAATATAATATAGAGTAAAGATAACACAGAAACACTAAAAAAACAGGAGGAGACATGATGAAAAGATTGAGAAAGCCTGCGGCGCTGCTTCTGGCGCTGGTGATGGCGCTGACGCTGGCGGCCTGCGGCGGTAAGGGCGCCAGCAAGACAAACCCCGCCGTGGGCAAGTACATCGGTGAGACGGTCCTGTCCTTCGATGAGTGGGTGCCCATGGACGAGGTGTATGATCTGGGTGACAACTACATTGAGCTGAAAGAGGACGGTACGGGCTGCTTCATGCTGGACGGCGACCCGACGACCATCGACTGGAAGCTGGATAAGGACGGCGCCCTGACGCTGGACAGGGACGGCGCGATCTGCAACTGCACGCTGAAGGACGGTTTGATCACGGTGAATGACTACTTCGGCTTTGACCTGCAATTGACCTTCCGGAAGAGCGGCGGCAGCACCGGCGGCAGCACCAATACCGGCAATACCGACAGCACGGAGCTGAGCATTGACGACTTTGCCGAGGTATACGGCGGCGACTGGCACGGCATGGCGGGCCTCACGGATGCCACCGGCGCATTCGAGGAGCTGAACGATACCGCCCATGAGATCCTGGCGCGGCTGGTGTTCGACGGGAACGGAGACTGTCAGGTCTGGCTGGCCATGTATCTGGAGGGAGAGAACGATTTCAACTTTATCGACACGTATGCACGCGTCGTGCCGGATGACGACACCGGTCTGGAGCTGCGGGGTACGTTCATGGGCGGCGAGATGCAGGACGGCATCCTGTCCGTGGACGAGACCGGCGCACTGTATGTCAGCTGCGAGGTGGATTCCGACCTGGTGGACGGCTCTATCAGCCTGCTGGCCAACCTGCGGCATCTGGACGACGAGAACTGGACGGACGATGATTACATTCCCATGCCGGAGAGCGCCGTGGAGTATTATCGCGGCATGACCTTTATGGAGATCGCCAATACCTTTGAGATCGACACCAGTCTGATCCCCGATGACGGCAGCGGCGACGCTACCGCTGCTATCACCGATGGCGGCGACAACGGCGGTCTGCCGGAGAACTATCCCTTCGAGCGCACCACCTCCAACGGCGAGGGCGAGTACGGCAAGTCCAATCCCGATGCCACCGGCCGGGCGGATCTGGCCACCATGCAGAAGGTGCGTCAGGAGCTGTGGGACATGAGTTCCTCCAAGTCCTCGAAACTGACCTATGACGACATCAAGGCCATGCTGGGCGGCGAGGACGGCATCCCCCATACCGGTATGGATGAGAAGAGCTGGAACAGTGAAAAGCACGCCTACGGCTGGTACAACGGCGAGGGTGACTACTACGTGCTGTACTTTGTGCTGCGTGACGGCGACGAGTTCTACACGGCCGCCACCTTCTCCAGCAGCGTGAGAGGCGACAGCTGACGAACGGTACGGAAATCAGAGAAAGGAAGGACGAGATATGCAAGTGACATTGAACGCACTGCCCGCTTCGCTGGCAGAGTTCCGGAACCTGTCCCTGAACACCCCAGACGAGGTGGTGGCGGGCTTCCTGTGCGCATTGAACCTGTATGTAAAAAACCCCAATGAAGGTGTGGAGGCCATGAACCTCCTGCGAGGGCCCCGTCCTATGACCCCCTATGACAGCCAGTTCCTGCGGGATCGTCTGCGGGGCAAGGAATATCTGCCGCTGGCGTATTTTGCCGGAGCCACGCCTCAGAACAGCTATGTGCCTACCCAGCCTTATGTGCTGAACGTGCTGGCCGATCCCCGTCCGCAGGATATGGAACCGGGCTATCTGCGCTTGTTCATCGCCACACCCGGCGCGGATTCGCCCCGGCCCATCAAGCTGCGGCAGAAGCCCTCCACCGGCGAATGGTTCCTGTGGGAGTATTCCAGTCCCCTCAGCGGCATCCGCATCCCGGCCGCCCAGGACCCCTGGGCCTGAGCCGTGAAGCGGCGGTGGATCGCGCTGGCGCTGCTTCTGGCGCTGGCGGTGAGCCTGACGGCCTGCCAGGTGGAGTTTGTTCCCAGTGGGTCGCCGGGGAACAACGGCGGCACCACGATAGAGACACCGCCCCTGCCCGGCGGCGACACTGATCCGGTAGATGTGACCGACCCGGTGGGCGGAGATGAGGAGCCCTCCGGCGGCAACACGGACTACACCATGGAAAAATACCGGCGGTATCTGGAGGGTGAGTGGGCTGGCGTGGAGGGCGAGATCGAGGGCGATCGGTATAAGCTGGCGGACGAGGAAATCTCCCTGACGCTGACGTTCATGAGCGCTGACGGCGTGACCGAGGACGGGCACGGCACATGGAGCATGGGCGCATGGTACGAATATACCGACAGCTATGGCAACCACGAAAAGCTGGATGGGCTGCACGTGGAGTTCCACAAGGGGCCCATGTACTACGGCTGCGCCAACGAGGAGTGGTACGCGGAGCTGGTGGGTGGCCCGGAGAACGTGGAGTACACCGTGACCGTCATCGACAACAACTATCTGGAGCTGTACCGCTATGTGAAGGATTCAGCCATGGTATGGTTCGTCAGCTGCGAGCGGTCGGACGGCCGGTGGATCGAGGAATAGCAACGGTTTTCCATTATAGGCGGAAATAAATACAGAGAAAAGGAGATTACATAACTATGGGACTGATTAAAGCGGCATTGGGCAGTGCGGGCGGCGTACTGGCTGATCAGTGGAAGGAATACTTTTATTGCGAGTCACTGCCTGAGAACGTGATGGCTGTCAAGGGTCAGAAGCGCACCTCCGGCCGCAGCAGCAACACCAAGGGCAGCGACAACATCATCTCCAACGGAAGCGTCATCGCGGTGGCCGATGGCCAGTGCATGCTCATCGTGGATCAGGGCAAGATCGTGGATATGTGCGCCGTGCCCGGCGAGTACACCTATGACCAGTCCACCGAACCGTCCATTTTCGTGGGCGATCTGGGCGAAGGCATCAAAAACGTATTCAACAACATGGCCAACCGCTTCACCTTCGGCGGTGAGGCTCCCAAGGATCAGCGTGTCTACTACTTCAACACCAAGGAATTGATCGGAAACAAGTATGGCACCGCCAATCCCGTGCCCTTCCGCGTGGTGGATCAGCGCGCCGGTATTGATATTGATGTGGGCATTCGCTGCTTCGGCGAGTACAGCTATCACATCTGCAATCCCGCCCTGTTCTATACCAATGTGTGTGGCAACGTGGCGGAGGCCTATACCCGAGACAAGCTGGACAGCCAGCTGAAAACCGAGCTGCTGACCGCCCTCCAGCCCGCCTTTGCCAAGATCGGCGAGGATGGCATCCGTTACTCTCAGCTGCCCGGCCATACCATGGAGCTGGCAGACGCACTGAACGAGGTCCTCAGCAAGAAGTGGCGTGACCTGCGTGGTATCGAGATCGTTTCCTTCGGCGTGTCCAGTGTGACGGCGGACGAGGAAGATGAGAAGATGCTGAAGGAACTGCAGCGGAACGCGGCCTTCATGGATCCCACCCGCGCCGCCGCCCATCTGGTGGGCAGTCAGGGCGATGCCATGAAGATGGCGGCCTCCAACACGGCTGCCGGCCCCGCTATGGCCTTTATGGGCATGGGAATGGCCGGTCAGGCCGGCGGAATGAACGCTCAGAACCTGTTTGCCATGGGCCAGCAGCAACAGGCTCAGCAGGCGGTGCAGCCCGCACCTGCCGCTCCCGCCGGATGGACCTGCTCCTGCGGCCACAGCGGCAACACCGGCAAGTTCTGTGCCGAGTGCGGCCAGCCCAAGCCCGCCCCCGCCGGCGAGTGGAAATGTGCTTGCGGCGCGGTGAACACCGGCAAGTTCTGCGCCGAATGCGGCCAGCCCAGGCCCGCCCCCGCCGGTGAGTGGACGTGCGCATGCGGAACGGTCAACAAGGGCAAGTTCTGCGCCAACTGCGGTCAGCCTCGCCCCTAAAGCCATGAAGAAGATGATCGTCATTCTTATCGCGGGTGTTGTGGTGGGTATCACGATCTCGGGTCTTTATAAGCACTTTGTCACCGACCGCATAATGGACGGCGGCGGCATGGAGAACGAGTTTGCCAACGCCTTTCGGGATGGCGACACGCTGAAGAGCATCCGCTGGTCGCAGAGCGCCTCGAACTACGACGACTGCTTCCGTTTTGATCTGGAGGAGACGGACGGCGCGTATACCATCTCCGGGTGGTGCATTGACACCGAGGGCAGCCGAGAAAGGGTAGAGCGGATAGACGCGCCCCTGACGGCAAAGCAGTGGGCGGAGGTGGAGGCGTGCCTGCGGGAGAACTGGCACCAGCCGCCCAAGGTGCTGCCGGAGGGGATGCTGGTCCTTGACGGGGCGGAGAGCTACCTCTACATCACCAGCCAGAGAGAGGACGAGATCTTCACGGCAGAATACAACGGCGAGTATGAGGACGCCCTGAGGACGCTCCTGCGGGAGCTCCTTATAGGCACGTCCGGGGAATATGCGCCGGCAGAGGAGGAGTAAGAGCACCGTTACCCGGCAGCCTCAGACGCAGGCGGATCACTACCCGTTATGCGGCGTGAAGCGCGGCGGCAAGAGCCTCTGTCAGGACCGGGGAACGCCCCTGTGACAACAACAGATCACCGTCAGCCGGCAGGCATACTGCCGGCCGGTGATAGCGTTAGGAAAGGAGAAAACAATGAACGATTACTACGATTATTACACTTACAGCAGTCCCCCTACCTTTAACCCGCTGCCCACCATTATCTCTCTCGCGTTGTGCGTGTTCGTTCTGGTGTGCATGTGGATCGTTTTCCGGAAAGCCGGTAAGCCCGGCTGGGCAGCCATTGTTCCCTTCTACAATCTCTATGTGCTGTTTGATATCACCTGGGGCAGCGGTATGCGCTTCCTGCTGCTGCTGATCCCCATCTACAACATCATTCTGGGCATCCAGACACAGGTTCGGCTGGCCAGGGCATTCGGCAAGAGCGGCGGCTTTGCGGCGGGACTGGTTTTCCTGCCCTACATCTTCATCCCCCTGCTGGCTTTCGGCAAAGAAACATATCAGGGCGTTCCTGTCAAGGCGGCCCCCTATCAGAACAATCCCTATCAGCAGGGCGGCTATTCCCAGCAGCCCTATCAGAATCCCTATTCCCAGCAGCCCCAGCAGGGGCCCTATGGCGCCGCGCCTCAGCAGGGCTACCAGCAGCCGCAGTATAACGTGCCCCAACAGGGCTACCAGCAGCCCCAGCAGTCTCAGTATGCTGCGCCTCCCCAGCAGCCCCAGCAGTATGCGGCCCCTCAGCAGCCTGTTCCTCAGCAGCCCCAGCAGTATACGGCACCCCAGCAGCCTGCCCCTCAGCAGCCTGCCCCTCAGCAGCCGGAGCAGACCGCTGCCGCTCCCGCTTTTTGCCCCAGCTGCGGCGTGAAGAGCAACGGTGAGAAATTCTGCCAGAACTGCGGCGCACCTTTGCACTGATCCTTCCTGCCATAGCTGGACGGAATAACAACTGACGATGTAAAAGAAAGGAAACCTATCATGAAAAAATCGATTGCACTTGTATTGGCCATGTTGATGACGCTGTCCCTCACTGCCTGCGGCGGTGGCGGCAGCAGCGATAAGGGCGGCGCTCTGCCCGGCATTGATATGAAATCCACGGATATACAGGCCGTGACCTCTGACAGAGCAACGCTGGAAGTGCTGAACGAGACATTCTTCACCTATCTGGGCGGTCTGAACTACTTCACTGAAAGTGATGCACAGTCAAAGCTGACCTATGCGGACCTGAAGGAGCATATCGGCGTGGATTGCTCCGAGTACCGGTATGAAGAGGAGTACCAGCGCGGTGTATACACCTGGTACGCCGCCGAGGATGACGCGTGCTGCCTGTCCCTGTTCTTCGGCGACAACGGCAAGCTGATTGCTGCCGGCGCGTATAACCTCAGTCTTTGATCGACACTGGCTGACCGTATTATCTGAACGCCATTTTCCACGGGAGCGGCCCAAAGCCGCTCCCGTAGCGGAAAGGAGAAAGTAATGGCATCCCAAATTACCAACTATAAATGCCCGGCATGTACCGGCCCCCTGCACTTTGCAGGCGCCTCCGGTATGCTGGAGTGTGATTTCTGCGGCGCGAAATATGACGTGGCGCAGATCGAAGCTCTGTACGCGGAGAAAGAGGCCAAGGCCGTGGCCGCCACGGAGCAGGCTAACGCCAAGGCGGAACAGAACCGCCAGAAAATAGCGGAGATGGAGTCCCAGGGCTGGGATACCTCCAGCCTCAACAGCGACTGGGGCGCGGAGGCCGACGGCATGAAGACCTATTCCTGCCCCAGCTGCGGCGCGGAGCTGATCTGCGACGCCTCCACCGCCGCCACCTCCTGCCCCTATTGCGGCAATCCCACCGTGGTTCCGGGCCAGTTCAGCGGTGCGCTGAAGCCGGACTTCGTCCTGCCCTTCAAGCTCAGCAAGGAGGACGCCGTGGCTGCCCTGAAGAACCACTATAAGGGCAAGCCCCTGCTGCCAAAAGCGTTCACCAATGGCAATCATATTGAGGAGATCAAGGGCGTGTATGTCCCCTTCTGGATGTTTGACGGTCAGGCAGAGGGCACCGTGGACTACGAGGGTCATATCACCCACGTCTACGAAAGCGGCGACTACGAGATCACCGAGACGGAACACTATGACGTGCGCCGCGGCGGCTCCATTTCCTTTGAAAAGGTACCGGTGGACGCGTCCAGTAAGATGCCTGACGACCACATGGACTCTATCGAGCCTTACGATTATAAGGAGCTGCGTGCCTTCTCTACGGCGTATCTGCCGGGTTTTCTGGCGGATAAGTACGATGTAACGGTGGAACAGAGCTGCGAGCGGGCGGACGGACGCTGCGCCGCCTCGCTGGAGGGCGCGCTGCGCCGCACCACTACGCAGTACGACGCCTGCATCACCAAGGACAAGGATATCCGGCTGCGCCGCGGCAAGGTGCATTATGCCCTGCTGCCCGTCTGGATGCTGCACACCAAGTGGAACGGCAAGGATTTCCTATTTGCCATGAACGGACAGACCGGAAAGCTGGTGGGCGATCTGCCTACGGATATGGGTAAGTTCTGGGCCATCTTCGCCGCCATTGCCGCACCGGTGAGTGCCATCGCGGCGGCAATACTGATGCTGATGTAAGGAGGGCGGCTGAGATGAAAAAAAGAATTTTGACATGTCTGCTGGCCCTGCTGGCGGTGCTGACGATGATGGTTCCCGCGTGGGCGGAGCAGACCGAGGATGACATCTTCATTTACGACACGGCGGGCCTGCTGAACGAGGACGAGTGGCTGGAGCTGGAGATGCTGGCCGATGAGATCTCATGGCGGTATAGATGCGCCGTGTATATCGTCACCGTGGAAGACTACGAGGACTACGGCAGCGATCCCTACGACGCGGCGGCCAATATCTATAATGAAAACGACTTTGGTATCGGAGAAGGCCGGGACGGCATCCTGCTCCTGCAAAGCACATGGGGCAGAGATTACGGCCTGTACATCCGGGACGGTTATGCCAACAGCATGGTGGGCAAATATGCCCGAACGCTGTTGGAGGACGCCTTTCTGGACGACTTTGCCGATGACGACTATCGAGGCGGCTATGAGGATTATCTGTCCACCTGCGCCGACTTCTTTGAGCGGGCCGCCCAGGGACATCCTGTCCGCAAGCCGCTGATCAAGGTGCTGCCTCTGGCACTGGGCATCGGATTGGGGTTGGCGCTGCTGGTGTGCCTGATGCTGAAGGCAAAAATGAAGTCCGTTCGTCAGGGCGCGGAGGCGGACGCCTATGTGACCGCCGAGGGACTCAATCTGACGGAGCAGTATGACCACTATACCCACACCACTGAGACCCGCCGGAAAATTTCCAGCGACAGCGACAGCGACAGCAGCAGCCACTCCGGCGGCGGCGGCTCCGGCTCCAGCGGTAAGTACTAGTACTACGCGGCGGAAGGAGGAAGCGATGAAAAAGAACCCCATTCTCTGTCTGCTGCTGGCTCTGGCGATGATGGTATCGCTGACAGCCTGCCAGATAGAAATTCCCGGCATTGGAACCGTGAATATCAACGACGGCAGCAACACAGGCAGCAACACAGGCGGCAATACGGGCGACGATATGGGCAGTGATCATACGATCCACACGGGAAACGACAATGACGACTCCCTTACCCTGCTGCGGAAGAATATGGCAGAGGTGCCGGACTATATCTTCGCGGTGGCCTACATCAGCAGCGCGGCAGGCGGTCCGGACGATTTTGAGCTTCCAATACAGGAGTGGGTGAGTAAAGCGGCGCCGGAGCTGTGTGCCGAGTATCCTTTCGTCCGGAATATTCCCCGTGAACGGGTGGTGGGCAGCGGCGGCAGCCTGTTCTGTGTGGTGCCCCGTGATCCCAATGCGTCTGTGGCGGTGAACCGCATCCAATGGAACGAGAAGACTGGCGGCTATGACAACGTCGAGGTGCTCTACCGCAGTGAGAGCGGCGAGCCGATTCTGGTGTTTGCCTGCGCCGACATGGGGGAGTCTATCGATCCCGACACCGAGGTGATCGTGACCAACAGCGGGGAGGAGCCGCTGAAGTGGTATCCCTATTATGGTATAGTGGCGCTGCCCTACTCCTCTGAGGACGGCCGTGAGCTGGGTTACGACTTTACCGTTTACACCGGAAACGACAG
>OIZQ01000608.1_pt1 | contig 17992 bp, 9 predicted proteins | sample 1588491 | NCBI WGS metagenome assembly OIZQ01 (sample SAMN03283262) | human gut metagenome | biome: human-associated habitat; material: feces | host: Homo sapiens | place: USA | collected 2013
GTACTTGTAATTGACATCATAAATATCACCACACTTCATTTTCTTTACATATTATAATATGTCAAAATCGGCAAATTTGCAAGTTTTAAGGACAACAAAAAAGAGCCGTTCAGAGCCATCTGAACGGCTGCTTTTTAAATTAAATAAAAAATATTTATCTACGCTATTCATTCCTCAATAAAAGGGAGCAACTGCATATAATGCAGTTGCTCCCAAAATCGTTACTTTTTGTCGCATTCTCCTGATATGGTAGTCAGACGGTAGCGAAGCACAACCTTAAAAAATATCGCATTCTCCTGATATGGTGGTCAGACGGTAGCGAAGCACAACACTAAGATGAGTAACCAACATCGTTCAAATACTATTATATGTTATAACTAAGAAAAAAACAAGTGTTTTAAAAAGAAATTCAGAAAAGAATTTCTAATTTTAAAGTGAAGTAACAATATAAAATGTCACTTTGTCACTTATAAGATTATGAGCTAATAAATTTTGAACGGTTTTTTTGTCAAGTCCACCTGTTCCGCAACCAAGTAAAGGTATGGCTACTGAATTTATGTTTAAGTTTTCAGCTACCGCTACTATCTTTGGAATCAGATCTTTAATTTTTTTGATTTTTGCTTTGCTACCCGGAGTACGCATAGTAACTGCGTGTATTATTTTTTTACACTCAAGATTTGGAGCATCAGTCACAAAAACAGTTCCGGGTGAATAACCAAAAAAGGAGTGTGCCTTACATTTTGCTCTTGCAAGCCGTTCAACAGCACCGCAAGATGCAAATTGAATGCTCTCTGCAACTCCTCTATGTAATTCATTAACACATCTTTTACCTCCCATATAACCAAAACCGTTGGATGCATTTACAATAGCATCTACATCAAATTTTGTTATATCGCCTTGTGCGTAAACTATCATAATTCAGGTTCACTCCTTTTAGGCTCTGATTTCATAACTGTTTTATTCTGAACTTGCTTTGAAGATTTGTTCCTGCCGAGGATTTTATCCTTACCAAAGTAATGTGTTTTGGACTTTGATTCTGTTTTTTGGTGAGCAAGCTCAATGTTCAAAATCTTTGTTAATTCAGACAGGCGTGCTGACTTTTCCTGCAATTCCGCTTCATATTCAAAAGGCTTTTCAAGCAGGGCAACACTTGTTTTGTAATCAAGGTCAAGCTTGTTAAGAGAATTCTGACTGTAATCAAGAACACTTTCGGTTTTGTACAGCAACCCCTCTATTTTACTGAGGTTATGCACAGCAGAAACACCGAGCTGAGCAGAATATGAATATTTACCCTTGATTGTAACTAAAATGTCATCATACACATTTCCGTTGTTTATAACGCTTATATCGAATCCGCAAATGTTGCCAACGCTAACCTGCTTCTTTCTGTTGTCGGCTATTCTTACCTGAGCAACAGCAGTTGTAAGAGCTTTGGCAGCATTTTTTCGTTCCTCATCGTTCTTCAGGTTAAAAGTCTGAGAACCTAAAGTTAATTTGCAAATAAGTTTACCGTCCTTATCGACAAATGACTTAACATTATCGATATCGGATTTTATGTTGCCGATAGTACAAAGGAGTTGCTTGCGTTTTTCGGGATAAGCCGCAACAGCATCTTCAAGCTCATATTTTGTATTGTTGTAATCAGCTTTGAGAGAGTTAAGCTCCTTTACTCTGTTATCAAGCGTGAGCTTCTCACGGATACGGTCATCGCCGGTACAGAGAGCCTTAATTTCGCCATATGAAAGAGCCGCTTGGTCAACATCGGCACACTTGCGTGCAGGAGCTTTGTCAGTCATAACCTGACTTATAAATTTTTGCTTGGTTTCGAGGAGCTGATAGCTGTACGCATCAAAAGTGCCTTTGGTAACATATCTGTACAAATGCACTTTTTCGTTAATATTGCCCTGCCTGACCATTCTGCCACGCCTCTGCTCGAGGTCTGCCGGTCGCCACGGAACATCTAAATCGTGCAGAGCAATGATTCTGTCCTGCACATTTGTGCCTGTTCCCATTTTGCCCGTTGAACCGAGTAAAATTCTCACTTCACCGCTTCTGACCTTTGAAAACAATTCAGACTTTTGAGCTTCGGTTTTTGCATTGTGTATATATGCTATTTCAGTCGCAGGGATGCCCTTTGCAATGAGCTTGTCCCTTATGTCATCATACACGCAAAACTTGCCTGTTTCCTCAAGAGAGTCGATTTCCGCCACACTCTTGTTATCGTTTTGCTCTTTGGAGGAGTCATTACCTGTGTTTTTTGACGGCACACCGAGGTCACAAAAAACAATTTGAGTAAGCTTGTCTTTTGCTGTGTCTGTATAAATGTCAAATACATTGTTTACACACACATTCAGCTTTGTATTTGGATTATCCTCAAAATCGGGACTAATAAGTCGGGGGTCAAGACCGAGCTTTCTGCCGTCACCGGTAATTTTGAGCATATTATCCTGTGACGGATCTACGGAGCCTGAATTAACCTCATCTGCTCTGTCGGATAATTCATCGACAAGCTCCTTTTGAAGCTCTGTAGGCTCTACATCAACAATGTGAAGCTCACAATCAGGCACTTTAAGTTTAAGAGTTTCAGCTGTCTTTACATCGGCTACCATCTTAAACATAGACATAAGCTCAGGCAGATTGGAATATTCCGCAATCCTTGTGCGTTCCTTAAACTTGTTTCCTGCCGGAGCTAACTCGTATTCTTTCTTTTGCACACCGAATGCAGAAATCCAATTATCAAAATTCTGCATATTGTTGTGACTTGCAAGAAAATCATAATTAAGGTATCTCATCATTGTGTGAAGCTCTGTAACGCTGTTTGACAACGGTGTACCTGTGGCAAATACAACACCCTTGCCGCCTGTCTTTTCGTCAAGATAACGGCATTTTGCAAACAGCTCTGTTGCCCTCTGAGAAGCTCTTGAAGATATACCCGAAACATTTTGCAGCTTTGTTGCACAGTACAGATTCTTAAATTCGTGAGCTTCGTCAACAAACAATTTGTCAATTCCAAGCTCCTCGAAATATACGGTATTGTCTTTCTTACTTGATTGAAGCTTCTCAAGCTGATTTTCGAGATTCTTTTTTGTACGCTCCATTTCCTTAACGGTAAATTTATTACCGTCCTGAGCTTTCATCTCAGCAAGACCGGCAACAATATCATCAATTTGAGATTGTAAAAAGGCTTCCTGCCTTTCAGGAGATAGGGGCAGCATCTTTAATTGCGTATGTCCGATAATAACGGCATCATAATTGCCAGTTGCAATTTTTGACATTAACATCTTGCGGTTTGATGATTTAAAATCATCCTTTGTTGCAACCAATATGTTTGCGTTGGGATAGAGCTTCAAAAAGTCTGCTCCCACCTGTTCTGTCAGATGATTCGGTACAGCAAACAAGGATTTGTGACACAACCCAAGCCGTTTACATTCCATAGCAGTAGCTATCATTTCAAAGGTTTTTCCTGCACCTACCGAATGAGCAAACAGTGTGTTGCCTCCGTAAATAGCGTGAGCAATGGCATTTTTTTGATGTTCGTGAAGCTGAATGTTTGAATTCATTCCCGGAAAATTAAGGTGTGAACCGTCATACTCTCGTGCGTGGACGCAATTGAATGTGCGATTGTATGTGTCAACAATATCTCTGCGGCGGTTAGCATCTTTAAAAATCCAATTCTTAAATTCACGGCGAATGGCATTGGCTTTTTGCTGTACAACCTGAGTCGCTTCTACATCAAGCACTCTTACAGGCTTATTGTTTTTATCACGCTCAACAACACCGTATTCGTCAACCTTGTCTTTATACACTTTCGGTTCGGATAAATTGAGAACGGATTCAAATATCTGATATGCAGATAATCCGCTTGCACCGTAGGTCTTTACAGTAGTTACCGACAAATCCGCTCTCTTATTCGTGATATTCCATCTGCCGGAATACTCTGAATAGTCAAGCTCTATTCTGTCGGATTTAAAAAATCTTGACACATAATCCGATTTAAGGCTTTGCGGTGTTTCAAAAACCTCATACATAAATTGCTCATAGTATTTTTTATCAATCCAAGTAGCTCCGAGGTTAATATCAATATCGCCGGCTTTCAGAGGAGTAGGCAATACTTCCTTTAAGGCGACAACATTTGATTCATATATGCCGTTGACCGAAGCGTATGCTTTTGCCATGTCAAGCTTTGCATATATATCTCCCGACAAATATTCGGAAGCAGTTTGATATTCGTAGTCCTCATCGCCTGTATATGACGGTACGGCAAATATTTCACCTTTTTCTCTCAGCCCGATTTTCAAATCCTCGGGCGGCACATCCGTAATTTGGCTCATATACTCGAAGTCGATAACACCTTTTTCTGCAACGCAGACAGCAAGAGCTTCTTCAGCCGTATCAACATGACTTATTGTTGCTGTCGGCTTATTTACACGCTCTGTAAATATATCGGACTTCTTAACAAGTAAATTATTATCTTTGGCAAAATCGGCTTCGAGAGAAGCAACAAGCGGATATGCTCCGTCAGAGTTTAACAAGCCGTACTTACTGTAGAAGCTGTCATAACAGTTGTTGAGCTTTTCCTGCAATTGAGCTATCTCTGAATCCTTGTTATCGTACTGCTGAACATCAAGCAATTCACGCAAAGTGTCACGAATATCAATAAAGGAATTGATGCGTTCGTGATTTAATTTTTTCCCAAGTGCTTTGTCTGCGGAAACATTAACTATTTTACCGCTCTTATCAGAGCCGTAAAAATATATTTCGCCGTTTCGGCGATAAAAGCTTTGTAAACGCAGTTTTAAAGGTTCGGCTGTTAAATGTTCGGAAACCGGAATCAGCTTTTCTGCAGAAGCGGAATATTCAAAATTGATATTCTTTACCGCCGAGGAAAGAAGCTCCGACAATGTTCTGCCGTCATTAAACGGCACGCACATCGTATCGTCTGTTCTGCCGAACATTTTATTGCCTTCAACAACTTCGCCGAGTATCATTTCGGGATGCTCAACAAAATAATTGTTGACGGTTAATCCGTTTTCAAGCTGTCCTGTATGTACCCAAGACGGTTCAATTTCTGACTTTTTTTCTCTTTTTTGGAGGAATATAATGTCAGCTGTAACCTCCGTTCCTGCCGATTTAAAGGCGTTATTCGGCAATCTCACAGCACCTACCAAATCCGCTCTTTCGGCCAAGGTCTTGCGGAAAGAGCTGTCCTTTTTGTCAAGCGTACCTTTGGAAGTTACAAAAGCCACAATGCCGCCGTCACGCACTTTATCAAGTGATTTCAAAAAGAAATAGTCGTGAATTTTCAGATGTTTTGAGTTGTATTTAGAATCATTAACACTGAAATCGCCGAAAGGAATGTTTCCGATTGCAACATCGAAGCTGTTGTCATTGAAACGAGTATTCTCAAAGCCGTCAATCGTAATGTCAGCTTGCGGATACAGCTTTTGAGCTATTCTGCCCGATAAGCTGTCTTTTTCGACACCGTACAAATTCACCTTATCACGAAGTTCTTCGGGAAGTCTGCCGAAAAAGTTTCCTACGCCCATTGCAGGCTCAAGTATGTTGCCGTCCTCAAATCCTGCGTTACGAATGACCTCATATATACTGTCAACGATTGCTGTATCTGTGTAGAATGAATCAAGCACAGTTGACCGAGCTGCGGTATATTCTTCATCCGTAAGCAAACCCTTGAGTTCAGAATACTCATTTTTCCATTTATCATTATCAGACTCAAAAGCATTGGCAAGACCTCCCCAACCGCTGTAAAGGAACAACTGACCTTGTTCTTCAGGTGTAGCCGCTCTGTTTTCTGCTTCCGTTTGCTTTAAAATCTTAATGGCAGCAATGTTATTTTGAAACTTTGTTTTTGCTCCCGTGACAGCTTCTCTGTCCTCAATTACATAGTTTTTGGCTTTTTCATCATTTACGCTTGTTTCGGTCTGCTCTGAGCTTTCGACCATATCAAACAATGTAGGCGGTTCAGCTTTTTCTGCTCTTGACGGTGCGGCATTTTCAACCTCCACGGTAAGCTCGTCAACGCTCTGTAATTTTTCATCGCTCCTGACATCTCTTTCTTTGCTTTCCGTTATCGGTAAATCTGCGGCTTTCTCATTTTCACCTTTATCAAGCTTTATATCGGCTTCGAGTATTTTTACAACACCTGAATACTGCGGATATTGATTTAAAAAATCAATAATTCCACCGTTGCCGTCCCCGATGTTCTGCCGTTCGGTGTATTTCGTACCGTTCGGCATATTAATAATAAATTTCGTTTTTTCATAACCAAGATGAATATTGTCAAGTTCACCGTTTCTGTATGCTTCTGTAACCGCATTTTCACTGCCGTATTCCTCAATTTCAAGCTGTCTTTGCTCAACCCATTCGTCATCGGCATTTTTCATAAGTTTGTCAAATTCAGAAACAGAGTATGTTTTGCCGTTCTCAAATACCGGACTTTCACTCCAATCACAAGTAATTGTCGGACGAATTATTTCCTGTACAGGCTCAGTTTGTTCAGGCTCGTTTATCGGGACGATTTCATTTTCTGAATTAAATTGATTAACGATTTCTTCTGAGCTGACATTCAGAGCACCGGCATCGGATTCTGCGTCAGCCATAACCTGTTGAATAAATGGATCACTGTTCAGCTTATCTTCATCGACAAGCTCACCGTTGACTATCCCTGCGTCCTCAAGCTGCTGACGAATAACTGCGGGATCTATGTCGTCAAGCTCGTCGTGTTCCTCATAAAACGGTGCAAGCTCCTCATCGGAAAGGTACACAAGGTCATCGAACGATAAAGAGTGCAGACAGTTATCAATCATATCTTTAAGGTCGGCATATGTTTCTTCTTTGAATAATTTGTCATCAACATAAGTTTCAAGCCTATAGTCAACAAGATTTACAACAGCTTCCACAGTATGCTTGCTGTCTTCTGTTGTTGTGTATGCCACTCCGACTTTTTTTAAGTCTGAAAAATCCGCTTCTGAATCAAACTCGTCATTACAATACAAATTTATAAGCTGCTTTGCATAAGCAAGCACAGAGTCACGAACAATATTGTCAATCGTAGAGTGAGTGTATGTAGCAAAATCAATCTGATTGTTGTGAAGTGTATTTTTTAGTTCATCATCAATTACTATACTTTGTTCCAAGTTGTGTATTCTGCCTTCTTCTTCAAAGGCTGATTTATCTCGTTCAACAAAATAATTGAAATTATCATATAGAGTATAAATTTTCTTAACATTTTCGCAATAAGCAACATAATCATTTGTACTTTTATCTTCGTTAAGGTAGGTATTATTAAGCAAAACAGGTGAGTCCGTCAAGATAAAATCGACTTTACCATACAGACGGTTAATACGCTTCACTTGTTCCTTGAGAATATCAAATTGATGTTCATAATGTCCGTCAAGCATAATAAGATTGTTGTCATATACAAGCTCTTTGGCATATTCCTGTACATATTCCGTAACAAATCCTTGCTTTTTCAATTTTTCGGCTACTTCAAGACAAGATGTTGTTTTTCCTGCACCCGGTCCGGCAAAAGCATTGATAACTATTGTATGCTTGTCTGACACATTGCTCGTAATTTTTTTCTGTTCAGATATGAGTTTGTTAAACTCATTCGAAAGATCTACAAGTCCCTCATATTTGATATTCACAGTAAATCCTTGTGTTTTAAGAAGTTCAGTATTATCATTCAGTTTAAAATCAGGGAATCCGACTGTATCAACTGAAGAACCGTTAATGTTTCTTGTTGTAGAAACAAGGTCGAGAATATCTGCAACGGTTTTTGCGTTCTCACCTCTGACTTCATAAAAATCACCGACCTTTATAAGTTCTATTTTCCGTACTTCAGGTGATTTGATTTCGGGAACTACTGCAAGCTCAACGAGCTTGTGCTGAATATCTGCATTAAGACCTTCGGCAAACTCCGTACCGCTGTAAAACTTTTTAACAGCGGTTCTGAAACTTTCGCTACCGATATCAATTAACCTTTGTTCGCCTGTTGTATCAAGAAAATCAAAGAATCCTGAAAAATCATCTCCGTATTTTTTGTTAGCTTCCGCTATCTGTTTGTAAGATACCTCGGTAATTACAAACTGACCGCCGGAGTATGCGTCAGGATTATAGTACATATATGTAATACTTTCGACTTCGGACTCTTGAAAATAAAGGGTTTTCTCAAGAGTGTTAAAGTCGGGTAAAGCAGGGGTATATGTACCGTCAGAAATCATGCCTTCCACTTCACTTCGTGTAACACCTTTGACCTTAGTTACAAGATTTATAAGAGAATCATAATCACTGCGACTGTATGCACCTATGAAAGTTTGCATTTCCGTAAGCGAAAAAGTATAATCAAGCAAATTGATTGTGTCGTAATCTATACCCATATCAACCATATCTCTTATAAGTTCTGACTGGGCATATGAATACCCATGATTTTCAATGAGCTTATCGGCAAGATTTGTGTTGATGAACGACTGTTTAATTTCGTTGAAATCAGCAGTATTCGCAAGAATCAATTCAGAATCCGAAAGACCTGAGTATGTCTTGACAAAATTCATAGATAACATATTTAACTGTTCAGGCTTAAAGTCAGAAGTATCTTCAAACATCGTACTGAATGTGTCAATCAGCTCCGGTTGGTCGTTGAGCAGTTCAACCGTAGAATTCAAAGACTCCAACTGATGTGCTTTATAGTGCAGTACCGAAAGAGCATTAAAAAGATTTTCCGTGTTATCTTCTTTGGAAACTGTCACGCTGTTTTTAACCGTTGCAGACGGTTGGTTTTTTTCGACTGCTTTATCATTGTACAAAAGCTCTCTTTGCTCACGAATTTCGTGAGCAATTGCGTTGATGGCATCTTTGTATATATTGTCAACCGTAATAGTTGTATTTTTACCAAATATTCTGCCCGAAAACGGAATATCCTGCTCTGACAGTCTTTGAGCAACCTTGTAAGCGAAATCAGTATTATATTTGCGATACATCTTATCACCAATATCATTGTATTTGGTTGTTCCGATGATATTGTTTGTTACATATTTCCTGTTGTTGGAATCGACTATTGAATCATAACTGATATTTAACTTTTCAAGATTCGGAACAGTAGCTCTGCCAACCGCAATATATGATTTGTTCTTGTTAATATAGCCACAGTAATTAAGTCCTGCGTTTTCGAGAGCATCGGTTATGCTCTCAAACCGGCTTTCAGAAGCTATAATAACCTTTTTATACTGATTCGGAGTGTTGCTGTTCCATATCTCATTTCCATATAATTTAATCATTTCATTCACCTCTTAAAGAAGGAACCGTTACACTAAATGCAACAGTCCCTAAATAATATTCATAATTCCTGTTCTTTCGATTTAGTGTTGTTACGCTGTTCGTTATGTGTATGTGCAATTTTGTCCGCATTCTGTTTTATCTTACTGCGAGATATTAACGGCTTAACCTGAGCTTTCGACCTGGGTTCTTCAATCTTCTCAACCCGATTGCCTCTTTTGTCAAGCTCATATCCTGCGGCAAGGTCGTTATAAATATCAATTATCCGTGTCTTACTTGCTGTTATGTACACGGTATCTTCTTCTCTTCCGTCAGGATGATATAAATCACGCTTTTTTTCGCCTGTAACAGCATCGTATGCTTTTGCATTACTTGCTTCAATCGTGTGATTGCTTACACGATAATTCTTACCGTTCAGCATAAAATAATAGCTGTCATTGCGAACACTTCTGTCAATACCGTTTTTGTTGCAAAAATCTTCAATTTCAGTCATCTTGTTTTTAAACTCTGCCTTTGCGGATTTACTGGGATGCCACTTCCTTTTGTACATATGATCACCTTTCCTGTTTTGCTTCCCATCCCTGTTCACGATGTTCTGATTTTGCAATCTTGTCCGCATTCTGCTTTATCTGACTGCGAGAAATCAGGGACTTTTTCGGTTGCTTCGGTTGTTTCTCGGCATTATGTTCCTTATTTGGAGTTTTTGCCGCTTTGTCATACTCCTCTTGCTTATTGCCGTTGTTGATGATACCGTCAATGCTGTCATAATCATCTTCAATTGACATTTCGGCATTTTTTAGGTAGTTTTCTTCGAATACAGCTTTTGCGGCAGATGAAACGATTACATCAGCCTGCTTTTTTAAAGCCTGTGGGTTGTTTGTAAACTCATCAACAATGTTCTGACAGCTCTTGCTGATAATATTGTCAGCTTCCTTATCGGGCATAGTTTTAACCGATTCAAACTTATCTGACCACTCATTAAGAGCCTTGAGCTTGTTTATCAGCTTTTCTTTTTTGTTGGTGAGCTTGTCGATTTGTTTTCGCAGTTTGAGTTTTTCGGACATATAATGAGTTTGACCGTATGCTTTTATTGCAGCATCGAGTTTGCTCTGAGTAGTATCAAACTTTTCAGAGGTTGTCCTCATTGCCATTGTCCCGTATTCCTGCATACCTTTGACAAAGTTTTCTTTCCTGCCGTCAGGGGATTTCATATTGTCAAGAAATTTATTGATTTTTTTGCAGTTCTCAGCACGGCTTTGTTGCTTCAAAATCTTCTGCTCATTCGATTTGATGTTCAGCTTATGAGAATGGATTTTCTCATTGATATTTACTATTTTCTGTCGCCTTTCAGCCGATAGAACAGACAATGCTTTATACACAGGCATTGGTACAACATTTCTCATTGATTCAACCGTTGAAACAAATTCAGCACTGCGAACCTTTTTTATGTTGAGTTTTTCGATTTTTGCATTGAGTTTATCGTTTTTTAGATTAAGCTCATCAATCTTAAGATTGCACCTGTCATACAGCTTTGCAAAAATCGGTATTGAAAATTCTTTGCTTTTCGTTTGTTCAAGCAATTCGGGTTCGGATTTTGTCTGTTCGGGTTGGAGATTGTCATTATTGACTTCTTCATCTCGCTGTTTTCTTTTATCGGTATTTGGATTATTATCAAAATCATTTGTAATATCAGGCATTTTACTTCCTCCTTCGTTTATTTTTTATGGAAACAACAATTACTAAAATTGCCAAAATTGCGGTTATAACAATTACTGCAATAATAAAATCAAAACTTCCGTTATTGTTGTTTTCGGTTTTTGTTGCCGTATCAGATGCAGCTGTATCCTTTACTCTTTCAGCAGTCACAATAAGTCTGTGACTGTTTACACCGTATGGATAACAAGTTATAAGACTTAATAGGTCTTTTTCTTCGTCAACTGACAGTAACGATATGTTGTCGGGCTTAACAATGTTTTTTGCTGTTACAGCATAGGTAAGCGTTTCATCAAGCACGGACACCTTGATTTCATCACCGATTTCAAGCTCGTTGAGATTGTCAAAAAACACCTGCGTAGGATAACCCGTGTGAGCTGAAAGCACCGAATGATTGCCTACACCGCCTATCGGAAACGCTGTATTTGGCAGATGAGCAACACCTTTTTCAAGCACTTTATCCGTATCCCCGTGGTAAATAGGCAGTTTTACATTTATTTTTGAAATATCAATGTAGCCTATAAGACCGTCACCAAAATTGAGAATATCGTCATATCCGTCAATCACGCTGTCTGTATCGTAAGAAAATCCATTGATAAGTTCTGATAAATTGTTGTTATATTCAGCAGCAGCCGACAAGTACTGTGACCTGTCGGCTGCTGAAATGCTGTCAAGATTTGCGGCATAATTGTTAATTGTGGATGCGGCGAAAAAACTATTGACAGCATTTGATACAGAAGGGTACAGCACAAAGCAGAGTGATGCAGTCATAAAAATTATTCCTATTATCAAGGTGTATTTGCTTCTGCATTTTTTCAATGTGCTGTACTCCTTTCTATTTAATGTGAAATTACTTGTTTGTAGCTTTTACTCTTCTGCGAATGAGCAATGTTGCAATACCGCCGAGTGCAAAAGCTGTGCCGAGAATGTAGAACATAACTGTACCTGCACCACCGGTCTGTGGTACAACAACTTTTGTGTCCTTAACATCCACGCTTGCTGTGCCGTCTGTTGGGCAGTTTGTGATGTACGAACCGTCAACAAATGTTGCACCGTATGTAACATCAATAGTTACCGGAATAACCTTACCGTAGATGTTGTAGCCTGTAGGAGCTTTTGTTTCGACAATATAATATTTACCGCTTGCAAGTTTGATTTCTTCTTTACTTGTGTTGTAGTAAGTAACCTTGCCTGTCTTGTCGGATACACCGCTTGCAATGGCATTTGTAAGAGCAGTTGCATCCTCTTCTGTTTTAAAAAGGCTGAATTCTGCACCTTCGAGAGCCTTGCCAGCTGTATCTGTCTTGTTAGTTGTAACTGCAAAAGAGTAAACATAAACTGTATTACCGTTTACTTCTGATTCAACTCCGTTCTTGTTAGAATAAACGAGCTTCGTTTCTGAGTTTGGGTTGCCTGTCTTTCCTGCTACAGCGTACTTATTGAGCTTTGCTGAATAAGTTACAGATGTATAAGTAACACCTTCTGCATAAAAGTCATTTTTCTGAAGGTAAGCGTTTGCAATTGATACATTAAAAGTTGTAGCCTTTCCGTCAACTTCTGATGTTACATTGAGAGCATAATCAGTTGAAGCAAGGTCAGCAACCTTACCGCCCTGTGCGTTGAGAAGTGCAACCTTTACGCTGTCTTTATCAAGAGTAAGTCCTGCTGACATCTCATCATATACGGTATATGATTTAAGTTTCATTTCTGATGAACCGGAAGTTGATGACTTAATTTCAAAATTCACTGTGTCACCAAGGCTTACATCGGTAAAATTAACATTATCCTTTGTGCTGTTGGTGATAGTCTTGCCTGTTACAACATCACCGTCATTTACCTTTGTTGCAAGGTCAATATCATTGATACTGTAAACCCAACCGTTGTTGTAGTATGGGAGCGATACAACAGAGTTTGTTACGCTTTTAACACCGGCAGGATAGTTAGTAGCTTTAATGTAGTACAAACCCTGAGTAAGGCTTGAAAAAGTCTTTTTTACTGATGTTGCAGATGTTACAAAGGTACCTACAGTAGATGCAGTTGATGGAATTGTTGAAAGACCGTCAAGAGCTGAGAGAACATTCGATGTCTTTCCGCTTAAAATCTCATCAGAGATTGAAGGAATGAGTGAATCATAGCCTGTCTTGTATGGATTTTCAGTAGTTTTGAGTTCTGCCACCTTGTACACCGTGAATGTATATCCGGGCTTAGAACAATTGAGCGTGAATGAAACCTTCTTTGTTTCATCAAGAGCATTTGCGTTGGTTGCAGCACTTGCAAATGGGATTGCAGTAAATACCATCATAACGGCAAGTACCATAGCTGTCATAATTCGTGTGATTTTGCTTTTCATTTTGCATTTTCCTTTCTGTTTTTGGATTTTTTATTCTTGCTACCGTGTTTACGGTAGTCATAGATGAAAATTATAGCCATTGCTCCGAGTGCCACAGAAGCAAAATAAAAGGGAGCAATTCCACCGCCGCCTGTTAGAGATAACACAGATTTGTTATCGGCAACGGATAAAGATATATTAAGTGTGTTTTCATTGTCGGCTGAAATTGTAAATTCAACCTTTTTACCGTATGGCATATAGCCTGACGGAGTTACAGATTCAATAAAATAGTAATCACCTACCGGCAGATTACTGATTGACAAACTACCATTCGTAGCCATATAATCGGTTGCAGTTTTTGCAACTGAATTATACATATAAGTTTCTGAGCCTGTCTGATAACAGCTGATGGGAGTGTCGTCTGACTTATAGAGTTGCCAACCTGATCCGGTAAGAGCCTTTGTGCCGTCTGTTTTTGTCAGCTTAACAGAGCCTGTTTTCAGCGTGTTTTTGATATTTGCAAAAACTACGGTATCTGAATTAAGCGTAACTGTTACGCTTTTTGGCTTGTTGTACTTATACGGTAAAGAATAAGTACCATCCTCGTTAAGCTCACCGAGTTCGGTTACTTTATATTTAAGCAATTCGTCATTGCTGTTATAAATCGGCAAGTCTGAGATTTCAGGACTTAAACCTTCAAGGTCGGTGCTTACTTTTTCGTTAAACCCTGTTTCAGCACAGCTTATCTCAAAATACAAACCGTCAACAACATCATCTTCAGATGTTTTTTGTACCTGCAAAGAACCTGTTTTTACGGTGTTCACACAATCATATGTATAGGTATATTCATCGGTATCATAGATTGTAAATTCAACTGCATCTTTCAGTTCATAACGGCTCGGAAACTTGTATGTTCCGTCTGACTGTTTAATGCCGATTTCGGTAAGCCTGTAAGTAATTTGAAAACCGTTTAGGTCAACTACATATGGCAGAATACCATCAATTTTGTTACCGTTTATGTCATAAAATTGCATATTATTTGTACTTGCTTTACCATTTTCATCAGTAGTCAAAACGATACTTGTAATCCCGTTGCCGGCTGCGTCATAAGCCATAGGGGTAGGGATAAGGTCATCACCGTATTCTCGCTCATCGTCAAAAGATTCAAGCTTAAAACTCAACCCCTCGATAACTCCGTCCTCGGAAGTCTTATTGATGTTAATACTTCCTGTTGCAGGAGCGTTGTAGGCGGAATAATTAAGAGTAGATGTTGTTCCGTATTTGTTGGCAGTCTTACACTCTGATTCAGCCTTTCCAAGGTAATTTTCGGGGAAGTAGTAACTGCCTCCGCCGAGAAAACCTTTTTCAACAACCTTATATTTTATAGGAATACAAATTGCTGAGTTTGGAACGGTTAAACAGCTTGTGAGCTTGTAACCGTATCGGTTGTAATAGTTAGCTGTTCCGGTAGAATCTGTAACAATATCACCATAATATTTGCCGTTTTCGTCCTGTACCTCAAACCAAACTCCAGACACTTTACCGTTGTATGAGGTCTTTTTAACAGTTAAATCTGTTTCAGAAACTGTATTCTGAAAATTAAATGTAACCGTTTTGCTCTCGTCAAGCGTTAATGACTTACCGTTAGCGTTGGATTTTGCTTCTGATGATTTGCCATAGTAGTATCTTGAATAAGCATTCTCACAATTGCTGAATACAGCATTTGAAACACCTTCAAAATATGAACCTTTATAATTGATTGCATTTTCTTTCTTTATCGTCCAAGTGTAACCGCCATAGCTGTGAGATCCTAAAGTAGTCTTAAAACCAAGCTCCTTGACTGTATAGGTTATCTTGTTGCCTTTATCGTCATATACCCTCAAACCTTTAACAGTCGCTTCGCCGTTTTTATCGGTTGAAACTGCGTTGTACTCGTTGCCGAGGCTATCTGATATTGCAAACCAAAGATTTGAAACTATACCGTCTGTTGATGACTTCTTGATTTTGAGGTCAGCTTTTATGGCATCTTCATAAATCGTCTGAATAACGGCTGTTTCAACGGTTGAGTTTTCCTCATTTGTAATGACGGGATAAACAGTATCGTCAAGCTCATAGCCTGTCGGAGCGGTTTGCTCTTTGATGTAATATGTTTTGCCGACATCTACGCTGTCAGAGAAAACACCTTTACCGTTTTTGTCGGTCACAAGTGTACTTACTGCTGTCTGCTTACACTCTGCATCAGCGTACAAGCCATATGCAGCATTTGCGACACCTATACCTGACTGATTAAGCTTGTTAATGCCCACATATGCCTTTGCCGGCATTTCATCAATCGGTACATTGATAGGGGTGTTTGTGTCTTTTGCTATCTCTGCAATTTCTTCACTAATGTGTCTGTAAAACACGACATTACTTAACGAGTATCCGTCAGGTGCTTTTACTTCTCGAATGACAACTGTACCAATGGGGACAATAGGTTTAGGATTATTTTCCCAAAAATAAAAATCATCCGAATTATAGCCTTCAGCAAGAAATTTCTTATTAAGGTCACAATATCCATTTGAGTTTGTTTCAATATACCAAGTTTTTTTAAGATTTTTGCTGTCAAGTGCAGGAGCGGTATCACCGGGTTTGACATTGTAATCTTTATCAATCTCTTGTGCGTAGTATTCAATGCTGAAAACCGCACCGCCAAGACCTTGACTTGTTGTTTCGCCTGTTACTGCGTTTTTCTTTTGGAGAATAATGCCGACAGGGTCATTTACGGGGTCGTCAGTACAGCTAAAGCTATAAATTTTTGTACCGTCTGCGGCTTTTTTGCCTGAATTCACAAATGTATAAACAGTTTCATCAAGCTCATAGCCTTTTGGTGCTTTGGTTTCTTTGGCATAGTAAGAAGCTGATGCGTCAACATATTTACTGTAACTGCCGTAACCGCTTGCATTTGTTGTAATACTGCCGATTTTTTTGGTACAAGCTTTGTCTGTGTATATGCCATACTCAGCTCCCGACAAGCTGTAACAACCGTTGCCGGCTGTAAGCTCTGTTTTTGATGAGGATTTTTGCAGCTGTAGCTTGACAACATCGGGAAATGTCAACTTAACATATCCGTCTTTAACTGTATAATTAGAACCCTGAGCAAAAGTCTGATATGATGCATAGTCATTACTTGTAATTAAATACAAACTGTTTTTGCTCTTGATTCCATGTTCCTTCAAAAAAGAATTTTTCATTGTCACATTAACTGTCGTACCAAGATTTTTAGAACAGGTAAATGTTATCTTTTTACCGCTTACGCTGACCTTAACATTTGAATTGCTGACGATTACATCGGATGCTTTAGTTACTGAAGCGGTACCGTTCTTATCAGTCAAAGTGATTGAATACTGTCCGTTTGATTGATTATATGACATTTGATACGACTTCGCAGAACTGAGTGATGATGCTGTATATGACGGATTACGCACCGACCTTTTGCACCAAGACACCATATTGTCATATGCTGTTGTAACATTTGCTACAGTAGTTTCAGCTGAGCTTGTCTCAGTCATAGTATGGGCAGGAGTAAGCAACGGTTTTCCGGATACGGCATCAAAGGTTGAAGCATTTCTCTTGCCGGCTACAATCTCGAAAATTAACAACTGTGTTGCGTAATAGTAATGTACCTTATTTTTTGACGGAGATTCAAAACCTCCGAACCCCCAACTTAGGATCAGATTAACTGCGTTCTGTTGTGCAGTAGTTAGCTGTTTCCAAGCTGCTGATTGAGATGTACTTTTTACAGTAGCAGAACTTGTTAATTCAGATGCTTTATCCGGTTCAATACAGTACGCTCTTTGTGTGTAGTCTAAAAAATTCAAGGTTTTTCCGGATGGAGCAAAAAAGTGCACCTTGAAATTTTCCCAACCTTCATAATGCTGACTGTGCTTTTTTCCGTTTGCGTCTGTATAAGTATATTCAGCTGTTTTCTTGTATATAAAACCTTTGCCGTCTGCTCCACGATTGCCTTTAACCGAGGCAGCACTTACGGAAAACGAACCAACAGACAATGAGCCGATAATTACAGTCAAGCATAAGAAAACCGACAATATTTTTTTAATTAACTTCATTCAAATTTTTCTCTCCTTTCATCTAAATATTTAAATATTGAAAAAGAAAAACTACTGTATTCTTTTATGGGTGATGCACGAATCATATTTACCTCCGTAAATTTATATTATTAACCACCTTAGTGGGGATTGTAGGAATGCATCGGACAAATTAATGCCCGATGCAAAAGAAGAATAACAATGAAAACTTAAAAAGTCTTGCTGTCAAGTGAATAATGAGAGTCATAAAACAGAAAGTTGTAATCAACTTCCAATGTTTTCGCTAATTCTCTGATATATGCAAAAGTCGGTTCATAATTATCGTTTTCCCATTTGGTATAGGCTGACCGTTCTATATGCACGGCTTCTGCAACTTGTTTCTGTGTCATATGCTTGTTTTTTCGAGCAATAAGCAACTGCTTTCCAAACGACAATTATTTCACCTTCTCAAAAAGTTGTTATCAATTTAAAATGTTAAGGTCATATATGTAGTTAAGGTCAACATTTGTTGATATACCGTTAATTCTACCGTTATCTGAATACTGCCACACATCACAAGTGATTGACGGCT
>OIZQ01000618.1_pt1 | contig 17717 bp, 13 predicted proteins | sample 1588491 | NCBI WGS metagenome assembly OIZQ01 (sample SAMN03283262) | human gut metagenome | biome: human-associated habitat; material: feces | host: Homo sapiens | place: USA | collected 2013
CGGTGGCGCCGCCGGTGGAGGGGATCATGATGACGTCAGGCAGCTCCTTGCGGATAGCGTCCATGACGACCTTGAAGCGATCGCGGTTCTGGGTGGGGGTACCGTCGTCCTCGCGGACGTGGATATGCAGGATGGCAGCGCCGGCCTCGTAGGCAGACTTGGCCTCGCGGACCATCTCCTCCACGGTGTAGGGCACAGCCTCGTTCTGGGCCTTGGTGACCTCGGCGCCGCAGATGGCGGCGGTAATAATGAGCTTCTCCATCGTTCCGCTCCCTTACTTCTCGATCTTGTTGCGCTGGCAGTCCTTGGGGGTGACGCAGGTGCCGTGGGCACGGCAGACCACCACGGGCTCAGCCAGAACGTCAGCAGCGGAAGCGCTGATGTCGGGGCGGGAGACGATGACCTTACGGGCCTCAAACTTCATGGTGCGGGAGGTGTTGCCGATCTTCTCGATCTCGCCGTAGGCTTCGATGTAGTCGCCGGCGTACACGGGAGCCAGGAACTCCACGTTGTCGTAGGCACAGAACAGGCCCTCATCGCCATCGCACTTGATCAGCAGCTCCGTGGCGACATCGCCGAACAGGTGGACCATGTGGGCGCCGTCCACCAGATTTCCGCCGTAATGAGCATCCTTGGCGCTCATACGCAGGCGAAGCATAGAAGTCATCTTTTCCATAAGTTTTTCCTCCTTCAGAATTTTGGACGTGCAATTTCGCAAACACCAGATCCGGCCGTTACCGCTTCTTTTTGGGTATGAAAAAAAGCGCTATCGGTCAAGGTCATTGACCAATAGCGCTCCATGTATGGACGTACATGACAGCAGCGCCGCTTACACCGCGCTGCCAAGCGACAGAACGCAGGCGGTCCTGTCACTTTCGGCGGAAAACTCCTTCCTGCAACGCTACACAGGTGCCTGTCCCCACACGCTGCAGTACCCCGTTTCCCGCGCCTCTATTGACTGATATCTATGAAATTTTACTCTTAAATTATAGCGCTTTTGGGGCATTTGTCAAGACAGTTCGTGACAGATTTGACAATAATATTTTTGCACGGTGCAAAAAATTCTCTGTTTTAACTCTTGAATTTTTCGCGCAGTGAAAATCAGTAGGATTCCTCCACCATTTTCAGGATTTCCGGCTTCAAAGACAGCATTCTGCAGATATTCAGGGCGTCCCGCGGGCAGTCGGACCGGCCCTCCACGCGGTAGAGACCGTAGTTCATGTGGCGGGCAATGACGGCCACGCCGTCCTCGTCGGTGACGGACAGCTCGCGGCGGATCTTCTCGGTATCCACATCGCGCAGGCCGATGATCTGGTAGTGCAGGCGGGCGTACTCCGCCACCTTGTCGTAGTGGGTGGTCAGCAGAGAAATGGCGTTGACGCCGTTGAGATAACGGGTGACGGCCTGCACGATGACGGCGCCCTCGTCGGGGTTGGTGCCTCGGGCGAACTCGTCCAGCAGGAACAGGGAGTAGCCCTTCTCCACCTCTGTCAGCGCCTTCTGGAACTGGACGATCTCGGAGCCGAAGCCGCTGAGTCCCGACTGGATGGACTGGAGATCGTCAAAGAGCATTTTCACGCTGTGAAACAGCGGCATGCGGGCCTTCTTTGCGCAGACCAGGAAGCCCGCCTGAAGCAGCAGGGCGTTGAGGGCCACGGTCTTCATGGCCACGGACTTGCCGCCCATGTTGGCGCCGGTGATGACGGTAGCCCCCTGCTCCAGACGGATGGAGACGGGCACGAAGCTGCGGCCCTGCTCCGACAGCAGGTCGCAGATCTCGGGATTGATCATGTCGGTGAGCTCCAGCTCCGTCTCCGTCAGCTCGGGGCGGATGCCGCCGTAGCGCACGGCGAACAGAGCCTTCTGGATGATGAAGTCCAGCCGGCCGGAGGTCTCCGCGTCCGCCAGCAGGTCGTCCACCATGGGGGCCAGCGCCGCGCCCATGGCCCTGCGGACGTGCATTTCCTCGGCGTCCTCCTCGGCGCACAGACGGGTGCGCTTCAGGCGCAGGTCGTCCTTCTCCGCGTCGGTACTGGCGTGGAACAGGCGCTCCTCCACGTCCTTCTTGGCCTGCCGTACCTCCTTGAGCCTGGCGGTAGCGTTGTCGGGGATGTAGAAGCCGCGGCTGCCGGTGCCGTCGGGGTCCAGGATGGCCAGCGCAGGCTTGGGGTCGTGGAGGGCGATGCCCTCAAAATGAGTAACGGCGTCGATCTCCGCCAACAGCGGCCGCAGGCCGTCCAGACGCTGGAGGTAGCCCTTGATCTCGAACAGCTCCACGTGGTCCGGCGTCTCCCCCTCCGCGCAGCGGCGCAGGGATGTGCGGATGTCCTTCATCTGGCACAGACCGGTCATCAGTTTGGTGTACTGGTCCTTCAGCCGGTCCGCCGCCGCCGCGGCCCGCTCTACATTATATAACTCCGTCTCCAGCTCAGCCCGCTCCTCCGGCATATAGAACCGCAGGCGGCGGATCTTCTCCTGCCCGAAGGGGGAGCAGCCGTGCAGGGACTCCAGAACGTATTGCAGGCCGATTTTTACGCGTTCCTCAAATCGGATCTCGATCATGCCAATTCCTCCTTTACATTGATGACGGGAACGTCTACCGCCTCCCGCATGCGGTGCAGGAACTCGTCCTTGTCGAACTTCCAGCCGTAGGCCGACACGGGGTTCACCGTGATACACAGGGTGCGGGCGGCCTCCTCCGTCTCCAGCGCCACCTGACGGGACGCCAGCTTGTCCAGCGTGTCGGCGGTGAGCAGCACCTTGCTGGGATCCTTCACCACCAGGCGGCAGTTCCGCAGCACGCCGGAGCGCAGCAGAGGCAGCACCATGGTGTCCGTCAGCGCGCCGGTGATCAGCGCCGCGCCATGCTCCTTAACGCAGGCCTCCAGCCCGTCGGACGCCTCCGGAGGCAGTTCCGCTGCCTTAGGCAGGTTCATCAGCCGGTAGATGTGAACGGTGTCGGCGATGACCTTTTCCATGCTCATGTGGTAGCTGGCGCCGGTGCAGAGGATGACGCCCTCCGCCACGGACCGTGCGCCCAGACTCTTGCGGCCCAAAGCGCCGTCGATGATGGAGCGGTCGGCTCCCAGCTCAAAAAACGCCTGGGATACAGACTTGAGCTGGGTGGTGATGGACGGCCCCGCCAGCTGCACATGTCCGGCACTGCGGGCCCGCAGGATCACCACCTCCCCCAGCGGAGTGGGGATGCCGGTGGTCATCAGGATCTCCTTGGTCACGTCACCCAGCCGCAGCATGTCCTTGGCTGTGGCGATCAGCGTGCCCTCCTTCACGAAGATGCCGGGCTTTTCCGTGCCGGTGACGATGTCGGTGGACTCGCCGTCGCGGCCGATGGAGGTCAGTCCCAGTGTGCCGTGCAGGTGGCCGCCGGACAGCATCCAGTTGAGCATGGTGGTCTTGCCCGCGTTCTTGCACATGCCCACGATGGACATGGTCTTTGTCTCATTGAGCCGGCGGAGCAGCTCGTCGTGCATGTCGTACACGCCCTTTCCTTGTTATTCGATTTATCATCATAGCATATCGTTCCGGAAAAAGAAAGGGGTGAAACGTTTTTTGTCCCCTCTCCCCTGTTCCCCTGAAGCACACGCAAGAGTGGCCGGGACACCTGAGCTCTCGCCGAAAACCATGTACGCCGATACCTTGGGAGAAAAAAGCCCAGTTGTGTATCGAGCAGCCGGAGAACACGCGGGTTCAGCTTGAAAGCGCAAAGGCTGAGGTACAGAAGCCATTCCCCCAGGAGGAAGAGCTTGCGGCGAAAGCGGCCCGTCTGAACGAGCTGAACGCCCTGTCAAACCCGGATAAGAAGGAAAAATGAGATCGTGGACGGTGAGCGAGGCGAGGAGGAGCCGCAGAAATCATCCGCAGGCAGAGAACGCTAAAAAATCACAGCGGCAATGCGGAATATCTGCGTTGCCGCTGTGATACGCAAGCTGGAAAATGTGCCGGGTGTGTGATATAATGAGGCTGACAAAATCGGTATTTGCGGAGGGGAACAGAATGGACACAAGGTGCAAAAATCCCAGATCTCGTACTACAATCGGCACCTTTATGCCTGTGTATCCTTCTTGAAGGTAAAAAAGAAAGCGGAGCTGCCGGAAGATTATTTTGTGCTGATGCCGGGGCTGTCCGCGCCGTTGGAATCCGACCGGGTGGCGGCAAAAACCGAGCCGTATCCGGGTCGGTGGACAACGCATTTTGTCATCAGCAGTCCGTCCGATTTGGACGAGGAGCTGTTTGATTGGATCGAGCAGGCGTATCAATTTGCGCAGGCAAAATAACGGAGGAAACAGATGCAAGTCAACGAATATCAGAAAGCGGCAATGGCAACGCTGAATCCGGCGCTTGATAAAAAGGATGTTCTCATCAACAGCGTCATGGGCTTGTGCGGGGAATCCGGCGAAGCCATTGACATTGTGAAAAAGTGGCTGATGCAGGGACATGAGCTGGACAGGGAGCATTTGGTCAGGGAGCTTGGAGATGTGGCGTGGTATCTTGCCGAGGCTGCCACGGCATTAGATGTTCCGCATGAGCCGCTGACGGACGAGGGCTACATCCCCTGTGTCAGCCTTCTGGATTTTCAGAAAACCGGCGGAAAGCTGGATATGACCGCCTATGGCCGTGCGTTGGACTTTGGCTGCAAGGCGTATGTCAACCTTGTGATGCTCCATCTCATGCAAAAGGAAATTGCGGAGAAGACCGGCATTCCCTGCGGAAAACTGATCTTGATCGTAAAGTCGGCGCACTTCTATTTGCGCGGCAGAGAAAAGGTGCTGGCGATTATAGATGCGGAGCGCTGAGCGTGACGATCGCATAACGAAAGCACAGCTTTCCATTTCCTGACTGCTGCACTTTCATCAGGCTGACGCAGTTGCTTTTCAGAAGGATCTTCACCGGTGTGCGTCAGCAACGATTCGCCGCAAAAAGCGTTGCTTCAACGCGAAAGTTCGTCGTGTTTTTGTATTCCGGCCGGAAATCGATCCCCAGCTTTCGCAATCTTTTTTCCGTGAACTGTAAGCAAAAACAATATAAAATCCATTATCATGAAAGGGGTGTGTCTGTATGGCTTATAGTGAGCTCATTAAAAACTTTGAAAAAGTCAGAGCCTATATGCGCGAGTTTTATGTGTATGGCTTTAAGAGCAGAACAGAATATGATGCCAAGAGCGCACGCTCCTATGATGATGAGCGCCGCAGGCTGGAGAGCTGGTTGGGAGACTACATGCGGTTCACGCAGACACCGGAGGGAAAGAACGTTTTCCTGTCGGTAGATAGCCGCGTGACCCGTAAGAACCCATTCTATAAGGCGTGGAAGGCCAAGAGCTTTACGGATGGAGATATCACACTGCATTTTGCGATTTTTGATATTCTCTATGATCCCGAAATAAAAATGACGCTTACAGAGCTGATTGAGGAGATCGATCAGCGGCTGTCATCCAGTATGGCCTTTGATGAGTCTACCTTGAGAAAGAAACTCAAGGAGTATGCCGAAGAGGGTATCGTTCGGATGGAGAAGGATGGGCGGAAGGTCCTGTATAGCAGAGCTCCGGATACGGACATCACCGCCTTGCATGATGTGATCGACTTCTTCAGCGAGGTGGCCCCGTGCGGCGTTATCGGCTCATTCCTGCAGGACAGGCAGCCGAAGCATCCTGAGCTGTTTTCCTTTCAGCATCACTACATAACGCAGGCAATGGATAGTGATGTAATGGCCACACTGTTTGAGGCCATTCACGGCCATCGCTACATCACCGTTGACAATTTGGGAAAACATGCAGATGAAGTCAGAACGGTTCGGTTAGTCCCACTCAAGCTCTACATAAGCGCTCAAAACGGACGGCAAAACCTCTTGGCCTTTCACGAAAAAGCCAATCGCTTGAATTCCTATCGCTTGGACTATATGTCCAACATCAGGATCGAAGATGAGATCTGCGAAAAGTTCGATGCGCTGCGCGGCGCACTCAGCAAGGCTGAAGCCCACATGTGGGGTGTGAACTGCAAATGGAATATCAAACATACAGAGCATGTGGAGTTTGAAATAAAGATCGAAGACGATGAGCAGTTTATTGTCCGCCGGCTGGAGAGAGAAAAACGCTGTGGGAGTGTAGAGAAAATCGACGACAACCACTACCGGTATGCTGCAGAGGTATTTGACACAACAGAAATGCTGCCGTGGATACGCACATTTATCTGCCGCATTACGAGAATGAGCTTCTCAAATCGAACGGCTGAAAACAAATTCAAGGCAGACATCCAGGAAATGTGCCGTATGTATGGGCTTGACAGAGGTGCCGCACAATGATTTTCAGTGAGTTATACTCCGCCTATTACAATGCGGTCGCAAAAATCATGGAAGCAGCGTTTAACCCCGAAGCAACGGAGAAGGACCTGCAGCGCTGCGTTATGGAAGAAGCATTTTCCGAAAGCGTCCTGACCATACTTCCTGCGCTGAAGTCCGGGAAATGGCCGCTGCTTCACGAGGATCTTTCCCCGGTTCTGTTACATAAGCCCACCATGCCCCTGACCAATCTGGAAAAGCGGTGGCTGAAGGCAATAGCAGAAGATCCCCGTGTTAAGCTGTTCGATGTTGCGTTTCCCGAGCTTAACGATGTGGAACCGCTCTTCACAAGGGATGACTATAAAATCTACGACCAATACAGTGACGGAGATCCTTTTGAGGACGAGGCCTACAGAAAGCATTTCAGGCTGATGCTTTCCGCTATACGGAGTGATCGGCCTGTTCAAATGACTATGGTGAACCGTCACAGCAGGAAGGTGCGGGTTCGCTTTTATCCCAAAGGATTTGAGTATTCGTTAAAGGACGACAAGATCCGAATCGCAGCGACCGGGTGTAAGTTCAAGCAATTCAATCTCGGGAGAGTTGTAAGCTGCGACTTTTATAACGGGAATGGCCCGTGGAATGAGAAGCCTCAAGCAGAGCGTCGGAAGGATCTGACCTTGCTGATCACCGATGAGCGCAATGCGCTGGAGAGAGCCATGCTGCACTTTGCGCATTTTGAAAAACAAGCAGAGCGAACGGACGATGGCAGATATATCCTGCGGCTGAAGTATTACGAAAACGATGAGACCGAGATCGTGATCCGCGTGCTGTCTTTCGGCCCGTATGTCAAGGTTCTGGAGCCGGAAAGCTTCGTAAATTTAATAAAAGAACGACTCATTTCTCAAAAAAGCTGTGAACTCAAGTGAGTTCGCAGCTTTTTTTCCGTGAAAAGGCAGCTCGCAATTCGTATAATATGATCGTAAGGTGCGAACAGCAATGTCTTAGGAAAAAGAATTATACTTTTGATCCTCCGGGCTCATACCCCGTACCAAGCGCACCTTGTGAAGGAAGATGCATACAGCAACCAAAAGGCGATGATAACGCACCTCTCTTTGAGCTGGAGCGATGGTTTGCCGAAAGGCTGCATCTTGAAAAGGCACCAACAGCAATGACGAATAGCTAAGTGGTGATAGCAGATGACTCATAATCATCGTTCGCGGGTCCGAATCCCGCTTCAAATGGTGCCTTGTTTTTGTGAAAGACGCGAACAGCGATTATATATCTTATGTTACCGAAACATTAACTGGATAACCGGAGATTGCTGCCGGGCAAACATTTGTGAGGTGAAATCCCTCGCATGTATTAAAAAAGAGCGCGTCTTGTATAAAGGCATCTACAGCAATGAGGTGGTACGATCTAACGGAGCTGGCACCTGTCGAGACCAGGAACGCTAAGCTCTGACTATGATTTTACGGGTTCAATTCCCGGTGATGCCTTGTTAATTAAAATGAAAGGAGCGGCACGATGATCGAAATCAAAGGAAAGGTAAATACGGCGATCTGTTATGCAACGGTCGTAGAGGGCGAAGCGATCGAACAGATCCGCAGAATGTGTGACCATGATTTCACAGCAGGATCTCAAATACGGATCATGCCCGATGTACATGCCGGAAAGGGCTGCACGATCGGCACCACAATGACGATCACCGATAAAGCGGTTCCTAATATCGTCGGCGTCGATATCGGCTGCGGCATGTATACTGCTGAGCTGGGTAAGGTGGATGTTGATTTTGAAAAGGTCGATGCTGCCGCTCATGATATTCCCAGCGGGAGAGATGTTTGGGAAGGGCGCATGGAGCGTTTTGACCTGACCGGACTTCGTTGCTATAGAAACCTGAAGCAGGCAAAGCGCTTGGAGAGAAGCTTGGGTACACTGGGCGGAGGGAACCATTTTATTGAGATTGATGCAGCTTCGGACGGCACAAAGTATTTGGTGATCCATTCTGGCAGCCGTAACCTTGGCAAGCAGGTTGCGGAGCTCTATCAGTCTTTAGCCATCGACTTGAACGCCGGTAAGGCGGATTACTTCGAGCGTCGGGATGAGCTGATCCGTACATATAAGGAGCAGGGCCGCAGAGCTGAGATTCAGACCGCATTGAAGGCAATGGAGAAGGAATGGGCAGCAAAAGAGCCGACGATCCCCGCAGACCTTTGCTATCTGTACGGCACCTACTTAGAGGACTACCTCCACGATGTAGAAATCTGCCAGCAATTTGCAAGGCGCAGCCGTGAAAGAATGGCGGAGATCATTTTAGAAAAGACCGGGATGACCGCGATTTCTTCTTTCCACACCATCCACAATTATATTGATACGAAGGAAATGATCCTTCGCAAGGGTTCTATTGCGGCCCACGACGGAGAACTTGTCCTGATTCCCATCAATATGCGGGATGGCAGTGTGTTGGCTCGCGGAAAAGGAAATCCGGAATGGAATTATTCTGCCCCGCATGGTGCCGGGCGCCTTATGTCTCGTACAAGGGCAAGGGAAACGCTGGATTTAGAGGCGTATAGGAAGACGATGGAAGGTATCTACACGACATCGGTCAATGAGGCCACCATCGATGAAGCACCCATGGCATACAAGTCGCTGAAGGACATTATCGATGTCATCCGAGAGTCTGTCGATGTGATCGAAATACTAAAACCTATTTACAATTTTAAGGCGTCTGAGTGATAAAATGCTCCTGCGCCGTCTGATTGGAGGAATTGAAATGTTGAATCATTTGAAGAGTGAGGCGAATATTGCCTACACAGAGAATGGCGCAGTTACCAACGCAAGCACAATGTCGGATTGCCTGGATTTGTTCGCAACAATTGGTGCAATCCGTTCTGCTGACGATCAGGAAATTATCAGACGCTTTGTCCGCGCATATGCGGAGGATGCGGATATTGCCATGAAGATCCTGTTCTTCGGGCGCGATGTTCGCGGAGGCCTTGGTGAGCGCCGGGTGTTCCGCGTTATCATCCATTGGCTGGCTGAGAACAGAACGGAGTCTCTGCGCAAGAATATCGAGCTGATCCCTGAGTTTGGACGCTACGACGATCTGGTATCCCTCATCGGCACGGCCTGCGAAAAGGATGCTTTGCGTGCCATTCGCAAGCAGCTGGAGGCCGACCTTGCGTCTGACGCAGAGGTGTCCCTGCTGGCGAAATGGCTTCCGTCTGTAAATGCGTCCAACGCAGAGACGGTCCGCAAAGCAAAGCGCATCGCCCGCTATCTTGGAATGCCCGATGCGGAGTATCGCAAGACCCTTGTAGAGCTGAGAAAGAAAATCCGCATCATAGAGAATCATCTCCGCGAGAAGGACTACTCTTTCGACTATGCGAAGCAGCCGTCCAAGGCCATGTTCAAATACCGGAAAGCATTCCTGCGTAATGATGGCGAGCGCTATCACGCGTTCCTGGAGGCTGTAAGCAGCGGTGAAAAGCAGCTGCATGCAGATAACCTTGCTCCTTATGAGATCGTCAGATCTGCGCTGAATGCAAACCGGTGGGGGTTTAATGCCCGTTTAACTGACGGAGAGAAGGCAGCACTCAATGCGTCCTGGGCGTCACTTCCCGACTTCTGTGACAACAGAAATGCGCTGGCAGTAGTGGATACCTCCGGATCCATGTACTGCTATGACAACGCGCTGCCGGCGGCTGTTGCGCTGTCCTTGGGACTGTATTTCGGAGAGCGTAATACCGGTATCTTCCATAACCATTTTATCGAGTTTTCTTCCCGGCCGCAGCTTATTGAGATCAAGGGCAAGACCTTTGTCGAGAGGCTGGAGTATCTGTGCACCTTTAACGAGGTTGCCGATACAAATGTGGAAGCGGTCTTTGATCTGATTTTGGATGCGGCAGTGCGCAACAATGTCCCGCAAGAAGAGCTGCCCGAGACTTTGTATCTGATTTCGGATATGGAGTTCAACGCCTGCGTTCGAAATGCATCTGTGTCTAATTTTGCCAGTGCAAAGCGCAGATTTGCGGAGCATGGGTACAGATTACCTCAGATCGTCTTCTGGAATGTTGCGAGCCGGAACAGCAATCAGCCCGTGACAAAGAACGAGCAAGGCGTTGCCCTGGTTTCCGGATGTACGCCGCGTCTGTTTTCCATGGTGGCAAGCGGAGACCTTTCCCCTTACTCTGTCATGATGGATATCATAGAGTCAGAGCGGTACGCAAAAATTTCAGCATAAAGCGAAGGCGGTACCTACCGGTATCGCCTTTTCCCTTCATACGGATAATCCGAGGTGCAGTCCAGCCGAAGAATACCCAGAATCTGGACTGGCATGGACTGACAACAGGTGTCGGCGTTGCCAGATCCACTACGCATCGCTACCTTCAGGAGCTGAGTGACCGTAACCTGATTGATTACGGCAGAGACAGGGCTTGCTCTGCCGGAGGGCGGCGACTTCGGAAGTCGTTGGAGGGAGGGCTAAGCCGAAAATCCGGAGAGAAAAACAAAAGTCTGCTTTGATCACTTACTCTTAGAAAAAGGTATAAGAAAAAAGCCCATAATCGGCTTGATTACAGGCTTTTTCGGTGGCGGAGATGGAGAGATTCGAACTCTCGCGTCGGTTTGAGCCGACCTACCGCATTTCGAGTGCGGACCCTTCAACCGCTTGGGTACATCTCCGTATATTTCCGCCCGTTTTTAACTCGCAAAATCTTTTGGAGAGAAAAGCAGGAGAGAAAACATAAAAGTATTCGATTTGAAATTTTGAAAACCCGGAATTAGCAGGGGTTTTCAGGGGGACGAAAATCACAGATCCCGCCGAAATTTCGAGTCTTGTTCGCACTTGGTACTTTCGTGTCTGATGTGGCCGGTGGCGGCAGTTTTGTAAACGGCGAAAACCCTTGCGCTGCAACGGATTTCGGACTCGCCGACCGGTATTGACCAGCTCCATATCAGAAAAAACCAGAGTTCAAATTGAAATGAGAAATGCCCCAAAACGATCGATTTTTTTGCGCGCTGGCAAGAAAACATGCAAGAAGAAAACCCTTGTCCGGTATGGCTTTGCGGACAGGCCCCCGGATTAAATGGCAAGAAAAACCGGCTCAAAACAGATTATACGAAGCATCCTTTCGGACCGAAACACAGAAAGGAGTCTTCGTTATGAAATACGACGCCAAGGAATTCAAAAAATACCCGGAGATTATGAACAAGGAGCAGATGCGGATTGCCTGCCACATCAGCAAGCAGACGGCGCTCTATCTTCTCCAATTCAACCTGATTCCGCACACCTGCACCGGCAAGAAAACCCGCTGCTACGCCATCAAAAAGAGCGATGTGATCGCTTTTATGAACGACCGTGAGGTCAACCCGGAAAAATACATAGCGCCGAAGAACTGGTACAAATACGGAAGCGAAATGGTTCGGCCCTATAAAATCCGCATCCATCCGCCGTGCGCCAAAGACGAGAAGAAGCTCCGGTGCTACTATGAGAGCAAGCTGGCCGCGCTGCCGGATGTGATGGATGTGGCCGCCGCCGTGGACTTCACAGGCTATAACCGCCGCACCGTCTGCCAATGGATTCGCGTGGGGAAGCTGAAGGCGCTGGCGCTGCTGCAGAAGTACATGATCCCCAAATGCTATCTCATCGACTGGCTCTGCTCCGACGATTACAACAACACCAACCGCAAATCCCGCCGGCATATCGATATGCTTTGGGAGGCGCAGAAATGGAGAGATTGATGCGGACATTTTCCTTTGCTTTCTCAAAAAGAGGCACAGCAGCAGCATTCCCTTGGCGTCTGTTGAAAAAACGCCGATTTTGTGATACTATAATAGCAATAAGCCGAGCATTTGCTGAAGCCACCGAAAAGCCGGGAGGGAACAAAAATGAGCAGTACTTTCCTCAACGATGAAAACAAGGGCGATATCATCATTTACCAGTCTGAAAGCGGCGAGACAAAAATTGATGTCCGGTTTCAGGATGAAACTGTCTGGCTGACACAGGCGCAGATGGAGGAGCTTTTCCAATCGTCCCATGCAAATGTGGTTGAGCACATCAAAAACATCTATTCCGAAGGAGAGCTGGACGAAAGTTCAACCTGTCGGAAATTCCGACAAGTTCGCCGTGAGGGAAATCGCAATGTGGAGCGCGAAAGACTATATTATAACCTGGACATGATCATCTCTCTGGGCTATCGCATCAAGTCCTCCATTGCAACGCAGTTCCGCCGCTGGGCTACCGAGCGCTTGAAGGAGTATATGATCAAGGGCTTCACCATGGACGATGAGCGCCTGAAGAATCTCGGCGGCGGCAGCTATTGGAAGGAGCTTCTTGACCGCATCCGGGACATCCGTTCCTCCGAAAAGGTGATGTACCGTCAGGTCCTCGACCTCTACGCTACCAGCGTGGACTATGACCCCAAAAGCGCCGAGTCGGTGGCTTTTTTCAAAATGGTGCAGAACAAGCTGCACTATGCCGCCCATGGCCATACCGCCGCAGAGGTGATTTTTGAGCGAGCCGATGCCGAAAAGCCATTTATGGGGCTTACCGCATTTTCCGGGGATTTTCCCACGGCGAAGGATATTGCCGTCGCAAAGAACTATCTCTCCGCGGACGAACTGAAGATACTGAACAATCTCGTTTCCGGATACTTTGACTTTGCGGAGATTCAGGCGATGCGCCGCCGGCCCATGTACATGAGCGATTATGTGGAGAACCTGGACCGCATCCTTGCCTCCACCGGAGAGGCCCTGCTCACCGACGGGGGAACCGTAAGCCACACGCAGGCGATGGAGAAGGCAAAGGCGGAATACAGGAAATATCAGGCGCAGAATCTTTCTCCCGTGGAGGAGAAATATTTGCAGACCATTCGCAGCATCGAGAAGGCGGCAAAAGAGGGCGAAAAACGCTGATTCCGCAATACCCTCACAGAGAAGCTGTCCTTTTTGAGTCGGTATACTGCGGAGGTATGGGCAAAAAATATTTCGCTAATTAAATGAATGCCATGGCGGGAGAAGGCGCGGATTTCTGCGATTTCTCCCGCTATTTTCAGCTTTACGGCCCCAAATAAGAACAGAGCAAGGATTCAGAAACTTTCCGGCACAAGCGCCAGTTTGTTGATTGATTCGTGAGCCCGGACGAGAGCATCACGCACCTTTGACTGGGTGAAAAAGAACAATCTTCGGAACAATATCAAAAATCCACGGAATAATGTCGTTGTACTAGAGGTAGCTGTCCGCACCACGGAAGTTCTTGACCTAAAAGCCCTTAAAGTGAATGAATGTGGTACAGCCCGCCAGTCAGTGATGATTGGTGGGCTGCGTTGTGTCTATTGTTTCATTCGCTTTTCGAGCCTGGATCGTACTTTTTTGAAACAGCATTTTTTCCCTACAGTGAAGAGGCCTCCAGCAATAACTGTTGCAATTACTGCACCCGCTATTCCGTAGGCCGAACGCCAAGAAATATTGGAAAATTGTGTTTTGACGATTTCTATGGCAACTATCAAGAGAAGATATGGAATACCCGCGAGTACAAGTGTGGCAACCCATCCCCATATGGAAACTTTCTTGTTAAAATCATCCTCTTGACGTTTTTTCTCGTTTTCTTCCATTGTTGAGATACGATCCTTCAAAGCTTCGATTTTATCCGAAGAATTTCTTTCGAGAATTTTGAGCGCTTCTTTGGTTTGCGCATGGGCAGCAGCTTCATCTTTATACTTTTTCAGAGACTTTTCTTGTATATCGTCATATACTTCCAAATAAGTGTTGGAATTAAAGCGAGCATAATCCCCTTTGGTGATATCCATTAGAGAATCGAGCACTACTTTATGAGTACGCAAGAACAAGAACTTCTTTTCATCAATGGCATCTGCATTACGCGCCTCATCCAATGATTGGATATACTTATCAAGCATAACCTTGTCAGGTTTTAAAAAAGCATAGCAATCTGCAAGCAATTTCTTCTTTTGGTATTCCAACAATTGCATCGGACTGTCTAACCAAAGAATAGCCCCAAACAAATCAGCAGAGATACACGCAGGGATATGTCCAGACTGAAGACTCTTGTTGCTTTCGTACTTTTTGCTAACATTTGCAATGGCGTTATTCGAGGTTAGCATAATATGCTTAGCATTTTGCAATCTGGTTGCAGTTTGTCCTTGACGTTCACGGTAAATCATTATGATAGACTGCACATCAATTCGAATACTGTCTTGCTTTTCCTGCGGCAATTCATAGCCGTGATCAAGATATCGGGCTTTGACCATATCAAACAGGCAAATTTCATCCTCTTGAAACTTATCCTGAAAAACATCATAGGCAGTTTCTTTTACAGTTATGCCTAATTCATTTAGTTTTGTTTCGATATTATCACAAAATTCTGAGATTTCAGTTTCGTCCATCTGTGAATCGTGGAAGAAGCGAGCCGCATTATTTGCCTTTCTCAAATCATACAAGGTGTTTGTTGCCCAGCCAGCAGCTCTTGCAATGATACTATCTACTTCCTGAAAATTATGATCCAACACATGAACGCTACACCTCGCTTTCAGCATATCGGCAACAAGCTGTTTATATGATTCGGTTCTGGAGGTGTCATCCATTCCAAGCAAAGCAAAAATAATGGGAGAGTCTAAGTAAACATGCAGATCAGAATAGTCTGTTGCAGTTTCACCAGCATGGAAGAGCGCTTGTTTTGTAATATTGCTTGCCGAGAGAGCTGCTACAAAAGAGTACACTACGGTTTGCAGCTGTCCTTGTTCTTTTATAAAGCTATACCATCCATATTCAGAAGGCGGCATGCCAGCTTGTTCATCAACTTTTTCACCGGACAATATTTTCTCGTCGGCATCATCCAAAATGTCCAGCACAAATGCATTGATGTCCAGTGAGGAGATATCGATATTCTTTGCTCGACAGTATTCTGAGAAATCCTTGATTAGACGATCCCAGAGCGCATCAAAGTCTGTTTTACTAAAGCAATACTTGGCAATCTCGTTTACGACCACACTATACTTGCCATGGTCTTCAATAAAACTCCCGTTCTGCACGCCAACCCCCAACACTTGCCTAATAAATGGTAACGGAAGTTCCATTGTGTAGCGTTCTTCAAATTTGGCCGCTATAACGGTGTCTTCCACTACAGATAATCGTTCCTCAGAAATCATATTCGCCATAAACGAAAAATATGTATCAAGGATATTATTACCCAAGAATCCGGATTTATATGCAGCATACAGTTTAATTATATTTGCCATTTTGACCTCCATATTTCTTCTTTAAGAAAGCCATAAGTCTCTAATGCTATTTTGGATTCATGCTGCTTGCACTGCATCATGTAATGTCCTAACCACCGCAATCATAGAAGGCAGATTTACGCCAAAAACCTCGTTCAAATCGTAATTATTGAACGGCTCGGAGTTGACCATATCAGCAAGCTCAACATCGCCGTTCTCCCTGACATAGTTGATGATTGTACGAACAAACTCCTGCTGCTGAGAGTTCAACAGATTGCCGCTTAGATAGTCACTGAATTTAACATTGACCGCCTCTTGGCTTAGACCGATCAGGCTACGTACAAATGCTGCCAAATTGCCGATGTCGGTTGCTTCTTCATATTCAGCTTTTGTTCCGAGTTCATGCCACAGAATGCGTTCAAGTTCGGATAAATCAGCATTAGTGATAGGTTCCAGATTGTGAATCTTTCTGATAACGACGCTATCCAAATGCTCTGCAAGATAATCAACGACCTTCTCCCTGTATGTGCGGATATCTATCATCGTATCCTCTGGCTGATATTCAGCCTCATCCACTTCATCGGTAATATCAATGTCAAATTTCTTTTTACCGGAACCGACAAGGAATTGCATCAAGTCCCGCAAGGAAGATCGATACTTCTCTAAATCCGGAACGGTTGCGACAGTCCAGAAATCCTCGCTCATTACAACTTTTAGCTCCGAAGCCTTCTTTAAGACTTGGGGAACGGATGCCTTTTCGGTCAGTAGATACTGTGCAATCAGGCGGATGTTCTTCACATGCTCAGAAACACTTTTAACACCGGTGCCGGACAGCAAAGCCTTTTCTATGTGATACATTCGCACATCAAAAGCAACGCTCAAATGATCTCCGTTCAAACCGCTATCAAGCAACGGAGAAATATGAACTTTAGCCTCTTTAACCATGACAGGTGAAAGTGATACCCAAGTGTCGAGGTCGTAATACTTGTCCACATACTGCATAGCCTCACGTACCTGAATACGGTTGCTATGCGATTTGATTTTTACTACCATACCATGCAATTCCGCTTTGATCTGGTCATAATAAGCATGAAACCATGCATCTTCCTGATACTCCAGCTTCTGCAGTTCAAAAAGCATATCAAGCCGAATCTGGAACAGGCGCTGTGACAGCGTAAGCATTTCCTTGCCGTCTTTTCCATCCGAATGTTCACCGAAATACTCGAAGTTGCCGCAATAGTCGAAGATCTGGAATCCGCTCTTGTTTTTGCCGGGACCATAGATGTTCTCACACAATCTGGTGCCTCTACCTATCATTTGGACAAACTTGATCTTAGACCGCACCTTTTTGAAAAACACCAGATTCAGGACGGCAGGAACATCAACGCCGGTGTCCAGCATATCAACAGAAACAGCAATGCGGAACTCATCATCTTCCTCGAACTTCAGCACCAGATCATCGCCGTAGTTCACAGAATAGTCTACCAACTGGCAAGTGTTGGCAGGATACTCCGGGTACAATTCGTGGAAGCAATCCACAATCATTTGGGCGTGTTTATGGTTGTAGGCAAAGATGATAGTTTTGCCGAGCGTTTCTCCTCCATCAACACGATAACCCCATTGCATCAGTTCCTCCAGAACTCTGCGGCAGGTATCCTTGTTGAACAGGTATTTAAAAATCTCATTTCCGGGAATGTTGAAATCGGGAGTAGGAGGATCTTCCTCCAGATATTCATCTAACTGAGCCTTTTCATCTTCGCTCAGATTGTCGTAGTCAATACCTTTAGACAGCATCTTGGAGGTGCGGTTGATCACATGATAGCCAACCAGATACTTTTCTTTTACAGCATCCTCCAATGTGTAGTCAAAGTTGGGAATTCCGGCCTCGCAGCCAAAAATTCGATATGTATTGGCGTCCACATCATTTTTCGGCGTCGCAGTCAGACCGACAAGGAAACTGTCGAAATACTTGAAAATGGTGCCGTAACGGTTAAAGATGCTGCGGTGTGCTTCGTCGATAATGATCAGGTCAAAACGTCCGGTAGAGAAACGCTTGTCCTCTGCATCTATATAGTTGATCATTGTCTGGTAGGTGCAGAACATGAGGCGTGCATTGAAATCCTTTTCGCCGCTTGCCGATAGCTCACATACGCTCATGTTGGGCATCAGCTTTGCAAAATTGCGCTTTGCCTG